>RCNF010002439.1_pt1 | contig 9976 bp, 6 predicted proteins | sample 2041311 | NCBI WGS metagenome assembly RCNF01 (sample SAMN09708228, study PRJNA481090) | Marine sediment metagenome, whole genome shotgun sequencing project. | biome: marine sediment; feature: ocean; material: sediment; isolation source: Sewage treatment plant 2 marine sediment (STP2) ... | reverse complement strand
TTCTGTGGGCCTTTTCGTGTTCTCGATTTCGCACCAGGCGTGGCAGGGTGTCGCCGCCTGGTGGCTGCTCATCGGACCGGCTCAAGCGATGATTTACTACGAACCGGCCTACGTCGCTATCAATCAGTGGTCCCTTGCCCGTGACCGTGCCCGCGTGCTGGCCACGGTGACGCTGATCGGCGGCCTCGCCGGCATTGTGTTCATCCCGCTGACAGAACGGTTGGTTTCTTTTCTGGGTTGGCGATCAGCGGTTCTCGTGCTGGCGCTCGTGCTGCTCACGGTTGGTGGGGCTACCGCTTTGTTCGCCTTGCCACGACGGAGCCGCTCTGTGAGTGAGGCCGGGTCAGTGTCCGGGGCGGGGATCTCGATCTCGGGTTTGTTTCGGGATCGCCGGTTCTTGCTGTACACGCTGGCGATGACGATCAGCCTCCTGGCCGTGCAGGGGATCATCGCCCATCGTGTGGCCCGCTTCGAAGAGGTCGGGTTCTCGCTGGCAACGGTGGCGCTGTGGGCTGCCATCGCGTCAGCGATGAGTCTGCCTGGTCGCTGGATCGCGCCCATGTTGGCAGCGCGATACGGAGCGACCCGAGTCCAGGCGGGCGTCACCCTGATCGTGGCTCTTGGGGTCTTGTTGATGGTGGATGGCACAAAGTCGTGGCAGATGATCGGCCATTTCTCGCTGTTTGGCCTGGCGTTCGGAGCGCTCCTCCCGCTGCGTGCCATGGTCATGGCTGATTGGTTCTCGGGGCCCGCCTACGGCCGGATCATGGGCGCCCAGTGGACAGCTGCCGTCCCAATCGCCGCCAGCGGCCCCACCCTCGTCGGCGTGTTACGCGACGTTACCGGTGGATACCGAGCTTCGATTGTGGTAGTCACGATGCTGCTGCTGGTCGGGATGTTGGCGATCGTGGCCAGCGGCCGAGCGAAACCCAGTTACGCAAGCCCAAATCACCAGGTCTCGTAGCGATGATGTTGCCAAACGATCTCGAATTTGCCCACCTACTAGCCGACGCTGCCGACGCGATCTCAACGCGGCTCTTCCCCGAAGGTATCGGTCATGAAGAGAAATCCGATGGGACGCCTGTGACCGAGGCCGACCGCCAGATCGAAGACACGCGACGCAGGCTGGTCGCAGACCACCGACCTGGGCACGATTTCCTTGATGAGGAATACGGGCCCTCCGGTCCGCAACAACGGCGGTGGATCGTCGACGCTATCGACGGGACGGTCAGTTTCATCACCGGTGATCCTGGATGGGGGACCCTCATTGCCCTGCAGGTGGATGGTGTGATCACCGTGGGGTTGGCGTCCAGTGCACCGCTCGGTGAGCGGTGGTGGGCCAGTGTCGGGGCCGGTGCTTGGACGGGTTCTTGGCTCCCGGCTTCCGAGAATCCCGAGCGGCTCTTCGTCTCCAGCCAGTCCTCACAGGACACCGCCCGGGTTGCTGTGTGGCCTCCGCTAGACCAGGTCTCCTGCGGCGACCGGCCGTTCATTACCCTCGGAACCGAGATAGAGGTCCATGGTGATGTGGTGGTGGTCGTTGGTGGCGACGAACCATGGGACGTTGGCTCCATTGCCCGCTGGAACCAAATGATCGAAGATGTCGGGACGAGCGAACCTGTTGAGATCGAACTTGGCGACGGTGGTGAACCGATACGAGTGCAGATCGGCAATTCGCGGGCGCTCGACGACCAGTTCTGCGTTGACGTCAGCGAATTCGAACCACTCTCGTAGGCCTCACAGTTCCTGGTACATCCCGAAACCACCATGCGGTACGACCACGCCCGGCGATCCCTCGATCAGCACGCCACATAGATCGTCGCCACCTTCGTTGCAGGAGCCAGCCGACAACGCCAGGCGCCGCTCACCGCCCGACCCAGATCAACAATTACGGCACAGAAACGAGCACTTTCACGAGTGCTCAGTATCGGTACTGCTGCGTGCGGGCCGTCGAATACTCACCGTGGCGATCGTTGGCTTCGAGATGCGCCCAATCTGCCGGTTCGGAGCGGAACGGGGTGCGCGAGATCGTTCTCGGCGGTGAGCAATATGTGCGTCGGATCCCTCGCCGAGGCTGTGAGCGCGCTTGGGTTCGAGTCCTGCCGGGCCCACAAAGCGGTGTCGAATCGACAACAACCAGCCGGTGCTGGCACTGACCCCAGTGCCCCGATTGTTTGACTCACCAAGCCGCGTGAGCTCGGGAGCCTCCGACAATCGACCCCGCCTGTGAGACCCTCGCCAGCATCGATAGGGCTCCTACTCAGAAGGCGGCCACGGAATGCCCGACAACGACCGTTGCTGGTGGCCGAGACACCGACGCAGTCTCCTCGGATTGCTGGTCGCCGTTCGGGCGGGGTCGTTCGATGGAGTCTCGCCAGACAGTTCGCGGCGACACCCACCGGCGACCATTCGGCTCTGACCTCCCAGCCCTCGCGGCAGCAGAATGTCGGATTGCCCGTCGATGTCCCCAGGTTGAGGCTCAGTGCCTACGACTGCGACAGGGACCGAGATAGGACGTGATCACATCCTCGGTAGGCTGTGAACTCTCCTAATTCGGTTTAGGCTTGCTGATGTGATGGCACAACTATGAACACCGCAAAGAGTAATTCCAAGAAACGGCCTTCTATGAAGGACGTCGCTGAGGCCGCTGCCGTTTCGCAGACCACCGTTTCTCTCGTTATTAACAACGTCGAGGGCGCCGGCATCGCTGACGAGACGGCACAGCGCGTGTGGGCGGCTGTCAAGAACCTCGGATACAGGCCAAACGCTATTGCTCGCGGTCTCCGTAGAGCCCAGACCGACACGATTGCTTTCATTTCGGATCTGGTTGCGACTACGCCTTATGCCGGCAACATGATTCAGGGTGCGCAGGAAGCTGCGTGGGCGGCCGGTAAGTTGTTGCTCCTTGTCAATACAGGCGGCGATGACGGCATTGAGAAGCGGGCTATTGACATGATGCTTGACCGCCAGGTTGACGGATTCGTCTATGCATCCATGTATCACCGTCCTGTCACGCCACCTCTCGGCGACGTTCACGTTCCGGTGGTCGTGCTGGACGCCTTTGATTCCGAGGGGCGTTTCTCTTCGGTCGTCCCTGATGATGAGCAGGGTGGCTTCGATGCGACGCAGTTGCTCCTAGATCACGGGCATCGCCGAATCGCTTTCATCAACAGTTCCAACCCAATCCCGGCCGCAACGCTGCGCTTGGCCGGCTACGCCAACGCACTTGAGGCGCGGGAGATCGAGCCAGCCTCAGACATCATCCTTGACGTCGACATCTCACCAACGGGCGGGTACGAAGCGACTAGGCGGCTGCTTACCCTGCCGGATCCGCCGACGGCGATCTTCTGTTTCAACGATCGCGTCGCAATGGGAGCGTACCGAGCGATTGGCGATGCCAGGCTTCGGATTCCCGAGGACATCTCGGTAGTGGGTTTCGATGATCAGGTTCTAATCGCTGCCTGGCTCGATCCTCCGCTGACAACGATCGCTCTGCCGCACCATGCGATGGGCTGTTGGGCGGTTAATCACCTGCTCTCGCTTCTAGCCGACAAGGCCGGCGAACCGATTAGGGCCCTCGAGCATTGCCCAGTAGTACTGCGCAACTCCGTGGCACATCCTCCAACCTCGTCTTCTGCGGGGTAACACGGCATCCGTACGTGCCGGCTTCGGTTGAATCTGTCATCCATTGATGGAGCGGTTCGAAGCGTGATGCTCGCAATTGTTTCTATCCCTGATCTCGGACCGGTCGAGCAGACGGGCAAACCCAAGGGACCGCAATCGGGACCCATCCCCGGCGTTTCCAGTATTGACATGTCACCAATCTGATGATATAAATCGTTTTAGTGAAACGATTTAGGTCATCATTGAATCGAATAGACAGGCAATTGGACGGATGTCACGCACGCATGGCGGCTCCGTCACAGTCTGTTTCCTCGGTTGTCTTGGGTCGGCGATTCGTGCCTCGAGAGCGAGCTTTCGCCTGCGGAGTCTGGCGGCTGCCATCTTGCACGAGCTGCGATAGCGATCGCCCGCCCGGTCAAAGACCACCGTCGTTTGTCAGTGGAATGCTCTCTTCGCTGAAGGCACAGAAACTGGAAACCAGCCACCGGGTACAGACGCCGCTCGGCGTCGCCCACAAGGAGTAGGAGAGACGGATGAAGGAACGAAGATTGTATTGGCGACTGCTAATGCTTCTGGCCGTGTTTGCACTGGTTGCCTCCGCATGCGGCGGCTCCGACGACCCGGCAGACGCGTCGTCGACAACCGCTGGGTCTGCAGACACCGAAGTCACGGAAACCACGAGCGGCGGTGCCGTTGCCCAGTCGTCCGACGAGTCTGATGTGCCCGAGGGTCGAACGGTTCTCAATCTGGCAACGCATTCAGGCGGTAACCCCGATGAACTCCGGCAAATCCAACGGTTTGTCGATGAATACAACGAGTCGCAAGGCGAGTATTGGGTCCTCTACGAGGCGTTCCCGCAAGGTGACTACAACGAAACGGTCGTCGCTCTTGCGCTCACCGACTCCCTTCCTTGCATAATCGACGTTGATGGCCCCAACACGCCGAACTGGGCATGGGCTGGCTACCTCGCGCCGCTGAGCATTCCGGGCGATACCGAGGCGGCTCTTCTCGATACTGTCAAGGGCTATTGGGACGGGCAGCTGTACTCCGCTGGCCAGTTCGACGCCGCAATTGCGATCCTTGCTCGCCAGTCAGATATCGACGAACTCGGCTTCCGGACCCCAACAATCGAGCAACCGTGGACCGGTGACGAGTTCCAGGCTGTGCTGGACGCGTACAAGGACTCAGGCAAGTACGACTACGCCATCGACTTCGGCACGGGGTGGACCGGCGAGTGGTTCCCCTACGCCTTCTCCCCGTTGCTGCAATCTTTCGGCGGCGACTTGATTAACCGTGACGGTTTTGTCGAGGCCGAGGGCATCCTCAACGGGCCAGAAGCCCTCGCATGGGGTGAGTGGTGGCAGTCCATGTTCGCTGACGACTATGCCCCCCGTCTTCCCGCGAACCGCGACGAGGGTTTTGCTCAAGCAGGGCAGGCCGGCTACGAGGGGGAGACCTACGGCCTCCAGTGGAATGGGATATGGGCGGCAAAAGGGGCGATCGAGAATCTTGGGGATGATTTGGTCTTCCTCCCGGCGCCCGACTTCGGATCCGGTGCCACTATCGGTGGCGCCTCATGGCAATGGGCAATATCGGCCAGTTGCGAGTACCCCGAGGCCGCAGGTGCATATATTTCTTCAACGCTCACACCTGAGAACGTCGCTGCGATCGCCGATGCACAGAACAACCTTCCCGCGCTGGAAGCTGCACGGCCGTTGACCGAGAAGTTCGATGTCGGCGATCAGTTGTCGATCTTTTATGAGATCTCAGCCGCGCAGGCCCTGATCCGGCCACCCACACCGGCATACACGACGATCGCGGCGATCTTCGAGAAGGGTGCAGCCGACATCGCCGATGGTGCGGGCGTCCAGGCCACGCTCGACCGTATGGTTGACGAGATTGAGGCCGATATTGAGAACAACGATGGCTACGGGTTCCCGCTCGGAGGCTGACGTTTGATATCCGTGGTGGACCCAGCGAGTTCAGGCTCTGCTGGGCCCACCACGAGAGCCGCATCGGCGAGAGAAGGTGAGCTGTGAGCACGTCGTCCAGAACAGAGTTGGAAACACCCCCAAAGGGTAAGAGCACACAATCGGCGAGACGGAGCGAGAGTCGAACGGGCTGGCTGTTTGCGGCGCCGGCACTCCTACTCGTCGCCGTGTTCCTTCTCTACCCGTTCTTCTCCGCTTTCTATATCTCGACCACTAATCAGCGCCTCATCTCAGGGAATGAAACAGAATTCGTTGGGCTGGAGAACTACCGCAACTTGCTTAGTGTCGCGTGGCTGCGATTGGAGCCGCTGGAGGACAACGGAGTACCCCTCCTCGACGAGGAAAGCAATCCCACATACGAGCGGGTGCGATCGTACACGCGGGACAATCCAGAGCATCCTGAACTCGATGGTCTCGGCGAGTGGTTCAGCCATACCTCGGGTGACGGCACCAAGCTCGTCGTTCTCGCAGCTAACCCGACGTTCATGCGAGCGATCATAAATACCGTCATATTTGCCATCGTGATTGCACCTGTGCAGGGAGGGCTCGGGTTGATTCTCGCCCTGCTCGTGAATGTTCGAATGCGAGGTACCAATCTGTTTCGGACGGTCTACTTCATGCCGGTGGTCACTTCGATGGTCGTTATCGCCATTCTCTGGGGAATCATTCTCTCTCCGGATGACTCGGGGCTGATGAATCGAATACTGTCGGGGATGACCGGTCGGGATGTGCAACTGGGATATCTCGGCGATTCCAGACTGGCCTTGCCCTCGATCATCGTCATGTCGATCTGGCAAGCCGTTGGCTTCCACATGATCATATGGCTTGCCGGACTCCAGACCATCGCCGGTCAGCTCTACGAGGCGGCAGCTATCGACGGAGCGAACGCCTGGCAACAGTTCAAGCATGTCACATGGCCGGGGCTACGTTCGACGGCGGTGTTCGTGCTGATCACGATCACTATCGCTGCATTCGGTTTGTTCATCCAGATCGACGTGTTGACGCGCGGCGGCCCACTCGATTCAACCCAGACAATGATATTCCAGGCCGTTGAGCAGGGCTTCCGCAGGGGAGATATGGGTCAGGGCAACGCGATAACGGTGTTCTTCTTCTTCTTTGTGCTCGCCATCGCACTGATCCAGCGCTACTTGACCCGGGAGAAGACATGACTACCAAAGAAACGGGCGGCAGGCGTCGACTCAGAGGAGCGGCGGGATCGAAGCCGCAAAGACCCGTCAGGAGCCCGCGCCAGCGCGCTTTCATCAGCGGGCGCTACATCGTGATGATCGTTCTTGCACTGTTCTTCATCTTCCCCATCGTGTTGATGGTGACGGCATCGCTGAAGCCAGAACAGCAACTGCTGCGGGATATGTCGTCGGCGCGTGCATTCCTCCCGGTGGGGGACATCTCGCTCGACAACTACCGGGGCGTATTCGATCGAGTCAATGCGTGGAGGTTCATATTCAACTCCGTGCTTGTGACCTCCTCGATAGTCGCGCTTGGTCTGTTCGTTAACTCGCTCGCCGCATTCGCGCTGTCGCGTCTGCGTTGGAGGGGGGCGCCAATCGCGCTTGGTATCCTTCTCGCGACGTTGATCATCCCGCCGGACGCCGTGGTGATCCCACAGTTGCTGTTGGTATCGAAGCTGCCGCGCATTGACTGGTCGTCTTTAGAGATCGTCACCTCGTGGCAATCGACGTACATCGTGCAGATCGTGCCCTTCATCGCTTCAGCGATCTTCATCTTTCTGCTGTACTCGTTCTTCCAGTCGATACCACGCGAGCTCGATGAAGCCGCCCGCATCGACGGTGCGAGCTGGTGGCAGATCTACCGACGGGTCATCATTCCCTTGTCCGGACCGGTCCTCGGGACCGTAGCGATCCTGTCGTTTCTGCAGGCATGGAACTCGTACCTCTGGCCGGTGCTGACCGTTCCCGACGGGAACTTGAGACCAGTAATGACCGCAGTTGCCGCGTTCCAACAGCTCGATCCAGCGCGAGGGGAAATGATGGCGTACCTCACCCTGATCACGCTTCCCGTCTTGGTGTTCTTCCTCGCACTACAACGTGTGTTCATCGAGTCGATCGCCTCCCAGGGACTTAAGGGGTAGATCTTGTGAGGTCTGAAGCTTGTAGAACGCAGGGTCACGCATCTCTGGGTGGTCGAGAACCGCGCCATTTCGCTCCTCCTCCCTCCTCTGGGGGCCCCGGCAGCTCGGCAACCCAGAGATGCGGCTTCGGCCGGTACCAGCTTGGGAAGCATCCGGCAGATCCCGACCTTGCCAGCCGGCTCGCCGGCCGTGTCTCTGATCCGATTCACTCGATCAGGATGCGTCATCCTCTTGGACAGGGTCGATCGATGGCTGATCCGACGGCTCTGTAGTGCCCATACCCGGAGACCAGGCCAACCAAGCGGCACGGCCCGTGTACCATTTCACCGCTCCGCTCAATTGGCTCAACGATCCAAACGGGCTGGTGTATGTGGACGGTGAGTTCCATCTGTTCTACCAACACAACCCGTTCGCGAACACGTGGGCTGCGCCGCACTGGGGACATGCCGCGAGCAGAGACCTGATCTCATGGCATCATCTCGCCATCGCAATGAAGCCTGACGATCTAGGGAGCATTTTTTCGGGATCAGCTGTGATCGACACAAGCAACACTGCGGGTTTTGGCGATGGCGCCATCGTGGCGGCCTTCACCCACCATCAGGAGGAGGGGGTCGAAAGCCAGAGCATTGCGGTGTCCACCGATGGCTGCATGACGTTTGACAAACATCCCGGGAACCCGGTGCTGGCCCAACCAAGTGGTGCTCCGAATTTCCGTGATCCACGCTTGATCCGATGGGAAGGTGCAGATGGCGGCCACTGGGCCATGGTGCTTGCAGTTGGTTCTGCCATCTGGATATATGTCTCAGACGATATCGTTAATTGGTGTTTCGCAACGGCCTTCGACCCCGATCCGGGACGGGATCGGGTCTGGGAATGCCCGGATCTATTCGAGCTGCCGGTTACCGGTACCCAAGAACGCCGTTGGGTCATGACCGTCGGTGTCGAATCAGATGACTTGCCACACCGCTACGGCGTCAGGTATTGGGTTGGCGAGTTCGACGGAACCAAGTTTCAGCAGGGTCAGGCAAGCCCCCATTGGGCGGATGATGGAGCCGACTTCTACGCGGCGCAGACGTGGAGCGCCGCGCCCTCGAATCGCAAGATCTGGATCGGTTGGATGAACAATTCGGGCTACGCCCTCCTGACGCCGACTAAGGGTTGGCGCGGTGCAATGTCGATTCCCCGCGAACTAGGTCTGGTTGATACCGGTCGAGGGTTCCGCCTTACGCAATATCCGGTGGTGGAACTCGAACAGAACCGTCGCCCGATTCTGAGTCGCGAAGACCTGACGCTGAACCCAGGAGACAACCCCATGGCCGAGCTGCATGGTGTCGCTCTAGATATCGTGGCTTTGGTTGACGTAGAGCACTCGACAGCCAAACAGCTCCGATTGACCGTCCGGGTGGGTCATGACGAATCGACCGACATCGTCCTCGACATAGAGCCGGCCACGTTGTCAGTCAATCGCTCCCGTAGCGGCGAACACCCGATCCATCGCACCTATCCGGGACCGCGAACCGTACCGGTGGGGCGGAGCGACGAACTACTTGAAGTGCGAGTGCTCGTCGACACGACATCCGTGGAGGTATTCGCCGCGCGAGGCCTCGTCAGCATCACGGAGCAAATATTCCCCTCGAGAGCGAGCGACGGCTGCGGTCTCGAAGCTATCGGCGGAACAGTGCGAATCGAGACACTCGAGGTATACGCCGTCGAACTGGCTGCGCCGAGCTAGAGGAACTCGATCCACTGGTTGCCGGCGCCATCAGCTTGAGGCAGTCGAGCTGCTTGAGTTGACCCTCGAAGAGCTGGTTGGGCAGACGCGCCGTCACCATATCGGTGTCCTTGAGGCGAGGCGGGCAGCCCTCGTGTTTCACCCACCTCGCTACAGCACCGACTGAATGCGATCGGCCATCGTGGCAGGCCGACAGGGCGATCCGGTCCGCATTTGGACCGCGGGAGGATGCAAAACTACCAAAACCAACGCAAACCAGTGAGAGCTGAAAACCTAAGCGGCACAAGGGATATCACCGAATCGGCAATGTTGCCGAAACCCCCTGATTCTGACTACGGATCAGAAGGTTGGGGATTCGAGTTCTCCCGGGCGTGCCACCGAAACCCCCTTGAACACGGGGGTTTCGTCGCGTGGAGGGAACTCAGCCTTGCACGCCGAGGTGCTGTGGGAGCCATTCTCGGGAGCCATTCGCGTTCGATCTGTCCAGGACGAGGCAGCAACCGGCTCGTTCTACCGGGC
>RCNF010002436.1_pt1 | contig 9980 bp, 9 predicted proteins | sample 2041311 | NCBI WGS metagenome assembly RCNF01 (sample SAMN09708228, study PRJNA481090) | Marine sediment metagenome, whole genome shotgun sequencing project. | biome: marine sediment; feature: ocean; material: sediment; isolation source: Sewage treatment plant 2 marine sediment (STP2) ... | reverse complement strand
GCAGTTTTTGGAAAAATCTCAGCGGCCATTTCGACTGATTTGCCTGTAACCATAGCTATGGCTATGCTTTTCGACAAATCAGCCAAACTGACTCACTGACATTTCCCCAAAATTCTGCATTCCTATGAAATATCCGGGTTCAGCAAGATCAGATCAGGTTAATCGGTGACTGCTTAAATTTAGAGGGAATCAAACACATACTACGTTATAATTCGCATCATTTATTTGCTACAGGCACTGGATTTATAATGCAATTTATTGAAACCCGCGGCAATGACGGCCAGCACCCAAAAAAAGTCAGCTTTTCTGAAGCGATACTGGCACCTATTTCATCTTTTGGTGGTATTTATTCACCCGAATATTTACCTGAACTTGGACAACCATTCCTCAACGAACATGTTAACTCAAACTACAGGGTTTTAGCAGGCGCCGTATTAACCGCTTTTGAAGTTGATATTGAGACAGATATCATTGATAAAGCACTTTCTTTATATAATAGCTTTGATGATGCCAATAACCCGGTTCCCGTAGTAAAGGTCAAGAATGATCTTTACGTCAGTGAATTATGGCATGGTCCTACTCGCGCTTTTAAAGATATGGCGCTACAGCCATTTGGTACCGTATTGTCCTCCATAGCGCAAAATCGTAATGAGCACTATCTCATCCTTGCTGCCACTTCCGGTGATACCGGCCCAGCCGCGCTGGAAACATTTAAAAACAAAGCTAACGTTCAAGTCGCATGTATGTACCCTGACGGCGGCACCTCCGATGTACAACGCCTGCAGATGGTTACGGAAGACGCAGCAAACCTAAAAGTCATTGGCGTTAAGGGTGACTTTGATGACACGCAGAGTGCACTAAAACATTTACTGGCATCAAAAGAATTCAACGCCACGCTAAAAGAAAAGAATATTCTTTTATCCGCTGCCAACTCAGTTAACTTTGGCCGAATCATTTTTCAAACGATTTATCACATTCATTCCTACCTTGAACTTGTTCGTCAAAACGCAATTCAGATGGGCGAAAAAGTTTACCTGAATGTACCAAGCGGAAACTTTGGTAATGCCTTAGGCGGATACTACGCCATGAAGATGGGCTTGCCAGTAGAAAAAATTCTGATTGCTTCCAATAAAAACAATATTTTAACGCAACTAATTAACACCGGTGCTTATGATTTAAGAAACTCCAATGTCATCGCAACCACCTCACCGGCAATGGACATTTTAAAGTCATCCAATATCGAGCGTATATTTTTTGATTTATTTGGCGCAGAACGCACTAAAGACTTAATGTTTCAACTGGATAATGACAAGTATTACCAGTTAAACGAAACTGAACTAAAACAAATTCAATCTATCTTCTCTGCAGATTTTTGTGATGATGATGAGGGTAAAAAATATATTAAGGATGCCTTTGCAAATGGCTACTTAATGGACCCACATACAGCAACCTGTTTTAAAACCTATGAAACCTGTCGTGACAAACCACTTAAAACCATTGTTTATTCAACTGCCGAATGGACCAAGTTTTCGCCGGTGATAGCGAATGCGTTAACCGGCGAAGTTGATGCGCATGATCTGGATGCATTGAATTCTATTGCGCAGGAAGCAGGTATTGAAATTCCGGCAATGATTAAAGGTTTGTTTGATAAAGAGATAACACAGTCATCCATTATTGAAAAAGACGAAATCGAATCAGAGATTCTTTCATTTTTGTAGGGTATTTTTTTATTTTCGTTTTCTGTTTATGGCATTTACAGTTGGTTTTTGGTTAGGCATTGCGGGTCTCGCCCCGCTGGCGAGTCACTTTTTTTCTGCAGCTAAAAAAAGTAACCAAAAAAAGCCGCCCCAATTCATTTGCCCTTCGGGTGCCTGAATCCTTGGCTGTTGCCTACGAGCCGCCTTGATGCGCCGTCCGGGCGCACAAGGCTAAATTCACCTTCCCTGGCGAATTTGCTCTACCAACAGCCAAGGATTCAGCAAACGAAAAGGGGAAGGTAATTCAAAAGATAAAAAAACTGAAACTAACATAATAAAAATGCAGTATTTCTTATACACCGTTTTTGACTTTGACCTTATCCACCTCAGCAAGCCATTGAACCGTCGTTATTATCATGGGCTTTCTGTGCCAGCTGTCTGAACGTTTTTTGCGAGTTCTGGCGCAGCATGATAATAACGACGGTTCAATGGGTACCCCTGTGTTTTTACAGGGGCGTAGCTGTCGTGGCGGCCTTTTCTGGTTACTCTTTTGGGCTGCAGCAAAAGAGTAACTCGCCAGCGGGGCGAGACCCGCAATACCCAAGTAAACAAAAGTCGTGAATGTTAATCAACAAAACCAGGAAGCAATGCATTCCAACGCAGAGTGCGGGAATGAGAAAAAAAATCACGGAACAAGATTCCGCGATAACCTGCTAATCCAGATGTTCCATACGTATCCGCACCACTTCACCCAGCACTGACGATAAACCTTCAACCGCCTTTATCGCCTGATTAACGTTCGACTCAACACATTTCTGTGTCAACATAATCAAATGCACACTGCGTTCACCCGAGGCAGGTTCTTTTTGTAAAACCGCTTCAATACTAATACTGTTTTTAGCAAACGTGTCAGACACTTCAGCCAGCACACCAGGTTTATCTTCCGCTTCCATCCGTAGATAACAGGCTGTTTCAACATCATCAATGGCCAATATTGGCGTATCACGCATGGCATCGTTCTGAAAACCAAGTAAGGGTACTTTATGATGTAACGGTGCGTCGATGGTTCTTACGGTATCGATAATATCCGCTACTACCGCAGAAGCCGTTGGTTCTGCGCCCGCGCCTGCGCCGTAATACAGTGTCGGGCCAACAGCGTCACCGTAAACTAACACGGCGTTCATCACACCATCGACATTGGCGAGTAAACGTTTTTCTGGGATCAGGGTTGGATGAACACGTAACTCAATTCCTTTGTCAGTTTTACGGGTAATGCCTAAATGTTTGATGCGGTAACCCAGCTCTGTTGCATAGTTAACATCTTCGCTGGTTATTTTGCTAATGCCTTCGGTGTAAGTCTTATCAAATTGCAACTCAATACCAAAGGCCAGTGATGCCAGTATGGTTAGTTTGTGTGCTGCATCAATGCCTTCAACATCAAACGTAGGATCCGCTTCTGCATAACCTAATTCCTGTGCCTCTTTGAGTACGTCGGCAAAGTCACGGCCTTTGTCGCGCATTTCGCTAAGGATGAAATTTCCAGTACCGTTGATGATGCCGGCAACCCACTGAATTTTATTTGCAGCCAGTCCCTCTCGCATAGCTTTGATAATTGGTATACCGCCAGCAACAGCCGCTTCATAACTAACACTGACACCCTGCTCTGTCGCAGCTTTCATAATTTCCGGGCCGTGGGTCGCGATTAAAGCTTTGTTAGCCGTGACTACATGTTTGCCATTTTCAATGGCTTTCAAAACAAGATCTTTCGCCAGCGTATAACCACCGATAAGCTCAACCACAATTTCAACCTCAGGGTCGTTCACCACCTCGAATGCATCTTCGGTTAATTTGGTTGTAGCCGGGTCAAGTATGGTTTGTGATGTTATGCCTAAACCAGCAGCATGGCTGATGTGAATAGCGCGACCAAGTCGCGCCTGAATTTCTTCAGCGTTTCTTGTTAATACGGTGGCGCTACCACCACCGACTGTACCCAGGCCTAATAAACCAACTTTAACTGCGTCCAAGACTCTCTCCAGTAAACCCTAAATTTGAAAAGCACTTATTCTACTGTATTCAACTTATTTCGTGTAGCATGATTACACCTCCTTTTCACACGCCATAACGAAATCACGACTATATGTCAGCATGCTATTTGTTTTCACTTATGGTGTAAAATAGTAAGTCAAACACTATCTTTACTTAGAGCAGGACTTAGAACAGGTAAAACGATAAACATGAAATTCGCACAGGACAGCCAGGATGAAGGTTACGTCATTACCGCTTATGGTGAAAACACTGTTTCTATCAATGGCAAAACATTCAGTCAAAGCCTGATCATAACCAGAACAAAGCTCAATGAGAACTGGGATGTGAGTGTGGTTGAATTATTGCAGACAGACCATATCGATCAACTATTAACCTTCAACCCTGAGCTGATCATTATCGGAACCGGAGAAAAATTAATCTTCCCTGCTGTTGAAGTTTATTCAGGCATTATAGAACATGGCATTGGTGTTGATTTTATGGATACCCGAGCTGCCTGCCGAACTTACAACATCCTGATGAGCGAAGGACGACATATTGTCGCTGGACTAATACTCTGAGTATTTACTACTTCACCAAATTCATTCCGCTATCACCTACAAGGATGCAGGGTATGAAGATAATGCAGGCGCAATATCTTTCCCTGACTTCTTGTGACATACGACCCACATGGATGTGGGAAGTGCGGAAATGCATCGTTACATGGATGTAACTTATTAGGGCAATGCATATGTCCATGGATGGACGGTAGTAGGGTAACGCAGGAGCGGTTGCCGAGGAGCTATTGCCGAGTAGCAGCTTTCTGCCCGCCCATCCATGGGCATTCGTCACACCGCCGTCCTGGCTCCTTGTGACATACGACCCACAAGGATGTGGGAAGTGTGGAAAATGCAGGAGCAGTTTTCCACCCGCCCATCCCTGGGCATAAAAAAGCAGAGACTGGAAGTCTCTGCTTTAGGGTAATACTTAGCGGGTTGTATTTAACAGCGCCCTGATACAGAAAAAAATAGATCAGTCATGGAACAATAAGGCTTCACTAAAACCCTGATTTTCAAGAATTTTACGTAATTGTTTCAGTGCATCCATTTGTATTTGACGAACTCGCTCACGGGTGACACCCAGTTCTTTGCCAACATCTTCCAGGGTGGTGCGTTCATGGTTATTTAAACCAAAACGACGAACCAGAACTTCACGTTGTTTTGTCTCAAGTTGATCTAGCCAGACACCCAGATTTGCCATAACGTCTTCGTTTTGCAACATTTCTGGTGGCGCAGGAACACGTTCATCAGCCACAATTTCCAGTAATGGACGATCATTCTCTTTACCAACTGGCACGTCAACGGAGCTAACACGGTCACGTAAACCCAACATTTTCTCAACATTGGCAACCGGTTTATTCAGCATTTTTGCGATATCATCTGCGGTAGGTTCGGTATCCATGGTTTGCTCTAACTCACGAGCAGCTCGCAGATACACATTTAATTCTTTGATTACATGGATGGGTAAACGGATGGTACGGGTTTGATTCATCAACGCACGTTCGATGGTTTGACGTATCCACCAGGTGGCATAAGTAGAAAAACGAAAACCTTTTTCAGGATCGAATTTTTCAACCGCGCGGATCAATCCTAAATTGCCTTCTTCGATAAGATCAAGCAGTGCCAGACCACGGTTCATATAACGACGAGCGATCTTCACCACCAGACGAAGATTACATTCGATCATTTTCTTGCGGGAATTCATATCGCCTTTCAGCGCTTTACGGGAATAAAAAACTTCTTCCTCTGCGGTCAGCAAAGGTGAACCTTCTATTTCGCGCAGATATAAACGTGTAGCATCCAGCTCTTTACGGTTAACCCTCGCATCAGGATCAACATCGACCTTAGCTTTACTGGCCAGTTTTGATTTACTTACTTCGTTATCTGAAGTCTGATCATCGTCATTTAACTTAATGTCATCACTTTCAATGTCATTACCGGCCTGCATCATTAAGATACTGGTATCCAGCTCCTCTTTAGAATCAGCAATTGCTTCTCTCATGATAGTATTCCACCCCAAAACGTGTTTTATAATTATTATTTTTTTACGCATTTAGTCTGTAAGCATGAGCAAGTACTACTCCCTTTAATTCCATACACTTACATAGTTCTTCTAACGTTAGCCCGTACGTTACAAAAACTTATAACATCATTTCTAATTAAAAGGCAAGCATTTATCAAAATAAAATAACATGTAATTTATACTTATCACGAAAACCACATTATATTGTGGAATTTTTAATTCTTAACCACAAGATATGACATTTCTTTACATTCTTATAACAGTCTGTTTAATGCTGTTATATTACAAAATGGGTATAGAAGTAATAAGCCCCATGAAGCATATGGCATAACAATATAGTTATAAATACGCTGCCCTACAGCAAGTTGCGAGTTAACCTCTCGGAGACTGAGTTTCATGAAATCTACCATGGCAGGTACTTCTGCGGATCAACCGGTTTGCCATTTTTCCTTATTTCAAAATGCAGGCGCGGACTTAACTTATCCTTGCGACCCATCTCAGCAATTTTCTGGCCGGACTTTACCGTGTCACCTTCTTTCACCAGCAATTTCCGGTTATAGGCATAAGCACTTAAATAGGTTTTATTGTGTTTAATGATAATCAAATTACCATAACTAATTAGACCGTTTCCACTATAAACAACTTTGCCATCAGCAGAAGCAACAATCACATCTCCTAACTTACCTGCAATATCAATACCCTTTGAATCATTACGTTGGTGGCTAAATTTTTTGATGATTTTGCCTTTTACCGGTTTTCTCCATCGTACTGTTCCAGGCCAGTGAATCGTTTGTGAAGTAGGCTGCTGAGGTTTTGTTGTAGCCGTTGCCACTGTTTTCTTCTTAGGTTTCTTCGTGGATTTATTACTGGGCCTGGTGACCACTGACGAGCCAGCTGTCGATTTTAAGGGTTTTAAAAATATCGTTTGACCAGGGTTAATCGTATAGGGTTTATTAAGCTGATTTAATTGCGCCAATCGCTCGACACTAACACCAGTACGTTTTGATAAACCATACAAGGTATCCCCCTTTTTAGCTTTTACCCATTTCGGCACAGCGCGTCGCTGTTCCTGCGACGAGTACTTTACTGGCTTTTTACTAACCCGATCGGCTTGCGTAGCCGTTTGCGGCGCATTAGCCACATCAGAGACATGTTTTGTGTTTCTAGTGGCATCAAAATTATACGGCTTGCGGGTATGTAATCGTTGTCCGGGTTTTATAAATTTAGATGAGCTAATACCATTCCAGGCGGCAAATTCTTCCGGGTCAAGCTCATAACGCCAGGCAATGGAAAAAATCGTATCGCCTGATTTAACCGTATAATCGTCAGGGTTCCATTTTTTACCGTTACTCGAACAGGATGCCAGGGTCGCAACCATAAAAACGACCAGCAATATCGTCGTCCAGGAAAAGCAACATCGTCGATGAATCATTGCATCCGTTTTAAAGCCTGTTAATGAAAATATAACAGTGCCGCTACCAGTAAAACAGTTAACCAGCCCAGCCACTCAATATATTTTTTTACAGTCGGTTCCAGTTTTGGTCCTGCCCATGCCATTAATAATGACACCAGAAAAAAATGCGCAGATCGTCCGACAATAGCAGCAAGCACAAAAGGTAATAACGCCATGTGTAATGCACCGGCTGACAGGGTGAATAATTTAAAGGGTATCGGTGAGAAACCGGCAATGACTACTGCCCAAAAACCCCATTCTTCAAACCATTGCTGCGCTATCATATATTTATCCCAATAACCGACATCCTGCAGTATGGGTTCAATTGCACTGATCGCAAAATATCCCAGGTAATAACCAACCACCCCGCCCAGCACAGACATTGTTGTTGCTACCAGCGCAATGCGCACAGCACGATCGGGTCTTGCGATTGCCATGGGCGCAACCATCAATGCTGTTGGTACCGGGAAAAATATCGACTCAACAATGCTAACGCCGATTAAGTAACGCTCAGCATGCGGATGCGCAGCCCAGGTCATCATTCTGTTGTATAAACCTGCAAATACCATCAGCTTACGGCTCCATCAAGTAAAGGTACAAAATGCACATACTCCTGGGTGCTTTCCTCAATGCCTTCGGGCGTACGTGTATATACTTTTAACTTTTGTACACCGTGGGTTAATCCCACTGGAATAACCATACGACCACCCACAGCCAGTTGTTCTAACAGGCCGGGCGGCACCGACTCAGGTGCGGCGGTTACCATAATGGCGGCATAAGGCGCATTAGGTGCCCAACCCCATGAGCCATCACTGTGTTTGGAAAACACATTAAGCAGACCTAACTTACGATGTGCATCACGTGCTTTCTGCAATAACGCACTAATGCGCTCGACGGTATAAACCTTGGGCACTAATCGTGACAAAATCGCTGATTGATATCCCGAACCGGTGCCAACCTCAAGCACCACATCTGGCACACCGTTTTCCAGTAAAATTTCTGTCATACGGGCAACAATATAAGGTTGTGAAATGGTCTGACCATGCCCGATCGGCAACGCCGTATCTTCATAAGCGCGGTGAGCCATTGCTTCATCAACAAAGATGTGACGCGGCGTGGTTCGCATGACTTCCAGAACACGTTTATTTTTAATGCCTTTGTCACGCAAACGGTTAACCAGACGGTCACGTGTGCGCTGCGAAGTCATGCCTATGCCTTGTATATCGTTACTTATCATCTACTCGTGCTTTAGTTATGTTTTGAAAGCCAGCCATCTATCTCAGACAGGCTATCATACCGTGTTAAATCGATTTGCAAAGGTGTGATTGAAACATAATGCTGACTGACGGCGTGAAAATCCGTGCCTTCACCGGCATCCTGAGCTTCACCCGGTGGCCCCACCCAGTACATTGGTTCACCGCGTGGGTCATGCTGAATAATCACACCTTCTGATTTGTGACGGTTACCCAGACGGGTTGCTTTAAAACCTTTAATGTCAGACCAGGGAATATCAGGGACATTAATGTTTAAAATAGTATTGCTAGAAAACGCTACCTGCTTAAGATCTTTAAGCAACTGAACTACCGCTTTTGCTGCCGTTTCGTAATACTGCGGGGTGTATGAGTCCATGGAAACAGCAATGGCAGGCAAACCCAGATGGCGCCCTTCCATGGCGGCGGCAACCGTGCCGGAATACAGCACATCATCCCCCATATTGGCACCCGCGTTAATGCCGGAGACAACCATATCCGGTTCTTTTTTAAGCAGACCGGTAAGCGCCAGATGCACCGTGTCTGTTGGTGTACCATCGACATAATATACATTTTCTTCAAGCTTACAGGCACGCAGGCCACGTTCCAGCGTCAGCGAATTACTCGCCCCACTACAGTTTTGCTCCGGCGCAACAACCGAAACCTCATAGTCAACAGCTAAAGCCTCAACCAGCACCGAAATACCCCGTGCCCGGTAACCATCATCATTAGAAACTAAAATATGCACAATCGATACAACGATAAATTTTCACGATACAATATAAGACGTAACTATACCTTATTGAGGGACATCTGATGAGTGATGATTCAACAAAAATTGATGATGAATCATTATTTCTGGCAGAAATGGCCGGTGTCAGACCGTTAAAGTCTGATAATAAAGTACAGGGCAGGAAAAAGCCCAAAATCCCAGCCAGACAAACCGCTGAAGAAAATTACCGTTTCACCATAAACGATGTGTTTTCGAGCGCGGAAATGGTAGAAGACTGTCCAGAGATACTGAGCTTTTCACGCAGCGGCTTACAACACAAAGTGCTAAAAAAATTACGACAGGGAAAACTTCCCATCGAACATGCACTGGATTTACATGGTTTAACCATCAAGCAGGCAAGAAGTGAACTAATAGTATTTCTGGGTGAGTGCGAAGCGGCAGGTGTGTCTCACGCTATTATCGTTCACGGTAAAGGTTTTCGCTCCAAAGATAAACCGATAATCAAACCCATGGTAAATAGCTGGTTGCGTGCTGTTGATAATGTGCTGGCGTTTCATTCTGCACAGGCAAAAGATGGTGGTAGTGGTGCAGTTTATGTTTTGTTAAAAAAAATCGCACCAAATCCGGATGATTCATAAGAATGCAGTAGATTCAGAAATCTCGGTGAGTCAGTTTTATTGTTCGCCCCAACAAGTAGTTACGGGCATAACCATCCGGTAATTGCCAAATGGCTATGCTCAATT
>RCNF010002432.1_pt1 | contig 9988 bp, 11 predicted proteins | sample 2041311 | NCBI WGS metagenome assembly RCNF01 (sample SAMN09708228, study PRJNA481090) | Marine sediment metagenome, whole genome shotgun sequencing project. | biome: marine sediment; feature: ocean; material: sediment; isolation source: Sewage treatment plant 2 marine sediment (STP2) ... | reverse complement strand
GCTTATAAATAACAGCCATCGCGGGATATGTTATAGATCAATAATAATTATGCAATTATAAAAGTGATTCAAATCATCTTTTAAAGGTGATTCAGAACATCAAAAGCGGTCTTCACAATCCTTGTAACTGATTATCTTGTGAGGTTTCCATTATAATGCTCCGCATAAAATAAATAAACCTACATAAACCATAACTAAATCATATCCTTAAGTATCACCTATGTACAATTTAAAGACAAACACGGTTCCCACTGAAACAATTAGTTTTTTAAAATCTCTCGTTGAAAAAGGAGGCCCCGAACCTCATGATTATATAACATTTACGAGCATTGTAAATAGTTTAACTGACGCCGAGCTAGATTTCTTTAGAAACGTTATTAAAGACTCACTGAACGAACATACTCTTATTGGGCATGGCTTTGTAAAGCCTTATGGATACCCGGGAGACTTTACAATAATTCATAATATTTACCGACGCTATGCTAATCCCGATCCAAAATATTGTAATTGGGATAAGTTCTTCCAGGATCAGGCTGGAGCGCATGCTGTTAGAAACAGGAAAGAATATTTTTTAAAATGCTGTAGTAGGCTTGAAAAGAGTCAATCAAAAATTAATAGGGTGCTGATACTTGGTAGCGGTCCGGCAACAGATGTTTACGAATATCTTAAAAATAATAATGATACAAAAATTGAGTTTACATTGATAGATTTCGACCAGAATGCGATTGACTTTGCAAAAAGTCAGAATGCAGAATTTAACGGTCAGGTCGAATATTTCAAGATCAATGTACTAAGGTATAAGCCATATAAAATGTACGACCTTATATGGAGTGCCGGATTATTCGACTATTTTAAGGATAAGCATTTTACCTATGTAATTCAGAAATATTACAAGTTTCTCTCAAAAGAAGGAGAGTTTATTATTGGTAACTTTTCTAATACAAATCCGACCAGAAGATTAATGGAGGTCCTTTCAGACTGGTACCTCAATCACCGGTCCCGATTTGAGCTAACGAAGCTGGCAATTGAATCACAGGTCAAAGAAGAGAAAGTTACTATTGATTCAGAAGAACTCGGGGTTAACCTCTTTCTGAGAATGAAGTCTGATTCTTAAAAGATTACGTAAGTTACAAACATGAAGAAAAAAACGTTATTCAAACTGGGAAACCTTCTTGGGATACCTACCTTCGGTCAGGAGGAATGGAAGCTTAATCCTTTTACGCTAAAATTTGCCGGAAATATCCAACACCTTGAAAAAGATTTCCTTAAAGATTACTTTGAGCGATCCATAAATCCCTTTAGATTCTCAATCCTTCTGGCAATATTGATATACGATCTTTTTGCCTACCTGGATGTGATAATGTATCCCGACCTTAAAATAACATTCTGGATTATAAGATTCGGGGCAGTAACGCCAATTTTACTCCTGGTTTTACTTTACTCCTTTTCGAAGAATTTCAAAAAATATATGCAGATTGTAATATCTGCAATAATGTATATTACCGGCCTGGGGATCATTGTTATGATTACTATTGCCACAATAAAGGCAAATCAGTATTCCTATTATGCCGGTTTGATGCTTATAATATTTTTTGGTTATTCATTTATCAAAGCCAGGTTTATTTCTGCAGTAATCGCCGGTTGGTCAATTGTCATTACTTATGAGATAGGAGCAATTTGGTTGGCCGAGACTCCAACAGAAGCCATTATCAATAATAACTTTTTCTTTATAGCAGCCAATGTGATCGGAATGTTTATTTCCTATTCCATGGAACATTCGGCCCGACGTGACTTTTACATGCGTTTTTTACTACAAAAAGAACAAGACAAGGTTCTGTCAGTTAATAATGCTCTTGAAAAAAGAGTGGCTGATCGAACCCGGCAGGTCACCAGGGCCAATAAAGATCTGAAAAAAGAAATCGAGATAAGAAAACATCACGAATCGGAGAAAGCAAAAATTGAGTCGCAACTGCTGCAATTGCAGAAAATGGAAACCATTGGAACTCTGGCAGGCGGAATAGCCCACGATTTTAACAATATTCTTACCCCTATACTGGGCTACACAGAAATGGCTATTGAAGAATTATCTGATGAAAGCACTCTCAAGTATGATATCGAACAAATAAACAATGCAGCTTTGAGGGGCAAAGACCTTGTGCAGCAAATTCTAACTTTCAGCCGCCAGGTAGACTTCGATAAAAAGCCACTCCACCTCCATTTGGTAATAAAAGAGGTATTAAACCTGGTAAAAGCTTCCTTCCCGTCCAATATTGAAATCAAGCAGGATCTGGATGAGAATTGTGGAACAGTTATGGCCGATTCCACACAAATGCACCAGGTAATAATGAATATGGCTACCAATTCCTATCATGCAATGATGGATAAAGGGGGAGTTTTAGAAATAAGGCTCTCGGCGGTGAATCGCGAAGATATTAAAGTAAAAAGTTCTTCCAAACTAAAAGAAAACGTATACGTTATGATTACTGTGTCCGATTCGGGGCATGGAATGGACCAGCAGACAATTGACAGGATTTTCGAACCTTTCTTCACCCGCAAAGATGTAGGATCAGGATCTGGCCTGGGCCTCTCCGTAGTACATGGTATTGTAAATAACAATAATGGAACTATAGAGGTTGAAAGTGAACCGGGTAAAGGAACAAGCATTACAATATACCTGCCACAACATTCTATTAACAAATATGAAGGAGAATCCGTCGATGACAAAATTGAAAAAGGAAAGGGTAATATTCTTTTTGTAGATGATGAAAAAGAAATTACTTATATGGGTAAAAGGATGCTTGAAAACCTTGGCTACAAGGTTGAGATTAAATCTGAAGGATCTTCTGCCCTTGAGGAGTTTAAAAAGAATCCTGATCGCTTCGACCTCCTGGTAACTGACCAGGCAATGCCATATATGCAGGGAACAGAGCTTATTGAAAAGATTAAAGCTATCAGACCCGAAATAAAAACAATTATAATCACTGGATTTAATGACTCAATACCCAGGGACGCAACTGAGACACTGGGTATTGAAGCTATTATTACCAAACCTTTGATTTTAAGCGAATTCAGCAAACTTATTAGTAAGGTATTACTCAAAACTTAATATCCAGTCAATATGAAAAGAGTCCTTATAATTGATGATGAGCCTGTTATCCTGGTAATGTTGAAAAAAATGATTGAAAAAGCCGGGTATAAAGTAGATCTCGCTTCAAATGGAAATGAAGGACTTGATCTACTTAGAAGCAAGCCTTTCGACCTCGTAATTACAGATATTATAATGCCTGAGAGGGAGGGTCTTGAAATTATAAGCATCCTGCGGAAAGAGTTTCCTGAAATAAAGGTCATCGCAATATCAGGAGGAGGCAGACTTTCTCCCGATGGCTACCTCGAATCCGCCAACTTTCTTGGCGCTCAAAAAGTATTAAAAAAACCTTTTACCATGGATGAAATTGTAGGTGCAGTAAACGAGCTACTTCCTTAGTTCTAATCCAGGTTTGTTTTTTCTAGTGGGACTAACACTAACCAGGTAAACACCGGAAAAAACAAGAACAGCAGAAATAATTTTCTGAATATTTAAGCTGTCCTGTTTCAATACAATAGCTACAATTACAGCAATAACAGGCTGGAGATAAACGTAGGTACTTACAACAGTGGGACTAAGATGGCTTAATCCGTACATATTAAGATTATAGCCAATAAAAGTTGTAAAGACAGTAACATAAAGAAGGGCCATAATTATAATCGAAGGAAGAGAAAAGAAGTCAACATCAATTAATTGATTAAATCCTAGAGATATGTTTGGGAATAATCCAAACAAGAACACCCATTTCATAACAGTATAGCTCTTATACTTATCTGTCATTTTCTTTATCATTACAAGGAACAATGCCCATGATGCTGCCGTTAGAAAAATCAATAAATCACCCATAAAGGATCCCTCACCAATATTTATTTTTCCCCTGCCAAGAATTAGAAATGCCGTCCCTGCCATACCCATTATTACTCCAAATATTCTCCTGGCCGAAAGAGTCTCTTTCAAAATAAAGGCTCCAAGAATAATGGCAAATACGGGATTGATAAGCATTATTAAAGAGGCATTTATCGGGCTTGTTTTGTTAAGTCCAAGAAGAAAAAACACCTGGTTGAAGAATACGCCGAACATAAAAAACATAAGCAGATACAATATGTCTTTCGGGGCTACTTTCTCTCTTGGGAAAAAAACAGAAAATGCCCAGAAAAGTATGGTGGCCACTATAGCACGGAGGGCAACCAATCCCAGGGGACTGATATAATCCGGCATAAGAATCTTTGCAATATTGTAGTTGAGCCCATATATTATGTTGGCCGCAAGAAGTGCCAGGTGAGCGAATATCAGGGTCCTTTTCAGATTCATGAGTGGCAAAAGTAGTATAAATGAGTGAAACTGCTAATTGTCATCCTGCCTTAATGAACCTTTTATAGAATGAGCGGTTTTGTAGGAAACAAGATCAAGATGAAGAAAGCATATATGAATCCTTATATAGCCGGAATATTGCTTGGCCTGGTATTATTGTTAGCAATGTATCTTTCGGGGCGTGGCCTTGGTGCAAGCGGAGGATTGAAATATTGTGTTGTTTCTCTTGTAGATAAGATTAGTCCCGATCATACTTCAGGGTCTGAATATTACAGTAAATATTTCGAAGGTGGGAAAAAGCCTCTTTTCTCCTGGTTGCCTTTTGAGGTTCTGGGTTTACTGGTAGGCGGTTTTATTTCAGGAGCATTCTCGGGCAGACTAAAACTGACTATAGAAAGATCTCCATCCATCACTTCTCGTAAACGTCTTATTCTTGCCTTCCTGGGAGGAGTTCTATTTGTTTATGGGGCTCAGCTGGCAAGAGGATGTACCAGCGGCGCAGCTCTTTCAGGTATGGCAGTACTATCTGTGGCAGGCTTTGTAACAATGATATCTATCTTTGGATCAGCCTACCTCTTCGCGTGGTTTTTTAGAAAAAATTGGATTTAAGCTAAACTATTTGATATGGATCCACTTACAATTACACCTGGTTTTCCGCAATGGTTATCTCTCCTGATAGCATTCCTTATAGGGATTGGATTTGGCTTTTCACTTGAACAGGCCGGATTTTCTTCAAGCAGGAAACTTGCCGGAATGTTCTATGGATATGATACTACGGTAATAAAAGTATTTTTTACCGCTGCTATCACAGCGCTTATTGGTTCCCAAATAATGAGTTACCTGGGTTTAATCGACCTGAGTAAGATTTATGTGAATGAATATTATGTTACTGCTTCTATTGTTGGAGGAGTGATTATGGGTGCAGGATTTGTAATGGGAGGCTTCTGTCCGGGTACGGGAATCAGTGCAGCTTCAATAGGTAAAATAGATGCAATGGTTTTTCTTGCCGGTGGTTTTCTGGGAGCATTCCTTTTTGCGGAGTCATGGCCACTAATAAGCGATCTGGCAACTGCTAATTATAAAGGTCCCGCCAGGATAAATGAATTAATGGGTTTATCGCCCGCTGTCTTTACTTTCTTGCTGGTAATCCTTGCGATGGGATTGTTCTGGTTGTCAGAAAAAGCTGAGAAAAAATTTGCAAGGCCTGATATAAGCGATAACTTATAATAAGCCATGAATACTCTAAAACAGCTTTCAATATCACTTATTCTACTTGCATTTGTACTGCTTATTCTTCCTGGCTCAGGGAAGTATTCTTTTACAGAAAAGCCAGCTGATTTGACTTTATCACTATTTAGTGAAGATATATATATTTCAGTGGATCAGGTAGCAAGGTATGTTGTATCCGAAGATTCAAGTATACAATTAATTGATCTTAGAGATATAGAAGAATATCAGGAGCTCAATATACCAGGAGCAATGAATATTCCTCTCAGGGAATTTTTTGAAAGGAGACCCGAAACCTTTCTGTTCAATAAGTCAATAAAGTATATTTTTTACTCAAATAGCAATACGAAATCAGCATATGCTTTATCTCTTGCCTTAGGCCTGGGTTATGAGAATTGTTATATTATGGAGGGTGGGCTAAACAGATGGTTTGAAACAATAATGTATTCATCATTTACCGGTAAATCTATTTCAACCAGGGAGAACGCTCTTTTTGAAAACAGATCGAAAGCAAAACGCTTCTTCACAGATATTAATTCTCTCCCCGATAGTTTGAAGTTACTATATGCAGAATCAAGGAGACAGGCTGAACAAAGTCTTGATGGTGGATGCGAATAATCTATTTAAGTTATGAAGAAAGTTAACTCTGAGAGAAAGCTATGGCTGCCAATAATTATGATCCTCATAATTATACTTGCTATTAAACAACTCTCAGGTAACAGCTTCAGACAGGGAGCCGAAAATAATTCAGTTTCTGCCCTTAAGGGGACAAATATTACCTTAATGGAAGAGTTTATCAATCTCGAGGAGGGGTCTATTATTAGAATTGATGATGCTGAGGTATTTGCCAATCCAAACAATCTGCCAATTATCTCTCTGCTTACATCCGAACTTTTCTCTCGTTCTTCTATTAAATCTCTTCGCAGATCCAGTGTGCCTAGAATTATTATCGCTAATGACCCGGGTATTGAGGCAAGTGTATGGACCCTGCTCTCACAAAAAGGCATTAAGGACCTGATGATTAATCCTGAACGTGAAGATGAATCAGTATTAAAATACGAATTCCGGCCAGACACAATAATGTCAAATTAGCCGGAACTCCTACCTATTAGCTACTAGCTTATTTTATCACTTCAAAATTATCAATGTCATTTTGGGAAAATGGCAACCATGAAAGTGTTGCTTTTTCAGCCTTCATTTTCTCATGCATAAAGCCATTATTCCCATATCTCAGGGTGCGCGCATCATATCCAAATAGTCTTAAATATGCTGTTACAAACCCAGAGTTATGACCGGTGCCACAATAAACCACCACTGTTTTACCAGCAGGGATTGTGGCCATTTCATTTATTATACCAAGTGTTGCACCTGGTTTATATCTCACTGCTCCCTGAATATGGCCACTCTCATACTTGTCTCTACGATCATAATTAATAATATAATAATCCGATGGATTAGCAAATACCAAAGCAGCATCTATCATTACATTAGCCGGATCTTCGTTAAACAGATCTTTAAATCGCTTTGTGCCGATCTCTTCACCGGAGGAAAGTCCTGTAGCTAAGATAGGCATCCCGGAGGCGCCCGGCTTATCATTAATCACAGTCTCAAGTGCGGACTGATATTCTGATGAACAGCCAGCCAGCCAGCCTGTTTCGGCAAACGTCATACTCCATCCACTCATGCCCCACCTAAGGGCGTAAACATTACCATAACCCATAAGTCTCAGTAAAGATGTAGTGTAGGCTGCAAACTGCCCGTCATTGCTTACCATCACAATTCTATTATACTCAAAGGGTTTTATATCATTTATAAGGAAGTCCGGAAGATCAGAAAACTTAACATTTACAGAGCCTTTAAGACGTCCCTTAGCAAATGCATCAGCACTCCTGATGTCAATAACATAAGTATTAGTTTCTGACCCGTCACTTACACTGGCTCCCTTAATAAGTGATGGGAAAAGTCGCGAATTTACATAGTCACCATTCTCCTCAAGGTCATCCAGCAACAATTGAGTTTCCTTATCAACCTTCGGTTTAACAACCTTTGTAGTTATTTCCTTAGTAGGCGCTAAGGCTTCCTTATTCCCGGCTTTATCGCTGGAGCATGAGGAAACGCTTACGAATACAAGAACTGCTATCAGTATAGAGGTGATATTTTTTCTCTGCATCGCTTTCTTATTGTTCACTTACTAACTCAGCACCGGCAACATCTAAGCGAACTGATCCTGTTCTGTTTCCCTTCTCATCATAATTAAAACGAGTAACAGCGACACCATTTCCAGGACTATTGATAAGATTTCTGTCCGTATCAAGGTTCCTCATCTCAGTCATTGCTCCATGCTCATCATAGCTATATTGAGTAACCGGAACATTCTTACCTGAAATATACTCATCGTCCTGGTCGTAAACAGCTCTCTCTAATAAATAGCCGTTATCATCAACTTTGTTCAGTCTTTTTGCCCATCCCCAGTATAGATTTGAAAGCTGTCCAACTGTATTATGAACTGAGAAACTCAGAAGATCTCCTGAATCGCTATTCTTAAACTCAAAATAAGAAACTCCAATATCACCACAGTTCTCTGCTGTACAATTATAGAGGGTATCTGCCTCATAATTATACATTGAGACTGCAAAACCCTTAGAGTCATATTCGAAGCGAAGCTCGTAAAACGGGCAGAAAGGATTCATAACTGTCTCCTCTTCCGCAAGATTATATCTCAATTCTCTGATAAGACCTGATTCCAGTTTACTCCACTCATATCGATGAATATCGTTCCTGTTCTCAACAGTTTCTCCATTCTCGCCATAGAACTTAAGTGCTGTTCTGATACCGTCCTTATCCAGCTCGTAAACAGCCTTATAAACACCGCCCGATGAAATCTGCTCACCCGCTTTATTGAAATATGATTTTAGTTGCTTTCCATCCTCATATGCATAAATAACTCTTGTTGCTCCTCCCAAAGAACCATAACTCAGGAGTTCATCTCCCCTGCAATACTCCACAGAAGATATGCGACCCTGATCGTCATATGATAATTTGTAGTTATTTACTTTTAAAGCCTCCTCAGCTGTAAGTTTATGCAATCCCTTTTCTGTATCAAAAGGAGTCTCACTGAATTGAAGAGAACGGAAATTCTCTACTCCCGTATTTAATGCCTTATTCTCGCCAGCCTGATTACAGGACTGAACAGCAATTACTAGAATTACAAGTAGCGCTGCATTGAAAGTTAATGTTCTTAGTTTCATTTTTGAATAGATTAATTTATAACAAGAACAATCGACCCAAGTCATTGTTCGACAACACATCCATTATTAAAAGGTATAAGCCTGACACTTTCGAAAAACAGGCCCTTACAGGGTCTATTTTTTTTCAGCTTTCTTCTCTTTCTTTTTAGCGACATATCCAAGCTTCTCTAATGATCGCTTAATTTTTTCAGGATCTGTCTTGTCTTTGCGATAGGTAATCTTCACCTCTTTTGATTCAAGATCACATTTTACATTCTTTATCCCTTTTTCAAGAGGCAATGAGCTCATAATCGTATTCACACATGCGTCGCAGGTAATTGAAGTTTCAAATGATACTTCTTCTACTTTCTTTTTATCCTGTGCAGATAAAGTAAGTGTGGCTATTAGTGCCAGTGTTATTAATGCTAACTTTTTCATAATTAATAAGTTAAAAAATAATATTAGTTTCTGTTTATTGCTATCCTGATTCCTCCATAGATCATTCTTCCCATTAGAGGGCCCCAGACAAGGCTTGCATCAAAATTATCGCCAAATGGATTATCGGCTGCTATTATTGGATTTTCCTGCTTAAAATTTGTAAGGTTTTCAGCACCCAGATAGATGTCAAAATTCTTAAACTTCCTGCTTATCTGTGCATTTAGCAGAGGGTATGCATCAAAACTATCGTCCCTTTGATAAGCCTCAGGATTTGATTGTGTTGAAGGTACTCGTCCCGGCCCATTAAGTTGAAGTGTCAGGTCGTACTGCCATCTGCGAAGATTAGACAGATAAGAACCAGTTAAGAGAGCTTTATACTGACTTGAGAGTGCTCTTTGCTGATAGACGCCGCCGGTAGTCATTTTTACATCATTCCATCTTAGAGCCAAAAGAATATCGAGCCTGCTGCTTGGATCCCACTGAGCTTCAAGCTGCAATACATTGGATACTGACTTTCCATCCAGGTTATAAATAAGTATGCTTCCTACATCACTATCAAGATCTGTAACTATCTGATTTATAAATCTGGTTTGGAAATAATCGGCAGACAGGCTGAGATCAGTATTGCCAGGCGTGAAATTTGAACTAATACTTAGCCCAAAATTCCATGCCTCCTCCAACTCCGGATCATCTAAAAAAG
>RCNF010002431.1_pt1 | contig 9989 bp, 9 predicted proteins | sample 2041311 | NCBI WGS metagenome assembly RCNF01 (sample SAMN09708228, study PRJNA481090) | Marine sediment metagenome, whole genome shotgun sequencing project. | biome: marine sediment; feature: ocean; material: sediment; isolation source: Sewage treatment plant 2 marine sediment (STP2) ... | reverse complement strand
CTGAACGGTTCCTGGGATCATCGCGTAGAGCGTGTCGTCTCGACCGCGACCGACGTTGTCGCCGGGGTGGATGCGGGTGCCGCGCTGACGGACGATGATCGCGCCGGAGTTGATGACTTGACCGTCGAACACTTTCGGTCCGAGCCGTTGTGCTGCAGAGTCGCGACCGTTCTTGGATGAGCCGCTTGCCTTGGTCTTGGACATCTCAGCCCTCCTTCGTCTCGGTCTTGGCCTCGGTATCGGCCGACTTCTTCTCAGCCTTCGCCGTCTCGGCCTTCTTGTCGGAGTCGGTCGACTTCTTCGCTGCCTTCTTCTTGGCGGCGGGGAGCTCGATCTTCTTCACCTCGAGGCGCGTGTACTTCTGACGGTGCCCCGCGCGACGGCGGTACCCGGTCTTGTTCTTGTACTTGAAGATGTCGATCTTCGGACCGGTCGAGTCACCGACAACTTCCGTCATAACGGTCAGTTTGCCGAGAGCGTCGCGATCGGAGAGGACGCTGCCGTCATCATTGACGATGAGGAGAGGGGTGAATGCAATCTCCCCCTCGGCCTTGATGCGCTCGACGTCGATAACGTCGCCTTCTTGTACTTTGGCCTGCTTGCCGCCGGCGCGAATGATGGCGTACATGATCCTTCAATACCTGTGATGGACGAGCCGACTCTCTCGGCGCGGTCAAACGCCTCGTGTGCGAAGCGCCAAGTGATGATAGCGGAACGGCGTCCTATCAGAGGGCCGTCTACGACTCGTCGATGTCGTCCGAGTCGATGACCATCGGAACTCCGGTGGTCGCAGCCTCCTCGTGCAGCAAGACGCCCCGCCCACTGCATCGCGGGCACACCTCGGAGAACGATTCGAGCAGCCCGGCGGACACATTCTTGCGGGTCATCTCGACCAGTCCCAGATTCGAAACGCCGAAGACCTGCGTACGCATCTTGTCCTTGGCGAGGTGTTCTCGCAGACGAAGAAGTACTGCCTCCTGGTTCTTCTGGATCTCCATGTCGATGAAGTCGATCACGATGATTCCGCCAATGTCCCGAAGCCTCAACTGACGTGCGACCTCCTCGGCGGACTCCAGGTTGTTCTGAAGCACCGTGTCCTCGAGGTTCGAGTGCCCAACGTAGCGACCCGTGTTCACGTCGATAACTGTGAGTGCCTCGGTGCGGTCGATGACGATGTGACCACCCGACGGGAGCCAGACCTTGCGATCGAGCGCCTTGCGCAATTGGTCCTCGACGTGGAAACGCTCGAACAACGGGAGTTCGTCACCGTACAACTGGACCTTCTCGATCAGGTCGGATCCGGTGCCACCGAGATACGAGAGGATCTGGTCGTGAGTATCGCGAGTGTCCACGATCAGCCGTTTGAAGTCGCGAGTGAAGTGCTCACGGATCACGCGGATCACGAGCGGCGGCTCTTGGTAGATGAGCGCTGGGGCCGAGGCCGACTTCATGTCCTTCTCGATCCTGAGCCAGATCTCACTGAGCCGATCGATGTCGGACTTGATGTCCTCCGGGGTTGCCCCCTCAGCCGCGGTACGGACGATCACGCCCATCCCCTCGGGGCGGAACTCGGCAACGAGTTCACGCAATCGCCGGCGTTCGTCGTCCGGGAGGCGTCGTGAGATGCCCCTCACCTGTGCGTCGGGTGCGAGTACAAGGTATCGGCCGGCGAGGCTGATCTGGTTCGTAAGGCGAGCGCCCTTGTGGCCCATGGCGTCCTTGACCACCTGCACGAGCACAGGATCACCCGGTTGGAGCGCGGACTCAATGCGCTTCGGCTTGCCGTTCAAGTCGTACGCGCCGTAGTTCACGTCTCCGGCGTACAGGACTCCGTTCTTGCCCCCGCCGAAGTCGATGAATGCGGCCTCCATCCCGGGGAGGACGTTGCGGACTTTGCCGAGGTAGACGTTGCCAACGAGGGATCGTTTGTCGGAGCGAGCCACGTAGTGCTCAACGAGAACCGGACCTTCGAGGACGACGATCTGAGTCTGGTGAGGCATGGACCGAACAAGCATCTGCTTGCGCGCGGTGTCCGGAGGTGGGGAGACCTCAACGTGAGAGGGTCGGCGCCGACGCCGCTGTTCGGTCCTCTGCTGTTTCTTCTTCGGCTGCTGTTTCGGCTGTCTCTTCTGCTTGGCCGGATCCTTGGTGGTCTGCGTCTCAGCGGTCGAAAACCGGCGGACGGTGACAGCTTCGCCGCCGACCGTGCGCACCGTGCGCTCCTCTGTTGCAGATCCGCGACGCACCACGTGCACGGACTTCTTCCGGAACAATCCCATCGGTGAACTCCTTCGAGGTGCCCGGGATCCGGCGAGGTTCGTACACGAATGGTTTCAACGTGAGGTCGGGCACGACGAAATCTCGATGATCGATCGTCGCAAGGTGCCGGTAGACGTTGAGCATGCGCGTGTGCTTCTCGATGGTCCCAGGTCGGAAACGGCGACCGCGTTCTGCGGTCGTCTCGAAAACGAGAGTAGCGCGCCGGAGGACCTACTCCGGGGCAATCGCTCCGAGTAGCTCAGTAGAGCAGTAGCGAGTAAACCGGCTCTGATCTACTGATCTACTGGTCTACTGGTCTGCTGAATCCGAGCTCTTCTTGCCTGGCTTCGTCCGGGTTGTAGCAGCGGCGGCATCGAGCTTCGTAGGCGTCCTGGGCACCAAGAACGACAAGTTCGTCGGATTGGACGACTCGTTGCGTGAACAGGCCGGGCCCACCGCACCGGTGACAGACTGCAAGCGCCTTCGTCACGTATTCGGCACGCAGCATCAGCGACGGAATCGGCTCAAACGGGCGGCCGAGGTAGTCAAGATCCAGCCCTGCGATGATCAGCTGCTTGCCGGCGGCAGCGAGGTCCGTCGCTACTTCGACGAGACCTTCATCGAAGAATTGTCCTTCGTCGATGCCGATCACGACCGTGCGATCCTCCACAGCGTGAAGCAGTTCGCTCGAATCTGTGACCGGCGTCGCCTCTGTGGAGAGGTTCGAGTGCGAGACGACCTCGCCGATTCCGTACCGGGTGTCGATCTGTGGTTTGAAGGTCTGGACCGGAACTCTTGCGATGCCGTATCGGGTCACCCGGCGAATGAGCTCCTCGCTCTTCCCCGAGAACATCGGCCCCGCGATGACCTCGATCCATCCCTGTTCAGAGCGTCGGTGCATGAACGATGACTGTAGACCGAGTGGGCAGCTACGGGGCGCTCGAACGCTCCGCTGGGAGCGTTGGGCGGCGCATCCACGTCGAGTGGGCAAGTCCGAGTGCAACGCTCATCGTCACGAACACGGTGCCGCCTGATGACATGAACGGCAACGGGAGACCCGTGACCGGCATCAACCGAACCGTCATACCGACGTTGACGAATACGTGGAACGCGAGGAGTGCGGCGACACCCGTAGCGATCAGCTGTCCGAAACGATCGCTGGCATTCGCCGCGGACACCAACACACGCCAAATGATGATGCCGAAGAGCACGAGCACGAGCAGGCTCCCTGCGAATCCGAGCTGCTCTCCGACGGCGGTGAAGATGAAGTCACTCGACTGCTCCGGGACGAAGCGGAGATTCGTTTGGGTTCCGTTGAACAGTCCCTTGCCGAACAACCCCCCGGTACCGATCGCGATCTGGCTCTGGTACTGGTTGTACTGCGTATTCAGGATGTCGGACACCGGGTCGAGGAACGCAGTCAATCGCGTGATCTGGTACTCCTTGATGGCTCCGACCTGGAAGAGACCCACCGTCCCGATCAGACCAGCGACCACGAGCGCCGCCATCTGGCGCCAAGTCGCCCCGGCGACGAAGACCATGACCCCTGCCATGAAACCGAACGTGAGCATCGTTCCGAGATCCGGCTGCAGGAAAATGAGCACGGCAGGCAGCACCACGAGCCCCACAGCTCGGGCGACACGATCCCACCGCATCGGCCGGGCAGCGGCTGACAGCAGCGCTGCAAGAGCGAGGATGACGGCGAGCTTCGCTATCTCAGACGGCTGGAAGCGGATCGGCCCGAGTTGCATCCATCGTTGTGCCCCCTTGACGGACGATCCCAGTGGGCTCAGCACGAGAATCAGTGTGATGACAGATCCCAGGTAGATTACGGAGACCCACGGACGGATGGTCACCGTGTTGATCAGCGACACGACACCGAATGCCATGAATCCGATGAGCACGAACGCCGCCTGTTGCTCAAGTTCACGCGTCGGGCTCACCCCAAGAGCTTCCAGACGCGGAGCCGACGCCGTATAGATCATCAAGAGCCCGAGTCCGGACAACGCCACGTACGCGATCAGGAGCAGCCAATCGGGTCGGAGCGGCCGGTCCCGCCTGAGCAGTGAAATCTGGCCGCGATCGGTCGTGATCGACATCAGTCTGTATCTTCGCCGGCTTCGAGCGAGGTCACCGCACCCTCGCCGTTCACGATGTACTGCAAGACCTGGCGGGCGACGGGTGCCGCCACGCGGCCACCTGATCCGCCGCGCTCGACCACAACGGTCACGACGTAGTCGGGAGACAAGACCGGTGTCACCCCGATGAACCACGCCGTGTCGACCTCCTGCACGTCCTCCAACGCCTTGATGATCTCTGCCGTGCCGGTCTTACCGCCTACGGTCGAGACGCTGGGACCAAAACTGACGAAGGCGCTGCGCGCTGTTCCGATCGGACCGTTGACAACCTGCTGGAAGTCGCGGCGGAGGGCGCTGACGGTCGCGGGATCCATGTCAATGGTCTGGATGATCGACTTCGGGTTCTCGTCGACGACGTTGCCTTCCTGGTCCACCATCTCAGCAACGACTCGGGGCGTCCAGAGCGTGCCCCCGTTGAGCATCGCCGAGAAGCCGTTCGCCAACTGAAGCGGAGTGACCAGCACCGCCCCCTGACCGACGACGGCATTCATCAGGTCTCCACCGACCCATGGTCCTGTCGGGCGAACTCGCCCGGTGTCCTTCCGCTGCTCGTCGCGGAACCACTGTCGGTCGGGGATCAGACCCGGCTTCTCGAAAGGGAGGTCGACTCCGGTCTCAGTCCCGAACCCGAATGACCTGGCCCACTCCTGCCACAGATCCTCATTGTTGATGCCCGCCTCGTCGGTTCTCTCATTCCAGATCCGCAGCGAGATCTCCCAGAAGTAGAGGTCGCACGATGCCTGGAGCGCACCATGAAGGTCGAGCGGGCCATGTCCATTCCGCTTCCAGTCCCGGTACACCTGAGATGACCCGTCGTTGAACTCGAAGCGGAGACTGCCGGTGCAGTTGTAGAGGTCGGTGTCGGACGTCAGCGGCTCCAAGACCCGGTCAGGCTGCACGGGCGGGGCCGGTTCTGCTTCAGTTCCTTCTTCGCCGTTCTCGGCATCAGGCAGTGTGGTCCCGGTGTTCTCATCGCCGAGGATCCGATCACCGACCGGACGGTCCAGCGGATAGATCCCCTCCTCCAAGGCGAGCACGTACGAGACGGCCTTGAACGTCGACGCCGGTTCGTACTGGCCTTGAATGGCGAAGTTCGTGAACGCGTTGATGGTCCCGAGACTCTCCCATTCGCTTTGTGTGAGCCCGCTTACAAACGAGGTTGGATCGAACGACGGGTATGAGGCCATCGCGATGATCGAGCCATCGTTCGGATCTTCGACGACCCCGACGGCTCGAACCGGGCACCACTTGTCCGAGTGCGACACGACGATGGAGTCCTCGGTGATCGCGATCACTCGGAGGGTCGTGGCGAACGAGTCGCCTTCTTCGACTTCGAAGCGTTCGCCGTCAATGTCCACCACGGCGATGCGCTGCGAGCGGTCCTGGAGAACGGCGTCGAGGCGCATGGTGCGCTCAGTGCTTCCGGAGAGCAAGGTCCGAGATGCAACACTGAGTTCGACTCGCTGAACGGGTACGCACACGCCCTCATCGTCGATGGGGAGTCCCGGGTAGAGCGATCCGAGCACGACTCCTTCGTCGATCTCGATGACGGCGTCCGGGTCGACGCTGTCCTCATCTGCAGCGGTGCCGTCTTCGCCCGCGGCTTCTGCTTCGATGGCGGCTCGTTTCGCCTCCAGCTGTTTCGCTTCGAGAGCGCGGAACAGTCGGGTCGGAATGTCCCCATCCTCCGACTCCAACGCTTCCTGACGCTCTGCCATCTCAAGTTCTCTTGCCAGCCCAAGGCCGGCTTCCAGGGATTGTTGAAGCTGTGCCTGGATCCCGCTGTCGATCGTAAGGATCAGGTTGTCGCCCGGAGCCGACTCCTGCTCCCCGAGTTGCTGGAGCACCGAGCGGCTGGCGTCAACCTGGTACTTGATCACACCTTCGGTGCCGCGGAGCAGATCGTCGTAGGAGCGCTCGATTCCCGCCTTGCCGACGACGTCGGTCCCTTTCACGTCGGGCCGTTCAAGATCTGCCTCGGACGGCTTGCCGATGTATCCCAACACCTGCGCCGCAAGCTCCCCGCCCGGATACTCGCGAATCGGCTGCGGGATCACGGCTACACCGGGGAAGTCTTCGCGATGTTCGAAGAGCGTCAATGCTTGTTGCTCGGTGAGGTCCTTTGCGAAGATGATCTGTGCGCCGGAGCTTGCGTTCTCGAAACGCTCGAGGATCTCGCTCACCGGCTGATCGAGAAACGCAGAGAGACGCTGGGCCAGGTCTTCAGCGAAGTCATCCTCCACGAGACCCATGTCAACGACGGCGGCGAGGGACGCCTTCGTGCCGGCGAGAAGTTCACCGTTGCGATCGAATATGTCTCCCCGGGGGGCGGGTGTCGGAACGACCCTGATCAGGTTCTGCTCCGCGACGGCCGTGTACGTGTCGGTTTCCGTCACCTGGATCGACCAGAGTCGAAGGCCGAGGACACCGAGCATCAGCGCGAGCACGATACCGACGCCGGCGAGTCGCCACGTACCAGTCATGACGCCCACGTCCTTTCGGGGGGACGCACCGTGATCTTGATCAACCAGAAAACCGGGTAGGCGAGGATCACGTTGTACAGAGCCGGCACAAGAAGGTCGCCGAGAAACCCTGGACGGTTGATGATCCCTTGTCCGAACAACGTTCCGAGGACCGCATACGTGAACTGACCGATGACGGTGAGGCCAAACACACCGAGGAGAACGATCGGAGTACCCGCGATCTCACGATCCCGCACCTTCAACGCGATGAACGCGACAATCGTGAACGTGGTGGCCCACAGCCCGAGGGGTGCACCACCGACGATGTCCTGGAGGAACCCTCCGGTGAACGCGACGAACAGAGCCTGTTCCGGATCAAGGAAGCGTGCAAGAGCGATCACCGTGAGCATTCCGAGAGCAGGCGCGTATCCAAATGGACGAATGTGTTGGAACACGGTGGTCTGGATGAGTACGGCGGCCAGGACCAGACCAAGGGCGATGATGACCTTGCTGTTCGTCATTGGCGACCCGAGTCCGGTTCGGTGAAACCTGGTGCGTCGACGAGTCGGTCACCGGCCTGCGGGTCGGCATCGAGCGGTGACCATCCGACGACAACCTTGACGAAATCGAGTTGCGAAAAGCCTGCGGCTGGATCGACGGTGGTCCTCAGGGCGAAACCGACGTCGGCCGACTTCGTCTCGTCGGCGAAACCGACGACGATCCCCGGAGGAAAGAGGCTGCCGTCGGTGAGAATGACTGCTCCTTCGCGCACCGGCTGTGTTGCGTCGAACATGTCGAGGCGGAGCAGTTCATCCCCCCGTCCGGTGGTCACACCCGTCTGGTTGGTGTCTTGCACCCGCACGCCGACCGAGACGAGAGGGTCGGTGATGAGGCGTACCCTGGCCGAAGATTTCGTAACGAGATCGACACGACCGATGAGACCGTCCTCGTCCACAACGGCCTGGCCAACGATGACCCCATCATCGGATCCCCGGTCGATGAGACGTATCTGATCGAACGTCGATGCACCGGCGGAATAGATCCGCGCCGTCACCGTCGCGAGGTCCTCTGGAGGAGCGAGATCGTTGATCGCTTCGAGCTCGGCCACTCTGCGCTCGAGAGCCGACGTCTCGAGAAGACGCTGTTCGAGACGGCGCACCTCTGCCTCGAGTCGGGCGTTCTGGTCGCTGAGGCCGGCAACGTTGGAGATACCGTCCACGAATCCGACGACCGGCCGGACAACGAAGCCGATCCCTTCTTGAATCGGAGCTACAAGGGTCTGGACACCGCCACGGATCACCGTCGTGATGCTGTCGCCGGAAGAGCGGACGTCGAACGTCGCGGTGAGGAACCCCACCGCCAGAAGCGTTACGAAGAGCGCAGTTGAACGATCAAGACGACGACCGGATGGAAACATCAGTTACGACCCGGGACCATGTCACCCGCGGCCGCTGGATTGGAGCACTACGTGGAGCACGTTGAACTCTTCCAGGACCGCTCCCGACCCGAGCACCACGCTCTGTAGTGGTCGTTCGGCGGTAACGATCGGCATGCCCGTCTCGTTGACGAGTCGCTGGTCGAGACCGCGCAGCAGGGCACCACCACCGGCGAGCACGATGCCGCGTTCCATGACGTCGGCGGCCAACTCAGGTGGTGTCTTGTCGAGCGTATATTTGACCGCATCGACGAACGCTTCGACCGGTTCGTCGATCGCTTCACGGATTTCGGCGCTCGAGAGCACGATCGTCTTCGGCAGACCGGTGATCAGGTCACGGCCGCGAACCTCGGCGGCCGGTTCATCAGCGTATGGCCAGGCCGAGCCGATCGCCATCTTCACCGTCTCGGCGGTTCGTTCACCGAGCATGAGGCTGTATTCCTTCTTCACCCACTGGATGATGGCATCGTCGAGTTCGTCTCCCCCGATCCGGATGCTCTTCGACACGACGATTCCACCAAGCGAAATGACTGCCACCTCGGTGGTGCCGCCACCGATGTCGACGATCATCGAACCCGTCGGCTCGTGGACGGGGAGACCGACACCGATCGCTGCAGCCATCGGCTCCTCGATCGTGTACGCCTTCCTCGCTCCTGCGTGATAGGCAGCTTCCTCAACGGCACGGCGCTCCACGCCGGTGATGCCGGAGGGGACACAGATAACGATTCTCGGCCGTGCTGCGAATCGACCCGTATGGACCTTGTCGATGAAGTACCGGAGCATCTTCTCAGTCACGTCGAAGTCTGCGATCACACCGTCGCGCAGCGGCCTGATGGCCTGAATGTACGACGGCGTGCGGCCGATCATTCGCTTCGCGGCCATGCCTACCTCAAGAGGCCGGTTGTCACGAGTGTTGATCGCGACCACCGACGGTTCGTTCAGGACGATGCCCTGGCCGCGGACGAAGACAAGCGTATTCGCCGTGCCGAGATCGATGGCCATGTCCCGACCTGCGAAGGACAGAAGGCTATTCATGGGAGCGTTCCCTGGGAGTGTGGTGTCAGTGTAACTACGAGTACGTCTAGCGGTCCTAGAAGTACAACCCGAGTTCTCGTTCGGCGCTCACCGGTGAATCGGATCCGTGGACGATGTTCTCGGTGATGATCGCACCGAAGTCGCCACGGATGGTGCCCGGAGCCGCTTCTGTCGGGTTGGTGGTGCCCATCAGGGTCCTGGCGACGACCACGGCCGACTCGCCAGACCACTGCATGGCGACGACGGGTCCGCTCGTGATGAACGCTGCGAGTTCCCCGTAGAAGGGCTTCTCGAGGTGCTCCTCATAGTGGCGCGATGCCAGATCGTCGTCGATCGTCAGCATGCGCATCTTGTCGAGCGTGAGCCCCTTGTTCTCGAACCGGGAGATGATCTCACCGACGAGACCTCTTCGTACGCCATCCGGCTTCACCATCACGAAAGTTGATTCAATTGCCATGGGCTGGAAGGCTACCCGTCGTCGTCGGTTTCCGCCCAGGCATCGCCGGTATCTAGCCAGGGTTCGTCAGCATCATCCTCGGTGTCGTCTTCGACCACCGACTCGAGCCGGACATGGACACCCGACGGGCGGAACACGGTTCCGATGAGGGACTCACGTGCCTCACCGGCTACGTAGAGCGAACCGGCGACAACCACAGCGCC
>RCNF010002429.1_pt1 | contig 9995 bp, 8 predicted proteins | sample 2041311 | NCBI WGS metagenome assembly RCNF01 (sample SAMN09708228, study PRJNA481090) | Marine sediment metagenome, whole genome shotgun sequencing project. | biome: marine sediment; feature: ocean; material: sediment; isolation source: Sewage treatment plant 2 marine sediment (STP2) ... | reverse complement strand
TCATCCTCCCAGCGGATAAACCCCTCGTGTTCTTCACCAGACCACAGGATCAGTCGCCCATGGATGAACCCGGCGTTGTCCGCCTCGGAGACCGAAGGGGAAGAGCCGGTGCCGGAAAAAATAGCCACAACCAGAAACAACAAGGCATGAAAAAAGCCCGACATACCAATCCTTTCAATGCGGACGGGATTCAGTATTCCTTCAAATGACGCAGGGCCGGGAAAAAAGGTTTCAATCCAGGGCCCGGCCCAGATGATGCATTTGCAGAACAGCGGCGGCGGCCTTGGCATCCTCGACGGCCCGGTGGGCGGTGAAGCGGTCGGCCAGATCCATCTTTTTCAGGATCGAGTTCAAGGTGAGCCCGCTGGTGCGGTGGTTGTTGGTCGCCAGCCAGGCGGTGGCCACCGCGCGCAGATCGAAGGCTCCGCCGGCAATGTGGGTCCGGTAATCCAGCCCGTAGCGCGTGCATTCCTTCCTCAGCAGGGGAATGTCGTAATAGGCTCCGAACGCCGCTATGATGGCCTTGTTCCTGGGTCCGTACCATTCCAGGAAACGTTCTCCCACCTGGTCGAAGGTGTCTTTGTCCCGAACCATGTCAGGTGAGATGCCGGTGATTTCGGTGATGAAGGGAACGATGGGATAGTCTTCGGGGCGGACCAGCTCGCTGAAGGTTTCGGTGGTTTCCAGACTGCGACGATCCAACCTCACGGCCCCGACTTCGATAATGCTGCTGCGTTCGACGGAATTGTTGCCCTGGTCCTCGGCGGGACAAGTGGCTTCCAGATCGATGACAACGATATCGGTAGTGTAGCGCATGCAGCAGGCTTTCTGGGGGCGGAAATCAGGAACCGGGCAGAGCGGCGCCTTTATCTCCGGCCTCGAACAGGTGAATGTGATCGGGCCGGAAGGCCAGGGGAATTTCCTGGTCAATGCCTGCGGACAATTGTCCGGGCCCGCGCACAGTGAACTGCCCTCCGCCCAGCTTGAAGTAGATCAGGGTTTCGTTGCCCAGGCTTTCCAGAACCTGGACCGGGGCGCTGACGGCCGCGGATTGCGAATCGTCGACCACGTCCACGTGTTCGGGCCTGATGCCCATGATCACCGGCTTGTCCAGCAGGGCGGCCGCGGGGGCAAAACCTTCGGGCAGTCCTATGGGCGATTCTCCCGTGTCGGGGGCGAAACGCAGTCCACCTTCCCGGATGATCCGTCCACCCAGAAAATTCATGGCGGGTGAACCGATGAACCCGGCCACGAACCGGTTGGCGGGGCGGTCGTAAAGCTCCATGGGCGCCGCTACCTGCTGAACCAGGCCGTCCTTCATCACCACGATCCGCTGGCCGAGGGTCATGGCCTCGGTCTGATCGTGGGTCACGTAAATCATGGTGGAGCCGAGTCGGTAATGCAGGCGGGCGATTTCCGTTCGCATCTGTACCCGCATCTTGGCGTCGAGGTTGCTCAACGGTTCGTCGAACAGGAACACGTCCGGGTTGCGGACAATGGCGCGGCCGAGGGCCACCCTCTGCCTCTGGCCGCCGGATAGGGCCCGCGGCTTCCGGTGCAACAGTTCGGCAATGCCGAGAACTTTTGCCGCTTCTGCGACACGGGAGGTGATTTCATCGCGGGACAACTTCCGCATTTTCAGCCCGAAGGCCAGGTTGGCCTCCACCGTCATGTGGGGATAGAGGGCGTAGCTCTGAAATACCATGGCGATGTTGCGGTCGCGCGGCTCGACGTCGTTGACCACCCGGTCGGCGATCCTGATGGTGCCGGTGGTGGCGTCTTCCAGACCTGCGATCATGCGCAGGGTGGTGGACTTGCCGCAACCCGAGGGTCCTACCAGGACGGTGAATTCCCCGTGGGCGATATCCAGATCCATCGGGGCGACAGCCTGCACCTCGCCGGGATAGACCTTGCTAACCTTTTCCAACTGGACTCTGGCCAAGATTTCGCCTCCGCTTGAGAGAAACCGGATGCTCCCAGTAAGAAAGGCTAACATAAGGGGTGGGCCCGGGTCGACCAGAAAGGCCCACAGGGGGCGTTAGTCGGTCCGTCGATGTAAATCCGGAAAATATTGACTATAATGACTCGCCCGACAACCCGAAGGCCAAACGTGGAATTTAACCAGGGAAAGGTAGTCCAGTGAAAAGGCCATCCCCTCCTGAAATGACGGTCCTGTTCATGCTGGCGGCGATCCTGACCGGCTGTGGTTCGGAGCCGGAAGAGAGCCTGTTCGCTCTCGAAGACGTCAACGTCCTGATGATCGTCATCGATACCCTGGGAGCCGAACATCTCGGAGCCTGGACACCGGGTCAGGATACCTCACCCAACATCGACAAGCTGGCCGCTGGTGGGATCCGATTCTCCCGGGCCAGTTCAACGGCCCCCTGGACGCAGCCGGCGGTAGCCTCGCTGATGACCGGGCTGACGCCCTCCCGGCACGGGGTCCTGCATCTGTTCGACAAGCTGCCGGAGGACCACCTGACCCTGGCCGAGGCCATGGCCGCACGGGGCTTCAGAACCGCGGGCGTGGTTTCACATTTCCTGATCAACCGCGACCAGGGTTTCGGGCAGGGATTCGAGGTGTACAACGACGCCTCGATGAAAGGCGACCAGGTTTCGTCACCCAAGGTTACCCGGACCGCCATCAGTGAATTGCGGCGGCTCAAGGACGAGAGGTTTTTCCTCTTCGTGCACTATTTCGATCCTCACAGCGAATATCTCGACCATCCGGAATACGACCGGACCAGCGGCTACCAGGGGCCGGCCCGCCAGTGGGACCGCGACATCCTGACCTTGCGTGAAAAACGGCAGGGGATGAATAGCCTGGACATCGATTTCCTGCGTGGTCTCTACCGTGAAGAAATCGCCTTCACCGATCACCACGTGGGGTTGTTGATGGCCCAGCTCGAGAATCTGGGCCTGGCTGAGAACACCATGGTGATCCTGACGGCCGACCACGGCGAAGAGTTCATGGAACACGGCTGGATCGGCCATACCCGTTTCCTGTACGACACACTACTGCATGTGCCTCTGGTTTTCAGCCTGCCGGGGAAGCTGGAACCGGGTACGGTGGAAGAGCCTGTAGCCTTGAACGATCTCATGCCCACGCTGCTGGAACTATCGAACCAACCGACGGATTTACCGGATGGGGATGGACGATCCCTGCGCCCGTTTCTTACCGGGGCGCCCGGCAAGGGTGATCACCCCTTGTTCTGTGAGGTCAGTTTCCTGGCTCCACCCAAGGAACGCGGCACCATCATCGCCGAAAAAGAAGCCTTCATGGCGGCGGTCAGCTCGGACCACTGGAAACTGATCCACGACCTGGACCATCAGTTGTGGTCCCTCTTCGACCGGTCAACCGACCCGGGCGAGATCAACGACCTGTTCCGCGAAAACCATCCTCAGGTTCGCAGGCTTCAGCCTCTTCTTCTGGAGTGGGAAAAGGGCAAGATCGACAAGTGGGGGCGTGATTTCGAAGGTATCAAGCAGATGAGTGAAGAGGACCGCAAACGGCTGCGGTCCCTTGGTTACGTCAGGTGATTTCCACCAAGCCCAAGGGTTGCTTCCCAGGGTGGCGAAAGTTGTGGGCAATGAAGGGCTACTATGACACCATAACGCTGCCGTTAAGCACGCCGGCCCTCGTCATTTTCGCGTTGTTTTAGTTCATGACCGGGTGGGCCAGTCATTGGTCCCGAATCGGTCACAGGGAATAAATGGGAATGGTTTAAATCATGAAAAAACTACCTAAAAAACTGGTTTGGACATTGGGGATTCTCCTTTGCCTGGTGATCGTAGTGGTCGTTGGACTGCGAATATTTTTCCCCGCTGAAAAGGTCCGGGACATGGCGGTCGCCATGGCCGGTGAAAAGCTGGGGCGGGAAATTTCCGTCATGGAAGTGGGGCTGTCTTTCGCAGGCGGCCTGGGCGTGGACCTGGCGGGTGTCACGGTGGCCAATCCGACGGGGTTTGGAGGCGAGCCTCTACTGGCCGCCGAAAATATTGATCTGAAACTGAAACTGTTCCCGCTGTTGCGAGGGGAATACCGGGTGAACAAGCTGGTAGTGGAACAACCCCAGGTGCGGCTGGTCCGGCTTGGGGACGGGCACAACAACTACACCTTTGAAACCGGCCGGCAGGCAGGCACGGGTGAAGCTGGAACCCCGGACGATCCGAACGCCGTGGCGGTGAGTTTCGACCGCTTGGAAATCCACGGTGGCCGGCTGGATTATCATGACCAGAACACCGGTCAAAAAGTGGAACTGGCCGGACTGGATCTGGCCGCGACCCTGGCCAATCCGGGGCCGGGTTTGTTCCAATCGTCGGGCCTGCTAGAGGTGGACTCCCTGCTGGTGAGCGGTGAAAAACCACTGCCGACCGTGGCCACCCATTTGGACTACGATCTGTCTTTTGACACCTCCGGCCGGGTAATGAAATTGACGCGGGGGGACCTGGAAATCAACGGCCTACCTTGTGCCTTGCAGGGAAATCTGAATTCCTGGCCCGACAGTTTGCGCGGCGCCGGCCAGGTGCAAGCCGACGGTCTTGACCTGGACGATATATTGGCCTGGCTCACCCCCGAGCAAAAAGCCCATTTGGAGCCTTTCACCTTGGCTGGGGAAGTGTCCCTGAATACGGATTGGTCTTTCGACATGACCAGGGATCCACGAGTATCCTACGATGGCCAAGCGAAGGTCACCGGGCTTACCGCGACCAGCCGCGATATCGAAGGTGAGTTGACCGCCAGGGAAGTCCTCCTGAAATTCCAATCCGACAAGCTGGAAGTCGCCAGTGAGGGTGGGGTCTTCGCTGATAAGCCCTTGGTCCTGAACCTGACGGTGGAGGAATTCCGGGATCCACGGGTCACCGGGTCGGTGGACGGGACCTTTGATCTGGCTTTGGTGGAGCGATTCCTTCCTCCTGAAAAAGAGGCGGCCCTGTCCGGGGGTTGCCGCCTCGCGGGCTCGTTCTCCGGTAGGACGGATAACCCCGCCGGGATGGACTATGCCGGCCGTGCCGTGTTCACGGATCTTTCCTACGCCGACAAGACACTTCCGGACACCCTGGAAAAATTAAACGGGACGGTGAGTTTCGACCCGGATTCCGTGGTGGTGGAAAAAGCCACCGCCCTGTTCGGGGGGGGAGACGTGACCCTGACCGGAAAAATGGTGGACCATCTGCCCTATTTTCTGCCTGCGGAGAAGGACAACCGCGACACTCTGAAAAAGCCCACCTTTACCTTTGTGGCCCATTCGAATCGGATCGACATCGACCGGCTCTATCCGCCCGCGGCACCGGGGGCTTCGGTTCCCGGCGACCGCGCCGTGGTTCCTGACACCCTGTCCTTGGCCACCATCCCCGACCTTCTGGGTCAGGGTACGATCAAGGCCGATACCCTGATCTACAGCCGGGTTCCCTTCACGATGGTCACGGGCAGTGTCCGTCTCCAGGATCGCATCCTGAAGTGTTACGACATGTCTGCCGGAGTGTACGGTGGGGGTGTGACCGGCCAGGTGACCATTGATTTGAACGACCTGAACGACCCGGGGTACGGCGGGGATTTCGAGGCCGTCGACATCGAAGCGGACAACTTTCTGACCCGGTTCACCGACCTGAGGCAAGTGGTATCCGGGAAGGCCGGTCTATCCGGGAGTTTCGGTGCCCGGGGCCGCGACCCGGGCCGGATCAAGAGCACCCTGACCATGGATTCGCTCGCGGGTTTGACCAGCGGCAAGGTGGTGCCCGGGCAGTTCGTGAATTCGGCTCTTGGTAAACTGGCTGCCGGGGTCGGCCAGAACCTGGACAAGGAACAGGCCCTGAAGGATCTGACCACCCTGATCAAGGTTGAAGGCGGCAGGGTCGGCATGGATCAGTTCCAGACCAAACTCGGTTCCTTCGGCGACCTTACACTCTCCGGGTCCTATGGATTTGCCGGGGACCTGGATTACCGAGGGGCCCTTCTTCTGACCGAGGACCAGACGGCCCGGCTCTACGCCACCGGTGGTCTGGTCGGCAGCGTGGCCAACCTGTTCGGCGACGAGGCTGAACGATTGAGCCTGCCCCTTACCGTAAATGGAACCATGGACAGTCCGAAGATGGACCTCGATTTCAGCGAATTGACCGACAATCTCAAGAGCCAGCTCCAGGAAGATCTGACGGACGAACTGAAGGACAGACTCAAGGGCCTTTGGGGAAAGTAGGGGCCAGCCGGAAGGTTCATTCATGCTGGACAGGATCTTCAAACTTCAGGCCCATGGTACGACCGCCTCTCGTGAAGCCGCCGCGGGTATCGCCGCCGGGGGATGCACCGGGCTGGCTGCGTCGGAATAATTCAGCGCAAAAACAGCAGGGCCCCACCGCCAACGGCGATGGTGATTCCGAACAGGCTCAACGCGGAGGGCCGGTCGCGATACACCAGCCAGGCGGGCAGGATCACGAAGATCGGCACCATACCCAGCAGCACCTGGGCGATGCCGGCTTCGGTGTTCTTGATGGCCACCAGGGAAACCCACACCGAGATGAACGGACCCATGAGGATGGCCACGCCCAGGGCGGTGACCCCCCGCCGGTCGCGCAAGCCGCGTAGGGTTTTGCGGAAATCGAGGCGTGGAATGATCACCAGCCAGTAGAATACCGTGGCCCAGGTCAGGCGGACGAGTGTCGCGGCCAACGGTTCCACTCCGGCGCCACCTGTGATGCCGGTCATGCCCAGCTTGGCCAGCACGCTGCCCACACCCTGGCCGAGGGATCCGATCAAAGCCATCAGCAGGCCGGTGCGCAAAACCTGTCGCGTTAGCCCGCCGAATTCGCCGGTTCCCCGGTCCCGGCCCACGGTTGCGGTCATCACGCCGGCGATGACCACGACGATCCCCAGCAGGGCCATCCAGTTCAAATGTTCGCCCAGCACGCCCCAGGCGATGATGGTGGTGAAGACCGGGGCCAGGGCCATCAGGGTCATGCTGCGCCGGGGCCCGATCAGGGTGAAGGCCTTGAAAAGGGCAGAGTCGCCGATGGCCAGTCCCACGACGCCGCTCAGGCCGATCCACAGTTGATCCTGCCAGGCGAGGTTCGCCGGCCAGATACCGCCGTGCAAGATCAAGTGCATGATGCCCAGGCATAACGCCGCGCCGGGCAGGCGTAGGAGGTTGACCGTGGTCACGCCCAGCCTCTGACCCGCGGTGGTGAAGAATACGCTGGTCCAGGAAAAAATCAGGGCGGCCACCAAAGCCATGATTTCGCCGTAAAAAGGGAAGGAGGGATTCAAAGCCGGATCCAGTCCATGGAAGGTGGCGGAATTCATTCCGGGAACAACCTGATGAAGGATTGAAGAACGCCCTCACAGCCCCTCATGGCAACCCTTTTCCGGAGAGCGCAGGTCGAAAATCCGGTCCGAAAATGGTCCTTGTAATCCGCAGAAAATGACTATATTTGACTTGTTCAAAAATTAACAGGACGGCTCTGGTATTCTTCATGGATAGGCGGAACAACACCCCATGATCCTCGGGACGGGCATTGATCTCTGCGAAGTTCCCCGCATGCAGGCCAAGGTACTGGCCCCGGCGGAGGATTTTGTGGCCCAGGTCTTTCTGCCCGGGGAAATTTCCTATTGCGAGGCCAAGCGCCACCCTGCCGAGCATTTCGCAGCCCGCTTCGCTGCCAAGGAAGCGGTGCTCAAGGCTCTCGCCGATACCGGGGGCCAGGGTTCTTTCTGGCGTGACATCGAAATCAGTAATGAACAGGACGGAAGGCCGGCGGTCAGACTGCACGGCCGCGCGTTGGAAATGGCGGATGCCCTGGGTGTCCGCCGTGTTCTTGTGAGTCTGACCCACACCCGTGAAATGGCCGCCGCCACGGTGGTCCTGGAGGGTTGAGGTCCGGCCCCACCGGCAAGCCTCAGGAGAGATCAGGAGAAATGATGAGCAATACACCGAAGTACGAAGATGCGCGCCAGGGTTTCGAATGGGCCATGGCGGAAAAGGAACTCGGCTACCGGGACGGGGACAACATCAACATCGGTTGGTACTGCACCGACCGGATCTGCGAGATGGGACTGGCCGACAAGCCGGCCCTCATCTGGGAAGGGTTCAAGGGCGACAAGCGGACCTACACCTTCGACGAAATGCGGGTGCTGACCGACACCTTCGCCGCCTGGCTCCAGGATCTCGGCGTAAAGCCCGGCGAAAGGGTCTGCCTGTTCATGGACCGGCTGCCCGAGCTGTACTTCGGCGTGCTGGCCGTCCTGAAGATGGGCTGCATCGCCCAGCCCCTGTTTTCGGCTTTCGGCGATGAATCCCTCTGGACCCGGCTGGATAACGCGGGCACCTCGGTGGTCATCACCCAGCGCAAACACGCCAAGAAGGTTCGCAAAATCGTCGACCGGCTGCCCGAACTGAAACACGTGGTGGTGGTGGATGCCGAGGGATTCAAGCTCAAGGATCCGGAAGTGGCGCTGGCTCTTCACGACCTGCCGGCGGCCAAGGATTTTGTCGTCCATCCGACGACCAAGGAATCCCCCTCGATCCTCCACTACACTTCCGGGACTACTGGGCAACCCAAAGGGGCGCAACACGTTCACTATTCCCTGATTTCCCAGTACATCACCGCCAAGTGGGTGCTTGATCTGGGTCCGGACGACATCTACTGGTGCAATGCCGACCCGGGCTGGGTGACAGGTACTTCCTACGGGATCATCGGGCCCTGGGCCAACGGGGTCACCCAGGCGGTCCTGGACGCCGGCTTCAAGGCCGAAAAGTGGTACGACTTCATCGCCCGCAATCAGATCACGGTCTGGTACTCGGCTCCGACGGCCATCCGGCTGCTGATGAAAGAGGGCACCGAGCTGGTCCAGAAGTTCGACCTCAACTGCCTACGCCATCTGTGCAGTGTGGGGGAACCGCTCAACGCCGAGGCCGTGGTCTGGTCCGAGGAAGCTTTCGGCAAACCCTTCCACGACACCTTCTGGCAGACCGAAACAGGCTGCATGGTCATCACCAATTTTCCCGGGATGCGGGTCAAACCCGGGTCCATGGGGAAACCGTTTCCGGGGATCACCGCCACGGTGCTGGATCCGGAGAAATTCACGCCCGTGGAACAGCAGGGCGGCGTGGGCGTGATCGCCCTGCGCCCGGACTGGCCCTCGTTGATCCGGACCTACTGGAACAACGAGGAAGGTTACCAGGGCAAGTTCAAGAACGGCTGGTTCGTTTGCGGCGACCAGGCCACCATCGACGCCGACGGGTATTTCTGGTTCGTCGGTCGCGACGACGACGTCATCAACACCGGGGGACACCTGGTGGGCCCGTTCGAGATCGAATCGGCCTTGCTGGAACATCCGGCGGTAGCCGAATCGGCCGCGGTGGCCAAGCCCGACCCGGTCAACATGGAAGTGGTAAAGGCCTTCGTGACGCTCAAACCCGGTTTCGAGCCGAGCGCGGACCTGGATCTTGAGATCATGAACTTCATCCGCAAAAAACTGTCGCCGCTGGCCATGCCGCAGGAAATCGAGTTCACCGAGGAACTGCCCAAGACCCGCAGCGGCAAGATCATTCGCCGCATCCTGCGCGCGCAGGAATTCGGAGAACCGGTAGGAGATCTTTCGACGCTCATGAAGGAATAGGCGTCGAGGTCAATTCAATTCAACAGGAGAATCAAATGGAAGAATACAAGCAGACGATCCTCGACTACGTGATCAAGGAATACCTGGAGGACGACGAGGATGAGGAGATCACCTTCGATACCGAGCTGATCACCGGCGGCATCGTCGACTCGTTTTCCATGGTTTCGCTCAAGCGGTTCCTGGAAAACAAATACGAGATCCAGATTCCCGACGCGGACGCCAGTCCGGAGGCTTTCGACACCGTTAACAGCATCGCGGACCTGGTGGACCGGTTCAAGCAGGCCTGACCCCTCGGGTTCAGTTAGGAAAGGGACGACATGGCATATTCGAAGGCGTTGCGTGAAACATTCAGCTCGGAACTGGACGGAATCCGCGAGGCGGG
>RCNF010006580.1_pt1 | contig 9997 bp, 8 predicted proteins | sample 2041311 | NCBI WGS metagenome assembly RCNF01 (sample SAMN09708228, study PRJNA481090) | Marine sediment metagenome, whole genome shotgun sequencing project. | biome: marine sediment; feature: ocean; material: sediment; isolation source: Sewage treatment plant 2 marine sediment (STP2) ... | reverse complement strand
CATTTTGATGTTGGGGTTTTGGATTTGATTTGATATTTGCATTTTGTCATTTGAACTTTATTCCATAGGGCATCACAAATCACTATCTAACACGCATAGCAGAGTTGGGACCACCAGCTAAGCTGGTGATTTAAGGGATTAATTAAGTTTTAATTTAATTACTGTTTTGTGGGTTCCACCCTTGCTGTAATTTCCCCATTACCACCACATTTACTGGAGAGGAGAGACTTGTGGCACATTCCAATCACAATCGCCCATGGCTGCTGACAGCCGCCATTATTTTTGTATTGCTCGTGATTATTTCCGTTGGATACTGGGCCTTAAAAGGGGAACCTGAAACTGTGCAGCCAACTGCGCCCCCCCGGATGGCCAACCTCCCTCCCAAGACAGAGCCGACCATGCCGCCACCGCCATCTTATGCACCCGATGCCCCGGTTCTTGAACAGGCAAGAGAGGCCTTGAGGGAAGGAATAAGCCCAGCCGAGGCGGTGACTATGGCAAAGGCATTGCCTGACCGCCCGGAACGGGCCGATGCTGCTTTTCTTTTGCTGGAGTATGCGGCGGAAAGCGGAAACGCGGAGGCTGCTTTGGCTGTAGGGCGTTTCTACGACCCGGCTTACGAAGGATCGAGCGGCAGCATTCGTAAAAATCCGAGTACTGCTTTCGAATGGTACCAGGAGGCCCTGGCTAAAGGGCAAAAGCAGGCCCATAATCAACTGGCCAAGCTTCGATTGTGGGTGGAAGAAAAGGCAAAGCAGGGGTCCAGCCAGGCTAAGGAACTGTTGAATAGCTGGCACTAAATCAAAACCGATGGGGGACTAATGATGCTGACAATGCTGGTTAGATCAACTGCGCGATGCAGGGCAATTCATATTTCGGCCGCTTTATTTTTCAGCCTGGCGCTTTTTTCGCTGGAAACAGCGGCGGTGCAGCAACGCAAGCCATTGCTGTTACCCGACAAACAGACTTTGTTCCAGCGGGTGGTGACTCACCCGGGAGCACGTCTTTTTGCCTCTGCCGGGGATTCGGCTCCGGTGCTTAATAAATGGATAATACCATTCACTGTATTCTATGTTTATAAACGGACATCGGTGGACGGGACCGAATGGTTGGAGGCGGGCCTTTCAAGCACCGGCGAGGTTGACGGCTGGATTAAGGGGACTAAAGTTTCCGAGTGGCGACAATCATTGACGCTGAAGTTCACCGAGAGGGCGGGGCGTCAGCCAGTCCTTTTCTTCAAGGACCTGCAATCGCTTGAGGGGGTTGCCGCATCAGCGTCCCCGGGTAAGTCGGCATCTCAACTGGCCTCGCAGTTTGCGGGTATCAAATCGGGAAGCATAAAAAAGCCGGCCAATTTCCCAGTATTGGCCACAGAGCCAGCAAAGGAGGCTATTTCGAGACAGCGGTTTTACATGATGCCCATATTTCAAGCAGTGGAGATGTTCGAGGGTGTTAAGTTTCTGCAAATAGCATCCATTGACCCGGGTTCGGGTAAACTGCCGGACGACTTTGATTTGCGGACGGGTATCGTATTCGTGATCGATACCACCATTTCCATGAAGCCATATATCATTCGTACCCGGGAGGCCGTGCGCAAGATCTACGATGCCATTGATAAAGTTGGCCTGGCCGACAAGGTGGCGTTTGGACTGGTGGCCTTTCGCAGTAGCACCGAAAAGACACCAGCGCTTGGATACGTGAGCAAGGTCCTGTCCGATTTTCGAGACGGTCGCGAACGTGCCCAGTTCGAACGTGCCCTGGCCGGCATGGAAGAAGCCAGGGTCTCGACCCATTCATTCAACGAGGACGCTTTTGCCGGCCTTAAAACAGCCCTTGAGGATTTGAACTGGGATCCATATCAGTCCCGGCTGATTTTCCTTATTTCAGATGCCGGTGCCATCCGTAACGACGACCCGTATTCATCCACAGGCATGAATGAGGCAGAGATGGCCGACATGGCCGAGGCCAAGGGTGTAAAGGTTTTTGCCTTACACCTTAAAACCCCTGCTGGCAAAAACCAGAAACCCAATAATCATACATTTGCCGGGAACCAATACAGGGTCTTGACCAGGCATTCTGATCCCACAATCGGAGATCTTTATGTGCCCATAGAAGCGAGCCAAACAGAAGCTGGAGTTAAGGGGTTCGGACGTGTGGTTGAAGGTGTAGCCGGGCAAATGGTTGGGTTAGTGCGGGCCACCGCCGGCGGTGAACGTCTGCAGTTGCCTGCCCAGTTATCATCCGCTAAAGGCGATGCTGCCAAAGATGCGGTGGGCAAGGCAGCTATATTAGGGTATGCTATGCAACTCGAATATTTAGGTCGCCGAGGCGGTGTCAGAGCGCCCGAGGTGGTCACCTCCTGGGTCTCGGACATGGACCTGGCACGACCGGATACGCCCACTTTCCAGGTGACTGTACTATTGACCAAAAATCAACTCAGCGATCTGCACCAGCGTCTGAAAACGGTCCTTGACCAGGCGCAGAGAACCAAGCGAACTGGGGCCAGGGACTTTTTCCAGAGCATTTTGTCGGCCGCCGCCCAGACATCGCGCGATCCTGCCAGATTCGCCAAGAGCCCCGATAAAAACCTGGGGCAGTTGGGTTTTCTTGCGGAATTTCTTGATGATCTTCCTTACCGCAGTAGCATCATGCGGTTGACGGAAGACGATTGGTACCGGTTGAGCGTCGGTGAACAGCAGGCTATTGTTGATGACTTAAAGTCCAAAATTAAGAGATATGAACAATATCACAACGACGTTTCAAACTGGGTAAGCTTCGGGGATGTTGATCCCGGAGACTCGGTCTATCGGGTGCCATTGAGCATGATGCCATGACCTGAAAGGATGGTACGCTTGTCCGGACATAACACTCAGCCGGTTGACAAAAAAGAGACAACAATGCCGTCACCTGAAGCCAATGTGTCAAAAAACAGCCGCGTATTTAGCCTTGAGGAAGTGACTAAACACTGGCCAGGGGAACATGGCTTCGCCCTGACGGTGCCGGCGTTGACGATTTGCCAGGGAGAAAAAGTGGCCCTGGTCGGGTTCAGCGGCTGCGGTAAAAGCACTTTGCTTGACCTGCTGGCCATGGTGCTTCGGCCTGATAGTGCCACAGAATTCGCCTTCCTTGCAAGGCAAGATGAACGGTTGGACGTGATTAAGGCCTGGAGGCACAAGGACCTGAACGCCCTCGCCTGTGCACGGATGCTCCACATGGGCTATGTGCTTCAAACTGGCGGTCTTTTCCCTTTTCTTTCAGTACGCGACAACATCGGCCTGACCCGCCAGGGCCTTGGTCTTCCGGTGAAAGACGCAGTAGAGACAGTGGCCAAACGGCTGGGCATAGGACGTCACCTGGAAAAACTTCCGGGCCAATTGTCCGTAGGCGAACGGCAGAGGGTAGCCATCGCCAGGGCCATGGCACACAAGCCCTCGGTGGTCATTGCCGACGAACCGACTGCATCGCTCGATCCGATCAATGCGGAGGAAATTATGGGTATGTTCACCAACCTGGTTGACGAGTACCATGTTACCTTGATCGTGGCGACACATGACTGGCGGCGTGTGGACGAACGCGGCTTCCGTCGCGTAGAGTTCCAACTGAAACAAGACGCAACTGATGGAACCGTACGGGCTACAGTATGCGGCTAAACAGGGGTGGACATAAACGCGGCTTTGAAACCGTTATACGGTTATCGCTAAAAGACTATTTCCATGAAAGGTTGCTATCTGCATGCGCGGTGCTGGGGTTAGCTGCCGTGCTGGCGCCTTTGTTGCTGCTTTTCGGCGTAAAGAGCGGAATTATCAACACCATGGCGGATCGATTGATCGAAGATCCGCGAAACCGGGAAGTCACGCCTATAGGAAGCGGACGGTATGGGGAAGACTGGTTTTCTGTGGCAGCCAAGCGCGCCGGTGTGGCCTTCGTCATACCCCAGACGCGCTCTATTGCGGCAAGCATGGTCCTTTACAATGGGGAGGGGAAAAAACCTCGTTCTGTTGTAGTAGACTTGGTTCCGACGGGAGAAGGCGATCCTTTGTTGGAGAAATGGGGGCGTATCCCAAAAAATGAAACCTCTGTCGTGCTATCGAACACTGCGGCCCGAAAGCTCAATGTAGCAGCAGGGCAGGAGGTGATCGGACGAGTCGGGCGGGCGGTCGCAGGGATCAAGGAACAGGTGACGATCAGGCTGAAAGTGGATGCGGTTCTTCCCATCGAGGCCTTCCCGCGAGAGGCAGCTTTCGTTAGGCTGGGGCTGTTAGAAGCAACGGAAGACTACCGTGACGGTCGTGGCGCTGAGGCCTTCGGCTGGCCGGGTCAAGCGCGTCCCCCCGGACCGAGGGAGTATCCAAGTTTCCGTCTTTATGCCCGTTCCATCTATGATGTGGCGACATTGCGCGAAATGTTTTTTGAGCAAGGCCTGGAGGTCTATGCAAAAGTCGAAGAGATCGAGGTAGTCCGGAGCCTGGACCGGTCATTCACACTCATCTTCCGACTCATTGCCATAGTGGCGGTGTTCGGCTATTTCGCCTCCATGGCGAGCAACGTCCTGGCCAGCGTGAACAGGAAAAGCCGGCATCTTGGAGTTACGCGATTGATAGGTTTTTCCACGGGCAGCATTGTCTGGTTCCCCATCGTCCAGTCGTTGGCAACGAGCATCCTTGGCACTGTCACGGCCATTTGCTTTTATCTGGTAGTAGAAGTGTTGATCAACCGCCTGTTTTCCCAATACCTTGCTGCGGGCGAATACGTGTGCCGGCTATCGCTGGGACACTTGACAGTTGCCCTGGGCTTTACTGTGGCCATGTCGATAATAGCTTCGGCCTATGCCGCCTTTCGGGTAGCAAAGATAGAACCTTCAGAGGTCATCCGCGATGTTTAGCCCAGCGGAGCAGAGGTTTTCTTTAACTGCGGCTCTGGCTATTGGCATAGCCCTGGCCCTCGTGGCCTTGCCTGTCCACGCCAAGGAGTGCCCCACCCCTCAACGCGGTATGTCCCGGCTTGTTCCAACCTTGCAAAATACAATCAACCCCAATCCCTCAGAGGCAGACATTGAACTGCCGATGCCAGGTGGTGGAAAACTTGTACTGCGACACGTCTGTATTCCTGCTGAAGGGTTTTTCGGAGATTTGAGGTTCGATCTCGGGTGTGTAGACTGCGGTCGAGGAAGACTTGGCTTTATGGAGGGAAGGCGTAAGGCAGCGGTGTCCGGACCGTTCACCCTACAGGATTTACCTGAGGCCTGGAGGACTAAACTTACCACATTCACCAAAAGGGGTGATGGTCGATGCCCCAACCCCAACGACAATACGTCAACTGGATTTTACTATTTCATTGGTAAGTACGAGATTTCCACCCTTCAATGGAAGGCCGTCATGGACAATGAGTATCCCGGTTCAAACGGATCCCTTACAGTTGATGACCCGCGACCAAAAACCGGTATCTCGTGGTTCGAGGCCATTGATTTCACGCGACGCTATACCGAGTGGCTCCTGAAAAATTCCCTTGACTCGCTACCTCATTTTTCTGGCGGGCGTTTTGGCTATATACGCCTCCCTACCGAAGCAGAATGGGAATACGCTGCTCGTGGCGGACATATGGTCAGTGAATCACAGATGAACCAGGAGGAGTTTTTCCCTTTAGATGGCCAGCCTTACGGCGACTATGCTGTATTCACTGAGCCGGGAGCGGCTAAACCACCTGAAAAACTGTCCTGGATCGGCTCAAAGTGTTCTAATCCACTGGGCCTTTTTGATACTGCTGGAAATGCGGCTGAAATGGTGCTGGACCCATTTCGGTTTTCATTGGGCTTCAGGCTACACGGTGCAACGGGTGGCTTTATAGCCAAAGGAGGCAGCTACCGAAGGAGGACGGCAGAGATCATGCCGGGACGACGCGAAGAGATGCCCTTTTTCCTCGAAGATGGTGCTTTCCGCAGCACCGATCTCGGGTTCCGGGTAGTGCTGTCAGCAATCGTCACCCCACGGGATCGCTACGAGACCCTCGGTAAGGAATGGATTACAGCCGGCACAAAAAGGCGCCAGGCTAAAGAGGATCAAAAGCCATCAGGGCTGGTGATAAGATTAGACAGCAAGAAAAACCTGATGACACCCGCAGGCGGAAACGGTTAAGGCCATAATCCGGAGCGCACTATTCACTGCTGAATCGGTGCTCGGTTATTCCATGCGGCGCCAGGTGATGATGTATGAGCTTGACAGGCTGAAGTTCATGAAGACGGACGTTGTGCCTGAATCGGTCCTTGAGGCATTAGACGGCAACATAACCAAGGCAATGGAAGCTGTTAATATGGTTGATGCGGAGATTGATAGTTTTGTGCAATTTTACATCAACAGAATCAAGGAGAGCCAAACGTATCCAGAGGATATGTTTAAGGACCAAATGTATCTTATCTCTCAGGAGTTGATTGTGGAGGAGGGCTTCAGCCAGGATTTAAAAAGTCGGTTTGATTTGTTCAAGCTATTCAGAAAACATGTTGCCCTGCACAAAAGCCAGGAGGGAGGTATAAGGCCTGGAAGTGTTCTGGAAGATATTTTCCCCGCGGCGGCTCGTCAGTAAAAAAATGAAGGGTTTCAGATAGTTATTCAGAATATCGTCGATCAAAACCTGTTGAACCATGCTGGATCGATTCTGAGAGTCAGGAAGAGAGGCTATATCAACCTATAGATCACACCACCCCAGGTCAATCCCGCTCCTAAGCCGATGAACATGATGGTGTCCTTTGGTTTCAGCATGTTTTTTTCCATGAGTTCGTCAAGTGCAATAGGAATGGTTGCCGCAGTTGTATTTCCATATCGTTGAATATTGTTATACATTTTTTCTTCCGGGATATTAATCCGTTCCCTGAAAGCTTCGTTTATTCTCAGATTTGCCTGATGGGGAATAACCATATTCAGGTCTTCAATTTTCATGTTTGCTTTTGCCAACAGCTCCTTTGTTACCTTTGGCAGGCGGGAAACAGCCAATTTGAATACTGTCTTTCCATCCATATAAGGAAAATGCTCCTTGTTTTTTATTACGGTTGGACTAATTGCCTGTCCGGATTTTCGAGCAGGTAATCCAACACGCAATGCCCCTGCATATTTTCCGTCAGCATAAAGAATCGATGTTATGATTCCAACTTCCTCGCTGGTTTCAACAGCTTCAATGCAAACAGCACCGGCACCATCTGCAAAAATCACCGCTGTATCACGGTTTTCGGTTGTCAACTCCAAGTACCGGCTTTGGAATTCAGCACCTACCAAAAGGAGCTTCTGTGCTTTTTCGCTCCTGATATAGGCATCGCAGATTTCCAGTCCATGCAGAAACCCGGTGCATTGCTGACGGATATCGAGAGCGGGTACCTTTTTCGCACCCAGTCGGTTTTGCAGAAATACCCCCGAACCCGGCACGTTCACGTCGGGTGTCATGGTTGCAAATACAATTAAATCCAGGTCCTCCGGATTCCAGTCCGCTCTTTCCAATGCTATAATTGAAGCCTCATACCCAAGATCCGATGTCCCGACATCCTCACCTTCACTGACCCAGTACCTGGCTTCGATACCTGTGCGTTGCACAATCCATTCATTTGATGTGTCTATCAATCCGGTTAACTCTTCGTTTGTGACATGCCTACCGGGTACATACCTGCCGGTACTCTTTATAATTGATCGTTTCATAGCATAAGAATGATTCTTTGTCTTTTTTGTCTGTTTATTAACGGGTTTTTACCCGGTAATTGATGAGATAAACCTTCTAAATATCACAAAGTCCATGGGAAATCATAAGAAATCGGGTTATCGAGGTCAAGAAAAAATGTTTTGAGTAAAGACATACTGACAGAAAACCAAATATCACTGGACTGGTGATGTATTGAGATTATCCCACTTCGGGGAAAAGTCGTGATATCTCTTCAGTACCTTAAGTTAGCCGATATTTCAGAAATCATCAATAGGGATTGTGGGGAAAGTAAATTTTTATTGCCAAATCAGGTTGGTTAACGGGTTAGAAAGAGAAAAGAGGCTGCCGATATTGTGGGCGTGTTTTGGTAGGGTGACAGGCCCGGCATTGATAGTCATAAGCCCAAACTCGTGAGATAAGGAGGAACTAAAATCGTGAGGTGGAGCGGGTGTGTGCCTGGGTTAACAGACCGGTGTTGTCCGGTGAACGGGTTAGGGAAAAAAGGAATAAAAAAACCCCCGCTGTTATTGGGGTTCCCCCTTGCTTTCCTTCGGCGAGGGCTCTTCGCTATCGTATACCTCAACATAAGCATTGTGTGAGGAGCATCCTTTTTCCCAGTGATTCCTTACTTTCTGGCCGATAAATGATTCTGGATATTTGCGCCCGATGTTGCACCCGGGGCAGATCTTACTCCACCACGCCAGTACTTTTTTCATCATGACCCCTCCTTATTAAAACTGAATTATGATAAATCGTCATAGAGTGACGGGATAACAAGTAATTATACATTTCTGGATATCATCACATTCGTAGTGTTATCCAGTTAAAACGCGGATCGTGTCTCAATAAAGATACATTGAGACTATCTTATAAAAATCGTACTTGTCAACACTTATGATATCTTGCCAGAAGACCAAATATCACTGAACTTTGATACATTGAGAGTATCCATAACATGAGAAAACCTGTGATATCAAGTGAAATCAGCCCCAAATTTGACGGAGTTCCGAATACAGATATCTTGCCAGAAAGCCAAATATCACCCAATTACAGATATCCTATTTTCCATAGAAAATCAAAAACCTAAACTCCATCAAAAAGATTTGCCCTTATCAAAAAGCGATATCACAACAATTTCAATGCCCTGATACTTACAGAATCATAGCAGATCTCGCAACGATTGAATCTTATACGTAGCTCCACATATTGTGGTCACCCCAAAAGATGAAAAGCGCGGAATCTTTAAGATAATCCACGCTCTTCGTGTATCATTGTTATAGTGAACTTAATAGCCGGAAGGCAAAAATTCATGCAAGAGTCTTAACAGACCAAATGGGCTTATTTTAACCCTACATCCTTTATCGCCTGCTTGCAACGCCCGCTCACTTGTTTGTCGTGCTTTTCTATACATTCTAGCAGACGTCCTTCACCAGGTGCAATCGACCCGCAATACTTTTCCAAATCCGCATCGCATTCGTTCGCAACATAGCTGAGGGCTGCAACCGCGCGTTCAAGTTGAACAGCGGCGTCATATAGTGCATACTCACATTTTGCTGAAAGCTTATCTCCATGAGCGAAAAGGCAGGCCAAAACGCGGCCTTGCCCCGGCGTCACTTGACCACAGTACTTTTCAATTTCCATCTTACAGCCATCGGCTACTGTTTCAAGCAAGTCTTGCTGTGCATTTGCGCTGGTAATGGTGAAAATCAATCCGATCATTACGAAAATTGTAGGTAAGCAAAATTTATACTTTTTCATGTATTCCTCCTTCTTTTTATGGTTCAGATGAACCGGTCTAATTGAGATACCCATGATATTCTTATACGTTAAACTTAATTCAGCCAGTTTTGTCAAGGGAGTTCTTACTCGAAATTGATTTTGGGTCTATATCGAAAAAACTTTTAGGAGGCAGGATATATCGTATTTTCTACCCCGTAGCGTTGCTTTCGTTTTTCCATATACTTTGCCAAAAGTCCAACTATCAGTTTTGATTGGAAAACTTCATATACAATTCGTATATCTCACGGATTTTACCGGTTGATATCTTGGTTTTCATAGCAGATATACCCACCCCCATATTGGTAGCATAAACCTAAAAACACGGCTTTTAAAAGTGAAGGTTTCTAATACGATACGTAACATTTTTTGGGTGACCAGGGCGATAGGTTTATAGCAGCAAGGTTCCTATCTCGGGTTTCGCAAAGATCCTTTATGAAATTTACATATTCTACCTGCTGGTATTTTTCCATTTTAGCTAATTTCAAACAAATAAAAAAAGTGGCCCAATAATTCTAAGCCACTCTTGATTCTATCCTCCATT
>RCNF010002427.1_pt1 | contig 9999 bp, 6 predicted proteins | sample 2041311 | NCBI WGS metagenome assembly RCNF01 (sample SAMN09708228, study PRJNA481090) | Marine sediment metagenome, whole genome shotgun sequencing project. | biome: marine sediment; feature: ocean; material: sediment; isolation source: Sewage treatment plant 2 marine sediment (STP2) ... | reverse complement strand
GTGAGCTGATCCATGCGCTGCGGAAAGTGTTTGGCAAGCAGATAGACGTATTGCGCATCGCGTCCTAGTCGCGTGTCGAAATCGCTGTACATTTCGTTTCCGCCCTGCAACGTGTAGCCGCTCGCCAGGGAGTTGGCGAGATCGGTTAGTTTGACAAGCTGATAGCTGGTCGCCATGTACATCGCCGTGATGTCGCTCTTCCAGGCATCGCCACTGGCTTGCAGGTGCTCCTGAAGGCTGGTCAGATAGTTGGTAGTGACCTCACCGTTGCGGGTTAGCACGTAAATCGCGTAGGCGCGCAATCGCGCATGGTTTTCAGTGCTCGTGGCCGTGTTGGCGGATTGAGCTGCAAGCTGGCGAAGGAAGCCAAAGTTCCGGCAGCCATCGAAGCGATGTTTGCCGGTGAGCACATTAACAATACCGAAGGCCGGCCGGTACTGCATGCAGCATTGCGCTCAAAGATATCGGATACGGTTGCGCTCGAGACGCCAGGTGTCAGGGATGTCTGGCAAGTGCTCGATCAGATAGAGCAGTTTGTCGACGAAGTAGAGGGTGGCGGAATTGTTGGCTACAACAAGCAGCGCCTGACCAACATTGTCAATATCGGCATTGGTGGCTCTGACCTTGGTCCGGTCATGGCGAGCCGTGCGTTACGACCGTTCTGGAAAGACGGTATGCGTTTTCACAGCGTATCGAATGTTGATGGCACACAACTGGCTGACCTGAAAAATGAACTGGATCCTGATAGCACGCTATTTGTTATCTGTTCCAAGACATTTACGACGCTTGAAACGATGACGAATGCCAATGCAGCACGTGCCTGGGTGTGTGAGCGACTCGGCGAAGCGGCAGTTGAGGATCATTTTGTTGCAGCGTCTACCAACCATGATGCGATGAATGCTTTCGGGATTCGCCAGGACTACCGGTTCGGGTTTTGGGACTGGGTCGGCGGAAGATACTCTCTGTGGTCAGCAGTCGGCTTATCCCTGGCGCTAGTTGTTGGTATGGACGCATTCAAGCGCCTACTCGCCGGGGCGCGCCAAATGGATCTGCATTTTCGGCAGGCGCCGCTTGAGCAGAATCTGCCTGTCTTACTGGCGCTGATCGGCATTTGGTACAACAATTTTTTTGGCGCCCAGAGTCAGGCGATACTGCCATACGACAATCGACTTGACCGCTTCCCGGCCTATCTGCAGCAATTGCAGATGGAGAGTAGCGGAAAGAGCGTGCGGACGGACGGCAAACCGGTACGTTGTAGTACTGGCATGGTTATCTGGGGTGAGGCAGGTAACAACGCGCAACACTCATTTTATCAGCTTCTGCATCAGGGGACTCGACTGGTACCGATCGATTTCATTATGCCGACAAAGTCGTCCGGTGCTGATCAAGTGCAGCAGGATCTGGCTATTGCCAATTGCATCGCACAAAGTGAGGCCTTGATGGATGGATTTGATCAAGATGGTCTCGAGGCATATCGGGTGCACAAGGGTAACAATCCGAGCACGACTATCGTCCTGGATGAACTAAAGCCTGAATCACTGGGTCAACTGATCGCATTGTACGAGCACAAGGTTTTCGTGGAAGGTGTGATCTGGGGGATTGACTCATTCGATCAGTGGGGCGTAGAGCTCGGCAAGAAAGTGGCGTCTTCCCTTTCAGAGGTAGTATCAGGAAACGTGCCTTATTCCGGCACAAACGCATCAACCAGGAACCTTCTGAAAGAACTCAAGTAACCCGCAGTACTTGCGGGTCAGTCCTATCGAACTGAGCGGTCGTCGACCGGGGCCCGCTGAGTTTTCATGATTCCGTCACCCCGCCGAATTCAACGTCGATGCAAGCAGGAGCGGGAAATGCCCGCGACACTCACAATATCCGGCGACACCTCAAGCTCAATATTGATACCATTCACCCAATATTTGCATAAGCCGACCCGCCTGATGATGTCTCCACGATCTGCTAGTTTCAAACTCGTATCCGAATTCTCTCGAGCTTTGTCGATACTATTGATCGTCTCTTCAGTCCTGGTATCACCGGCGGCCATGTCTGGCCCAATGATTGCTCCCGGCGATTTGCTACTTCGCCACGACATTCAACGCCTCGCAGATGCCGGGGTTATCAAAGGCCCGACCACTACCTGGCCGCTAGCCTGGGGACCGATTCTCTATGATATTCGAAATGCCGATTCGACGAAATTGTCGCCGGCTGTGCTCGATGCGTTGAACCGCGTTCGTAATCGCTCGAGGTGGGAGACACGAGCATCCGAATTGACCTTCAAAGCGAAGTTAGGAGTTGCCGCCGAGCCGTCCCCCATTCGTTCATTTCAGGACACGCCGCGTGGCGACGTTGAAGCCTCCGTTGGAGGTGGCTGGATAGGAGAGTGGTTTAGTGCTGAACTTAATGTTCAGTACGTAGACTCCGATCAGGATGACGAAGATATCCGCTACGACGACAGCATGGTCGGAGTGGTGTTCGGCAATTACTCGATTGCTGCCAGCACGATGCAACGCTGGTGGGGTCCTGGCTGGGACGGTAGCCTGATACTGTCAAATAACGCACGGCCGATGCCGTCAATTACGTTCGATAGGGTATTCACAGACCCATTTGAAACCAAGTGGCTGAGTTGGCTGGGTCCGTGGGATCTCAATGTGATGTTCGGCCAAATGGAAAAAGATCGCTACGTGCCGAATACGCAGTTCTTTGGACTGCGATTCAACTTCAAACCGATTCCGTCTTTAGAGATTGGTTTCTCCCGCACCGCGCAGTGGTGTGGCGATGGGCGTCCTTGCGATTTTGAAACGTTCATTGACTTGCTTCTGGGTCGAGACAACGTTGAGCCTGACGAAATTGAAGATGAACCAGGCAACCAACTGGCTGGCGTGGATTTCCGTTGGTCCCTGCCATTTTTTGATTTTCCAATTGCAGTGTATGGACAATTGACTGGTGAAGATGAAGCTGGAGGCTTCCCAAGCAAATATCTTGCACAAGGCGGGGTCGAATTTTCAGGATACATGCTGGACAGGTGGTCGTATCGCTGGTTTGCAGAGCTGGCAGGTACTAGCTGTGAATTCCTGAAGGAGGACATATTTAACTGCGCGTATAACCACGATATTTATTTAACAGGTTATCGGTACCGCGCTCGCACGGTCGGACACGGTGCAGACAACGATTCACTGTTGGTTTCGACGGGTTGGATGATGGTTGATGAGCGAGATAGCCAATGGCGAATCTTGCTGCGTTTCGGCGAACTCAACAGGGGTGGACCACCGGACTCTCGTAACAGTCTGACGGCGACGCGACAGGATATCGCAAGCATCGACCTGTCGCACAGTCGAGTATTCTCATTTGGTCTCATCGACGCGGGCATCGGCTATGAGACCATTGATGATGCCGCGACTGGCGAGCGCCAGAGTGACGGACGAGCTTACCTGCAGTGGCGATCGTCATATTGACGCGTCGCGTACGGCTCCTGTCACACATTCGATTGTCTAACGTATTGGCTATAACGCTGCTACAATTCGGCGCTTAATAGCGGGCTCGTTCAGGAAACCTTGGGCGTTGCCAGAAGAATAAGATTTGCCACCATTCGGCCAAACTTAAGATATGAACAATTGCAGTAAGTCTCTTCGATGGGTTTTCGTGTTCCTTTTTGCAGGACAGTTCGCGTTATTCGCGGCTAGCGCCGCTGCGCAGTCGATCAACCTCACGGCCCAACAACAACAGATGCTCGATCAGCTGCCGCCGGCACAGCGTGAGCAGGCACTGCGACAGATTGAACAACTGCAGCAGCAAGGCGGCGGTGCAGGCTCTGAACTGTCGAGTCTCTCCGACGAGACGGATTTTCTAACGCCATTGCAAGGTGTTCCTGATCTCGCGGAAGAACCGGAGGAGCTGCGCGCTGATCGCAGATCGCGGTTGATCTTGACGCTGGAATTGAAGGAAGACCTGGAACGTCAGGCAACTCTGGACTTCAGTTTGGACGAAGCGCTGCAGCGTATCGAAGGCAGCAACTACTTCGAACTCGACGAAGCCGGCGTGTTATTTCTGCCCGGCATATCGTCAATCTCTCTACTGGGGCTGACAACTGAGCAACTGGTGCAGCGCCTCGGTGCTGTTTCTGCGCTCAAGATATTTGAGATCTCGGCGACGATTTTGGAGAGTGCGACGACCGGTGTGGATGCGCTGGAGCCATTCGGGTACGACCTGTTCGAAACGAAAGATGGTAGCGGATTCGAGCCAATGAACACCGGGCCTGTGCCCGCAGATTACGTACTGGGGCCCGGCGATAGTATCAGGGTGCAACTCTACGGCAACGAGAACGGTATTTACGAATTCGAAGTTACCCGCGACGGAATCCTGAACTTGCCGGAGCTGGGGCCGATTACAGTAGCGGGCCTGCCGTTTTCCGAATTCCGACAGGACATGAATCGCCGCGTTGAAACGATGCTTCTGGGAACTCAAGTCAGCATCACAATGGGGCGACTGCGAAACATCCAGGTCTTTGTGCTTGGCGACGTAAACCGACCGGGTTCGTATCTCGCGGGTGGCCTCGCAACGATCAGTAGTGCGTTGTATCGAAGTGGGGGCGTCAGTCGCGTGGGTTCGCTGCGAAATATTCAGCTGAAGCGCGCTGGTAAGACGGTCGGCCGCTTCGATCTCTATGAGGCATTGTTGAATGGCGATACCTCAGGTGACCATCGACTTCAGCCGGGCGATGTGATTTTTGTTCCGCCGGTCGGCGCGCAGACCAGCGTAGATGGTGCGGTAAAGCGGCCCGGGATATACGAAACCCGTGGACAAACATCGATCGCTGATGTCGTCGCGATGGCCGGTGGTCTGACACCTGATGCTTATCCAAAAGGCGCTCACATAGAACGCATTGAAGGTAGCGAGGAACGCAAGGTACTGTCGGTCAATGTCGGCGGTCAGGACGCATCGTTAACGCCGGTGCATGCTGGCGATATCGTTGTTGTTCCGCACATTCTGCCTCAATTTGAAGAGACGGTGACACTGGTTGGCCACGTGCATCGGTCTGGTCCATATCAGTGGCGAGAGGGCATGCGGCTGACCGACCTGATCGCTTCCGAGTTGGAGCTTCAGCCCGGTGCTGACGCGGGCTACGTGTTGATACGTCGCGAGGACCCGAAGACTCGCCATATCAGTGCCTTGTCAGCGAACCTTAGTGATGCATTGCTCAATCCAAATTCTCCAGCCAATCTGCAGTTGCAAGCGCGCGACACGATTCACGTGTTCAATCTCGCATTTGGCCGGCAGCGCGTAATCGAAACACTGCTCGAAGAGTTGCAGCTGCAAGGGCGCTCGGGCGAACCCTTCCGCGAAGTGAGTATATCCGGAGAGGTCAAAGCGCCCGGCACGTATCCGTTTGAGGCCGGCATGCGACTCAGCGATTTGGTCCGTGCAGGTGGCAATCTCGCCGAAGAAGCCTATGCGCTTAAGGCGGAGATTGCTCGTTATGAGGTCGTCGACGGTCAATACCGAAGCAGAGACGTTATTAGCGTTGACCTGGACGCAGCCTTGCGTGGTGTCGCCGGTGCAAATATTGAGATATCCGAACATGACAACCTGCGTATCAGCAGAATTCCAGGTTGGGATACGCTCTGGACAATTACGCTTGCCGGAGAGGTGAAGTTTCCGGGTGAGTACCGGATACGACAGGATGAGACTCTCGGTCAGGTTCTTGAGCGTGCTGGTGGTCTCACCGACGCGGCATTCCCAAGAGGAGCGATTTTCCTGCGCGAATCATTGCGCGAGCGAGAGCAGGAGCAAATCGAGATCTTGACACGGCGAATGGAAGCGGACCTGACATCATTGTCGTTGCAAAACGTTGATTCATCGGGATCGGAAACCCTGGAGACCGGGCGCCAGTTGCTCACTCAATTACGCTCCACGGAAGCGGTTGGCCGCCTTGTTATTGATCTCGATCGAATTGCAGAGAGCGCGGAAAATAGCGCGCTCGCAGCTAACGTGGAATTGCGCGATGGAGATCAACTGCTGGTACCAAAGAAACCGCAGGAGGTTACGGTTATCGGCGAGACCCAACAGAATACTTCGCATCTGTTCCAGCCAGGGTTGAACCGGAATGACTACATTGAGATGAGTGGTGGTTTGACCAGACGTGCCGATAAAGGGCTCATCTACACAGTCCGGGCAAGTGGGTCGGTGGTGACGACTGAGGGCTCTCGCTGGTTCGGGCGCGGCGGGCAGTCAGAAATTCAACCGGGCGACACGATTGTTGTTCCATTGGAAACAGACAAGATCCGGCCGATCACGTTCTGGACCAGTGTCACACAGATTCTTTATCAGGGTGCGATCGCGGTTGCCGCACTCAAGACTTTCAACGAATAGTCATGACTACATCGCGTAGAAATAATGAAGGTGAGGCCCAAATGGACGGCGGCGACACTGCTTCTGCGGAGAGGCTGGTGTACGTTACGGCTGGTCAGGCGTTCTCCGGTGAAGCAGATGAGAGAATAAGCCTGCGACATGCCTGGAATATTCTTTGGCGTGGAAAAGTGGTCGTTATCGCGGTCACGGCAATTTTTGCTCTCGGCTCGATCGCGTATGCGCTGCTTGCTCAGGAAGTCTATCGTGCAGAAGTTCTGCTGATGCCTGAAACGCAAAAATCGTCGGCCGATTTTGGAGGGCAGCTTGGAAGCCTCGCGGCGCTGGCAGGTGTGAATGTCGGCGAGTCCGGCACCGTCGAGTCGATGGCCGTGTTGCGGTCACGTAAATTCGCTCAGGATTTCATCAAGCAATATGACCTCGTGCCGGTTTTTTTCGCGGAAGATTGGGATGCAGTCAATGAACGCTGGTTGATCGAAGCACCGGCTGAGCAACCGGATGTGCGGGACGGTATTAAATTCTTTCACGAGGAAGTCCTGCAAGTTAGCGAGGAACGCAGCACCGGCCTGGTGACGCTGGCGGTTGAGTGGGGCGACCCCGACGTTGCCGCTGAGTGGGCGAGCATGCTCGTGCAGCTTCTAAATGACCGACTTCGCGAACGGGCGCTGCAAGAAGCCCAGACGAACGTTGATTACCTACAGTCGGAAATGGCGAATACAACATTGTTCAATATGCAGGCGTCAATCGGACGTCTTTTGGAAGTTGAGCTTCAGAAGCTGATGCTGGCGAAAGGGAACGAGGAGTTCGCATTCAAGGTCGTTGATCCGGCGACTCCGCCAAAGGAACGGGTGCGCCCCAAGCGTGCATGGACCGTGATCATCGGTACGATTTTGGGCGGACTTTTGGGCGTATTTACCGTGCTGGTGTTACATTCCTGGCGAGCCGGCAACCCATCCTGAGAAACTCGGTGCGCTCCACTGATGGGACACAATAGAGTATAGTGTTCGATCTGTTTTTTGCGGAATCAGTAATGATATCAAAGGCTACTCAGCGCGCCGGCCGTTGCCGGACTGGCGGATTTACCCTCATCGAGATATTGATTGTAATCGTGATAATGGGGTTGTTGATTTCACTCGTGGCCCCAACCCTGTTTTCAAAAGTTTCCTCTTCGCAACGAAAAACGTCGATGGCACAAATGCAGATGCTTTCAACTGCGCTCGACACCTATCGTCTCGATATCGGTTCTTATCCTGAAAACCTGGAGGAGCTGCGGCGGAGCGATCGACCGGGTTGGGATGGCCCATATATGCCGCGAGACATACCTAACGATCCGTGGGGAAATCCCTACGTTTATTCTCTGGAACAGGATGGCGAATATCCCTATGGCCTGTCTTGTTATGCTGTAGGTGGCCTTCCGGGTGGAGAGGATGACGAAGCGGACATCGTTTTCCAGTGAGCACTGTGCTCAACGTCTTTTCAGAGCACGGTGTTCCGGCAAAGGACCTGGAGAAGGCGCGTTCGTATCAGGCACGACACGGCGGGCGGCTGGAACAAATACTGGTCAATATGGGCAGTCTTCCATCCGAGGACCTGCCCGCCATATATTCCAAGTGGTTCGGCGCGCCGGTACTTTCCGATAAAGACTGGCGTGACTGGCAAGCACCTGAGGGCACTGATGCGTTGCCAATAGAATTCCTGCTGGAACGCGGCTGGCTGCCGTGGGAACGTAAAGATGAAGCTTGGGTTTTCGCCAGCAGTTCCCCATTTGATCTGGAGGTCAATGCGTGGCTTGCCGAGCATGCGCTCCAACCAGACCTGCGACTACTTTCTGTGGACGACTTCGAAACGCTGCGAACGCGATTTGGTCTCGAAAAATCCGATTTGCAGCTGGATGGATTGTCGCTGGTTGAAGAAGACCGGCTTCGTGAACTGGCGTCAGAGGCGCCAACGGTCAATCTACTCAATTCATTGATCGCCAAAGCCCTGCGCCGCAATGCATCTGACATGCACATTGAGCCGCACGCGGGCCGTGCCCGGGTACGCTTCCGGATCGACGGCGTGCTGCATGAGATCGAGAATATTCCTGCCGCGATGGTGCTACCCGTCATTACGCGACTGAAAATTCTCGCTGCAATGGACATTGCAGAACGCAGGCGCCCGCAGGACGGAAAAATCGAGCTGCGCATCGGCGGTGAAGAAGTAGATATCCGCGTCTCTGCTTTGCCGCTTCGAGATGGTGGCGAGAGCGCCGTGTTGCGATTCCTGCGCAAGGCAGCCTTGATTTATAACATGAGCCTGCTGGGACTTTCTCCGGACATCGAAGCGTCCATACTTGAAGACCTCGCGGTGACCTCTGGCGTGGTACTGATGACCGGGCCAACCGGTTCGGGCAAGACCACCAGTCTTTATACCTTCCTGAGCCGGATCAATACTCCCGACGTAAAAATCATCACGCTCGAAGACCCGGTGGAATACCAGCTGGCGGGAGTTAATCAGGTACAGGTGCAACCGGACATAGGGTTCGACTTTGCGCGGGGCTTGCGCAGCATCGTGCGGCAGGACCCTGACGTGATCATGGTGGGTGAGATTCGCGACAGCGAGACGGCGTCCGTAGTAATGCAATCGGCACTGACAGGCCACCTCGTATTTTCAACGGTGCACACGAACGATGCGCCCAGTGCATTCACACGTTTGCTTGATCTCGGAGTGGAAGAATATCTGCTTAGCGCAGCATTGCGCTCAATCGTAGCGCAGCGCCTTGTTCGACGACTTTGCACATGTTCCGTCGCACATCCGGATGCCGAACAGTTGCTGCAACGTTATCGCATGACGGACCTCGCGGAACGCTCCGGCATGAGTCAGTCGAATCTGCGGCAAAGCGCAGGTTGCGATGAATGCGGTCGCACCGGTTACCGTGGCCGACTGGCAATCGTCGAGTATTTGCGCTGCGATGACGTCGTCGCGGCCATGGACAAGAGCGACGGATTTATAGCCGAGGCTCGCGAGCACATCAGGTCATTGGGAGGGCGTTCTTTGCTGGAGGACGGGTTTCTCAAAGCACTTTCCGGAGACACGACGGTCGAGGAAGTGCTGCGGGTGGCGGGCTGAGTGCAAGAGCGATTTCATTACAGTGGTTTTGATGCCGCCGGCAGTAGCGTTAATGGCACGGTGGATGCGGCGGACCTGGCGCAGGCGCGGGCCGAACTCAGCGAGCGCGATATTCTGGTCAGTGACATCCGCCCGGCCATCGAAACGGCAGACTGGCGCGAATCGCTCGGACTGGAGCAGTCACGCGTAGAACTTGCGCAATTGGAAATAATAACTGCCGAACTGGCGCTGCTGCTCGAGAACGGTGTGCGCATTGATCGTGGTCTCGAAATTCTGCGGCGAGGCGCCAGCAACCTGGCGACTCGTCGCTTGCTTGACGGCTTGCTACAGTCCCTGAAACAGGGAAATCAACTTTCGGTGGCCGCCGCCGAGTGGCCGCAGGTCTTCGACCCGCTGTACATTAATCTGCTGGCGCTGGGAGAAGCCAGCGGCAGTTTGGCAACGGTATTCAGACGCCTGGCTGACGATCTTGGTTTCAGGCGCGATTTGCGACGCAAGGTGATTACCGCCGTGACCTACCCCCTGGTCATT
>RCNF010009338.1_pt1 | contig 10002 bp, 6 predicted proteins | sample 2041311 | NCBI WGS metagenome assembly RCNF01 (sample SAMN09708228, study PRJNA481090) | Marine sediment metagenome, whole genome shotgun sequencing project. | biome: marine sediment; feature: ocean; material: sediment; isolation source: Sewage treatment plant 2 marine sediment (STP2) ... | reverse complement strand
AAAATATATTTATTCTTTCTGTTTTTGCAACATCTATATAAGGACTATTTACTATTATATATTGTGTTCCTTTAAAACTCTTCTCAACCTTTTCAATCAACTTTGATAGATTAAAGAAATCCATATCAATTACATTAGAAAATAAGTCCTTGTTATCTTCGGGTAATTTATTTCTCTTTAGAGAATGTAAGGGGTTAAAATATAAATTCCAAACTACAATTTCCAAATTCCAAAAGAGTGGGTACGCCAATAACTTATTGGTCCCGATAGCTTCTCCTTCGTAATACTATGGGGAAGGAGCTATTGGGATGAGATTTGAGATTTGGTATTTGCCATTAGCCTAACCACCCCTTTTTTGTTAAATTCCAAAAAGTTTTCATTTAATTCAATCATGAAATCCAGCACGTTTGCCAAAAACTGGGTAACGGAAAACAACCGGATTTCCCTTGTGGTGGAAAACAAGGCGGAAGAAATCCGGGTGCGGCGGGACCCCCTCGGCATTCGCTGGTATCTTTTTGTTCCGCTGCTGGCGATGACCTGTGTAATGCTTCTGCCCCAGGTCAGGGAATTTTTCGTGAGGTCCGGATGGCGATGGGTCCATGTGATGTTGCTGTCATTCGGAATTTCGTTCAGCCTGAATCCACTATTTTCAAAAATTGCTTATAACCTGAACATGCTGGACAGCCCCGACCCTAGAAAGCTTCACAAAGAGGCTACCCCGTTACTCGGGGGCGCTGCCGTATTCACAGGCTTTTTGGCTGCCTTGCTGATAAACGGTATTTTTTCTCTGGAGTTGAACGCCATCCTGATCGCCTCGTTATTTCTATTTACAGTGGGCGTTGCTGATGATTATAGGGAAATATCAGCCGGCATCAAGCTCATTACGCAGATCATTTGCGCGGTTTTGGTTATCAGTTGCGGAATCGTGTTAAGGGTGATTCCGACCAGTTTAGGAATATTTGCACCTATGGGCAATGCCTTGCTGACGGTACTCTGGATTATCGGGATCACCAATGCCATGAATTTTTTTGACGGCATGGATGGTCTGGCGGCCGGTTTGGGAGCTTTGATCGCATTTTTCCTCGGCGTGGTGGCCTTTCAGACCGCCCAACCCTTTATCGGCTGGATTGCGGTGGCTATGATGGGCAGCTGTCTGGGATTTTTGCCCTTTAATTTCAAAGCCGGGGGCAACGCAGCCATTTTTCTGGGAGATGCCGGCAGCACCGTGATCGGATTTATTCTGGCCTGTGTGGCCGTTTATGGAGACTGGGCGGAGAGCAACACGGTAGTCGCACTGATTTCTCCGCTTTTGATATTCTGGATACTAATTTTTGACATGGTGCATATTACGGTGGACCGGATTTTGACCGGTAAAGTGCTCAATTTCCGCCAGTGGATCGAATATGTGGGCAAAGATCACCTTCACCACCGTCTGGCAAATGTTCTGGGCAGCAACAAGCGCAGCGTACTTTTCATCTATTTGCTCAGTCTGTGTTTGGGCATCAGTGCCGTGACCCTTCGCAACGCCCGGATGGTTGATGCGATTTTGCTCATTTTGCAGGCAGCTATCATGGTGGTGTTGATCACTTTTCTGGAGAGAAGAGGACGATTGTTAAACGGCAATGCCACTACCACCGACAGCTGACGATCAGAAATGACGTAACCGTCGGCTGGAAATGGTTCATACGGATGTCGTGAAAAATAGTAAGTATTTATAACTGAAAGTGTGGATTTTATAGAATTATGAGCCTGGCTAAATTTCGAAATCTGAATCCTGAAACAAAGAAAAAAAGCAGCCCTAAAGCCAATCAAGATCAAAAACTGAGTTTTAGAAAATTGGCTGCCCGGGATAGTCATGTCGTCACAGACCGTCCCGCAGTAAAAACCAGGAGCAATAAAAACGGCAACAATCGTAAGGGACTTTACGACAAGGCTTGCGTATATTTGAACCAGGTACTAGACGCTGTAAAGAATCGCAAAAGCTTCGCCCTGGAACCGGGATTTCGGATTCTGCAAAAAATTGCCGAGATTGATCACCCCCAGGATGAGTTGTTCATTATGGCCATTCATCTCGATGATCGATTCAAGTATGTGATTCACCACAGCGTCAATGTGGCGATTTATACCCTTAAAATGGCAGAGGACCTCGGCTTCAGTAAACAGAGTAAGCTTGAAGTTGCCATGGCGGCCCTGCTGCATGATGTCGGAATGGCGGTCATTCCGGATAAGATTTTATACAAACAGGAAAAGCTCAGCCAACAGGAAATAGAAATCCTAAGAGAACGACCCGATTACAGCTATAAAATTCTGCGATCCTTTGGTGATGGATTTGCGTACCTGGCGGAAAGTGCCGCCCAGGTTTATGAAAGAGTCGATGGATCAGGTTATCCGAGGGCAATGAGGGGAGAGGAAATTCATGAGTATGCCCAGATTATCGGTCTGCTGGACATGTATGAAGCCCTGATCCATTCCAGACCCCAACGGGAGAAACTGACCCATTTCACAGCAGTAAAAGAGATCATTAATACCTGTAAAAACCGGTTTCAGCGCAAGCATCTGAAATCGCTGCTGAACATTTTTACCGCTTTTCCGATTTACAGCTTTGTGCGGTTGAATTCAAATGCCATCGGCAAGGTCATTGAAACCTATCCGGATCAGCCCATGCGACCCAAACTGAAGATTGTATACGATTCACAGAAGCGGAAGGTTTTAACCGAACGAATTGTTGTGCTGCCGGACAACCCCCTTTTGAATATTGTTGATTCGGTTTCCGAAAGTGAAATTCAGGAGCTGTCTCAAGCACAACCGGTGTGAAAGGATTAAAATCTTGTATCAACGATCATCAAAATGCAGGGGGCGTTAGAATAAAACTAAATAATGGATGAATCGTTTTGTATTGCAGGCGATTCCATCCGGCGTTAAAGTATGGGTGTTTTATGTATTTAGAGCATTGGGAGCTTCAAAAAACGCCTTTTGGGAATGTGCCGACCCGCAATATCTTCTATCGGTCGCCTCAGCATGAGGAGGCGCTGCGTAGATTGTTGTATGTGGTCGAACACCGCAAAGGGGTCGCCATGCTGACCGGTGAGGTCGGCACCGGCAAGACCACCATCATTAAAGCCTTATCCGATTTTCTAGACAAGGAAAAATATCAACTGCAAACCATTTCCAATCCAGCCTTGCAGCCCATCGATCTGATTAAAGCGATTGTATTAAAACTGGGTGGAAGCGCAGAAAACGGCTCCAAGACGGTTCTGCTGGATCAGATGCATCAGTTGCTGAATCAAAACGCGGAAAAGGGCATCAGCACCGTTCTGGCCATTGATGAAGCCCATGTTATCGGCGATTCGGCCACATTGGATGAGCTGCGGATGCTGCTCAATATTCAATCTGATGATGAATTTTTGATAACGCTGATCTTGCTCGGCCAACCGCCGCTGCTGAAAAACATTTCCGAACTGCAACCCTTAAAGGAAAGGATCAGCATCAAATACAACCTTGAACCGCTGGACATTCAAAATACGCTGAATTATGTCATCCATCGTTTAAAATGTGCCGGGGCTACCCGGGGTATATTCTCGCGTCAAGCCGTCGAGGCGCTTTACGAATACACCGGCGGGTTACCGCTGCGCATCAACAACCTGTGTGACCATTGTCTGCTCATCGGCCTGATGCGTCAGGCCAGAATTGTTGACAGCAAAGTCGTTCAGGATGCCATTGAAGATTTAGGATCATGAAATTCTTAAATACTCGCAAAAGAATCGCGTTGGTGAAATTATCGCTGTTGTTAACGGCTGGGGCCTTTGCAATCGGTGTCTCCGGTTGTGCCACCCAACCGGAACCCTATTCACCGGAACCGGCAATGCCCAAAGCGGACGGACTTTCTTTAGCAGGTAAATTCCGCTCGGTGGCGATCAAAGACCTGGACAACGATGGTAACCTCGATGTTGTCGGCGGAGCTTCATCTCCCGGTATGGTTACCATTAATTACGGTGATGGCAGCGGGGGCCTTTCAGAACCCCAGTATCTCCCGGTTAAAGGAGATGTTCGATCGGTCGCGGTGGCGGACATAAATGAAGACGGCCTTGCCGACATCGTATTTTCAGTTCAAAAACAGTCTTCGGGAATTAAGATATGGATGAATCAATCCAGGCGCCAATGGAAACTCAACAAGGGCCCCATTGAAATAAATAAATACGAAGGCTTAAAAACGGCCGATATCAACGGTGACGGTCATATGGATATTATAGCTGCCAATACGACCTCATCAACCCAGGGAGGTATCCAGGTTTGGTTGGGAAACGGTAAAGGCAACTGGCCACTTGAGTCCGGGCCCACCATCAGCGGTATATATATGGATGTTCTCCCTGTGGATCTCAATCATGACGGCAACCTGGATCTCATCGGGGCAGGCTGGGGGACTTATGGTGCCCTGAGGGTATGGCTGGGCGACGGTACCGGCAACTGGTCATCGACAGCGCCGCTGGAAAAAGGCAGCTTTTATGGATTGAACATCGGTGATTTAAATAAAGATGGAAATTTTGATATTTTTGCCGGATCCTACAGGAAAGGGGTTCGGATTTTCGTGGGAGACGGCCGGGGAGATTTTTCCAGCCTGATGACCCCTGAACAATATTTGAAGCGTAAAATCAAGGGGCAGTCCAGAACCGCAGCCGGTGTGGGGGAAGCACCGGCCCCGAAAAAGAATAGAAGTTATTGGGCCGTCCTTGCTGTGGACCTGGATGAAGACGGCCTGGTGGATATTGTCGCCGGCTCTTTGGACTCAGACGGCATCAAGGCCTGGCGAAACAGGGGCGAAGGACGCTGGTCACGGTTTGAGGACCGGTTTCCTTCCTCCGGGTCTTATTACGAGATGGCCCTGGACGATCTGGATAATGATGATCGAATGGATATATGTGCCGCCAGCTTTGGCGAGGGAATTAAAATATGGACCGGAAAAGAAGGAAACTTTAGAATTGTCCAAAAACGGCAGGTCGAGGAATTAAATTCTTCGGAGCACCATGCTGCTGTGCAAACGCCATCGGAAAATGATGTCTTCAAAACCATCAACGGTACTGCCGAATACAAAATTGATCCCGGTGATACCCTTGAGATCACGCTTTGGGAAGGCACCACACCGAAAAGAGAAAAGAGAAGAGATTTTTGTCAGGCAGGACGGCAAGATATCATTTGGCTTTGTGGAAGACCTGACGGTCAAAGGGGTGACATCATCTCAACTGGATCGGTTGCTAACCACCGATTTTAAGGAATATGTCAAAAATCCTAGAATTGATGTGGTCGTAAAAAAATATAACAGCAAATACGTAAAATTGATGGGCGCCATTGCCTATCGCGGACCCGGCACCGGCCCCGGTAAGTACCGTTTGAAAGGTAAAACTACCGCCTTGGAAATGATCATCCAATATGGCGGGATGACCAAAGATGCAAATTTAGGTGAAATAAGGATCCGGCGGAAAAACGGACAAACCCTTTCGCTGAACCTTTTTAAGGCCATCAACCAGGGAGACTTCAGCCAGGACCTGGTTTTGAACAATGGTGATCTGGTTTTTGTCCCGACCCTGGCAGAAGGAGGTAATCGAGTATACGTCTTCGGTGAGGTTGAAAACCCGGGCGCATACACCTTCACAGGCTCCGATATGCGCCTGTTTGATGCGATTTCTAAAGCCGGCGGAGCGACCGTATTCGCGTCTGCTGACAGTACAAGAGTTGTTCGTGGAGATCCCTCAAGTCCCGAAATAATTACGGCGGATCTAAAAAGCCTGATCGAAGAAGGAAATCTTTCGCAGAATGTTGTTTTGGCCAGCGGCGACATGGTCTATGTGCCGCGCAGCGGATGGGGAAGTATAAATCTTTATAACCAGCGCATCCGACCGTTGTTCGAACTAATTATCTGGCCGGCACGCACTGTGATAGATTGGTATAATGCGGCTGATATCATCAGCACCGGCTCCATTAATTAAATAGTACTTTAAACTCATATAGGTCTTATAAGTTCGCATTTGCAGGTTTGAGGATAGGGTTCCGGTTGACACGCAACAATCCGTATTTCTCATCATGAGGAAGTTTAGCAATGGCTCAATATGATGTCGATTTAAGAGATTATTGGCGAATCATCAAAAAAAGAAAAGCTTCGATCATTTTTATGGTCTTGCTGGTGGGGATTTGCAGTTACGGGTTTGCCAAATTCAAGGAACCGACCCCGCTTTTTGAATCCACCTCCGCCATTAAAGTTGATCGGTTCTCAAACCTGGCATCCATATTAACCGGCGGGTACTGGCGGCAGTCGGAGAATATGGTAACCCATGCTTATATTATCACAAGTTTCCCGGTTTTATGTGAGACGGCCAAAATCCTGGGCTGGTTGCCAAAAAATATTTCAGAGGAAGCAGTTCAAAATTCCCAAAAATACTTGGCGGTCATCCGGCACCTGAAATCCATGGTGGAACCCGAACATCAGGAAGGGACCAATATCATTGATATCCGGGTGGAATCTGAAAATGCGCGGGAAGCTGTCCGGGTGGCCAATGCGTTTGCGCAATCCTATCGTGAATACAACATCCGAGAGAAAAATAAAAAAACATCCGAAACCAAAACCTTTATCGAAGAGCAGCTGCGATTGACCTCCAACCTGCTGAGGCAGGCCGAGCAGGAGCTTCAGGCCTTTAAGGAAAGCTATGCTCTGATATCTCTGGATGCCCAAACTCAAAACACGTTAAACAGGCTGTACACGGTTGAAACCGAATACGAAAAAGTCAAAATCGACAAAGCCGAAGCCCAATCCCAGCTGCGAATGATTGAGTCTACAAACACAGGCAAAACCGATGATTTCAAAGGAAGCTTTTTTTCGGCATCGCCGGATTCCCCGGTGTATGGTTTGAAAACCAAACTGAGTGACCTGCTGCTGAAACGGCAAACGCTGCTGATTAATTTTACCAAAAAACACCCCAAGGTCAGGGAAATTGACGATCAGATTCAGGCAGTCCTGCACGAAACGAAAAAGGAACTTCAATCTTTGGTGAACGCATCTAGCGCCCGAGAGGCAGACCTGTTGCAAAGAATGGGGCAGCTTCGCCGGGAAAACCTGAGTTTACCTGAAAAAGGGCTGCAGCTGGTGCGGCTGCAGCGCGATGTTGAGCTGCAGGAATCCCTGTACTCCCAATTAAAGGAGAAGTATCAGGAAACCCTCATCCAGGAGTCGGGCAAGGTGGAAGAAGTAACGGTTGTCAAACCGGCGGTGACACCTGCCCAGCCGTTTAACATCCCATCGAAAATAATGATTGTTGTCACCGGCGTCGTGATGGGGTTTATTATCGGTATTGTTTTTGCTTTTCTGGCTGAAGTGTTTGACACTTCCATGGGGACCATCGAGGATGTGGAAGAATTGCTGAATGTGCCGGTTCTGGGCGTTATCCCCCAGCTGGGCAGTGATGGCAAAGGGAAAAAGCGTGCCGACGGGACCCCGGAAGGTGACAGATCCCGGGATCTGGTCACCCATTACGAACCCAAGTCCATGGGGGCGGAGGCCTTCCGGGCCTTGCGAACCAACCTTCAATTTTTGCGCCTGGAGATGAAGGGCAAGCTGTTTTTGATCACGAGCTCTTTTGTCCAGGAGGGCAAAACTTTGAATGTTGTCAACCTGGCCCTGAGTATGGCCCAGGCCGGCAATAAGGTGCTTTTGGTGGATGCGGATTTGCGCAAACCTTTGGTCCACAGAGTTTTCGGCTTGTCCAGGGAACCCGGCATTACCGACTATGTCCTGGGCAATTATCACTGGAAGGAAGTGACCAACTCAATATCCGATGTCATGCTGGGCGATTTCGGAATCGATGATATCCTGAAAACCCCGGGTATGGACAATATGAATTTTGTAACTGCCGGCACCCAACCGCCCAATCCAACAGAAATACTCAGCTCATCCCGTTTCAAGGATTTTTTGACCGAAGCCGGCAAAGTTTATGATTTTATATTTATAGACGCACCTCCTGTTTTGCCGGTTGCCGACGCTACTGAAATTGCTCCCCTGATGGATGGTGTTCTTTTGGTTTACACCGTGGGCAAGATCGGCCGGGGGGTCCTGAAACGGGCCAAGTCCACCCTCGACAACGTGGATGCCAAAGTTTTGGGTATTATTTTGAACAATGTCAAGCCGGAAGCGGGTCCCGAATACTTTAGATATCACTCCCATTATTACTACGGGCCGGAAACCAAAGCGGATAAAAACAAGAAAAAGCTTTTCGACTGGTTCAAACGCCCCCAAGGAATAAGCGGCAAAGCAAAATTCTTAAAATGGATCATTTTTCTGGCGGCCCTGGCTTTGCTGGCCCTTGGTATTTACTGGCAGGATTTACATCTTTCTATCCCCGATTGGTTTTCCGCGCTTAAAGGCTTTTTCGTATCAACATAAAGTAAACCCTTAGAGGTGAAGGTTGCGGGCGTTAGTCGCTACAATATTTTTTTTACTGGTTGCCCTGCTCACAGGCTACTTTATTACCCAGTACACACCGACAACCATGCTTATGGGTGTGTTGGCCCTGATTATATTTACGATATCTTTTATCAACATTGAATGGGGTCTTTACATTCTGATCTTTTCCATGTTGCTGTCTCCTGAGATAATGGCAGGCGAGACAGCTGGGGCCTCACTGGGGAGAGGGGTTACCCTGCGGCTGGAGGATTTCCTGCTGGTTGTCATTGGACTGAGCTGGTTAGCCAGAAATGCCGTAAAAAAAGAATTGGGTCTGTTTTTAAAAACCCCCCTAAATAAGGCCATCCTGTTTTATGCTCTGGCCTGTATCTTATCCACCGGCCTTGGCGTAATGACCGGCCGGGTAGGGCTCAAAACCGGTTCTTTGTATGTTTTAAAATATCTTGAATACTTCATCGTATTCTTTATGATGGTCAATCATGTTAGAAACACAGAACAGATTAAGCGGTTTGTGTTCTGTCTGTTTTTAACCTGCTTTATCGCTTCGATAATAGGCATTTTTCAGATCCCGGGAGGGGGGCGTGTGAGCGCACCTTTTGAAGGGGAAATCGGAGAGCCTAACACCTTCGGCGGGTATCTGCTTTTTATCGGGGTTGTAGCGGCAGGGTTGCTGGCCAAAACAGAAGATTCAAAAACAAAACAGATTCTGGCCGTATTAATCCTTTGCATCATCCCGCCGTTTTTATTCACCCAGTCCCGATCTTCTTATCTGGCAATTATTCCAGCTTTAATGGTGTTGGGCTTGATGGCGGACCGAAGAATCATAATTTTAGGGGTACTTGTGCTGGCTATTTTGATAAGTCCCCTATTATTGCCTGAGGCGGTCAGGAATAGAGTCATGTATACCTTCAACCAGCCCGAGGAAAAAGGACAAATTCAAATCGGTAATATCCGTCTGGACACCTCTACTTCTGCCAGACTGGTAAGCTTTAAAGAAGCCCTGCAGGATTGGCCCAAACATCCGTTGTTGGGATATGGCGTTACCGGATATCAGTTTGTTGATGCGCAGTTTCCTCGTGTGCTGACTGAGACTGGGTTGTTGGGTTTAATCGCTTTTATATATCTATTATTTTCTATATTTAAGATCACATTACATAATTTAAAAGAACTAAAAACGCCTTACTTTCAAGGTCTATCGATTGGATTTCTTGCTGGTTTCGTAGGGCTAATCGTGCACGCCATCGGGGCCAACACCTTCATCATCGTCCGAATTATGGAGCCATTCTGGTTTTTCGCGGGCATCATGGTTGTAATGCCGGAAATGGAGCGTCAGCAGGAGGAACAAATTCAGCTAATGGCATTCCCCGGTAAGGTTTTGGCATCCGGATCTTAACCCATCTGCATCCTACAACTGATTTCCTACCTGAATCTTGCATGAAACTACATTAAAAGCGAACCGCAGAACCGCAGAATATCGAATGTCGAATGTCGAAGGGTGGTTTCGCTTCGCTCAGTCTTTTTTAAAATGGACCGTTCGACGCAAAAGCTCACGACAG
>RCNF010002426.1_pt1 | contig 10003 bp, 10 predicted proteins | sample 2041311 | NCBI WGS metagenome assembly RCNF01 (sample SAMN09708228, study PRJNA481090) | Marine sediment metagenome, whole genome shotgun sequencing project. | biome: marine sediment; feature: ocean; material: sediment; isolation source: Sewage treatment plant 2 marine sediment (STP2) ... | reverse complement strand
CTGGATGAGACCGCCTTCGCTTCTATGGAGCGCTTACCCTGAAGCGAGGCGTTGATGAAAGGGAGGATACGGTTTGCCCATATACGAGTTCGTATGCCAGCAGTGTCGAGGACTGACCGAACTGCTCGTGAGGAATACAAAGGATAAGATCGAGATGAAATGCTCGGACTGTGGATCGACCGAGCTTCAGCGGGTCGTCAGCCGCGTCAACTCCGTCGTTGCCGATGGCAGCGGTCAGGGAGCGGACTCGGCCGCCTCTCCGCTACAACATAGATCGTGTCCTTCCGGGGGCTGTTCCACGATTACCCTGCCGGGACATTCTCGCTCATCCTAGTGTTCTGTCCCAGAAATAGTGATGCACAGGTTCGCTTCGTAATTGGGGACAGCCACCGATTTCCCCACTACGCTAACCATCGATTCGGGTAGAGGAAATCGGTGGCTGTCCCCAATTACGTCCCAGCGTAGAAGCAACAGGGCCGTGTAAACGTATTTCTGGGACAGGACACTAGAAAGCCAATTCCCATACATCACATGTTTGAAAGAGGAGCGAACGATGAAGACTCCTGAAGAAGAGTCCAAGCCTCAACCGGAAGATCTGCTCGAGAAAGACAGCAAGATACAATTCCTCTGCAGGCCCGGGCTTTCCTGCTTTACCACCTGCTGCCAGGACGTGAACATCTTCCTGACCCCGTACGATATTCTCAGGATGAAGGATCGACTCGGAATCCCGTCCGACGAGTTTCTGGACAAGTACACGAAGACCCTGTTGCCGCCCGGGGGAGGGATCCCGGTTATCCAACTCGTGATGGGGGAGAGTGACAGGCGATGCCCTTTGGTGACGGACGAGGGATGCACGATCTACGAGGACCGTCCCTGGGCTTGCCGCATGTATCCCCTGGATTGGATGGGGGACCAGGGAGGGTATTACTTTCTCGTGGGGGAAGACAGATGCAAGGGCCGCGGGGAGCCGAATGAATTGGATCTTTTCGAGTGGTTGAAGACCCAGGAAGTGGCCCCCTATGAGGAGATGGACCTGAGGTTTCAGATGGTTACCCGTTACCCGAGGCTGGCGGAGGCGGGCATCGATGACCCGCGGGTCCAGCACATGTTCCGGATGGCCTGCTATGATCTGGACACGTTCCGGCGTTTCGTCTTCGAGACGCGTTTCCTCGAGGTGTTCGATGTGGAGGAGGAGACGATCGAGGAGATCAAGACGGATGAGCTCGCCCTCCTGGATCTCGCCTTTCGGTGGATACGCTTCGGCCTGGTTTGCGGAGACGTCTTGCCCATCCGGGAAGAGGTTGCCGAGAGTAAGCGAAAGGCCATGGGGGTGGAGTCCGGTGTGTCGGAGAATCCGACCGGGGGGTCGGAGAATCCGAAGGACAAGGAAGAATGAGCGAGACATCCAAGCCCACCGATGACTCCGGCGAGATGCTCGATCCCTTGCCAAAGGGTGAGTCGTATCGATTTGCCTGTCATCAGGGGGTACGGTGCTTTACCGACTGCTGCAGGGATCTGCACCTGGTCCTGACCCCCTACGATGTGCTGCGGGTCAAGAGAGGCCTGGCCATGGATTCCACGGCCTTTCTCGATCGCCACACGGTGCAGGACACGGACCCGACCTGGCAGATTCCGGTTGTCAAGCTCAAGATGGAGGACAGCGCCGCCCGTTCCTGTCCCTTCGTGACCCCGGAAGGGTGCCGCATCTACGCAGACCGGCCGGGGGCTTGCAGGGCCTATCCTCTCGGCAGGGCAGTTCGCCGCTCACCTTCGCCCTCGGACCCGACCCGGGTCGAAGAGGAGCATTTCCTCGTACGGGAGCCTCATTGTTTCGGCTTTGAAGAGGGGGAACTGTGGACGGCGGAGGCGTGGATGGAGGACCAGGGCCTGGGCGCCTACAACGAAATGAACGACCTGTGGATGGAATTCCTGTCCCGATACAGGCCCGGGAGCCGGGAGGATCTCGCTCCAGCGAAATGGAAGATGTTCTTCTTGGCGTGTTACAGCCTGGACCGTTTTCGCGAGTTCGTGTTCGGCACGCGATTTCTGTCGCTGTTTTCCATCCGGGAAGCAAGGCAGGAGGAAATGCGACGGAGCGACGAGGCCCTGCTCCGGTTCGCCTACACGTGGCTTGCCTATTCCCTTTTCGGCGATCCCGTCTTGGAATTACGAGACCCCCCGGCCTAGGAGGCTGTTGAAAAAGTCCCACCTGCGGCGTTCGGCTGCATCCCTCGTCATTCAACGTACAGGAAGTACGCCTCATTCCTCGGGATTTTGCCTGCCTTGCATCTGGAACTTTTTGAACAGCCGCCACCACTCTTTCAACGGGCTGCGAGGGTTCCTTAATCGACAATGCCTGGTTTCATATGATCGGGCGATGCGACCGGGAGGGGGCAGGAACCCCCAGTATCCGGATTGACGCTGTGCCGGTAGGAAGATTTGGTCCCATACTTCTCGTCCATCCAGGCCCAGCCACGCACGTAGTATGGGCATTCGTCGTTGAAACAGACATATTTTATTTCTCCACCCCAGTTCGAGTCGTCCGGGGCCTGCCATTTCCGCATCTTCTGATCACAGTGGGGACACATAAACTCCGTTTCGGCCATCGATTCTGTCTCCTTCGTTTCGGCCCCTTGGGCACGCAAGATCTCTTTTTTTTGTTGTTAAATTCATAGTTTAGCAAAGTGGTTGAAGGGAGTCAAAAGAACCCAACAGAACCGGCCGGATTCCATGTGTTAACGCTCCGGCTTTCTTCCCGTGTTGTTGACAAGCGTCGAAAGGATGTGCTAAAAATAACGATTAATGAATGAGTCGTCATTCAATAATAGGATGACCCTACAGAGCGGTGTTCGAGCGAGGATCCGCTTTGAGCAACGTTTGTAACGAGAAGCCGCTTGGTTGCCGGCGATTCCTCCGCGCAAACGGGCGCAGGAACACTTGAGACCTGGCTGGCACGGAAGAGAATTCAGTTCCCTCCCGGTGGTAACCCAATAGAAACGGCTTCAAAACTCTCCGGTTTCGAGAAATGCATAATCAGTTTCCGCGTATCCTAGTCGGGGCGTTCAGAGGTGGAGCAGGTAAGACCCTGGTCAGCCTGGGCCTTTTGGCCTCGTGGCGCTCGAAGGGAAAGCGCCTTTCGGTCTTCAAGAAGGGCCCTGACTACATCGATGCGGCGTGGCTCGCTTCTGCGGCATCGGCTCCCTGCTACAACCTGGATACCTACCTGATGGGGGAAGAAGGAGTCCTTCGATCCTTCAAGGCGAGGACGGGTGGAACCGACATGGCCGTCGTGGAAGGAAACCGCGGCTTGTTCGATGGGGTCGATGTGGAGGGTCAACACAGTTCGGCTGCGTTGGCCAAGATCCTGGGGCTGTCTGTTTTCCTTGTAGTGGATTGTACCAAATCAACCCGTACCGTGGCAGCTCTGGTCAAAGGCTGCCAGGTCCTGGACGAGGACGTCGCGATACAGGGGGTCATTCTGAATCAGGTGGGCACCCCCCGCCACGAGACGATCGTGCGGACGAGCATCGAAAAATACTGTGACATCCCTGTGTTGGGAGCCGTCCCACGGGCAAAGGAAATACAGCTCCATGAGCGGCATCTCGGGCTGTTTCCTGCCCAGGAACATGGCGCTGTCCAGGAGACACTCGATGCGATCAGGGGCCTGATCGAGGCCCACGTGAACGTCGACTCCATGTGGGACGTGGCGAAGAGACATTGTGCGGCAATGCCGGCTCGGGATCCCGAACAGGACGAAGTGCGGGAGAGCCCTGTGATAGGCGCCCCTCGATTTTCGGGGATTCGGGTTGGGGTGGTCAGGGACAAGGCCTTTCACTTCTACTATCCCGAGAACATCGAGGCCCTGCGGGACAGGGGAGCGGAAGTTGTCGATGTGGAAGCCTCCCGCGATCCGGTCTTGCCGGACCTCGACGCGTTGTACATAGGAGGAGGGTTTCCGGAGACGCAGGCGAAGGCGCTTTCGGAAAACCAATCTTTCAAAAAATCGGTCCACGAAGCGATCGAGAACGGACTTCCGGTCTACGCGGAGTGCGGCGGGGCCATCTACCTTGGCAAGGGCCTGGAATGGCAGGGGCACCTCTACCCGCTCGTGGATGTTTTTCCGATTGTGTACCGGTTTCACGAGAAGCCTCAAGGGCACGGGTACACCCTGCTCCAGGTCGAGGAGGAGAATCCGGTCTTTCCAAAAGGGACCCGGCTGAAGGGGCACGAATTTCACTATGCCGGGATGTGGGATTGGAAGGAAGAGGCGTTACGGTTTGCATGCCGGGTGGAGAGGGGATACGGGTTTGACGGGTCCAGGGAGGGCCTTTGTTACAAGAATGCCTATGCGACGTTCTCCCATCTGCACGCACTGGGGGAATCTCACTGGGCGGATTCTTTCCTGAATCGAGCAGCCACTGGGACTGCTGTATCATAGAGGCGAGGAACATTCATCACAAGCAGGCAAAACCTTATCGCGCAGGAGGTGAAAGCAATGCCAACGCAAACGCTAGGCGGAAAAGAGGTCAACGTAGACGAGGATGGATTTATTCAGTCACCAGAGGACTGGAGCGAGGAAGTTGCCGCTGACCTGGCCAAGACCGAAGGTGTCGAGGCGATGGGCGAGGATCACTGGCACCTGGTGAACTACATTCGTGACTACTACCAGAAGTTCGGTATCGCCCCCATGGTCCGGAAGGTCTGCAAGGAATCAGGCTTCAAGCTCAAGTACATCTATGAGCTTTTCCCGTCCGGCCCTGCAAAGGGTGCGTGTAAGGTAGCCGGTCTGCCCAAACCCACCGGGTGCGTCTAATTCCTTGCGAACCCCGGAATCGGCGAAGGACGGGTTTTTTTATGGCGTAGCCTTGAGAACCCCCGGGCCTCCGCCGGGACTGTGGCCAGAAGGGAATTCACCCACGAGAAGGCTCGGTAGCAGGTAAGCTCCATGCCCTGTGCCTTGCAAGACGTGGGAAACGATCCATCAGGGTTCGATCCAGACGGTGTGGTCTTTCGGCCCGCAAGGCCGGCAGACCACACCGCCGCTGCTCGCTATTGAACCCGCATTCATCCTTTGCTCACCCGGCAGAAAGGAAGTCGTCGGACCCGTGATGTTGCGAGATTTATTGTCCCGGAAGAGGGCCCGCATCGTTGAAAAATGGTTCGATGTGATTCTGGAGACTTATCCGGAGGACACGTCGAAGTTCCTGAAGAAGGGAAAGGATCCGTTCGCAAATCCGGTGAGACACACGATCCTTCAGGGGATCGAAGGGGTCTACGACGCACTTCTGGAGGAGGAGGGGCAGAGCCCTGAGGCGCTCAACGATTTCCTGGACAAGGTGATTCGGATCCGTGCGGTCCAGGATTTTTCCCCTTCCCAAGCGCTCGCCTTTGTGTTTTCCCTGAAGGGGGTCATCCGGGACGTACTGGGCAAGGAGATCCGGGAAATCCATCTCCATGACCAATGGCTGCTCCTCGAGACTCGTATCGACGCTTTGGCGCTCCGAGCCTTCGATGTCTACATGGGGTGCCGTGAGGAGATCTACGAACTCCGGGTCAGTGAGGTGAAGCGGATGCGGGAACAAGCGCTCAGACTGCTCGAACGAACGGATCTTGTTTACCAGAAAAGAAAGCAGAACGAGGAAGCCCCCTCGGGGGATTCGAAATGAGGTAACGGTAGGAAATCCGTATTCATCCTAAGCGAGGTGTCGGTAGATGAATGCCTTGTACGCTCTCTTCGCGGTTGTTGCCCTGGTGCTGCTCGTCTTCCTGGGCGTGTCGGCGGCAGGACTCCAGGTTGTGTTCGGGGTGATCGTCCCGTATGCAGCGGTTTCGGTGTTTCTCATCGGGATTGTTTACAGGATGCTGAAATGGGCCACCGTTCCGGTTCCCTTTCGGATCACGACGACGTGTGGCCAGCAGAAGTCGCTCCCCTGGATCAAGTCCAGCCCTCTCGAAAACCCCCCGAACGGCTTATGGGCGGCAGCGAGAATGGCGCTGGAAATTTTCGCGTTTCGTACGCTCTTCCGGAACACGAGCGTTGCGCTGGTCAGTGATGAGAAGTCGACCGGGGGCAAGCGGATCGTATACAACGCAAACTTCTTTCTCTGGCTGGGTGCGATTGCGTTCCACTACTGCTTCCTCGTGGTCCTGCTGCGCCACTTCCGCTTCTTCACAGAGCCGGTCGTGTTCTTCGTGCCCCTGGTGCAGGTTCTGGACGGGTTCTTCCAGGTGGGTGCGCCGGTCGTATACATGACGAGCCTGATCATGTTGGCGGCGCTGGGCTATCTCCTCTTTCGAAGGTTTGCGAACCCGCAGGTTCGCTACATCTCTCTGGCCGCCGACTATTTCCCTCTCTTCCTGCTGCTGGGGATCGTGATCTCCGGGATTCTGATGCGCTATTTCCTCAAGGTGGACGTTGTGAAGGCCAAGGAACTGACCATGGGGCTGATCGGGTTCCATCCGGTCGTTCCGGACGGGATCGGTTCTCTGTTCTATATACATTTGTTCCTTGTCAGCGCGCTGGTGGTCTACTTCCCGTTCAGCAAGTTGATGCACATGGGCGGAGTCTTCCTGAGCCCGACCCGCAACCTGTCTAACAACAACCGCACGCGCAGGCATGTCAATCCCTGGGACTATCCTGTCCATGTACACACCTACGAGGAGTGGGAGGAGGAGTACAAGGACAAACTCGAAATGGCTGGCATTCCACTAGACAAGGGGTAGAAAAGATGTCATCAGAAGAACTCGATATCAAGCCCGAGGATCTGCTGAAGTTCGATTACGATCCGCCCAAGAAGGACTGGATGGATCCTTCTGTGGCTTTCCGGAAGGGCACCTACTGCCACAGTTGCGCCCCGAAACATCTCGAATACCTTGGGATGGCCAACCCGAGGGAGTGGCAGCCTCACGAAAAGGACTGGAAGCTACCGGAGAATTGGAGGGAAATCGTCTTCGAGGGAATGCGGGACCGGCTGAGCAAGTATCGGTCGTTCCAGCTCTTCATGGACATCTGCGTCCGATGTGGCGCTTGCGCAGACAAATGCCACTTCTTCATCGGTTCCGGGGATCCGAAGAACATGCCCGTGCTCAGGGCGGAGCTCCTTCGATCGGTCTACCGGAATGATTTTACCGCCGCCGGGAAGCTCCTGGGGAAACTGGCGGGGGGGAGAGAGCTCACCGAAGACGTGATCAAGGAATGGTTCTACTACTTCTATCAGTGCACGGAGTGCCGCCGTTGTTCCGTCTTCTGCCCCTACGGGATCGACACGGCAGAGATCACGATGATGGCCCGGGAGCTTCTCAATCTCCTGGGGCTCAACATCACCTGGGCCCTCGAGCCGGCTGCAAATTGCCAGCGCACAGGAAACCACCTCGGGATTCAGCCCCACACCTTCAAGGATTCCCTCGAGTTTTTTCAGGACGACATCGAGGACATCACCGGGATCAAGGTGGACCTTCCGATTTGCAAGAAGGGGGCGGACGTTCTCTTTGTGACCCCGTCGGGTGACTACTTTGCGGATCCCGGGACCTTTACGTTGATGGGATACTTGATGCTCTTCCACGAGATCGGCCTCGACTACACCTGGAGCCCTTACGCTTCCGAGGGAGGGAATTTCGGGCTCTTCAACTCGCACGATTTGATGAAACAACTGAACGCGAAGATCTACGCGGAAGCGAAGCGATTGGGCGTGAAGTGGATCCTGGGAGGCGAATGCGGCCACATGTGGCGCGTGGTCAATCAATACATGGATACGATGAACGGCCCTGCCGACTTTCTGGAGGAGCCGGTCTCGCCGATCACCGGGACCAAGTTCGAGAACGCGAAGAGCACGAAGATGGTACACATCGCTGAGTTCACGTCCGACCTGATCCAGAACAACAAGTTGAAGCTCGACCCGAGCCGTAACGACAACCTGCGGGTCACGTTCCACGATTCCTGCAACCCCGCCCGTGCGATGGGGCTTCTGGAGGAACCGAGGTACGTTCTCAGGAACGTTGTGAATCACTTCCATGAGATGCCGGAGAACACGATCCGCGAACAGACTTACTGTTGTGCCGGTGGTGCGGGGTTGGGTACGGACGAAAACATGGAGATGCGGATGCGTGGAGGCTTCCCGAGAGGGAACGCTCTCCGTCACGTTCAAGAGAAGCACGACGTGAACCGACTCGCATGTGTCTGTGCCATTGACCGGGCCACGCTTATCCCTCTGGCAGACTACTGGGCCCCCGGGGTGGTCGTGACGGGCGTGCATGAGCTGGTGGCCAACGCCCTGGTCATGAAGGGAGAGAAGGAACGAGAATTGGACATGCGTGGTGATCCCCTGAACGAAACGGAGGGTGACGAGGATGTATGATGGAGGAAAAATTGTAGCCGGACTCGTACTCTTCCTTGCGGTCGTCACCTCCCCGATCTGGTACAACGTGGTGACCGGAAAGGCGGAATACAAGCCGGAGCCGAAGATCGTCGGCCAGGAGAAAGAGTGTGTGGCCCCGAAGGCGTGGATGACGGCCAACCACATGGCCTTGCTCAACGATTGGAGGGACTTGGTTGTCCGGGGAGGCAATCGGGAGTATGTGGCAGCAAACGGCAAGGCCTACAACATGAGCCTTCAGAACACGTGTATGCAGTGTCATCCGAACAAAGCGGAGTTCTGTGACAAGTGCCACAACTACACGAGTGTGAAGCCCTACTGCTGGGATTGCCACGTTGAGCCGAAGGAGAAGAAATAATGGGCGTGAATCGAAGAGATTTCTTGAAGATCACCGGGCTGGGGACCCTGGCAGGGGTCGGTGGCAAGGCGGCCGCGGATCTGGTCTTCAAGGGTCAGGCCGAGGCCCAGGAGGCCAGGCCGAACGAGGGAGCCCTTGTCGGGAAGCGATGGGCTATGGCCGTGGACACGAAGAAGTGTATCGAGAAGATACACAAGGACGGCTGCAAGGATTGCAGCATTGCGTGCCACGCGGTCCACAACGTGCCTGACTTCGGAAACCCGAAGGATGAGATCAAGTGGATCTGGCAAGACACCTTTGAGCACGTTTGTCCCAACCAGCACCATCCGTTCACATCGGAGAGCCTCGAAGGTGCGCCTTTCCTTGCGTTCTGCAACAACTGCGACAACCCGCCTTGTGTGCGGGTGTGCCCCACCGGGGCCACGTTCCAACGGGACGATGGTATCGTCATGATGGACTTCCATCGCTGCATCGGCTGCCGGTTCTGTATGGCGGGATGCCCCTACGGTTCGAGAAGCTTCAACTGGCGAAACCCCCGGCCCTTCATCCAGAATGAGCGACCGGATTTCCCTACCCGTATGCGAGGCGTGGTGGAGAAGTGCAACTTCTGCGCGGAGCGATTGGCTGAGGGCAAGCCCCCCGCCTGTGTCGAGGCGTGCAAGGTAAAGGCGCTGATATTCGGCGACCTGGAGGATCCGCATTCAGAGGTGAGAGAGGTCCTTCACGAACACTATAGCCTCCAGCGGAAACCAGAGCTGGGAACGATGCCACAGATCTACTATATCGTGTGAGGGGACTATGATTGACAAGGCACTGATTGGTGGTCGGAAGTACTATGGGTTGATCGCGGTCCTGCTCGGTGTGATCGGGGTCTTTATCAAGCGGGATACGATCTACGGTATCGACTTTGTTGGAGGCGACGAGATCGCACTCACCTTCGTCGAGCGAGTCGAGGTTTCAGAGATCCGGCAGATGGCGTCTGATGCCCAATTGGGCGCGGTCATTCCCATCTATCAGAGCCAGCTTGGAACTCAGATGGAGATTCTCAAGATCCAGACGGAGATCGACCAGGGTGAAAAGCTGGCGAAGCTCCTCCTGGAGACGTTTCCCGATGCCGGGTTCGATCTGGTCGGCGAGTACCAGATCGGCGCCTCGGTCGGTCGTGAGATTCAGCTGAATGCATTCATGGCTATCGGGGTTTCGCTCATCGGAATCCTGCTCTATGTCGCCTTCCGCTTCGAGATCGGCTATGGCATGGGTGCGGTTGTGGCGA
>RCNF010002425.1_pt1 | contig 10007 bp, 5 predicted proteins | sample 2041311 | NCBI WGS metagenome assembly RCNF01 (sample SAMN09708228, study PRJNA481090) | Marine sediment metagenome, whole genome shotgun sequencing project. | biome: marine sediment; feature: ocean; material: sediment; isolation source: Sewage treatment plant 2 marine sediment (STP2) ... | reverse complement strand
CACAGGTTGAGCGAAACTACTGATATCAAAGATATCACAACTTTTTCGCAACAACAAATTATGCCGATATGTTGGAGTAATCTGCTATTCAAATGTCAGGCTCTCAACAATCGATGCAATTTTTTCTGGGTTTCGTCCGGTATTGATAACAAGATAGACACATTTTTTATCTCTGTATGAAGATACGACCAGCGATGTCAATTTAATATAATCGTAATATGTCCATTTGATATCTGTCCTATATGCGCGTGAGCCACAATTCAAAGTTATTTCCTTATTGGCTATAACCTCAACATCAGAACCTATGCCTTGAAGATATTCCATATACAATTTTGGTCCGAAATCCTCTAATTTGAGCTTATCCGGAATGGCAATTACAGATGCTTCAAAATTTGCCTCGTATGGTGTTTTCATTCTCATGATCTGCCATTTTGAAGTGGTACTAAGTTTTTTACTTCCAACAGGATACTCAAACCTAAATTTTGGAGATTTAGCTCGCCGGAATATACCGTCCTTTGCTATACCCTCTTCTCTGGAGAACCAGACAAAACTATCTGAAAAAGAAGTGGACACGCTTTTTACCAATTGATCAAGTCTTTCGGCTTCTCTCGAATTTGTTGGCAACGACTCAGAAGATACAACCGCCGGAAATATGTATTTCATCGTTAATTCAAACGGAAGAACAATTTTTCCGCCGGGTAAGCCACCGGTAAATACCACAACCATATTCATCTCCGTTGCCACCATAATATACTGACCACCATAGCCGACAGCAGAATAATTGCCGTCATCATTCACCCACCATTGATACCCGTATTGTGTAGCTGGTTTAGCTTCAATATGTCCACGCGTTGATTTTTCTACCCAAGAACTCGATACAAGTTGCTTCTTCTCCCACCTTCCCTTATTGAGGTAAAGCCATCCAATTTTGGCCATGTCATGGGGTTTTAACCACATCCGACCATATCCAACATCAATACCCTGCGGGCTTTTTTCCCAATCAATTTCTGAAATACCAAGGGGAGTGAATAGATTTTTTTCAGCAAATTCTCTGGTTTTCATTTTCGTTGTAGTGTTGATGATTACCGATAAAAGATGTGATAAGCCGTTGCAGTACTCGTATTTACTACCTGGAGGAACGACCATCGGTAGATTAAGGACATGTTGCCCCCAATCACCGCTGCGCCTCATTTCGAATAATCCTTTCCAATTGTAATGATGAGAGTCCCTGCAATCTAAACCAGAGGCCATAATCAACAAGTGCTCAAGTGTAATTGACCTTTTATTGTCACCTAAGCTATCAATTATATTATGCGGTAATAATTCAACAATAGGTTGATCGACACTTTTTATATACCCTCTATCAATCGCTATGCCTATCAGGATCGACATAATACTCTTTGTACAGGAACGAATGATGTGTCTCTGGCCTTTTGAAAATGGGTAAAAGTAGGCATCAAGAACCATGTAACCATTGCGGATTATTGATATGCTATCTATGTTGTAACCTTTCATTTTTATCTCTTCAATCATATTGGCAAGCACTTGAGATTGCATGCCCTGTTCCTCAGGAGTGGAGGTCTGCCACCCATTTGCGGGGTAAGTGTTAACGGCTGCGGGCGAGAGTGAATAGGAAAATGTAGTAATCAAAAAAGCAAGAAGGGTGTAAAATAAAATGTACCATTTATCTTGAATCAAATTCATGGTTCCCTCTTGGACAAAAAATTAGACGATTGCAGATACATTGAGACTAACACAGGAAAATTAAGACTGTCAAAACCTTTGATATTTGCCAATACCACAGTTTTACAGAATGTTGTAATATCAGATTGATACCCAAGTCCTATAATGTTTGAATATCTCAGTAGTATATAAACATTTTAAGGGATATTAAAAGCTGACAAGCAGATGAGGAGCGCGCCTTATCGCGTCTGTCTCGATCTGCCTTAATAGCGTGGCTGTTGTTTTACCTGATAATTTTGTTAATGAGGGGCGCGTCCCTCATCTGCTTGATAGCTCCGCGCAGTGGAGTTATCAAGTTATTATACAGATCTGTATATCATCACGATTGTAAGGTTATCTAATTTTTATTCAGATTGTTTTATCTTACCGGAAAACAAGCATATCATAACATCAAATGGATACAATATACAATAAATTTATTTACTTGGAGTCAAGTTCGTTTTCAATTATAATTTGTAACTACTCAGGGGAATAGGCTGAAGGTAGAAGTCTGTTAGAAAGATTGTATCTTAAAGCCATGTTTGATGCAAGAATCACATCCTGCCAAAGTACTGCAAATGTGCTTTTCTTCCTCCTTTAGCCTTCAGTCTAAAAAGCTTTAACCTGACTACGCTCACAACTATTAAAATGATTTCCTTGACAATTAAGGCACTGGTCCTATTTTTTTATCATGGTCAAAAGATAGATCAGTGGAGAATGGAAGAGACGTTGCACTGTGCAGTCGCAACATAAAATCTGAAAAAAATGAAAAAGGAGTCAATCATGTCTCAAAATAAAGAACACAACCGTCGCATCGTGCTGGCTAAGCGCCCACAGGGTGCTCCGGTTTCCGAGAACTTCCGCCTGGAGAGCAAGCCTGTGCCTGAACCTGCTGAAGGCCAGATGTTGTTGCGCACCGAGTATCTATCTCTTGACCCTTATATGCGGGGCAGGATGAGTGATGCGCCATCCTATGCAGAACCTGTTAAGATTGATGAGGTAATGGTGGGTGCAACGGTTTGTCAGGTAGAAGCAAGCCGGCACACTGATTTCAAGAAGGGAGAGTGGGTCCTTGCTTATAGTGGCTGGCAGGATTATGCCATTTCTGATGGTTCCGGTCTGACCCGATTAGGAGAAAACCCTCAAAATTCCTCCTATGCATTGGGGATATTAGGCATGCCGGGTTTTACTGCCTACATGGGGTTATTGGATATTGGCCAACCCAAACAGGGAGAGACCCTGGTCGTCGCTGCTGCCACCGGGCCGGTTGGTGCGACTGTGGGACAAATAGGTAAGTTGAAAGGCTGCCGTGTTGTGGGTGTTGCCGGCGGTAGCGAAAAATGTAATTACGCAAAGGAGGTCCTTGGTTTTGATGAGTGTCTGGATCACAAATCTTTGGATTTTGCCCAACAACTTAACCAGGCTTGCCCCAAAGGAATTGATATCTATTTCGAGAGCGTAGGGGGTAAAGTATTTGATGCAGTCTTGCCTATCCTCAATACAAAAGCCAGAATTCCGTTGTGTGGGCTCGTTTCCCAGTACAATGCCACAAGGCTTCCTAAGGGACCGGACCGTCTGTCTCTTCTTATGGGTACCATTTTAGTCAAACGAATAAAGGTTCAGGGATTCATTATCTTTGATGATTATGGCCACCGCTACGACGAATTTGCCAAAGATATGTCTCAATGGCTAAGCACAGGACAGATAAAATACCGTGAGCATCTGGTTGATGGGTTAGAGAATGCGCCAAACGCTTTTATCGGCATGTTAGACGGTGAGAACTTCGGAAAATTGGTTATCCGGGTGAATGACGAACACTAACTTATAGTTTAAAAAAGGAAATTCTGGTGTGACACAGACAGGATGTTTTGGAACCTCCGGTTTTTTCTTATACGATTTGACACAAGCAGCTTGATCGCATAAATAGACATCATCCGGTGAAATCTCTCCTTGGCGGGATCAAGAGATAGCCGGATGCAGACCCTGATCAAAACTTCTCCTTTGCCAAGGACTTATTATGACCATTTATGATACAATTACAGATTTTCTAAAAGGACAGGAGCCGGAAATGTTCAGGCTCCTTCGAGAAATGGTTCTGATCCAAAGCGGCAGTTATAACAAGAAAGGGATTGACCGTGTCGTCCGTCTGATACAATCTGAATTCAAAAATAATAAGGTTTTCTGCCAGGTTATTGAGCAGAAAACATTCGGAAATCATCTTGTTGTTCGGTCTTTTCACCAAGCCCCTCCCGGCACGCAGGTGCTTTTAGTTGGCCATATGGATACTGTCTTTCCTGAAGACACCATCTTCAACTGGTACAAAGAGGATAGAAAGAACAGTTACGGCCCGGGTGTGATAGATATGAAAGGCGGGCTGGTTGCCGGAATTTTCGCCATTAAAGCCCTTGAGTTTGCCGGTCTTTTGGAAAAAATACCCGTCACTTTCTTTTTTAATTCAGATGAAGAAATCGGTTCAAAAAGTTCCGGAAAACTCATAGAAAACGAGGCAAGAAACAGCACTTTTGCCCTGGTCCTGGAGGCTGGAGGCCTTGCGGGAGAAGTCGCTACCGGGCGAAAAGGAATTATTTCAGCAAAACTGGATGTCAAAGGCAAAGCCGGCCATGCGGCTTATGCCGGCAAAGACAAAGCAAGTGCCATAGCCGAACTTGCTCATAAAATAATCGCATTTGAAACGTTAAATGATCATGGAAGAGGGATTACGGTAAATGTTGGCAAGATTAAGGGAGGAATCGGCCCCAACACAGTGCCTGAGGATTCAACCGCATTCATAGATTTCAGGTTTCAATCGATTAAGGACAAAGAATACCTGGAAGGAAAAATAAACGATATAGTAAAAAAACAACACACCCCCAAGACAAGCTGCAGAGTAGAAATATTAAACAGCCGCCCTCCGATGACTCAGTGCACTGCTAACAGAGAACTTTTCAATACAGCCGAAGAGGTGGCAAAAAGCCTTAACCTGCCGCTTAAGGAAGAGTTCAGGTCAGGAGCATCAGACGCTAATTTAATTGCCCAACAGAATATACCTGTTATCGATGGCCTGGGTCCAATTGGAGGAAAAGACCATAGTGATGACGAATATATGATAAAAGAAAGTCTTTTTCAAAGGACAGCTCTTGTTGCTTGCTCTATTGATAAATGCTGGAAAACCTTTGTTAAAGCATAATCTCTCTTTAATAATTTAGAAACTGCCGCTAAAGTCAATTTTACTCTCCCCTAATCCAACTTGTTTCTTGTTTCCTCGTTTTGATTGTTGTATATTCAATTTTTTCCTGAAAAATAAATTTAACGCTCTACTATGAACCAAATACCAAATACAAACTTGCCCAACAACCACCTGGACGATTTCGATCTTTCCTTTAAGGTTTTTCATGAACTGATGGCGAAAAAGGTCACTGAAATCCTTCTGGTTTCCAGCCCTTATGATGCCTTTATCATGGAAGAAGAGGGGCGTCTGGCAGAAAGAATCATCCATGAATATCGCGGATTAAATCTTTCCCGCCCGCCCAAACTCACCTGGGTATCCACCGCCCAGGAAGCCCTTAATACTTTATCCAACAAAGAGTTTGATTTGGTTATCACCATGCCCCGCTTAGACGACATGGATGCTTTTAATCTTGGCAGAAAAATAAAAAAGATATACCCTGAGTTACCAATTTTTCTCCTTACACACAACACCAACAGACTTCTCCTCGAATCTGAACATTCGGATCTAAGCTCCATAGACAAACTGTATGTATGGTACGGAAACAGTGATCTTCTTCTCGCCCTGATCAAGAATGCCGAAGATCAAATGAACGTGGCCTATGACACCAAAAGAGCAAAGGTCAGGGTGATTATTCTGGTGGAAGACTCACCCATATATTACTCATCTTTTCTTCCGCTTCTTTACAAAGAGATCGTTAGGCAAACTCAGGCGGTAATGGAAGAATCACTCAATGACGAACATCGCATCCTCAGAATGCGGGCGCGACCCAAAATACTTGTTGCTGAAAATTATGAAGAGGCCCAAAAGCTTTACCGGCAGTTTAAACCTTATCTGCTGAGCGTATTTTCCGATGTCCGTTTTCCACGAAAAGGAAAAATGGATGATCATGCAGGATTTGATCTCCTTTCCATGATCAAAAAAGAAACGCCGGATATCCCTTTACTAAACTTAAGCTCGGAAGAGGCAAACCGCCAAAAAGCGGAAAAGATTCCTGCTGTTTTCATCAATAAAAATTCACCCTCACTCCATTCTGAAATCCGATCTTTTTTTATGGACAGACTCGGATTTGGCGATTTTATTTTTCGTCTTCCCAACGGCAGGGAAATAGCAAGAGCCTCTAATCTTAGGGAGCTGGAAAAGGTTGTTCCTTCTATTCCTGATAAATCTGTTTTTTATCATGCGACCAGGAATCACTTTTCAAGCTGGCTCATGGCCCGTTCTGAAATTCTACTCGCCTCAAAGCTTAAGCCTCTGAAAACATCTGACTTCCCAAACATAAAGGAATTAAAAGAGCATCTGGTTGCATCTATTCAAGAACGAAGAAAGGGCCGCCAGAAAGGTATCATTACCGATTTTGTCTCAGGCGCTTTTGATCCTGCCGCTGATTTCATCAAAATTGGCAAGGGTTCTCTCGGCGGAAAAGCCAGAGGACTTGCCTTTATGTCTACCCAGCTTAAGAAAAATCCTCATATCCATGAAAAATTTAAAGATATCACCATCAGCGTTCCAAAAACCCTGGTCATTTCAACCGAAGCTTTTGATTCCTTTATCAATGAAAACAAGCTGAGAGATATTCCCACCAGCGACTATAGTGATAACCAGATTTCTGAGATTTTCTTACAATCCTCTTTACCCGATTGGCTTCACAGCGACCTTAAATTATTTATTGAAAATATAAACTATCCTCTGGCCATTCGGTCTTCCAGCCTCCTTGAAGATGCACAGTTTCAACCTTTCGCAGGTATTTACAAGACTTACATGCTGCCTAACCAAGACCTTGACCCTGACCAGAGGCTCATGCAACTTGAGATCGCCATAAAACTGGTGTATGCTTCCACATATCTTGAAATACCAAGGGCCTATGCCAGAAGTACTTTGCATCGAACCGAAGACGAAAAAATGGCTGTGATTTTACAGCAGCTTAGCGGAAACCGGCAAGGCGATTATTTCTATCCGGCACTTGCAGGAGTTGCCCAGTCTTACAACTTCTATCCCATATCCCATATGAAACCTGAGGAAGGAATTGCACATATTGCACTGGGATTGGGTAAAACAGTGGTTGAAGGAGGGACATCACTTCGCTTTTCACCAAAATATCCACAATACCTGCCACAGTTTTCCACAGTAGATGACATTTTAAAAAATTCACAGCGATTTTTCTTTGCACTTAAAATGGTTGATTCAGCGGAATCTTTGGAATCTCTGGGTAAAACAACAGATGACGAAACTCTTACAAAACTGGAAATAGATGACGCATACGACCATGCGCCTGTGGTTCATCTTTCCAGCACTTATATTCCTGAAGAAAACAGGATACGTGACGCAGGGAATGTTCCCGGGTATCGGGTTCTCACCTTTGCCAGCATATTAAAATATGATTTATTTCCGCTCCCACAGCTCCTTTCAGAAATCTTGGAAATAGGACGAAGAGGGATGGGGTCTCCTGTTGAAATCGAATTTTCCGTTAATATCGATTTTAATAAGAAGAAAAAAGCGGAATTTTCCCTGCTTCAGATAAGACCGATGGCCATAAGCATGCATAACCGGGATGTTGAAATAACTAAAAAAGATATCAATAGCGCTTTCTGTTTTTCAACAATGGCTCTGGGTAATGGCAAGTTTAAAGATATTGCAGATATCATCTATGTCAGACCTGATTCATTTGATCCGGCACGAACCGTTGAAATAGCCGGTGAAATAGGAAAAATTAACCGGCAGATGGTGCAGCAAAACAAAAAATATCTTCTTATCGGTCCTGGAAGGTGGGGTTCGGCTGACCGGTGGCTGGGAATCCCTGTCACCTGGAAAAATATTTCAGGCATAGGTGCAGTAATCGAAACAACAGCGGAAAACTTAAGGGCCGATCCCTCCCAGGGGTCCCATTTCTTTCACAACATCACCTCTCTTGGTATCAGCTATCTGACCATAAAAGAAAATGATGAAGATTTTCTGGACTGGAAATGGCTAAAATCTCTTCTCCCTGAAAGTGAAACCGATTATTTAAGGCATGTAAAACTTGACAGGCCGATAACTCTGAAAATTGACGGGAAAAAGTCCAGGGCGGTTTTAATACAATAAATATAGCCGTTCACGACTTGAAACTTGAAATTGGAAAGTAGAAATTCGGAAGAAATGATCCAGGCTTTGCCTTTGGCTTCAGACCACGCTTTCTAGCAACGCCTTAACAAGACGCCGGGCAAGTCCCAGGCACAACCGTGAACTTGAGACTATCAGTCTTGATTCAGACAAATTTTAAAATAACGATAAATCTTTGTTATTTTCAACATTTTTTCGGATTCTATATTATTATTTGTTTTATTTCTTTTATCAATTAGAACATATTCCTCAATATAACGTTCCTCTCTAACTCCGTACTCATTATTTTTTACCGGTAAATCACTTATTATGCCACGGATCCTGTATGAAAAACTGCCGGAATTGTTTTTTAAATCATTTTCCCGCAAAATAAAAATGATATACTCTTTAACCAGTGCTTTTCCATCGTTTCCGGTTTTTCCGCCGTTTACAGTGTTTATGTAAAATGCGTTTTCCTTTAACCACTTTTTTAAATCTTCAAGTATTTTTTTTGCTTGCGGAATAGTATATTTAAGTTCACCGACTAAGTGCCCGCCAACATAGACCGTAAAAGCATTATCTATTGAATATTGCCTTGCATATCCGGATTGCATGCCCCCCAGCGGATCAGGCGGCAGAAACTCACGAGTCCAGCGCTTAAACCTGGCAAGGTTTATGTTCAGTTTTTGTGACAACTCCCTGTTGGTGTAAAATTTAATCATGTTTTTATGGTTGATAAGTTGTTATCCCATCTTATCAACCAGATTATTTGTTGTCAAGTTCTTGCAAATATGGTTTTTATGCGTTATATTATTAAGATTGTTTAACCTTGATAATATCGTTGGCCACGAAAAAAGCCGAATTCTTAAGTTTTAAAGTACTGCAAATTGAAAAATATCAAAACAATACCAAATATTCCTGTCGCTATTATAGGGATGGGATGTTTTTTTCCAAAATCTCCAGGCCTCAAGGAATACTGGCGTCTTATTTCCCGCGCTGAGGACGGCATAACCGATATCCCTGAAACCCACTGGTCTGCTGAAGACTACTTTGATAAAGACCCCAAAAAAGCGGATCATACCTATTGCAAGCGGGGGGGCTTTATTCCTCCATTATCTTTTGATCCGGCCGAATTCGGAATTCCGCCCAATACTATTGAAGCAACTGACACTTCCCAGCTCCTTAGCCTGATGGCAGCTAAAATGGCCATTGAAGATGCCGGTTACGGCGACGGCAAATCTTTTGACAGGGATAAAACCAGTGTAATACTGGGAGTAACCGGAACACAGGAACTTGTTATCCCCTTAAGTTCACGACTCGGTTTCCCGAAATGGCGCAGAGCCCTTAAAGACGCCGGCGTCTCTCCTGAAACGACTGAAAGTGTAATTGATAAAATATCCGATTCATATGTCTCATGGCAGGAAAACTCCTTTCCCGGCCTTTTGGGGAATGTTGTAGCAGGAAGAATATGCAACCGCTTGGGTCTTGGCGGTACTAACTGTGTTGTTGATGCTGCATGTGCCAGCTCATTGAGCGCCATACATCTTGCCATAATGGAACTGTCATCCGGACGCAGCGACATGGTTGTCACCGGTGGAGTGGATACCCTCAATGATATCTTCATGCACATGTGTTTTTCCAAAACGCAGGTTCTTTCACCCACAGGAGATGTCAGGCCCTTTTCCAAAGATGCAGACGGTACGGTGCTTGGCGAAGGTATCGGAATATTTGTCCTTAAAAGACTTGAAGATGCGGAAAAACAGGGTGACAGAATCTACGCCGTTATCAAAGCCGTTGGGTCTTCCAGCGACGGAAAATCACAGAGCATTTATGCGCCCAGAGCCGAAGGACAGACAAAAGCCCTTCAAACGGCTTTTAAGGAATCTGATATAGACCCTGCCACTGTTGAGCTTGTTGAGGCTCATGGCACCGGCACCAGGGTTGGTGATGAAGTTGAGTTTCAGGCCCTGAACCGACTGTT
>RCNF010003418.1_pt1 | contig 10008 bp, 8 predicted proteins | sample 2041311 | NCBI WGS metagenome assembly RCNF01 (sample SAMN09708228, study PRJNA481090) | Marine sediment metagenome, whole genome shotgun sequencing project. | biome: marine sediment; feature: ocean; material: sediment; isolation source: Sewage treatment plant 2 marine sediment (STP2) ... | reverse complement strand
CGACCTCGAGACGAATGTCGGTCGGTCCGCCGGTGCCGACGCAGCCTCCGGCACCGCAGCCATCACCGCCGCAGCTCGTGATCATCAGGCAGAAGGAGAGGAGGAACGCCAGAGCCAGATTCATGGAGCGCCCACCAGCCATGGGCGCCAGTCTAACACGAAGCGCGCGATGGAGTCCGCGATCTGGCGAAGGTCTCGCTCCAGTCGAGGCGGCCCGTGAGTTGCATGACGGCAAAGAGCGTCAGGATAGCGCCGATTGTTATGGCCAGGCCGGTGAAGCCCTTCCAGAAGAAGCTCGCTGAGAATAGAACCAGATATACCAGTTGGACCGGGGCAACTTTCTCGAGCGCGAAGCGCCAACCAACGAAGTGTCGAACATAGCTGAGAACCAGGAGCATTGAGACCGCTGCGGACAAGGTGAACGACCAGGCCAGCGCGAGGTGGTCGACCGAATACGCGAAGAGTAAATGGAATGCGAAGAACGCGCAGCCGAGTAGGAAGTAGTGCATCGGGTGCAACTCCCGCCCGGACGTGAGCGCGACCATCGAGATCACGAAGAAGAAAAACAGCAGCGAGACCGGCGCGAAGAAGGTGATGCGTGCCGCGAGAGGGCCCGGATTGAGCTTCTCGGGCATTTCAATTCCCATCGGTGAGCTGGTGATCAGACTCTCGAAGCTCCATTCGCCGCTCCAGAGGCCATCTTTGGCCGCATGCTTCGATGGAGACACGCTGTTCAACGGGAAATCTACATCGGCGAAATCCGTAGAGACTCGAAGCCGAAAGTTGCGCGCTTCGCCACTGCCTGGCGTCGCCGAGTAGCGCCAGGATTCAGTGCCGCGCGTTCGAAACGAGACGTCGACGCGGCGCTCTTGCCCTGCTTTGAACCGCTGCTTCCATTGGGCCGTGCCTCCGACGATGGAAAACGCAATGAGCTTTCCCGCCTCATCGAGAATCTGCAGTCCGTCGTAGGTTCGCGAGACGGTATCGAGCGCGAGGTGGATCGACACGTCATGCGGCTCTTCGCTCGGGTTCCGAAACGTGTAGGCTCCTCGAAAATGGAGGCCGTAGGTGGCGAACCACATGAGCCCTCGCTTGCGATGGTCGAGCTCGAGCCTGGCCGTCAAGTCGGATGCCTCGAGGGGAACATCGATGTCGGTGAGCACGCGTTGGGTCGTGGTCGTCGTGACCGGCTCCTCGCCTTCGTGCTGAACGGTCTTCTTCTCCTCGCGAATGGACTCGGTCGTGTAGAACGCCTTCGGAGGCTCTTGGTAAAGCGGCCCGCCCCAGAGGCCGTGGACCTCTTCGCCTCGGGCGTTGCTCGTGTCTTCGCTTCGGACGGTCAGGCTTGAACCCAGAATCGCCCAGGCGACGGTGCAGCCAAGCCAAATGAATCCAATGGCGAGTAGGCGAATCATGCGAACTCCTTCCAAGGCGCCAAACGGGACAGGAAGGGCTGGTATTCCTGGTTTAAGCTCCGTGAGTACGCTACCCCGCTACATCCATGACTTCAGCCATTCCCACCCGCATCGTCGGCCGGCCAATCGAACCCCCCGCCAAGTCGCACAGGAATTCCACAAGCTCCTCGATTCGGGCGCGAAGCTGCGTCCAGCCGGTGAAGCGAAAGACGATCCTAGCGGGCTCCTGTCTGCCGGGTACACGCCCAAGTATGAGATTTCACTTTTCGATAATCGGTTCTTCCTGACCAACGTTCGGCAGAATCCCGCACTGCGTTTCTTCGTGGCGTACGTCGTATCGCGTCACGGAAAAACGGGCCGGGCAGAGATCTTCCCGCGCATCTTTTACAAAGACCTTTCCCTCATTTGGCGTGCCGCTTCGCATGTCATCGCGAACGACGGTGATTTCTGGATCGGCAAAGGCGACGTCAAGGTGCTGGCTCGCGGCGGATATGAAATCACGGAGTGCGTCGAGTCGACGACTGATCTGCCTTTTGAAATGCAGACCGCGCTCGAAACGCTCAACCGCAAGACGCGACACGCCCTGAACGACGAGGAAGCGCTCTACCTTCTGCTCCGAAGCGCGCCGAGCTCGCGCACCGCACCGTATCGAGATTTTACGGAGCCACGACGGAAGGCCGCGGCCAATCGCAGGAATCTCATCAACGGCGGCCGCAGCATCGCTTGGTTCACGCGCAAGAACGACCCGACTTCGCTCAAGATCGTCGCTGGCTTCGAGCCGGACTTCGCAAAGGGCATTGTGGAGGTCAGCGAGCTGAGAAGCGCGATGTACGGCGGCAATCTCCAGCGCTTCCGCATCCTCTCGCGCAATCGAAAGGTGCAGTATCTGTTCTTGGCAGGACCCAAGCACGTTTGGATCATCCCGCCGCAAGCCACCACGACCGAGCTCTCGTCCTTCGGGGTTCGCACCATCGATGTGGTGGCCGACGAAGATCTCTTCGTTCCGGGGTTCGAGTATCACTACTTCGATGAAGACGCCGATGCTTCCGAGCACTTCAGCCAAATCCCCGAAGGCTTTGCTGGAGAGCCGTGTGAGCATGACAACGATCGCGCGGATGCGTCCGCTTGGCTCGACCCGATTCCCGTGATCCGCGAGTTTCGGCGCAAAGTGCTCGGCTCGAATCGCAAAAGGGGGTTGTCGGCCAAAGCCTTCCAAGGGTAGAAGAGCTTGAGAGCCGCCCCCTGCCGATGTCGCACACCTTCTACGAACGCCTTTCCGCTTTAGATGCCTCCTTCCTCGGTTTCGAGGAGCAGAATACGCACTGGCACGAGGCAGCAGTCATGGTCTTCGATGCAGGGCCGCTACGCGCCGGAGATGGCGGGCTCGATTTCGAAAAAATCGTCCAAAACTACGAGTGGTGTTTCGACCGCGTTCCACGCTATCGCCAACGACTCGTCAAGATTCCCCTCTTCGACCATCCGATCTGGGTCGATGACGCGAGCTTCAACGTCCGCTATCACGTTCGGCAAATCGGGCTCCCGCAGCCCGCCGATGAGCGCGTCCTAAAACGAGTCTGTGGGTATTTGTTGGAGCTTCCGCTCGACATCGACAAGCCACCCTGGGAGGTGTGGGTCGTCGACGGCCTCGAGAACGACAGGTTCGCGCTGGTCACCAAGATCCATCACTGCATGGCCGATGGCATCTCGGGCATGAGGATCATCCAGACGCTTCTCGGCCGACGTCCTTTCGAGCGAAAGGCTAGGCCCAGGCAGTGGAAGCCCCGTCCGGCGCCGGAGCCTGCAGAGCTCGTCGCCACCGAGCTCGTTCGCCGCGTCCAAGCGCCGTTCCAGCTTTTCGCGCCGCTGCGGCGGCCGAGCGCCGCATTGCAGGAGGCGCGCGACGTCGTCCAAGGTCTCGTGGAGGCGTCGAAGCTCGGCTGGCGGGCCGCTTCCAAGACGCCGTTCAATCCGGACAGCGTTGGCCCGCATCGACGTTTCGACTGGACCGCTGTCTCCATGCGCGAGATCAAAGACGTGAGGTCAGGGCTCGGGGGGACGATCAACGACGTCGTGTTGACCACGGCTGCCGGCTCATTCGGCCGGTACCTCCGCGAGCACGAAACCACCACCGACAACATCGACTTCCGAACACTAATCCCGGTCAACGTACGTAAGGACAAAGAAAAAGATCTCGGCAATCGTGTCGCGATGATCATGGCCCAACTTCCGGTCGGTGAGCGCGATCCGGCGGCGCGCCTGGCGCGTGTGATTGAAACTACGCAGAAGCTCAAGCACAGCAAGCAAGCCCTCGGCGTGTCCTGGCTCGAGGGCCTGGCCGATCGAATCGGTGGTCGTTTCTTCGCTCAGCTCAGTCAGTCGGCCACCCGAAACCGTCCGTTCAACGTGGTCGTCACCAACGTCCCCGGCCCCTCGATGCCGCTCTACTTCTTGGGCTCCGAGATGCAGGCGATTTATCCGATGATGCCGCTCTTTCCGAATCAGGCGCTTTCGCTGGCCGTCCTCAGCTATGCCGGCAAAGTGTTCTGGGGCTTCAATTCGGATTGGGACGCGCTCCCGGACGTTCACAACATCGTCGAGGGCATCGGCGAGCAGTTCCGCGAGCTTCACACGGCCGCGCAGGCACGAGCCTCAGGCAACCCAGAATCGACGGCAATCCCCACCCGGAGTTGAGATGAGTGAATCAGGTACCGGTCTCCCGCTGAGCCTACGCAAAAAGGACATCTTTTTCGTGCTCTGCTTTTCGTTTTTTGCGTTCTCATCGTTCTTTTCGGACTCCTGGCATGCGCTTGGGCTGCTCGAAGGAGATGCGTTTTGGTCGCGCGCAAACCGCTGGTACGGCGAGATTGCGCAGGACCATTTCTTCCTTGCCGACCACCCCTACGTGCGGGTGAACACCGGCATCTCTGGGTTGATCTACGGGCCGTTCTATCTCGTGCTCGTCTACGCGTTCATCAAGGGGAAGAACTGGATCCGGCCGATGGCGCTCGTCTACGTCGGCGCCATGCTGCATGGCTGCACCGAGTTTTTGATCTACGAGTATTGGATCGGGCCACCGCCAGGTAACGCAGCCATCTTCTGGGCCTTCAACGGGCCGTACTGGGTCGTTCCATTCTTGCTCGGAGTTCGTATGTGGAAGCCCAACCCGTTTGGAGCCGCATCAGCCTGACCGGCGTCTCGGCGCTGCGGGTGCTCAGGCGCAACGGGCGCTGTCGGAACGATGCCGCGGGCGTTTTGCCTTCGCGCCTGGTTTCGTCTTGGCGCTTGGATCCCAGCGTCGGAATTGTGCGCGCGGGTTTCGCTTGTCCGGTCGGGCAACGGCTCGCTCGAAGCGCTGTGCTGCGCTCGCCGAGATGTCCACGGTCGAGCTTTTTGGGGAAACTCGAATCGCGCCAACGACCTCGCTCGAGACGTCGCCTCGACGGCAGATCATCGCCAGTAGCTTCCTGGTGTCGGCGCCCGCCTCTCCGCCCCAGCTCACCTGATACGTGATGAAATCGCCTGGTGGTCGCTGCCGCGATTGCCCCTTTGGACCAACCTTACGGGGGCTGCGCTCGTGGCGCCCTGGTTTCGCATCGTCCCGGACGCGCTTCGGGGTGCCCTGGCTGCGTTCCGTTTCTCGTTTCAGAAGGCAGGCCACGAGCTCGGCGGGCGAATGCTCGGCCAGCAGGCGTTCGGCGAGATCCTTCGCGCGGCCGTCCGGCTCATCAGCCTGATCGGCGAGGTCTCGAAGGAAGCTTTCGCCAGTCCGCTCGTCGGCGGCAGCGAAAATCTCCTCCGGCGTCGGAATGGGGACCAGACGCGCATCCACGCCCGCCGAACGCAGCGTGCTCTTGACTCGGAACTCGGCCCGCGCGGCCGCAAACAAGACATTGGTGCCGCGCCGCCCGGCTCGCCCCGTACGCCCGCTCCGGTGGGTGAATACATCTGCATTGTCGGGGAGGTCGACTTGAATGACTCGGCCGATGTCTTGCACGTCGAGGCCGCGTGCTGCGACGTCCGTAGCGACCAGGTACCGAACGGTCCCGTTTCGAAACTGAGTGAACGTCGCGGTGCGCTCGCGTTGAGTCATCTCGCCGTTTAGTGCGCGCGCGGCAAGGCCGGCTGCGCAAAGCTCATCGGCAAGGCGGACCGTCTCGGTTCGCGTTCGTACGAAGAGCAGGGTCTTGTCTTCCGGGTAACGAAGCAGGACGTTGATCGCTGCGTTGAATCGATCCGCTTGACGGACGTGCATCACGAGATGCTCGATATCGGCATTCGCCTTGCCGAGCGCGGTGCCTTGCACCGAGACGGCGTCCTGCTGAAGCCGGTCTGCGAGCCTCACCACTTCGCGTGGAAAGGTCGCCGAGACCAAGTGGGTGCGACGCGCCGCGGGCGCGAAGCCGAGGATGCCGTCGAGCTCTTCCTCGAAGTTCATGTCGAGCATCTCATCGGCTTCGTCGAGGGCGATGGTCTCGAGCCGATCGAGCGTGAGGGCGCCGGCCTTCAGATGATCTAGAAGACGACCCGGGGTGCCGATGACCACCTGGGGAAGGGTGGACAGCTGGTGGCGCTCCTGCATCACGCTCGTGCCACCGGTCACCACGAGTACACGGGCCCCGAGCGGTTGGTAGAGCCAGCGAAGCTCTCGCCCTAGCTGGCCGGCAAGCTCGCGAGTCGGAGCGATGAGCAGCGCTATCGGTGCGGCGGGAGCCGACTTGCGAGATTTCTTTGGTTGCGCAATGGCAGCCGCGATCGCGACGGAGGGGGCGAGGAGCAGGCCAAGGGCCACCGTTTTTCCAGACCCCGTCTGGGACGAAATTCGCAAGTCTCGACCCGCCAACTCGGGGTCCAAAATGGCCTGCTGAATCGCGGTGAAGCTCTCAAATCCGGCGCTGCGCAAGACGGCACCGAGACCCGCGGGGGCCTGCTCTAGGGAAAGTAACTCAGACATGAAGCGGCATCTCTAGCACAGACTCCCCAAAGCACACGGCGAGGCCTCAGGAGCGCCGTTAGCGCCGAAAGCCACCGAGTTTTTCTTAGTCAATCTGGACGATGAGATACGATGGCTTCGTGGCTTCGGAACGTTGGTGGGGCGCTGCGTCGATCCTCCTTGCTCTTCTCACGGTGTTGGCTTTCATTCCGGGGCTCAGCGATGAGTTCACCTGGGATGACAACGGCCTCATCCGCACCAACGAGAACATTCAGCGTCCGGAGCGCTACGGCGAGGCGCTGACTAGTCACTTCTGGAACGTCTCGAGCGATGCTGCGCAAGCCAACGAGGCTTACAACCACCTGTACAGGCCGCTCGTCACCCTTGCCTATATCGTTCAGTTTCGACTCTTTGGTCTGCAGGCCTCGGGGTACCGCGCAGTCAGCCTGGCGCTTCATTTGCTTTGCTGCATCCTCGCGTTCTTCTGGCTGCGACGGCGCATCCCAGCCGGCAAAGAGGCCCGTCGCCTGCTTGCCATCGGCCTCGGCGCCGCGGTCTTCGCGCTTCACCCGAGCCGCGCCGAAGCGGTTTCGTGGATATCGGGAAGCACCGAGCTCTGGATGTGTGCGCTGGTGCTCTCGGCTGCCCTCGCGTTCGACTCCAACCGCAACTGGCTCGCTGGAATTCTGCTCGCGCTCGCGCTGTTCGCAAAGGAATCGGCGATCGTCGCAGCGCCGTTGCTCCTTGCCGATCGATTCTTGCTGCAGGGACGTCGGGAGCGCTCGGCATCGATCGCACTCGTCGCGCCAGTGGTCGTCGCGCTGCTCGTTCGCATTTCGGTAGTCGACATCGCGCTGCCCACCGGCCAGATCCGCGGCGCGCTACCGAGGACCCTGGCGTCGTTTGGGTTGTACGCGCAGCAGATCTTCTCACCCTGGAATCCAACCGCCTTCCCTGGGATGCGCCTTTATGAATGCGAGCGCGGCGAGGTCCTGCCGGCCGCGTGGTGGATTGGGGGGACGCTCGTCCTCGGCGCGGTGATCCTATTGGGCATCTTGGCCTGCCGCAGGCGCGCTTGGCGAACTGTGCTTGCCGACGCGCTCTGGATCGTCGTTCCGCTGCTGCCGGTGGCGAACCTCATCGATCTCGGGAGCCGAAACCTCACGGCGGACCGCTTTCTCTATCTTCCGATGCTCGGGGTCGCGTCTCTCCTCGCCCGCGGGCTCCTGTGGATGTTCGACAAGCGCGTATCGCTCGGGAAGACGGTCGCTATCGTCGCGACTGTAGTCGTCTTGGGTTTCGCAGTCGTGACTTCGCTTCATTCACGGGTCTTTGCCTCGTCGTCTTCGCTTTGGGAATACGAGGTGACGCGGAACCCGGACAACCCGTTCGCCTTGCATGCCGTTGGAACCGCCCGAACGCGCGCCGGGCTCCGAAAGAGCGGCTTCGACTACCTCGAGCGAGCGCAAGGGCTGGCGGCACGCACCTGTGTCCGGGACGACCAGCTGCGCGCCGCCAAAGATCTCGCCTGGGCCCTCGCGCTTCGTGCGAGCCCCGACGACCCAAATACCCTACTCGCACTGCAGAGCGCGTACGCTCAGATGGCGCGCGATGGTGCGTTCGCGTATCGCGGACGCCCGCCCTGGCATATGCAGCTCACGCCTCAGGAAACCGGCGACTTTCTAACCGAGGACCTTCAGTACGCCCTTCCGCGCGCCACGGTGGAAGCGCGCCTCGGCAACATCGACGCCGCCATGCAGATCCTCCAGGACCAGGCCATTGGTTCCGATTCGCTGCACCCCCTCTCGAAGAAACTCCGGTTTCGATTGGTCGCGGCCCAGGGGCGTATCGAGGAGTCGATTCGCGAGTTGGCACAGGACCCCTCCGTTGCGGACGCCCGCGCGTTAGGCTCCGTGCTCGCAATCCTGCGCGAAACGCTCACGCGTAGGAATCTTTCGACTGACGCGGAAACGCGGCTGGCCCGATACGCCCTTGGATTCGGTCAAGCGCCGACCGACCTGGCCGGACTGCCCCGCGAGACCCAAACGGCCCTCGACGCCATCCGCGCCTACGAATCCGACGCCTCCGTCGACCTCGCTGCGCTCGAGTCGCAGAGCGCCAACTCCACAGAGCTTCTACGCTTCATCGAGCTCGCGAAAGCTAGGGCAGACGTCCGCCGCTTCGACGATCAGCTGCGCGGCCTCGAGAAATAGCTCCGACACGACCCGAGGGCCTGGGGAACCTCGTCAGGGAAGGGTCTCGATGTCACTCGGCGAACAGGGTTCGGATCCATACACGGGATTGCACCGCGCAGGCTCTCCTTCTGGAATGTCGAACCAATAGTCACGACCGGAAACCGGTGCTGGGAAATCAGAGCTCGAGTAGTGGACGCCGGCTTCTAACGACGCTTCGGCCCGCGCGGTGTTGGCCGCGTCTCCCTGCGTGACGCCATCGACATTGCTGGTGACGATGAACCCGGCGGCAACCAAGCTCCGAACCTCGTCGCCGTCGGACTGCGCATTGTTCACCTTGAAGAGCGCAGCGTACGGATCGGTTGCCTCATCTGCATCGACGAACAGGAGACGGCCCTCCAATGCCGGTGCGTCGCGCGTATAGGCCTCCCTGTGGTTCTCACTGTCGAGCATCGAGAAGAGCACCTTTCCACGAAGCGCCTTTAGCGTGGGCCAGCCATCGGCGGCGATGGCTTCGGGTAGGGTGGCGTAGTTCTTTCGGACATCGTCAGGCGTGAGAATACGCTCTTCGGGAAACACCGAAAGGATCTCCGCCTCGAGCTCGTCGTAGTGCCCGAAAATCGGGATCAGCGTATCGTCGAGGAAGTCCGCATCTTCATCCTTCGGCTCGAGCCAGATCATAATCGGCATGTGCAACGGGTTCTGATCAGACCAATCTTTCACGACGCCGAGGCACTCCACGAGCTTGCGACAGGTCGTCTCTTCGTCGATCAGGGGGATGTGGAAGACCTCGAAGCCCTCGTCTTGCCGGAGATGCACGTCCAATTCGAATTGACGGACTCCCTGCTGCGACAGCTGAACGTCCAGTGATTGATGCGTGTATCCAAACGATGGGTCCAGCACCTCCGGAGGCTCTACGTGATAGCTGTTGTGAGTGCCCTTCGCCTGAACGTAATTGAGACGAAGGACCTCGGTATCGCCAGTCGTTCCCCCACTCGCCCCGTTGCAACCCGCAAGCAAGACCACCAGGCCTATGTGTTTCATATCAGCCTCTACGTTTCTGCGGTGCAGGATGAGCCGCTCCGCCGGCCACGGCAACGGACCGAGCTCGTTCAGCCCGGTCGCACGGCGTCTCACCTGGGTTTGGCTGTTGGATCATGAAGCCGCCGCCAATCGACCTAGGCCCCCTTCGACCGGGGCATCGAAGTGCACATCGAGCTGCGGGAACGCGATGACCAAGCCTGCGATCAGCAGCGTGCCCAGGGTGACCTGCGTGCCCCCGATCTCGAAAAGCTCGGTGCTCAGTACCGAGCTCAGGTTATCGATGATTTGCTTCAAACTCATACGCCCTCCAATTAAAACCAGCGCTAAGATGCCTCGCAATCTCGAAGAGGTCACGCTAATCTCTCGCACGCCGGGGAGGCATCAATGGCTGTAGACGAAACTGTGGCGTACGCCATCGCGACTTGGG
>RCNF010002422.1_pt1 | contig 10010 bp, 9 predicted proteins | sample 2041311 | NCBI WGS metagenome assembly RCNF01 (sample SAMN09708228, study PRJNA481090) | Marine sediment metagenome, whole genome shotgun sequencing project. | biome: marine sediment; feature: ocean; material: sediment; isolation source: Sewage treatment plant 2 marine sediment (STP2) ... | reverse complement strand
TGCTACAGGAGCTGTTGCAGGAGGTCTGTTAGTCCATGCTGTTGCAGCAAATGTATCGAAGTATAAAGAATTGAAAAAAAGATATAGCAAAGGTCAAATTAACGAAGATAAAATAGAAAAATAATCAATCATGGGAAATAGAATAGTTGTAGATCCGATAACACGGATTGAAGGTCATTTAAGAATAGAAGCCGAAATAAAAGACGGTAAAATTGTTGATGCATACAGTTCCAGTACCATGGTGCGTGGACTTGAAAATATTGTTAAAGGCAGAGATCCTCGTGATGTTTGGGCCTTTGTTCAAAGAACTTGTGGTGTATGTACTACGGTTCATGCCATTGCTTCTGTAAGGGCAGTTGAGGATGCTCTTGGTATAGCAGTGCCTCCAAATGCTGAAATGGTTCGTAATATTATGGAAGGAGCTTTGTATCTCCACGATCACGCAGTTCATTTTTACCATTTGCATGCGTTGGATTGGGTTGATGTAGTAAATGCGCTGAAGGCGGATCCAATGGAAACTTCAAAGATTGCTCAAAGTATTTCAAGTTGGCCTAAGAGTTCACCGGGATACTTTAGCGATATTCAAAAGAGAATTAAAAAATTTGTAGAAAGCGGTCAATTGGGAATTTTTGCGAATGGATATTGGGGACATCCTCAGATGAAATTACCTGCAGAAGTTAATCTTCTCGGTGTGGCTCATTATTTAGAAGCTCTTGAATGGCAAAAAGAAATTGTAAAAGTTCATACCATTTTAGGAGGTAAAAACCCACATCCAAACTATTTGGTTGGTGGTATGGCCTGTGCTATTAATGAGAATAGTACTGGCGGTTTAAATGCAGAACGCTTGGCTTATGTTGGGAAATTATTGAAACAGGCTAAAAATTTCATCGATCAGGTGTATATTCCTGATTTATTAGCTATTGCGTCGTTTTATAAAGATTGGGGTGCTATCGGTAAAGGGATAGGTAATTACATGTCTTACGGTGATTTCCCTACCAATGGGTATGGAAATCCTGAAAGTTTTAAATTTAATGCCGGAGTAATTTTGAATAATGATTTGTCAAAGATTTATGATGTAGATCATAGAAATGGAGATATTGAAGAATTTGTGAATAACTCTTGGTACGACAATTATTCAGAAGGAGCAGCAAAAGGGCGTCATCCTTGGGAAGGTGAAACAAATATTAAATATTCTGGACCAAAACCACCTTATAAAGAATTAGACGTTTCAAAAAAATATAGTTTTGTCAAAACTCCTAGATGGCAAGGGAAACCTATGGAAGTAGGTCCATTGGCCAGATTGCTTGTAGGATATGCCCGAGGGAATAAAGAAATCCAAGAGGCTGTTAATGCGGGTCTAGCGCATCTCGATGTGCCTGTGGACGCATTGTTCTCCACCTTGGGAAGAACTGCCGCGCGAGGGATCGAATCACAACTTGTTGCCAATTGGACCTTAGAGTTTTACGATCAGTTGTTGCTGAATATAAAGAATGGGGATACTCGTATGGCAAATATGGACTTATGGGAACCAAAGACGTGGCCAGATGAAGCAAAAGGTGTTGGTTTTTGTGAAGCACCAAGAGGCGCATTGGCTCATTGGATAAAAATTAAAGACGGAAAGACTGAGAATTATCAACAAGTGGTACCAACTACTTGGAATGCTTCTCCTCGAGATCCAAAAGGTCAATTATCTGCCTTTGAATCGGCTTTGATTGGAACACCAGTTGCCGACCCGGAATTACCCTTAGAAATTATAAGAACTATACATTCGTTTGATCCATGTTTAGCTTGTGCAGTGCACTTATATGACGAGCATGGAAATCATATTTCTAAAGTAAATAATGTAGGTAATTGTGAAGTATAATCTTTAAAACTAAAAGTATGCAAACTGAAGTTCAAACAAACGATTTTAAAAGAGTATTAGTTTGGGAATTACCGGTTCGAATATTTCACTGGGTTAATGTTTTGACTATTACCATACTTGCAATTACTGGTTTCATTATAGCTAATCCACCGGCACTTATGTCTAATGCGGAAGCCTTTGAATCTTATTGGTTTGGTACGGTGAGAATGATTCATTTTGTAACCGCTTATGTTTTTTTCGTAAATGCATTGGCTAGATTATATTGGGCTTTTAAAGGAAATTTTTACGCGCATTGGCGTGCATTTATTCCCTATTCCAAAAAATCTTGGAATAATATAAAGCATGTGATGAAAATCGACATTCTACTGCAGAATGAGGAAGAAGAAGTCTTAAAAAATATAAGTGTAGGACATAACTATGTTGCGTCTTTATCTTATGTTATCCTTTTCTTGATCGCATTAGTACAAATATTTACAGGGTTTGGGTTATATGCTCCTACTTCAGGATGGTGGTTACCAAAACTTTTTATTTGGGTACCCGATTTGTTAGGTGGTGAAGTTCACACGCGTTTGGTGCATCATCTTGCCACTTGGGTTTTTATTGTTTTTACTTTAATTCATGTGTATTTGGTATTTTACCACGATTGGTTAGAAGGTCGTGGCGAATCATCGGCAATGGTTAGTGGTTATAAATTTGTACGGAAAGAAAGAATAGAAAGCGATGAGCTTATATAAAGATCCAAATCCTTCTCCTATCGCTGTTTGCAGTGACTCCTATTTTTTTGAAAAAGATAAGTCACAGAGTATTTTAGTTATGGGAGTAGGTAATTACTTGATGGGAGATGAAGGAATAGGCGTACAGGTTATTCAAAATATGACAAAGGTAGATTTGCCGGAGTCCATCGATATACTCGATGGAGGCACTGGTGGATTGTTATTGTTGAGTTGTTTTGAAGTTTATCCAGTAGTTATTTTCATCGACGCAACTATGGATGGCAAAGAACCCGGAACTATTAGTATTTTGAAACCAAAATTTGCGTCTGATTTTCCTAGTGCCTTAAGTGTTCATGATGTAGGTTTAAAAGACATGATTGAGGCAGTATATTTGATGGATCATGTTCCCGAAATTCACCTGATAACAGTCTCTATAAAAGAGATTGCTCCGATGACCATTGAATTGTCGGAATCTGTTAAAAAAGCAATTCCTGAGGTAATTGAAGTAATATTGGAACTTTCAAAAAGTATAAAATTGACGAAATAAAATTTGTAAGTTAAGTAGTTAAGAAGCTCATTCATCATTTTGTATGGGCTTTTTTTATTGAAAAAGAAATACCTGTTGGTACTTAGAATTAGTGTTGCATGACCAATACACCATCTTCAAGTATTAAAGCATATTTGTAACCTGCCCCAAAGTCTTTGTTTACCGAAACTTTGGCTTTCATCGTTATTGTAGAACCTTCTGGAACAAATGCATCAGATGTAACAACAAGATCGTACCCATCTTTGCTGCCATCTTTAACATGAATCCAATTTCTATCCATAATGCCTGCATTTATTTTAGTGCAGACACCACTTATTTGTACTATTTTTCTACTATATTTTTCGGGGTTAGAAACAATTTCGGCGATTTTCAAGGAACCTTTTTGCTCTATTGTTTTCACAGTTTGTATGGGTGCTTTTTCATTCAATTCACCGTTTTGTTGTTGATTCGAGGTGTTTCCATGATTTAGTTCGACAAGCTTTGAAACCAGATATATTTTATCAAACATTCTGTTGTGTTCTTTGCTTTCAAAATTTGTCTTAAGTAAACCACCTTTGTAATAATAGGTATTCCCAACTTTGACATTTTCACTGATAGTAGCAATCCAAAACTGCTCTTCACCTTCATCAACCAGTAGGTACACATATTTTGTTGTAGGAAGTACTTCTCTTACAACAACTGTATGGATTTGTCCCGTGTTGAAAGTATTCTGTTTGTTTAGAATTTCTTTCGATTTATTTGGAATACTTTCATAGTCGGATGACTTAGTATTTTTACATGCTGAAAAAGCGACAAGTAGTAAGGCTAATAGAAGAGTTCTATACATTTTATTTATTGCTTATTTTATACGTATTCGTATTTGACAAATCTATAATTAAAATCTGTAATAAATTTTGTTTAACATCGGAACTGCAATAGGCTATAACTGCAATGTGAATATATTGATAATTAAGGATATGTGAGATCTAAATATACTTTTTAATTACGATTAATAGTTTGTTATTCATATTATTATAGTTCACAATAAAAAAATGTATTTTTGAATCCTTTTGAAAAGTCATCACATACATATTGAAGGAATAGTACAAGGGGTTGGTTTTAGACCTTTTGTCTACAAATATGCCAGACAAGGAAATCTCACAGGCTGGGTAAATAACACCAATGATGGCGTGCATATACATTTAAATTGCAACAAGCAAAACGCTACCTTGTTTTTACAAACTTTGCTTGCCAATTTGCCGCCTTTAGCAGTTGTGACTCGCAGTAAAATTGTTGAAATTCCTCATATAGTGTATTCCGATTTTGAAATAATTCACAGTTCAACTGGTACAAAGCCCAATTTGCTCTTAACCCCTGATGCTACAATTTGTAGCGATTGTAAAGAGGAAGTGCATGATAAGAGCAATAGACGTTATAGATACCCTTTTATTACTTGTACGAACTGTGGTCCTCGTTATTCTATTATTTCGAAATTGCCATACGACCGACCAAATACTACCATGGAGCATTTTACAATGTGTCCTGTTTGTCAAAAAGAATATGACAATCATTTAGAGAGAAGACATTATTCTCAAACAAACTCATGTCCGGATTGTAGTATTGAAATGCAACTTTATGAGAAGGAAGAGCTAACGGAAGATTTTACTGATTTAAACTATTTAGTTCAGAAATGGAAGGAAGGAAAGATAATTGCTATAAAGGGAATAGGAGGTTATTTATTGACTTGCGATGCGACTAATTCGAATGCAATAAAAACATTGCGTAAACGCAAACAACGACCTACCAAACCATTTGCAATCATGTATCCAGATTTAGATGGTATAAAAGAGGCTGCCTTTGTAAATGATAAGGAAGCACAAGAACTTCAAAGTATACATGCGCCAATTGTATTGTTGGAAACTAAAGATTTGCAAACGAGTAACTTGGCATTAGAGGATATCACACACGGATTGTCGCGTTTAGGTGTTATGTTGCCTTACACTCCTTTATATGAATTGTTATTGTCTGATTTTCAGAAACCTATAATTGCTACAAGCGCTAATATTACGAACTCTACCATTATTTATACAGATAAAAAAGCAATTGAAGAACTAACTAAAATTGCAGATATTATTCTGTTGAATAATCGAGAAATTTTGATTCCGCAAGATGATGGAGTTGTTCAATTTACACGTAAGCATCAGCAAAAAATTACCTTACGTCGTTCTCGTGGTAAAGCACCTAATTATATCAATCCAAGAATTGAAGTACCAGAGGAAACAATTTTTGCTGCAGGTTCGATGTTAAAAAGCGTGTTTGGATTGTTTAATAGAAAAAATATTTATGTAAGTCAGTATATGGGTAATACAGCAAGTTATGATGCCCAATTGAATTATGAGAATACCTTCAATCATTTTAAAGAAATTTTTGATACAGAAGTAAACGCAGTCGTTGTAGACAAACATCCCGACTATTTTTCCACACGATTTGGAAAGGATTTGGCAAAAAAGAATGAAGTGACTGTTTATGAATTACAGCACCATATCGCACATTTTTATTCCGTTTTAGGAGAAAATAACCAGCTGAATAGTAAAGAGACAATTTTAGGGGTCATCTGGGATGGAACTGGTTTGGGTGACGATAAGAATATTTGGGGTGGCGAATTTTTCACATATGAGGCTAGAAATGTTGAAAGAGTGGGGCATATTGGTGAATTTGATTTTATTTTAGCGGATAAAATGCCAAAGGAACCTCGGGTTTCTGCGATGGCAATAAGTCATAGTATTGAAGGAGCAGATCGCCACATTAAAGATAAGTTTAGCAATACAGAATGGCGAATATATAAGAAGTTGCTAGCAAAAGAAGATCAAATGAAGTGTACGAGTATGGGACGTCTTTTTGATGCAGTTTCATCCATTTTAACAGGTTATGATATACATACATACGAGGCAGAAGCCTCTATGCAGTTGGAAAGAATGGCAGCTAACTATTCAGATAATAATTTTCTTTCTCTAGGAGATTCTTACATTGAAACCGAGAAACTTCCAGAAAATTTCGTTGAGTTTGTTATTAAATGTATTTTTAAAGATATTGAAAACAAGGTTTATAAAGAACATATTGCAGCCTACTTTCATATAACCTTAGTAGATTATATTATGCGAGTAGCAGAAAAATTTCAAGTTTCTAAGCTTGCATTTAGTGGTGGTGTTTTTCAAAATGCCCTATTAGTAGATATGATTATAGAATTTATGAATCCAAAATATACACTTTTCTTTCAAGACGATTTTTCACCCAATGACGAAGGGATTCCTTTTGGTCAATTAATGTATTTTGCAACTAAAAAAAAGTAATTTTGCGAAGTGAAAAGAGTCAGTACAATAATAAATAATAGCTAGACTTGCTTCTATAAAAGACGACGATCTTCTAAAAACAAAACTAATTAAATGAAATTTTTAACCGAATATAGAGATCCAGTACTTGCAAAGAAAGTTTTGCAAGAAATAAAGGCTACTGTAACAAAGCCATGGAAAATTATGGAAGTCTGCGGTGGACAAACACATAGTTTAGTAAAAAATGGGATTCTTTCTGTTTTACCAGAAGAAATAACTATGATTCACGGGCCTGGATGCCCTGTTTGTGTAACACCTCTAAATCTTATAGATAAAGCAATTTATTTGGCAGAGGAAAAGCAAGTAATCCTTTGTAGTTTTGGTGATATGCTTCGTGTTCCTGGTTCTCAAAAAAGCCTGTTGGAAGCAAAAGCTACAGGAGCTGATGTACGAATATTATATTCTCCATTGGAAGCTGTAAATATTGCCAAAGAAAACCCCGAAAAAGAAGTAGTATTTTTTGCAGTGGGTTTCGAAACAACTGCACCGTCAAATGCTTTGTCCGTTATTCATGCAAAGAAATTGGGAATAACTAACTATTCTATTCTAACTTCACATGTATTAGTTCCTCCAGCGATAAAAGCTTTAATGGAAGATCCTGAAAGTCAAATAGATGGTTTATTAGCTGCCGGACATGTATGCTCTATTATGGGTTATTGGGAATATATCCCATTGGCAAAAAAATACACTATTCCTATTGTCGTTACAGGTTTTGAACCCTTGGATATTTTACAAGGAATTTTAATGACAGTTAAACAGTTGGAAGAAGGTAGGGCAGAGGTTGAAAATCAATATACTCGGATGGTAAAGGAAGAAGGTAACGCGGCTGCCCAGGAAATTATCAATACCGTTTTTGAAATTGGAGATCAAATGTGGAGAGGAATCGGTACGATTCCTGAAAGTGGTTATAAATTGAATGAAGAATTTGAAGCTTATGATGCAGATAAAAAATTCAATATTGAAATAGAAATAGTGCCAGAAAATGAAAAATGTATTGCCGGTGCAGTAATGAAGGGAATTAAAAAACCTTTTGAATGTTCCGAATTTGGCAAAGCTTGTACTCCACAAAATCCATTAGGAGCACCAATGGTTAGCTCTGAAGGAGCATGCGCGGCATACTACAATTTTCACAGCACGATAAATTCTTGATAAAAAAACAGAAAGATTATGAGTAAAAATAAAAGTCTTTTTCAATTGCAATGCCCGATGCCAAAATTTGATTTTGACATCATAACTTTAGCTCACGGAAGTGGTGGTTTGCTGACCAATAAACTATTGGAAAGCGGTGTTTTTGATTTACTTCAGAATAAAGAATTAGACAAACATCATGATGGAGCCATTCTAGAGTTTAATGGAAAGGTTGCATTCTCAACAGATAGTTTTGTCGTATCCCCCATTTTTTTTCCAGGAGGTGATATTGGTGATTTAGCAATTAACGGTACAGTAAACGATGTTGCCATGTGTGGTGGAATACCTCAATATTTATCTCTAGGATTCATTATTGAAGAAGGTTTACCCATGAAAGAGTTTTGGGATATTTTGGTTTCTATTAAATATGCAGCTCAAAAAGCGGGTGTCTTGATTGTTACAGGCGATACTAAAGTAGTAGATAAAGGAAAAGGAGACAAAATTTTTATCAACACTACTGGTGTGGGAAAATTGCATCCAAAAGCAGCTATTGATATTCAAAATATAAAAATAGGAGATAAGTTGTTGGTAAGCGACAATATTGCTACACATGGAACCGCAATTTTATCTATACGAGAGGGACTCGAATTTGAAACAACTATTGAAAGCGATACACGAAACTTAAATTATCTTACAGAGGAACTTCTCGATAAATTCGGGACAGGAATTCACCTTTTTAGAGACCCTACAAGAGGTGGAGTTGCAGCAACTTTAAATGAAATTGCATCTGACAGAAATTTGGGAATTGATTTACAAGATCAGCAAATTCCTTATGATACGCAAGTTAAAGCTGCTTGTGAGATATTAGGCTTAGATCCGCTTTATTCAGCCAATGAAGGGATTTTTATGGCGTTTGTTTCGGCTGATATTGCAGATGAAATCGTGGCAATCTTGCGTAAGCATCCAGAATCAAGTCATGCAGCAATAATTGGAGAAGTAGTGGATGATCATAATGGAAAAGTGTTGATAACCAACCCTATGGGTGGAAAACGAGTAGTTCACATGCCTATTGGTGAGCAATTACCTAGAATTTGTTAATCTAATTTTATAGAAATGAATATAGATTTTCCCTTATTTATAGGAATGACGGCAGCAATTGTACATGTATTAATGGGACCAGACCATTTAGCTGCGGTAACACCTTTAGTTTTAGATACGCAAAAAAGGCATTGGCGTATTGGTTTTTTGTGGGGTACCGGTCATATTATCGGTATGTTGCTAATTGGAGTACTGTTTTATTTTTTTAAAGATTTTATTCCAGTAGAGGCAATTTCAACTTATAGTGAACAGTTTGTTGGTGTAATATTAATTGGATTAGGTATTTGGGCTTTCTATCGAATAAAGAAGAAGCGATTCAATCACAAACACCCACATTTTCATGATAAAAATACATCAGGATCAATTGTGCATATTCATGAGCATGAGCACACACATTTGGATCATGAACATACTCATGAGAAAAGTATTAAACAAAACAGTCTTACTGCAATTTTAGTTGGAATTATTCATGGTTTTGCTGGAATAGCCCATTTTGTACTTTTATTGCCGGTATTGGGCTTTCAATCTAAATTGGAGTCGCTACAATATATTATTGGTTTTGCAATAGGTATTTTAATAGCAATGATAACCTTTACCATTGTTGTGGGGAAAGTTAACAATAAACATCCTGACTTGCACTCTAAACCTTTGTATGCAAATATGCAATTTTGGGGTGGTGTTTTAGCTGTTGGTGTTGGGGTATATTGGATATTGATTAATGCATAACTCTTTAAAATAAAAACCTACTCAACAATAAATTGAGTAGGTTTATAAGTTATTAAGTAGTGTGAAACTACTAGTTATGCTGGTGATCTCCACCTCCGCAAGTACAATTACAACCGGCATGATCATGCTCGTGCTGATGTTGATTGTCGCTTACATAGGCTTTCAACGTCCCATCAATAAGTTTGTTGATGGCAGTATCAGGATCAGTTTCTTGAATTATATAAGCTTTAACACTTTTTGCGGCTAGTTTTTCAACAGCACCTTGTCCAATTCCATGTGTTAATATCATATTCATGTCGAAAATTGGATTGTCAAGGCCTTCTTCCTCCAAACTGTCATGAAGTCGTTTACCTTTTTCTAATTCCAAAGTATCTTTCTTAAAATTACCTTCAGAATCTATCGTATAAATATAATAGAAAGCACATTTCCCGGCATGTCCGATAATTGTTCCTTTTTTATTTGAAGTAATCGCTATTTTGGTATCCATTATTTTATTAGTTTTTTTAGATTAGGGCACAAAGTAACAGATTTTTTTTTATAAAAATTGTAAACTCTTATTAAAATGA
>RCNF010003395.1_pt1 | contig 10017 bp, 7 predicted proteins | sample 2041311 | NCBI WGS metagenome assembly RCNF01 (sample SAMN09708228, study PRJNA481090) | Marine sediment metagenome, whole genome shotgun sequencing project. | biome: marine sediment; feature: ocean; material: sediment; isolation source: Sewage treatment plant 2 marine sediment (STP2) ... | reverse complement strand
TGTGCTATTTTGGCAGCGTTTACTTGCCAAGCACTCTTTTTGAGCTATCTTCACTTAATAACACTGATAATAGCGGAGTTTCCCAGATGAAAAAAAAATTCACCTTACTTGCTACAGCGGTTTTATCCGTTCTTGCCAGTAGCTCAGCACAGGCAATCCAGTTTGACGGTTTTATGACGGCAGGTGCTGCAATGATTGTTGATATCGATGATGCAGACAAAGGCAATATTTATATTGGTGGTTTGGGTGATCGTGGTATTACCGAAGACCTGACGTTTGAAAAAGATACCCGCTTTGGTCTGCAGATCAGCTCAGATGTGACTGATAATATGTCGGTGGTAGCACAGATACTGGGTCGGGGTGACCAGGGTAACTTTAACGCTATTATCGAGTGGGCATACATTGACTACGAATTTCATGAAACCACCAGTGTTCACGTCGGTAAGATTAAGCAACCGGTTTACCTGGTAAACGATTATGTGGAAGTCGGTTATGCTTACCCCTGGATTCGTCCACCGCAGGAAGTTTATTTTTTAAACAATCCATTAAACACGGTAAACGGTATTGAGTTATTGCTGCAATTCTCTGTTGGCCCCGGTACCTTATCATTCCAGCCTTATCTAGGTTCGAATCGAGAGGATATTCCAAATGCACAGGGCGCGTTCTTTGAAGCAGAAAATATTTATGGTATGGATATTAAATATTCTGGTAGTGGTTTTACGGTTCATGCCAGTAACTTCCAGTGTGAGGTGAAAACTACGGGAGGTTTCACCACAGATGCAAACAATCAATTTAGTCAACCTCTCAATGTTGACTTGAATGGTAAGGGTGACTGTAATGTAACGGCTGCCGGTTTTAATCTGGATATGGCCAATGTTGTGGTTTATGCAGAGTGGACCAAACGAACCACTACCGATACTTTATCTCGTCCTTTTGGTGATACGGAAGCCTATTATGCGACAATCGGTTACCGTTTTGGTAAGTACCTGCCGCATATCACCTTCGCTTCCATTGATGGTGAAGCATCTGTAGTACAGCCTGGTGCTATTTCAGCAGTTCCAGGAGATCCTGCGCTACCAGTATCTGGTGGTTCATTCAACTTCCCGATACAAATTCAAACTTCAATCACAGCTGGATTAAGATATGAAGTAAATGACAGTGCTGCTTTAAAGTTTGAGTATCAGGTAGTTGATGTAGAGCAGGATCTTGCAGAATTGCAAGCAGCAAACCAGGGTTTTAACTATGGTCTATTTAATACCAACTTTTCGCAATCACCACCACAGAACGATGTGGGTATAGTAAGTGTCGCACTGGACGTGATTTTTTAAGCCAGACCTTAAAGGATAGTTTGGAACTAAAACAATAGCTAATAATTAGAAAATTACTTAGCTATACAACTGGTTTAGTTTAATGGTTACAAACAATTTTAAATTAGCGGCAGTATCTAAGTCCTGTTTTACTGGTAAAACCAGCAATACAGGACTCATTACGTTAATGCTAATCACTTTAATCTTGTTTTTGCCTTCTATCTCACAGGCCGACGGACTGTTCGATTTCCAGATGAAAATGGCGAAAAAAGGCAATGCAGAAGCAGAATATAAAGTTGGTGAAATGTATGAAACCGGTTTTGGTGTAAAAAAAGACATGAACGAGGCGATGAGCTGGACCACAAAGTCAGCTAGCCAGGGACATGAAACTGCCAAGTTTAAATTACTTTACTGGGATATAGAAAAAAACGGCATAACGAAACTAAATAAAGCTGAAGTAGACGTGTTGGTAGCTAAAGCCGAAGATGGAAATCCACAGGCACAATTTTATGTCGGTAAAATGCATGCCAATGGTGTTGGTGTGAAAAAAAATTCGACTGTTGCCATCGGTTGGTTAAATAAAGCGGCGTTAGTGGGTGTGTTGGTAGCAGAGCGCGAGCTAATTACAGTAAGAGAGGGTAAACAGCGTCAGGATCAGCTTCGACAGACTGAAAAACGACGCGTCGATGAGAAGCAACGTGCTGAGTTAGCGGCTATGCAAGCACAGGAAAAACAGGCAAAGCTTGAAAAGCAGCGTAAATCGCAGGCGCAGAAAAAGACGAATGCAAAAGCCCTTACTGATGATATAACAAAACAGAATAAAGCTGAAGCAGATGCCAGGTTGGCAGCCGAAAAAAAAGCCGAGCAACAGGAGAAAATAGTAGCGCAAGCAGAAGCGACAGCCAGGAAACGTGAAGCACAAAAACAGGCCTTATTGAAAAAACGTGCCGCTGACGAGAAAAAACGGATAACTCAATTTGAGTCTGACCCTTGCAGCGGTAAGTCGGCCCGATTTTTATCTACCTGTCGCTAATTAATAATTCATACTGTCTGATATATCTGCTGTAATCGAGCAGAATGATTTTTCATTATTCGTTTCATCAATGCTTCTTACTTCGGCAATTGCTCCTGTATTGCCCTACTACCGTCCATCCATGGACATATGCGTTGCCCTACCATCTACATTCTTGTAGAAGCCTTCACAACTTGCGTGAATAGTTAGTATTAATTTAACAAATAGCTACGTATTGGTACATTGTCATTTAACTGGAGCGGCTTTCAGTCGCTATTAAAGCAAGCTACCGCATCCTCGGCAACTGCTCCTGCGTTGCCCTAATAAGTTACATCCTTATAACGATGCATTGCCCTAATACCGTACTTCCTGTACATATGCTATCGCTCCTTACCTACGTCCAAGTAGGCAACCTATGGACTTTCAGTCCATAGTTTTTGAGTCTGTTTTATTGTGAGCAATTAAGTGAATAAAGTCTAAAAAAAACAGTATAATTTCTGTTTCTTAATCGATTTTCCTGTCTGTAAATGCCAACAAATAAAAAGAAAACGTCAACAGCGTCAACAGCAAAGTCACGCAGGGTAAAGGCGGGTCCGTCAAACAAAGCTAAAACAAAAAAACAAGCCCCCCGTAAGCGATCAAATTCCGCGCGCTCGTCTGTTAGAAAAAAGTTTTTTTTCAAGCGATCGACTATTGTTCCCCTGTTATCAGTGTGCCTGGTATTTTTTCTTGTTTATCTATTTGTTCTCGATCACCGTATTACCCAGCGTTTTGAAGGTCGCATCTGGCAATTGCCTGCGCACGTTTATGCACGGCCACTGGAGTTGTTCGTTGGCAAATCAATTTCTATTAAACAGTTAAAATTTGAACTTGAGTATCTGAATTATCAAAAAATTAAACAGCTGCCGCAACAGACTGCTCAATACCGGCACTGGGATAATGTATTTGAAATAAAAACACGTAACTTTATATTTTGGGACGGTAATGAGCCTGCGCATACTATTCGTGTCACGATTGAAAATAATGTTGTTACTAAGTTAATTGATGTTTATACCGGCCAGAATACTGATCTGGTGCGTTTTGATGCAGGTTATCTGACGGGAATTTTTCCTTCTCACTCTCAGGACAGGGTATTGCTCAGGCTTGATGATGTGCCTGACATGTTTGTGAAAATGCTTTTATTAATTGAGGACAGGCGTTTTTTTACGCATTGGGGAGTTGATCCACGGTCAATTGCCAGAGCCCTGGTGGTCAATGTTACCGCAGGTCAAACCGTACAGGGTGGCAGTACGTTGACACAACAGTTAGTAAAAAATTTATTTCTAAATAAGGAGAAAAGGTTAATACGTAAGATTAATGAAGCCTTTATGTCCTTGTTACTGGAGTTTCATTATGACAAAAAATTAATTTTAGAAACGTATTTAAACGAAATTTATCTAGGGCAGGATGGACGACGTGCAATTCATGGATTTGGACTTGCCAGTGACTTTTATTTTGGAAAACCGTTAAAAGAACTATCTATTGATCAAATGGCGCTCCTTGTGGGTATGGTCAAAGGGGCTTCATATTACAACCCAAAAAGAAATCCAGAGCATGCGTCACAGCGACGAAATATTGTACTAAATACCATGTCATCATCCGGTTTGATAACGGCTCGTCAGTCAGAAAAGCTATCGGACAAACCCGTTATTACGGTTAAACATGCAAAATCTGGTTTGTATCCTGCTTTTATTGATGTGGTGAAGCTTCAGTTGCAACAGGATTATCAATCTGAGGATTTAAGTTCAGAGGGATTGCGCGTTTTTACCACGCTTGATCCCTATATACAATTTGAAACAGAACAGGCAATTAAAAATACTTTACCGAAGCTGGCTAAAAATAAAACTTTACAGGCCGCAGCAGTGGTTGTTTCGCCTTTAAACGGTGATGTGCTGGCTGTGGTCGGTGATAGACAACCATCTTATAAAGGCTTTAATCGTGCTATTAATGCACAAAGACCCATAGGCTCGTTAATAAAACCTGTTATATATCTAACTGCTTTAGAAAATGAATCAGATTATACACTGGCGTCTATTCTCGATGATTCAGAATTTATTTATAAACAATCGAACCAGGCTGACTGGCAGCCACTAAATTATGATAAAAAGTATCACGGTGATGTGACCTTATACGAAGCATTGCTTAACTCTTATAATATTCCAGCAGCACGAACAGGTTTAGGTGTTGGTCTGGATAAGGTTATAAAAACACTATCTGCATTAGGCGCAGACCAGCAGATCGCCGCTTATCCATCATTGGCACTTGGTGCTGTCAATATGTCACCTATGGAAGTAGCAGAAATCTACCAAAGTCTTTCTGCGAATGGTTTTCGTAGCCCGTTAAGAAGCGTGTTTGCGGTGTTAGATAAAGATAAGCACCCTCTTGAGCGGTATTCAATGGACGTTGAACGTCAGGTTAAAGCTGAAGCAGTTAACCTGATTAATTCAGCACTTATTGATGTGACTAAATATGGTACCGCAAAACAGCTGTCTAAAAACTTATCTATTCAGGTTGCTGGCAAAACAGGTACTTCTGATGATTTTAAAGATAGCTGGTTTGCAGGCTTTTCAGCCGATATTGTAGCGGTTGTCTGGACCGGATATGATGATAATCAACCGACATTTCTGACGGGATCGTCGGGCGCAATGAAAATATGGCAAAACATGATCAAAAAGATTGCTTATGAGTCTTATCAACTGCCTGAAATGTCACATTTATCTAAACACTGGATAGATGGAAAAAATGGTCTGCTGGCTGAGAAAAGTTGTGAAAATGCGGTAGAATTACTTTTTATTGAAGGAACGTTACCCATTCAGCATAGTGACTGTGGACCGGGTGAAAGTTCTAACTGGTTCTTTAATTTATTCAATTAGACACTTTAGACTAATCCGTCATAACGTGAAATGAAGCAATCTCCTGATGTGGGCACAGTAGCTAAGAGATGGCTTGGTTCCTCGCAGAGACATTATAAAATCAAATAGAGGGTTCCCAGGTTTGTTTCGAATAAGAATAATAGCTACCCTGTTTTTAGTAGTATTGATCGTTTCCTGCGCATCTACAGAAAAGCAGGTGATGCAGGACAGTGTTGCTGGCCATTATAAATATGATGCATGGTCTCCTGATGCATCAGGTGAGTATGAAGCGATAAACAAGCTGTTAGATGAAGTTGATATACTGATAGAAAATCAGGACTTTAATGCTGCCGCTGACAAACTGGAACGCGTACTGCGTATCAAGCCGCAATATGCACCTGCCTGGAGTCGTTTGTCCTGGCTGGCATTGCAAATGAACGCTGCTAAACGCTCAGTACAAATGGCAAAGCGCAGTAATAGCTTTGCCTTTTCAGATGCTGAATTACAGTTACTAAACTGGTCGTTTATACGGGATGCCAGTGAGGTCTTGCATGATAAAGAAGCTTACTTTCGTGCGAAGCAGAAAATCGAATCCTTAAAAGCCTTTTAGATGGCTTTGTCTTATTAATTGAATATGAAACACGCATCTGATTTTCACGCCTCTGATCTTCTCCGGCAGTCCGGACCATTTTGCAAACAAATTAGCGGTTATCAGGTTCGTGATAATCAACTGGCTTTGTGTGATGCAATCGAAGAAACAATAGAAACGGGAAAAACACTTGCTGCCGAGGCCGGTACGGGTATTGGTAAAACATTTGCCTATCTGGTGCCTGCCTTATTATCAGGCAAAAAAATTATCATATCGACAGGTACCCGCCATCTCCAGGATCAGCTATTTCACACTGACTTGCCCCGAGTAATAACAGCCTTATCTGTGCAGTCGACATCAGCCCTGTTAAAAGGTCGCAGTAATTATCTTTGTTTGCATCGCCTTAAACTGGCGCCACATCTGGGCTTCATTAACAGTGAAACACGCAGTTTACTTACCGAGGTTGATGAATGGTCAAGGTTGACCCAGTCAGGCGATGTTGCTGAATTAACCAGCCTGGCAGAAGATTCTTATGTCTGGCCCATGGTGACGTCAACCGCTGAAAACTGTTTAGGCAGTGAATGTGATTCGTGGGAAAAATGTTTTATCGTAAATGCGCGTAAAAAAGCACAGGCAGCCGATGTGGTGGTGATCAATCACCATTTATTACTGGCAGATATGACCTTAAAGAATGAAGGTTTTGCTGAGTTGTTGCCGAATGCAGATGCTTTTATTATTGATGAGGCACACCAGCTCTATGATGTTGCCGCCAGGTTTTTTGGTAATACGGTTAGCAGTCGTCAACTTATTTCCCTGGTGCGTGACACCATTGCAGAGCAGGTGAATGATGCATCCGATATGGTTGAGTTGCGTGATTATGCAGAAGCCCTGGAAAAAGCGGCGCGTGATTTTAGAATAACATTAGGTGAAGCCGGCTTACGTGAAACCTGGCTTAAAGTGCAGAATAAACCTGCAGTGAAACAATCGTTAGCATGTCTTACTACAAGTCTGGAAGATTTAATCGCGGTGTTAAAAACAGCGGCTGAACGTGCACGTGGGCTGGAGCAGTGTTATGAGCGCGCGCAAACTATTATGCAACGATTGAAGGGTTATATTACTGTTGAAAAAAGTGCTGAAGAAGACCCAGATTCAGCCATATTATGGTATGAAACTTACCCGAAAAGTTTTATGTTACATGCCACACCCATTGATGTGGCGTCTATTTTTCAGGCGCATACCAATAATTTTTCTAATGCCTGGATATTTACTTCTGCAACATTACAGGTAAATAAACAGTTTACTCATTTCGCCAATAATATTGGTCTGGAACATTATCAAAGCGGTGTCTGGGATAGTCCCTTTAACTACGAAAAACAAAGCCTGCTTTATCTGCCTGATAAACTACCGCAACCTTCAGAACCCGACTATACAAAACAGTTAATGCAGGCTGCCGTTCCAGTATTACATGCCAGTCAGGGAAGGGCATTTGTGTTGTTTACCAGTTATTACGCTATGTACAAAGCACGTGATTATTTAAAACAAATGTTGCCTTATGAATTGCTGGTGCAGGGTGATTTTCCAAAACATCAATTGCTGGAAAAATTTCGCCAGACAGATAATGCCATTCTTTTAGGTACCTCGAGCTTTTGGGAAGGAGTTGATGTACGTGGTGAAAGTTTATCCTGCGTCATTATTGATAAGTTGCCTTTTGCTTCACCGGGTGATCCTGTTATACAGGCACGTATCGATGCCATTAAACAAAATGGTGGTCAGCCATTTATGGAGTTTCAGGTGCCGCAGGCGGTAATAACATTAAAACAGGGTGTAGGCCGGTTAATACGTGATGTTAATGACACCGGTGTGTTGATGATAGGGGATCCACGTTTAAAACAAAAATCTTACGGCCGTATCTTTTTAAATAGTTTGCCGTCTATGCCAGTAACCTCTGATGTTAAAGATGTCGAAAACTTTTTTTCCAGTGTGCCGATCTTAAGTAATACCAGCAGTCGGCTACCTGAAACAGTATGAATATCCTGGCGATAGATACCGCAACTGAAGCCTGTTCGGCGGCTTTATATATTAATGGTCAACTGAGGTCTAGCTATCAACTTGCTCCTCGAGAACACAGCCGATTAATTTTGAAAATGATTGATGGCTTATTATCAGAGGCAGAGCTATCGGTAAGCAAACTTGACGCTATTGCTTTTGGCCGTGGGCCTGGGTCGTTTATGGGGCTGCGTATCGCAGCAGGTGTGGTACAGGGTATTGCTTTTGCGCATGATATTCCAGTAATAGCCGTTTCAACCTTAAAGGCGATAGCGCAACGTGCCTTTGAGCAAACGAAAAATAAACATATACTGACTGCTATTGATGCCCGTATGGATGAAGTTTACTGGGCAGCTTATAGTCTAAATGAGCAGTTATGGCAGCTACATGGTGAGGAGTCTGTGATTTCGCCGGATAAGGTTCCACTACCGGAGCTACTCAGCCAGTCGGGTCACTCCTGGGTTGGTGCGGGTACCGGTTGGGCAAGTTACAAAGATCGATTACTGCTAACTGCCAACTGCCAGCTGCCAACTATCTTTCTCCCAGATTGCCTTCCCAGTGCAGAAGTCATCGCAAATCGCAAAATTGGCGGTAAATGAATTTAATCTTGGCAATACACTATCTGCAGCAGAGGCAATACCGGTTTATCTACGCAATGACGTAGCGAAGAAGCCAAAACCTGTCGTATTATAATATTGCCATTCCGGCTTACAGCATGGAGAAATAACGAGGCTAATTAATTTCACTTGTCTAAATTCATAATATCGGGTGAATCAAGACGCGTTCTCCGGTATTATTCGCGCTTTAATTTGATAATGTCAAATGATTAGTGATAACCATGATAGAGATTAACCCGATAAGTAACCAGATCAATGACCTACGTGAGCGCACCGATTCACTTAGGGGGTATCTTTGACTTTGATTCGCGCAAAGAAGAATTAGAAGAAGTCAATCGCGAGCTGGAACAGCCTGGCATATGGGATGATCCTGAAAACGCACAGAAACTGGGACAGGAACGTTCCCGGCTGGAAAAAATCGTACTGATTATCGAAAATCTCGAGACAGGCTTAAATGATGCTGAAGAATTGCTTGAGATGTCCGTTGAAGAGAATGATGAAGACGGTATAAACAGCATTATTGATGATTTAAAAGTGCTGGAAAATAATGTTGTCGAACTGGAATTTCGCCGCATGTTCTCTGGTGAAATGGATGCTAATAACGCTTTTGTTGATATACAGTCAGGCTCCGGTGGTACTGAAGCCCAGGACTGGGCCGAAATGTTATTACGAATGTATTTGCGTTGGGGTGAAGCTCACGGTTTTAAAACCGAGTTAATGGAAGTTTCACCAGGTGATGTAGCCGGTATTAAAAGTGCGACCATCAATATTTCAGGTGACTATGTGTTTGGTCGTTTACGAACTGAAACCGGAGTGCATCGATTGGTGCGTAAATCACCATTTGATTCGGGCAACCGGCGCCACACATCCTTTGCAGCAGTCTTTGTTTCACCGGAGATTGATGATGATATTGAGATAGACATCAATCCGGCTGATTTACGTATTGATGTTTACCGAGCCAGCGGCGCTGGTGGACAGCATGTAAACAAAACAGAGTCCGCGGTTCGTATCACGCATTTGCCGACTAATGTTGTAGTGCAATGTCAGAGTGGCCGTTCACAGCATAAAAATAAAGATGCAGCTATGAAACAGTTAAAAGCCAGGTTGTATGAGCGTGAAGTACAACTACGCAATGCTGATCAACAGGCACTTGAGGAAACAAAATCTGATATTGGCTGGGGTAGCCAGATACGATCCTACGTATTGGACCAGTCACGTATTAAAGACTTAAGAACAAATGTTGAAACAGGTAACACACAGGCCGTATTAGATGGTGACATTGATCAGTTCATCGAAGCCAGCTTGAAAAGCGGACTATAAAGCAGTGTATAACGAAGAGTGAATAACAAAAAGATGTACCTCGACGCAACGGATCTTAGACTGTGAAATTACTCTTATAATTGTCAGCTTAAAATATATTTGCCGCGAAAAACGCACTAAAATGCCGGGAGTATTTTAAACGTACGCTAGGAGCCTGTCGGACTTAGTTAATCGTCGCGAGAGAAAGCCATTTTTAGGGCAGTTTTTCGATTATTAGAGGCGAATAGCACGGCTA
>RCNF010002418.1_pt1 | contig 10023 bp, 8 predicted proteins | sample 2041311 | NCBI WGS metagenome assembly RCNF01 (sample SAMN09708228, study PRJNA481090) | Marine sediment metagenome, whole genome shotgun sequencing project. | biome: marine sediment; feature: ocean; material: sediment; isolation source: Sewage treatment plant 2 marine sediment (STP2) ... | reverse complement strand
CTTTGCGTTTCAATCAGTGGGCTGCAGGCAGCCGCTTTTGTTGAGCCGAAGCCACAACAGTCGATCCCCAAGATCGTATGGCGCTCCGGAACCGAGGTCCCACTTTCAGAAGCGATGCTTTGTGGCCCTCTTTGTGGCTCTTCGTGCCCTTTGTGTTTCAAGACGGCGGTGTCAGTGATCAGCGGGACGCACGATCGGGGTGGGAGGTTCTTCGCCGGCTAAGACGGCGAGGATGTTCTTCGCCGCGAGCTCGGCCATGGCGGCCCGGGTCTCCTCGGTCGCCGAACCGATGTGCGGCAGCAGAACCACGTTCTCGCGCTCGAGGAGGCCGGGGTGAACCACCGGCTCATCCTCGAAGACATCGAGGCCGGCGCCCCCGAGGTGGCCATCCTCCAGCACCCGGACCAGCGCTGCCTCATCCACCAGTGGGCCGCGGGCGGTGTTGATGAGGAAAGATCCCACCGGCATCAACCGCAGTCGCGCCTCGTCGAGGAGATGGTGATTCTGCCTGCTCATCGGCGTATGGAGGGACACCACATGGCTGGTCGAAAGCAGTTCCTCGAGGGGCATGAAGGTCGCCGGCGGGTCCGGATCGAGGAGCTCGCTCGTCGCGCTGTAGGCCACCGACATGCCGAAGCCCTCGGCCCGCCGTGCAACCTCTCTTCCGATTCGGCCATAGCCGACCACGCCGAGTTGCCGGCCCTGGATCCCCGATCCGAGCAGCATATCGAGGGCCCAGCCGCGGAAGCGTCCATCGCGGAGGAGTCGCTCAGCCTCACCCAAACGCCGAGTGACCGCGAGAATCAGTCCCCAGGTCAGATCAGCGGTGGCCTCGGTCAGGACATCGGGGGTGTTGGTGACCCAGACACCCCGGCGGCGGGCGGCCTCGAGATCGATGTTGTCAAAACCCACCGCACAGTTGCCGACGACCTGAAGACCGGGACAGGCGGCCAGCACGCGGTCGGTCACCGGATTCGCGAGGAGGGTCAGCACCGCGTCGGCTGATCCTATGAAGTCGATCAGCTTCGCCTCATCGGTGATCTGGACCCCGGTGTTGAGCCGGATGAGGGATTCTTCCTCGAGCCACTCGATGGCTCGTCCTGGCAGCTCGGCCGTGATGGCAACTTCCGGCATCGTCATTTTCTCCGTGGTCTTCGGGGGTTGCGAACGTCAACGCCGTTGCCGATTGTAGCGCCCGCGTCCCCGCGGGCGATGGATCCAACCCGTAGCTGCTCACCACTATCGCGGGCGAGACGCCTGCGCCACAAGACCGGCGTGAACGGTTTCCTACCAGCCCTCGACGGGGGCTATGAACTCCACGAGGAGCTCCTCGATGGGCTTCTCCGCGGTTTCGACCACCCGGCCGAGTTCGACGCCGGCGGTGTCAAAGACCACGATGGTCGCCACGAGATCGACGGTGCGCTCGACCCCGGCGAAGACCGCCACCTCCGGATCGTCGATCCTCCGGGTGCGATCCACTCCGATCATCTCGTGCGTAAAGACCGGCGTCTCGAGTTGGTCCAGAACCTTGACCAGCCGTGGAACCTCGCGTCGGGAGTCGTGGCACCACGACCCGAGTACGGTGACGATTCGATAGCTCTCGATTGCCGAACCGAGCCGCTCAAGCGCCGCCCGGTCGGGCGTGGTGGCGTCGTATTCCTCCCGCCAGCCGGAGAGATCCTCGAGTTCATCCCACTCGATCGGGCCGAGAAGGAACGGCTCCGGCGGCGGTGGCTCGTCACCGCTGAAAGCCTCGATCCCGCGGATTCGGTCCCCGACCTGAATACGCTCCAAGACATCACTGCCGGCGACGACGTCACCGAAATTGGTGTAGTGGCCGACGAGGTGGTCGGCCGGCATCAAGGTGATGAAGAACTGGCTGCCACCGGTGTTGGGTCCCGAGGTCGCAACGCCGACCCGCCACGAGTCATAGGGACGGAACGCGGGTTCGTCGGGAAGGACGAATCCCGGGCCGCCCCAGCCGTCGCCCCGAGGATCGCCGCCCTGTACGACAAAGTTTGGAACGACCCGGTGGAAGGTCAGACCGTCGTAGAATCCGGTCGCCGCCAGATCGAAGATTTCTCGCGAGGTGATGGGCGCGTCCATGGCTTCGAGACGGATCCGGATGGTCCCTCGATCGGTGGCGACATCGAGCCAATGGTTCCCCTGCATCCAATCCACGAGCTCGAGGTACCACAGGTGGTTGTGACGCAGTTCTCTCTCGGTTGACCGGGCGGGCAGCCCGGCGCTCCGCGCCGCGTTGATGACGAGGATCGCCACCGCCGGGTCCCGATCGTCGACGGCTCGCCTCATCACCAGGGTTCGCTCCTCGTCGCTCTGAGCAACCGCCAGGGCTGCGGTCAGAGCGGCGGCCCGGGCATCCGGCATCTCATCCGAGGTCCATGATTGGGCGAGGCGGAGAAGAGAAGAAAAGCTCCCGGCCGCACCGGCGTCACCCAGGTGGTTGAGCGCCACGGTTCGGACAACCGGGTCCGGATCGTCGGCGACCAACTTTCGAAGACCGTCGATCCGCGTAGCGATGTCGTCAGAATCGAGGTTCTCGAGCCATGCGAGTCGCACGGCGGACTCGTCATCCAGGGCAGCTTTCTTTTCCCACTCTTCATCGAGATCCGGCGCTGCTGCCGCCACCGCCCTGCGCCGCCACAGCTCCTCGCTCGAGAACCACTCTTTTGTCACCTCATCGAGACCGCCGCCGGCTCGCCGGACAAGGGCGGCAAAGGCCTCGGCCGCCAGCCACGGCTCATCGGAACCGACAATCTCGAGCAGACCGGCGTCGCTGCCGATCTCTTTGTGCGCCCCGGCAGCCCGGATCGCCATCACCGCGAGCTGCGGCCGGGTGGGCGCCCACATCGCTTCTACGGCAGACGCCGCGGCTTCAGGGAGAACCGGATCGGATTGTTCCGCAAAGACCCAGCAGGCTGCGGCCCGGACCCTCGAGTCGGTGTCGCTCAGGGCTCTGGTCACGACCACGACACCGTCCTTCTGGAGCGGTGCACGACGAAGACCCGCTACGGCGGTGGCCCGGATCACGGGCTCGGTATCGGCGGCAAGGCTTCGGAGGGCCGCTCGCGCTCGCGGCCGTTCACTCCGCGACAACGAGTACGCCGCCGCCCGCCGAATCTGGGCCTCGCCGCTCTTCGCCGCCGCGGCGGCGTGGGACTCCCACTCGGCTTCGGCGAAACGCCACAGGTTCGCCAGGGCGGTGGCCCGAACACCGATGTCGGTCTCCCGCGCCATGAGGGCCATCAAGGGCCCGAGGGCTTCAGCGCCGCCGTGGCAGGCGGCCCAGGCAGCCGCTTGACGGACCTTCGGGGTCTGGTCCCGGAGGCCGGCCAGGGCCAGATCTCGGCCATCGGGACCCAACCGACCGGCCGCCAACATGACTTGATAGCGGACTCGGAAATCGTGGTCGCGAAAATACTCCGGAAGGAGCGTGGTCTGACCCGGGTCGCCGCTCGAGGCCACCACTCGGATGGCCAGGATCCGCGACTCGGGATACGGATCGTTCAGCATGGAGACCAACATGGGTGTCGGGAGGAGTCCGGAGTCCATCCGGCGAAGGAGGTACTCGGCTCGCGCTTCGAAACTCTCCGGGTCCTGCGCCGCGGTCGGAGCAGCGGTCGTCAGGACGGTCATGACAAGCAACACGATCGGGATCGTCTGTCGCACCAACATATCTATGCTCCGTGGAGGAGTCGGTCGCCGAGGACGGGTGGGAGACCCGCTTGAATGATCCGTCGGCGGGCGGCGGACGCCGGATAGGGGACGCGGTAGAGATAGACGCGGCGGCTTTCCTGGTCGAAGATCGCGTAGGCCGCACGCGGGTCACGATCCCTCGGCTGGCCCACCGATCCGGGGTTGATCAGATAGCGGGTCTCGGGCTCGAGATTGATGATCGTCCGACTGCCGCTGAGAAGCCGCGCACGAATATTGGTCGTTCCTTGTTCGATCTGGAGAGAAAAGAGGGTCGGCACATGCGTATGACCAAAGAAGGTGGTCGGGTGGGGCAAAGACCTGAACGCCTGCTGAGCATCGTAAACGGAGAAGATGTAGGCGTCCTCGTCAAAGCTCGCGCCGTGGCAGATCGCCGCATCCGGGCCGAGCTCGACGGGGCCCTCCGGGAATGATCGGAGAAACTCGAGGTTTCGGTCGTCAAGTCGATCAAAAGTCCAAGCCACGGCTTCGCGGGCGTATCGGTTGAAATAATCGCCACTGTCGAGCCCCGAACACACGCGATCATGATTTCCACGAACGATGACGGCGCTCGGGCCGAGTCCATGGAGCCAGTTCAGGACCCTGTTGGGCGATGCACCATAGCCGACTGCGTCGCCGAGAAAGACGACGCGATCATATTTCTTTCGCCGTACGTGGCGCAGGACAGCCTGAAGGGCATCCCAGTTCGAGTGAACATCGGAGAGAATCAGGTAGCGCACTGGATCTCCGCGAGCGCGCTGCGAATCATGTCGGCGACATCCACCGGCGACTCGGCTCCGGTCAGCTCGAGGTGGATATCAGCGAGCAGGTAATCCGGCCGCCGTTTGACAAAGAGAGCGCGGGCCTGGCGGTCGTCAATCCACTTGGGTCGTGCGCGGTCGTTCTCGTCGAGTCGAGAGCAGATCGCCTCCCATGGTGGATCGAGAAAGACCGATACGGCCTCAACTTTTTCGATCAGACGTCGGTTGTCGGGGTCGGAGAAAACCCCGCCTCCGGTGGCGACGACGAGATCGCTCCCCAGGGTGGTCTTTCCCAACTCCGCGGATTCGGTTTCACGAAACCGATCTTCACCGAGAGTTTCAAAAATTTCCCGAACAGACAGCCCCAGCCGTTCTTCCACGACATCATCGAGATCAACAAACGCTCGACCCATCCGGCGGGCGACGACCCTGCCGGTCGCGGTCTTGCCGGCGCCCATAAAACCTACAAGATAGAGATTCGACACCGAACAATGGTACCACTCGGGGAAATTATGAATTATGAATTATGAATTATGAATTTCATCGCAACCGGCCGATCCCGGCGCTGTCTCACCCGCTGCGATGTCATTCAAAATTTAGAATTAAAAATTAAGAATTACTTCGAGATGTACCGCTCCATGAAGCTGGTGCTGAAGTCACCGGCCTGGAAATCCTTGTCGTCGAGGATCCGGAGTTGGAGCGGGATCGAGGTCTTGATGCCCTCGATCTGAAACATCTGGAGCGCGCGGCGGCCGCGGACGATGGCCTCTTTTCGGTCCTTACCGTGAACCAGGAGCTTGGCGATGAGGCTGTCATAGTAGGGCGGTACCGAATAGCCGGAGTAGATATGAGTGTCGACCCGCACTCCCGGCCCGCCGGGCAGGGCGAGGTGGGTGATCAAACCGGGTGACGGGCGCAGATTGTCGGGATCCTCGGCATTGATCCGAAACTCGATGGCGTGCCCCCTGGGTCGAATCTGCCGGCGTTTGGGGATCGAAATGGGTTTGCCGGAGGCGATCCTCAACTGTTCCCGCACGAGATCGACACTCGTGACGAGCTCGGTCACCGGGTGTTCCACCTGGATCCTGGTGTTCATCTCCATGAAAGTGAAGGTATTGTCGTCGGAGAGCAGGAACTCGACAGTCCCGGCGTTGACGTACTTTGCCGCTCGGGTGACGGCCACCGCGGCGCGACCCATCTCGGCCCGAAGTTCGTCGTCGAGGACCACCGAAGGCGCCTCTTCGAGGATCTTCTGGTGCCGACGCTGGATCGAGCACTCACGCTCGCCGAGGTGGACCACCCGGCCCTGTTCATCGGCGAGGATCTGAAACTCGATGTGGCGCGGATTCTGAACAAACTTCTCGAGATAGAGGGTGGGATCACCAAAGGCCTTCTCGGCTTCGTTCCAGGCCATGGCGTAGGCGTTCTTCAACTCATCATCATTCCAGGCCACCCTCATCCCACGACCACCGCCACCGGCCGATGCCTTGAGGATCACCGGATAGCCGATCTCCGCCGCCAGAACAAGCGCATGATCGACGCCGGTCAAGGCGCCCTCGGAGCCCGGGAGGACGGGACATCCCGCCTCGGCCACCGCGCTGCGTGCAGCCGCCTTGTTGCCCATGAGGCGGATGGCTTCGGCCGACGGACCGATAAAGGTCAGGCCGCATTCCTGAGCGATCTCGGCGAACCTCGCGTTCTCGGCGAGGAAACCATAGCCGGGGTGGATCGCCTCCGCCCCGGTCATTTCGGCCGCCGCGATGACATTGGTCACGTTGAGATAGGAATCCGTCGACGCCGCGGGACCGATGCAGACCGACTCGTCGGCGAGCTTGACGTGGAGGCATTCGCGATCGGCCTCGGAATGGACCGCTACGGTGGCGACACCGAGCTCACGGCACGCGGCGATGATCCGCACGGCGATTTCGCCGCGGTTGGCAATCAGGATCTTTGAAAACATGATCCGACCGGAGGCCGCTACGACTGCCGGATGGCGAAGAGGCGTTCGCCAAACTCCACAGGCTGGGCGTCCTCGGGGAAGACCTTGACGATAGTGCCGGAGGAATCACTCTCGATCTCGTTCATCAGCTTCATCGCCTCGATGATGCAGAGTGTTTTCCCGTCGTCGACCATGTCGCCGACTTTGACATAGGGATCGGCATCCGGGTTCGGCGCCCGGTAGAAAGTTCCGACGATGGGTGAGACGACATAGTGCAGATCATCGTCGACACCGGCCGCCTCCGGGGTGTCGGGCGCCGCGCTTTGCGGTCCCGCTGCCACCGGGCCGGACTCGATGGTCGCCGCCGCCGGGGCCTGGGCCATCGGAGCGGCGTGACTCACCAACGGCGCCGGGGCCTTGCCGTCAATTCGCAGACGACCGCCGGCGTGCTCGATCTCGAGCATCGCCACATCGGTCGAGCCGACGATACGAATCAGCTCACATAGCTCATCGAACTTGAACATCAATGTGGTACCTCAGACAAATTCAGTGTAGAGCCGCTCGCTGGTCAGGCGACTGAGAAGGCGGGCCTTGCCGACCAGTCCGTGACGATCCACGATGAGCATCAGGAAGTAACCCGCTGCAATGGACGTCAGGATCACGACTGTGTTCTCTGCGAAGACCGACAGCTGCTGCAGCTGACCATGCTCGAACTCTCGACCGGCCTGTTCGAGTCTCTTGACGATCGAGGCGAACTCGGCGCTCAAACCTTCGAGATTGCCGTCTCTCGGCGCCGTGACGACAGGAATTCCGTCGGAATCGAAAACAGCAACCCCGCCGGCTCCGGGACACCGATTGAGCAAATCTGTCACCACCTCGTCGAAATTCACTGCACCCGCCTCTCCGCGGCCAGTCTAACCGCGTCGAGCCAGCCCTGCAACGCGACGATCTTTGTTGTCGCCCGCACGGCCCGCAGCCGCTCGTTTGCGGAGGTCTCTTCCAAAGCATCGAGGTCGCCGAGCATCGCAATGGCTTCGGTGTTGGTCGGATCTCGTTCAATCAGGCTTTCCAGCGTCGCCATGGCCAGGGATCGGTCATCCTGCTGAAGGGCCAATTTGGCGAGTGTCATGGTCGGCAGGGGCACACCGTGCTCGAGTTCGTGTCGTCGGTCCGTTCTCTCGATATCGTCGCCACTCGGGTCATCAGCGGTGGCCGTGGCCGGTGGCGGCAGCGGCTCGATGCTCCTCGGTTCCGGTGTCATCTCACCGGCCTCGGGATGACCGGGAAGGGGAATCGGTCGGGTGACCTCGACGGCGTCGAAGCCGCGGTCTTCACCCGGTAAGGCGCCATCATCGATGACTTCCTCGGAGTCGCCTGGATCTTCGTCGGAAACGGGCTGTTCGTCGGCGTCGGCGAGTTTCTGCTGCTCAGCCTCCGCGACTCGCTTCTCGACGACGATCGGGTGGGTCACTTCGATGGAGTCGAACTCATGGGTCTCGATCTGTGGGACAACGTCGTCGGTGACTTCTGAGACCTCGACCTCAGCGGCGGACTCAGCCTGCACCTCGTCGGGCCGATCATCGAGCTCGGTCCCGATCTCGGCGGGGAGCTCGGCCCGGTCGTCTTCCCGCGGTGGCTCTTCATCGATGGCCGCGTCGAAGGCAGCGAACGGCTCGGCCCACGGATCGTCGCTCGAAACCACATCGTCGGCGACGATCTCGTCCGGGGGCTCGGCCCACGCCTGCTCACCGGGGATGCCGGCCGCGCTCATCCTCGTCGACCATGCTCCGACCGAACTCTCGTCAGAAATCGGAGCCTCATCGATGGAGGCTTCTCCCGGATCGTCGACAATCTCGGCCTCGGCCGCAACGAGCTCGTGCTCGTCGTCCTTGCTCGTATCAGATTCGGTGACGCTGATCTCCGCCGTCAGCGCGTCTTCGATCTCCCGAGGTTCGTCAGCGACCGGCTTGTCGGCGAGACCAATCTCACTCTCCTGGGTGGTTTCTGGGACCGTTTCCAGGATCTCGTCCACCGCCTCGGCCGTGGCAAAAACGTCGTCCATCTCGACCCGCACTTCGGCCTCTTCCGCGGTGTCAGAGAAGGGGTCGTCCGCCGAGAGATTGACGACCTCGAGGCATCGCGCCTGGGCGGTGACCGGTCGCTGCTGCCCGATCGGTTGATCGAGGCGGCCATCGTCATCGAGACGGCTTTCGACCATGGCGATCTGGGCATCGAGCTCTTCATCCGCGCCGGTCAGGGCACGCGTGAGTTTGAGCGCTTTGACGGCGCCCAACCAGTCTTCGCGCTCGACCGCGGTCTCGCCGAGCAGACGGGCCGCGACCGGGTTCTCCCGATCGAGGTCAAGCGCCGTCTGGAAGGACTGCCTGGCCTCCTCGAGAGCCCGAAGATCCTGCTGCGACCGACCGAGGCAGACCCATGCGGGGACATAGCGGGGGTGGCGCTCGAGACCGGTGCGAAGAATCTCAACCGCCTCGTTCGCCTCGCCTTCGCGCCGCAGAAGCTCTCCGAGTTGATAAAAGATCCGGGAAGACGGATCTTCCCGGAGCAGATAGCGGAGTTGCTCGATGCGATAGTCCATTTGCATTCAAAAAAGGCCCCGGATCAGCCGATCCGGGGCCTTTGATTCGAACTCAGAGTCCGGTCCCCGCCAGGTTGATCTGGATCGGGTCCGGTTCGTTTGTTGCGTCGTGGGCGATGTTCAACGTCGTGGTCAGACTCGGCGCCACTGCGGTCGGACAGAACTCCACCTGAAGCGGGTAGGTCTGGCCCGGCGTGAGCAGCTGGTTGGCCGCCACATTCAGAATGTTGTAATGCGTCCCATCTCCGAGGGACGTACTGAAGATGGTGAGGTCACTGATCCCGGTGTTGGTAATGGTCAGAATCTCGGCAGCCGAGCACCCCCCACTCGTCGTGGCCGGGAACGTCCATGTTTCGCCGTCACCGTATGGACTCGTCAAGATCTCCGGGGGGGTCGCCTCGGTTCCGGTGAGGTTGAGCTGTGTCGGGCTGCCGGCGTCGTTGCTCGAGATCACCAGCTGACCCTGGTACGGCAGGCCGTTGGGTGCATCGGGGCAGAAGTACACGTCCAAGCTGGTGTCTGACGTGAACGCCGGCACGGTTATCGGTCCTGCATTCTGGCTGGACATACCCGCATCAAAGAAGAAGCGACCGACGAGAATCGCGGTCTGGATCTGCAGATCTCCGGCACCGTTATTGGCAAGCACCACCGGGTGTGCCGGCGAGCATGTTCCGGCCTGCGTGTTTTCAAAGTTCGTGTCGAGTGTCACTTGGAGAACCGGAGCCGCGACGCATTCCTGGTCTTCCGGGATATAAACCAGACCCGCAACAAGCGTGTCCTCACAACCCAATGGTAGGTTGCGGACGGTCACATTCACCGGTGTTATATCCACTGCAACCAGACTGGTGAAACGGCTGACCAGGTGATTTTTTAACGCGGTGTTTGTGATCTCCTGTTTTAATGTTTCGCGAACATGCTCCGTTGAAGATTCATGATGCAGGCTCATCAGTGATGCGATTTTTTCACGCGCCCAGGCAATTTTAATACCACTGCGTATACTGTCGGTTATT
>RCNF010002416.1_pt1 | contig 10025 bp, 8 predicted proteins | sample 2041311 | NCBI WGS metagenome assembly RCNF01 (sample SAMN09708228, study PRJNA481090) | Marine sediment metagenome, whole genome shotgun sequencing project. | biome: marine sediment; feature: ocean; material: sediment; isolation source: Sewage treatment plant 2 marine sediment (STP2) ... | reverse complement strand
CTCTGCTTCTCGCCGCGCCACGATCTCACCCTGGCCGAGATGGATCTGGACTCCATCACAGGGGTCGTCAACCTGTGGGCAACCCAGACCGCGGAGCTTGGCAACACGTATACATCGGTCCAAGTGTTCGAGAACCGCGGCGCTGCCATGGGGGCGTCGAATCCGCATCCGCACGGTCAAATCTGGGCGCAGTCCTCGGTACCGACGATCGTCGCCACAGAAGACCGCCGGCAAGCCGAGTATCGACACGACACCGGTGGCGTTCTCCTCGTGGACTACGCCGACGCAGAGAAGACGGGCGATCGTGTGATCGTCGCAAACGACCACTGGCTCGTCGTGGTTCCCTATTGGGCGGTGTGGCCGTTTGAAACCCTGATCCTGCCGCAGCGACCCGTTCATCGCCTCCCCGACCTGACCGACCCCGAGCGCCGCTCGTTGGCCGAGACTCTGAGGGAGACGCTCATCCGCTACGAGAACCTCTTCGAGGCTCCCTTTCCGTACTCGATGGGTTGGCACGGTGCGCCCTTTGGTGAGGAGCCGATCGATCACTGGCAACTCCATGCCCACATCCTGCCTCCGCTCCTGCGGTCCGCGACGGTACGCAAGTTCATGGTTGGCTATGAACTCCTCGCTGAGTCCCAGCGCGATCTGACACCGGAGGATGCAGCCCGTCGGTTGCGCGAAGTCTCGTCGACCCACTACCTCGCCGTCGGCAATGCCGACCGCTGAGGCGCGAGCACGAGCGCTGTTCGAGGCAACGTTTGGGACTGCTGCCGCAGGCGACGCGCGCGCTCCGGGGCGTGTGAACCTGATCGGAGACCACACCGACTACAACGGCGGCTTCGTGCTACCGATCGCCATCGATCGCGAGACGCGCGTCGCGTTCCGACCTCGTGCAGACACACTCGTGCGCATCGTGTCGGAACATGGCGAGCCCGCCGAGTTCGACCTCGCCGAACTGGACCATGGCGATCCGCAGTGGGCGGAGTACGTGCGGGGGGTGGCATGGGCGATGGATGCGCACGGCATGAACGGATGGGATGGTGCCGTGGCAACCGATGTGCCGCTCGGTGCCGGCCTCTCGTCCTCGGCGTCTCTCGAGATCGCGATAGCGGAGATCGTCGCTGCGCGCGGAATGAGGGTGCGCGATCCGCTCGCGATGGCAGAAGCGGCACAGCGAGCAGAGAACGAGTGGGTGGGGATGGAATGCGGGATCATGGATCAGCTGAGTGTCGCCGCATCCGTCGAGGGATCCGCGTTGTTGATTGACTGTGAGAATCTCTCGTTCGAGGCGATACCTGTTCCCGACGATGTGGCTTTCGTCGTGCTGGATACCTCGACCCGACGACAGCTGACATCCTCCGCGTACAACGAGCGACGTGCGACGTGCGAGCGTGCCGCCGATCACTTGGGAGTCGCGAGTCTCCGGCACGTCGACATCGAGGACCTCGACCGTGCCATTGCGTCGCTCGACGATGTGACCCGTCGGAGAGTCCGCCACGTGGTCACCGAGAACGATCGGGTAGCGAGGGCGGCTGTTGCACTCAGTACAGGAGATCTCGACGAATTCGGCAGGTTGATGACCGAGAGTCACACCAGCCTCCGGCTGGACTTCGAATCTTCGACGCCTGAACTCGACGCGATCGTGGAAGTCGCCACCTCGCTCCCTGGATGCTTCGGTGCACGCGTGACCGGTGCCGGATTCGGAGGCTGCGCCATCGCGGCCGTTGCATCCGAATTCACAGAACAGTTCGAGGCCTCGCTCCTCGATGACTACCGGCGCCGCACCGGGCTCGAAGCCGAGACATTCGTCTGCCGCCCCGCAGCCGGGAGCACGCTGCGCCTCGATCTCTGATCGAGCGGCCCCCCTGCGGACTCGCGGGGGCGAATCCGAGTCCCCCGTCCGTGGGCCGGGGGGACGGAAGAGGCGAGGCCGGGCGTTATCCTCCCCCTGAGGGGGAGGATACGGAGAGCGGTGTCGGGCGGTAGCTGGTGGCTGACAGCTCCTACGCGAGCGTTGCCACCATCACGGCTTTGATCGTGTGCAGGCGGTTCTCGGCCTGGTCGAAGACGATGCTTGCCGCCGACTCGAACACTTCGTCGGTCACTTCGAGGCCGTTGGGCATGTTCGTGGCTTCGATGATGTCCTTGCCGACGGTCGTGTTGGCATCGTGGAACGCCGGGAGGCAGTGCATGAACTTCACGTCGGGATTGCTCGAAGCAGCCATGAGCGCAGCGTTCACCTGATAGGGCTTCAGCAAGTTGACCCGGTCGATCCAGACGTCCTTGGCCTCGCCCATCGAGACCCACACGTCGGTGTGGATGAAGTCAACGCCGTCGACCGCCGCTTGCGGATCCTCGGTGACGGTGATCGTGGCTCCGGTCTTCTTCGCGATCTCGCTGGCGATTTCGAGAACGTCGGCCGGGGGAGCGAGCTCGGCGGGACCGCACAGGCGAAGGTCGCTTCCCATGAGCGCTGCCATCACAATGTGAGACCGAGCCATGTTGAACCGAAGGTCGCCGACGAACGCATAGGAGATCTCGCTGTACGGCTTCTTGCACGACTCGTGCATGGTGAGGAAGTCGGCCAGCATCTGGGTCGGGTGCCACTCGGCGGTGAGCCCGTTGTACACCGGCACTCCGGCGTGCTCCGCCAGCGCTTCGGCGTCGACCTGGGAAGCGCCACGGAATTCGATCCCGTCATACATGCGGCCGAGGACCCGAGCCGTGTCAGCCGTGGACTCCTTGTGGCCCATTTGCGAGCCCGACGGATCGAGGTAGGTGACGTGCGCCCCCTGATCGAACGCAGCGACCTCGAAAGCGGCCCGTGTGCGCGTCGACGTCTTCTCGAAGAGCAGCGCGATGTTCTTCCCTGCGAGCAGCGGCTGCTCGGTGCCGGCGTACTTGGCGGTCTTGAGCGCAACGGAGAGATCGAGGAGGAACCCCATCTCCTTCGGCGTGAAGTCGATCTCCTTGACGAAGCTGCGATTCTTCAGGTTGTAGGCCATGCGCGGTCCCCTTTCTGGTGGTGATACGTCGCCGCCGCCGATCAGTTTCGGCGGCGGCGATGCAGGTGTTCGGTTGTTAGACCAGGCCGTTGTCCTTGACGAACGATCCGAGGATGCCCTCGAGGTCCGGCGAGCCGATCTCCTGGAGGTCGTAGTAGACCCGGGTGTTCGGCTTGTCGATGTCGATGATACGGGCAAGGTCGATCGGAGTTCCGATCACGACCGCGTCGCAGTCGGTGGCGTTGATCGTTGCCTCGAGATCGCGAAGCTGCTCTTCGCCGTAGCCCATGGCCGGGAGAACGATGCCGATCTCCGGGTAGGTCTCGAACGTCTCTTTGAGCTTGCCGACAAGGTATGGCCGCGGATCGACGAATTCGGCGGCGCCGTACTTGGTGGCGGCCACGACACCGGCCCCGATCTTCATGCCGCCGTGCGTGAGCGTCGGGCCGTCTTCGACGACGAGGACCCGCTTGCCTGCAACGACCGACGGATCGTCCATGGCGATCGGCGAGGCCGCCTCGACGACCGTGGCGTCCGGATTGGTGGCGGCGATGCTGGCACGCACCGTTTCGATTCCTGCCAGGTCGGCGGAGTCGACTTTGTTGACGATGGCGACGTCGGCGAGGCGAACGTTGATTTCGCCTGGGTAGTAGCTCAACTCATGGCCCGGGCGGTGTGGATCGACGATTGTGAGGTAGAGGTCGCTCTCGTAGAACGAGAAATCGTTGTTGCCTCCATCCCACACGATTACGTCGCAGCCGTCCGGGTCTTCCTCAGCGGCACGCACGATGGCTTCGTAGTCGACACCGGCGTAGATCACGTTGCCGCGCACGACGTGGGGCTCGTACTCCTCCATCTCTTCGACGGTGCAATTGTGCTTTTCGAGATCGCTGATCTCGGCAAAGCGCTGGACCTTCTGCGCGACCAGATCGCCGTAGGGCATGGGGTGACGGATGGCGACGGGCTTGAGGCCGAATCCCATGAGAATCTCGACTACCCGTCGGGTTGTCTGGCTCTTGCCGGCTCCCGTGCGCACGGCACATACGGAGATGACGGGCTTCGTGCTCTTGACCATGGTGTCGGACGGGCCGAGGAGCGTGAACGATGCGCCGGCCGCTGCCACGATCGCGTCGACGCGCATCACGTGGGTGTAGGACACGTCGCTGTAGGAGAAAGCGCACTCATCGGCGTTGAGATCAGCGATCAATTCGGCGAGACGCGCTTCCGGGTAGATCGGGATGCCCTGCGGATAGAGAGGCCCGGCCAGCTCCGCCGGATACGTGCGGTCGGCGATACCAGGGATCTGCTCTGCAGTGAAGGCAACGACTTCAACGGTCTCGTCGTCGCGATAGCGGGTATTGAAGTTGTGGAAGTCGCGTCCTGCGGCTCCGATGATGATCACTCGTCGCTTTGCCATGGGATGGCTCCTTTGGGTGATTGGCTCGAACGGTTCTTGAGGTGTCCTAGTAGCCCTGGATCTGCTTCGGGAAGTAGTCCTCCATGTCTCCGTCCCGGTAGACATCGGCCGTCGCACAGTGAAGGCCACCGCCGAACGGGCCGACCGCCCAGAACGGCACTGGGATGACTTCGAACCCGAGGTCGTGCAGTTGCTGTTGCTGGGCCTTCTCTTGCTCCTCGACGAAGATGGTCTTCTCGTCGAGGAGGAGGGTGTTCATCGACAGCCACACGCTGCAGTAGCACAGCGGCGGCGGCTCATCGAGCGCTGGCTCGGCGCACGGCACGACTTCCCAGTCGTTGATCTCGAACAGCTTCACCATGTCTTCTTCGAGGGGAACCCGCTTGCGATTGCTGAGCGCCAGCCCGGGTCGCAGCGGCACGAATGTCGCATCGAGATGGACCGGGTGCGACTCGCGGAATCGAGCGGCGTGGACGCGGTGGTTGGGGAAGTGGCGAGCAAGCCAGCTGATACCTGCCGCGTTGGTGACCGACGAGTGGTAGACGAAGAGGTCCTTGCCGAATCGGCCGACGTCGGCGGCGTCGAACAGCGGTTCTTCCTCGGTCAGGTTCCAGCGACGGTTCATGGTGAATCGCTCGATGGCCTCTTCCTCGTCGAGGGACTCGAATTCATGCCAGAACTCCGGGCCGCCGTGGTACGACGCATCGGTGAGCCGGGGTTTCGGGGCGGACTCCCAGCGGAAGTCGGGGTCCTCGCGGAAGTACTCTTGGAGAAGTGGGCGATAAGCGAGGTACTCGAACCAGCGAGCCCGCTGTGACATCGTGGCTTCGAGGATTTCGGATCCGACGGTGAGCAGTACGTCTCGCGGTGGCATCACGCCGAACTGCGACGCCTGTTTCCAATCGGGCGTCTCAATTGCCTCCGACCAGTCGCGCACTTCGGGTCGGTCCACGACGACGTCGTGGGATTCGAGGATGGATGCGAAGTTGTCCATCTGTTCATTGGCGGCGTCGACCATGTCCTGGGGCATCGGTCCGTACGTACCCGCTGGAAAGCCGTCCGCGGGGAAGTCTCGAACGACCGCCGGCTCCGGTGCCTGAATCATCGTGCCATCGGCACGCCCCACGATTACCCGTCGCAGCCGGCTCCATTCGTTCCATGAGCTGACGATCTTTGCCACGGTGCCTCCTCAATTCGATCCGCGGTCTCGCCCTCGGCTCACTCGACCGCGCGGGCTTTCTGCCTGTTGGAACGATAGTACCTATCGATCGATAGGTTGGCTAGTCCGTTTCCGGTCAGAGCCTGTACCGCTCCTTGACTATCTCGAGATACGTCCCGGTCTGCACGTCAGCGATACCTTTGAGGGTGCGAATGGCGTCGAGGGTGTCGAGGAAGTGGTCGTTGTCTCGACACCACACCTCGCCGACAGCGTCGAATCGCCCGCTCGCGGCCGCAACCACGGTGAATTCCGGCTTGGCGCAGAGCTGTTCGAGAACCGGTGTGGACGGCCCACTGACCGAAATGAGCAGCGCCGAGAACGAGGCCAGGCCAAGCGCCTTCGCCGAAACGGATGCGTGCGTTGTCACGATCTTCTCATCGAACAACCGCTGGACTCTCGCCCGCGCCCCGGCCTGTGACAACCCGGCAACCGGAGCGAGGTCGGCGAACGTGGCTCGCCCATCGGTGACGAGCGCTCTGATCAGCGCAAGATCGGTGTCGTCGATGGGGTGATCTGCGGGTACCGGTGAGGGGAGCGAGCGCGGGACAGCCTGACCGAACACCTCGGCCGCAATACCGGAGGTGCCGGCCTTGAGGTAGTCGATCGCTGTGACGGTCTCGAGGTCGGCGACGCCTTCGGTGCCTCGAATGCGGTCGAGCACGTGCAGAAGGTGTCGATGGTCGCTGCATCGCACCTCGACCAGAACGTTCCACCGGCCGGCTACACACACCACGAAGACCGCTTCATCGATATCGGCGATCCGAGCGGCGACGGCACGTGCCGGTTCGGTCACCGACAAGAAGACAAACGAGAAGACCCCGATACCAACGGTCTGCGGATCGACGCGCGATGTGATGGTGACCACGTGGTCCCCGAGCAGGCGGAGGACACGAGCCCGAACGGCAGCCTGAGAGAGGCCGACCTTGTCGGCGAGGGTGGCGTAGGAGGCTCGTCCGTCGAGGATCAGTTCGCCGATCAGCTGGCGATCGAGTTGGTCCGTCGATGGGGGAGTGGCAGTTGTCATGATTCGGAATCATACCGCAACGAAATCATGGGTTCCACCGTTCATCATCCTGTGATTCCGTTACGCGGAGCAATGCGTCCTGCCGAAAGAGTGGTTACGATCGACGGATCGTTGATCAGGCGCCTACGTCGAGCGAGCCCGCGCTGCCCGGTACTGGCTCGGCGTGATGCCGAACCACAGCTTGAATGAGCGAAAGAACGCCGATGGTTGCGAGTAGCCGAGGATGTTCGAGATCTCTTGGCTGGTGAGCGAGCCGAGCTCGAGGTACTGCGTAGCGAGCTCCATGCGAACTTCGAGATCGATCTCCCGGAAGCTCGTTCCGGCTTCGTGGAGTCGGCGCTCGAGCGTGCGCGCCGACATCATCATGGTGCTGGCAACGTCGTCGAGACGTTGCGGCCGATTGCTCGGCACCGACACGATCAATCGACGAACGTCATCGGTGATCCGATGGCCGGGATCCAGACCGGTGAGGAGTTGATCGCACTCCGCCCTGCAAACCTGCTCCACGGTGGCATCGGCCGTTTGCACAGGCAACGACCGCCACGTCGACGGTATCGCGACCGACGTTCCGTGTGCGCTGAATGTGATGTGGCACGGCATGGACTCGGCGTAGACCGCCGCGTACGGTGGTGCCGGATCTTCGAAATCGAGTCGAACACCACCCATGTCGAGGTTCTGGGGGAGTAGTTCGGAGACGACTTGCCAGAATCCGGTCGCGAATTCCTCGCTGATCACCCGCCTTCGTGATGCGTGGACGGGGCGAATCCTGAGCCGGAAGACCGTCGCGCCGTCCTCCTCGAGCATGTGCACTTCGTATTCGGCCGAGGTGAGAGCGTGATATCGGAAGATGACGCCCAGGGCGCTGCCGACGTCCCTGCAGCTGAGGGCCGTGTATCCAACCAGCCCGAGATCGAGAATCCGGCGGCTGAGGCCGAAACGGACAGCGATTCCTGGAACGAACGCTCGGGCGTTCAACCCGTTGAGAATCGCAGTGAGCGGCGGGACGTCAGGTGTCGTATCAGGGCGCGCCAGCGCCGCGCGGTTGATTCCGAGCTCGGCGAGCCCCGCATCGACGCGCTCTTGTGGTTCCCGGTCGAGCACCTCGACGAGGCGAGTTCGGAAGTTCGAAGCGATCTGACGATCGACGTCGGCGAGCGTTCTCATGCACGTCCCCGGATCTGGCGACTCAAGTAATCAATCTGGCGGGAAATGTGATTTACACCCTAATGGGCGCCGCGTACGGTGGAGACACCATCCCCGAGCGGAGGCCGCCATGGGTCAGAACAACATCGTGCTCACGATCCCGGAGCCCGGCAGGGTCGAACTCGTCGAACGTCCGTACCCGAAGATCGTCCCCGGATACTCCCTGGTCGAGGTCGAGATCGCCCCGATCTGCATCGAGCACCAGGTCTACAAGGAGCACCGCTTCGAATGGCACTCGGATGCCGATAACCAAGGTCACGAGGGCGTCGGCACTATCCGCGAGGTGACTCCCGGATCGAAGTTCGAAGTCGGGGATCGGGTCGTCATGTACCAGGGCAACCCGTGCCAGGAGTGCTTTGTGTGCGTTCGCGGGCTCAGCCCGACCCACTGCATGAGCATCCCGTACGAGGCGCTGACAGAGACCCAGGATCCCGCGACGGTGCTCGAGGAGCTCGGTGGCGGGAAGGCGATCGATGCGCCCGGCGGGATCATGGCTATTCAGAACGTCTGTGGAAGCGAGTCGGGTGCCTTCGGCTTCAGCAAATACCGCATCGCCCCAGACTTCATGATCCAGAAGCTGCCGGACGATCTCCCCTTCCGATATGCCGCACTCGCAAACTGCTCAATCGGATGCACCTATACGGCGCTGGAGGAGGCGGACATCCGGCGGGATGACTGGGTTGTCGTCGCGGGAGTCGGCTTCATCGGGTTTGGCTCAATCATCAACGCCAAGTACCGCGGCGCCAGGGTGATCGTGCTCGGGCGCAACCCGTTCCGGATGGCTCAGGCGAAGAAGATGGGCGCCGACTACATCGTCAACCCTGATGACGAGGACTGGCTTGAGCAGATCCATGAGCTCACCGGCCCTCAGAAGGGAGCCGATCTCGTCATCGAGGCATCCGGCTACCCGTACTACCAGAAGAAGGCGCTCAAGGCCGTTCGGCGCTTCGGCTGGGTCTGGCTCTACGGATTCCTGGTTGAGGCCGGTGAACCGCTCCCGATCAATCTCCTCGACGAGATCCACAACCGCGGGGTGAAGCTCTCCGGCAGCCACGACGTGTTCATCCGTCATCGAGAAGGTCTGATCCGGATGCTGCGCAACGCGGAGGTGCAGGAGATGGCAGACCACCTCATCACCCATGAGTACAACATGTCGCAGGCAGCCGACGGTTTCGAGGCAGCGCTCTCGAAACAGGCAGGGAAGATCTACCTCTACCCGCAAGAGAACTGTCCTAGCCCGGGCTTGTCGCCGAACCTACGCGAACTGGTCGCCACCCAAGCCGGCGCTGGAGCGGGGTAGTCGCATGCCCGACGACACCGCCGTCGATGCGTTCATGGCGCGCTACTACGACGTTGCGAGGCGTTCCAAGGAGGAGAACCGCCGCATCTTCAATCAGGTCTGTGTTCGTGTCGACGACATCGACGCTGCGGAACAGCTCCTATCGGATTCCTTCGGTATCGACGGCTTCGTCCGACCCGCTGGCACGCTGTTCGAAGGCGAGCAGGAGCTGAGCGTTGCGTGGGTCAGCGACGAGGTGTACCTCGAGTTGATGCAACCGGCAGAACCCCAGGAACTTGGATACGACACGGGCTGCGGCCTACCGATCGGTCATCTGAGCGAGATCGGATTCTTCGTGCCGGACCTTGAAGAGGAACTCGAGCGGCTCGCCGGACTCGGATGGAACGTGACCGACGCCATCGAGGATCTCGGGGCGCGCATGGTCAAGATCGACACCGATCCACCCTCGGGCATTCCGGTCGAGTTGGTGGACGTGCGATTCGAAGACGAGGAGTGAGATGGTGAACCGGTTCAGCTTGGACGGCAAGCGGGCGCTCATCACCGGCGGTACCGCGGGAATCGGTCTTGCGGTGGCTTGTCGGTTCGTTGAGGAAGGCGGGCGTGTCGCCATCGTGGGACGACGCGACGACGGTGCAGCGATCGCCGACGATGTCGGTGCGTCCTTCGTTCGATCGGACGTCGCGACGGAGCCGGGGGTGCGGTCGGCGCTCGAGTATGCATCAGCGGCGTTCGGCGGACTCGACGTACTCGTCCTCAACGCCGGAATCGACCCGGGTCTTGCCCCGATGACCGAAGTCGACGCTGCCGAGTTCGAGCGAAATCTCGACATCAACTATCGCCACATCTGGTGGGGC
>RCNF010002413.1_pt1 | contig 10027 bp, 9 predicted proteins | sample 2041311 | NCBI WGS metagenome assembly RCNF01 (sample SAMN09708228, study PRJNA481090) | Marine sediment metagenome, whole genome shotgun sequencing project. | biome: marine sediment; feature: ocean; material: sediment; isolation source: Sewage treatment plant 2 marine sediment (STP2) ... | reverse complement strand
CGTGAGCCCTTGGACTCCGCTCAGGGCCGTGAGCCCTTGGACTCCGCTCAGGACCGTGAGCCCTTCGACTCCGCTCAGGACCGTGAGCCTGTTGAAAATTCCGAGCTTGTCGAGGTGGTCGAACGGCCGTTTTGATACTCGTAACGAAAATCTTAATTACTCCGCCCTGAAAAATAGCCATAACAGGGTTGGGTAGTATAAAATAATTAATCCGCCGGACCTTCGATCTAACAACTTACTTCCGTTTTCAAAGAACAATTTGCAACCCTAAATGTGCTATTTTTCAGGGAGGAGTAATTAGCAAGGACCTTTTTTTGCGGGTGATCTTATTTTCCCGTCATCACGGATACCTGTTTAAAGTCATTGCCGCTGACCTGAAAAAAGTAGGTAGCGCCACCTTCCAGGTCGCCCTTTTTGTCAAAGGATACCGGAAAGCCCAGAATACCCTTGTAGTTTTTTACTTTATGCAAATAGTCCACGACTTCTTTGCGGGTGATATTACCGTCGGCAGCGGCCTGATCGATGGCTGTCAGCAGGATGTTCATGGCCTCGTAGGCCGGCGGTCCAAACCCGCTGAGGCTGCCGTATTTGGTTTCGTATTTTTGAACGTAATCAGCGGCGGCGGGAATGGCATAGATATCCGGCCCAAAGTGATAGACGTATGAACCATCGGCGGCACCTTCGGCCGCCTGGATGTAGTCTTTTTTATCCCGGGCACCTTCAGACCCAAAAAAGATGGCGTCGATTTTCAGCTCTTTGGTCTGGCGCACCCCGATGGCATTGTCCGGTGCGGTGGTGGCAATGAAGAATATCACATCCGGATCGTACGCTTTTACCTTGGTCAAAACGGCCGAATAGTCCTTGGCACCCCCCACAATGGTTTCCTGCATGATGTCGGTGATTCCCAGCTTTTCCAGACCAGCAATGGTCTCTTTGGATAGATTTTCGCTGTAAGCTACCTTTTCATTGAGGATGGCGACCTTTTTGACTTTCAGATAGTTTTTGATAAACAGGGCGACATTCCAGCCGTGGGCATCATTACGGGCATTAACCCTGAAAAAATGCCGATAACCCTGCTCGGTGAGGTTGGGCTTTGATGCGGCCGTGGTAATAGTGGCCAGGTCGGCGGTCCCGTAGATTTTTAATGTTGCCTGGGCGATGTGGCTCATGGGTGGGCCGACCACCCCGTACATGAGTTTGTCCGCCACAAATTTGTGCGCCACATTGACTCCCTGGGCCGGATCCATGGCGTCGTCCCCCATGATTTGTTCGATCTTCACACCCTGAATGCCGCCCCGGGCGTTCCATTCATCGACGGCGATTTGAGCGGAGTTTAAGATTTCAGCGCAGGGGGCCGCAGCATCTCCGGTAAATGCGCCGGCATTGCCGACATGGATACCTTTTTTCACATCGGCGCTGTGCCCGAATCCGGCCAATCCAAGGATCAACACCATCGCTAAGACGATCATTAATGTTTTTTTCATTATTGCCCTCCTTTTTTTGGTGATAGGTTAGTTCCATGTTCCACTGGCATTAAAACACGCGTGTCGGTTGCTATAAAAGCCTCGTGCCGTTGTCGCTCCAGCAAATCCATGATGTCCTCCTGGGCCAGTTGCAGGTGAGATTGAATGGCTTCATTCACATTCGACCGCACTCCAGAAAGAATGGCTTCATATATCCTGTGATGGCCATCTCTGGTTTTTTGTGACATCACCGGGAGATGAATCATGGCCATACGGTATTTCAGGGTGTGATCGCTCAGGGTTTGGCAGATTTGAAACAGCGTTCTACTGCGCGTGGCCTTGTAAATAATGCCGTGAAACTCTATATCCAGATCCGTCATTTTTTCGGTCAGGCCCGATTCGAGCACCTCATCGGTTTCTTGGATATTGAACTCCAGCCGCTTGAGTTCTTCTTCGGTTATTTTTTCCATGGCCAGGCAGGCCGCAATTTGCTCGATGGTCATGCGGGTGGTAAACAAATCCTGAATGTCGTAATCGGACATTTCTTCCACAATATAGCCGGCCCTGGGAATGGAATATAACAGGCCTTCCAGGGACAGCGTGTGAAGGGCTTCCCGGATAGGAGTCCGGCTGACCTTCATATCCGCCGCCAGGTTCGACTCGACCAGCCGGGTGCCGCCGTTAATTTTTCCGGTAATAATGGCGGTGCGAAGTTCTCGGTACACCCGTTCGGTCAGCGAGTTCGTCTCTTTTTTGGTTGTTTTGAGTACCTTCATGGATATTTAAGGTTCAGGGTTCAAGGGTTCAGCGTTCAACCCGGGAACGGTTAATAAGAATAAATGATGAGTGCTGTTCAGTTAGACGAATGGTATTTAATTAGTATATAGAAGTTTAATTGTCAAGTTGAAGTTCAATATCATAAAATAATTTAACTATCTGAAAATATTTAAAATATAATCAGTAACCCAATTAATATACCAGAAGAATACACTTGACATACAAGCTTCTATTGCCCTAAACTTCACGGACTGATGCGAGTCCTGCGTTGACAGTTGGAAACCTATGGCAAGAGTTCATGGGTTCAGAGGTTCAGGGGTTTAGGCGGTGGCGTCCGATCCGCTTGATTAAATTTTTTTCCGGATAAGCGCCTTTTATTTTATGGTGGAAAAGAGCAATGTATAAACTTAAAGTAACTGCAGAAAGAATCGACGGCTATTGCAATCAGCCCATACTGGTGGGAGACAGTTTTATTCTGGATGGGGGCAAGATCATGATTCCGGAAGGAAAACACATCTGCATGTGGGCCCTGCAGAGCATGATGCCCATATTCCCCCTGCTCCAGCGCATGGAGCCTAAAAAAGGGGATTGGACCGGCAAAGCCGGACAGCTGTTTGTCTGTCCGGACCCCAAGGGCAAAGTCCATTACCGAATCGAAAGGATAACAGAAGAATGATAACTCTCGAGCTTGCCAAATGTTCCGGCTGCAGTCGCTGCGAGGTGCACTGCTCTTTTTTCCATTCCGGCAAAATCGGCCGAAGCGGGGCCCGGATCAAAGTCGTTAAAATCGAAGATATCGGCATTGATTTCCCGGTGGTTTGTCAGCAATGCCAGGAGCGCTATTGCACCAAATGTCCCGAAAAAGCCATTGAAATCGGCTCTCTGGGTCAGGTGATTGTGTCCCCGACGCTGTGTACGGCCTGCGGCACCTGCGAAATCATGTGCCCCATCGGCGCCATTGAACTGTATGAGGAAATTCCCCATGTCTGTGACCTTTGCGGGGGGGATCCCCGTTGTGTTAAAGCCTGCACCCTGGACGCCATTCACTATGAACCGGACGTTACTGAAAGGGTCAGCCTGAAGGAATACAAAAAGGGCAGTCGCAATCTCAACCCGGAAGAAAAGCGACTGCGTTATGCGCTGGCATCGGCTCAGGACCTGAGAGATCACTGGGTTGCTGAAAGGAGAAGATAAATGCTGCATGGATACGGTGGACATATTCTCAGAGCCGATCTGACCTCCGGTCAAATTCGCCATGAAAAAACAGATCCGCAGTTTATGCTCGACGTCATCGGCGGCCGCGGACTCAATTCGACTCGCCTGTATCAGGAGTTGAAACGCGATATCGAACCCTTGTCTCCGGAAAATATATTGCTCATCGGGGTTGGTCCGCTAACGGGCACCCTGCTGCCGGCCTCGGCTTTTATGACCATCTCCGGTAAATCACCGATGACGGGTATCCTTGGCGATTCTGCCGCCGGCGGGCATTTCGGCGCTGAAATCAAACAGGCCGGATACGATCAGATTGTAATGACCGGGCGCAGCCCAAACCCCTGTTATCTTTTGATTGCCGACGATCATGTTGAAATCCGTGATGCCTCCCATCTGTGGGGCTTGGATATCTGGCAGACCACTGCCGCCATTCGCAAAGACCTCAACGACAATGCCATTCAGATCGCCGCCATCGGGCCGGCCGGAGAAAACCTGGTAAAGTACGCCACCGTAGCCTGCAATAATTCCCGCATGTGCGGCCGAACCGGCATGGGGTGTTTATTCGGCTCCAAACACCTGAAAGCCGTGGCAGTTCGGGGCAGGGGACGATTGACCGTAGCGGACCCGCCCGGTTTTCTCGAACTGTGCCGGGAAATGGATCAGCGTATCATGGTCCACCCGGAATACGAAAAACGCAACGCCCTGGGATCCACCCTGCTGATGAAAGCTTTAAACGGGATCGGAATTTTACCCACCAATCATTTCCAACAGGGGCTGTGTGAATATGTGGATCAGGTCAGCGGCGAGACCCTGGCCGATAAGTACAAGGTCAAAAACAAATCCTGTTATAACTGCAATCTTCACTGCTCCCGCTATTATCTTACCCGGGAGTTGGAGGCCGAAGGCCCGGAATTTGAAACCCTGTGCAGTTTTACTTCCCGGATCGGAAATGACGATCTTGAATTCGGTCTTAAAATGAATGCGTTTTTGAATCGCATGGGGCTGGATTCACTCAGTACCGGCGAAACCATCGGCTGGGCCATGGAGTGCGTTGAAAAAGGGTTGCTGACCAATGATGATTTCGACGGCCTGGATTTTACCTGGGGCAATTGCCAAACCGTTGAAAAGCTGTTGGATATGATCATCCGCCGGGAAGGCATCGGCGATGCCTTTGCTGAAGGCACCCGCAGCCTGGCCCAACATTTCGGTAAGGGTACGGACGAATATGCCTTCCATGTCAAAGGGCTGGACATGATCTGCGGCGATCCGCGCGGAATTAAAGCCTTTGGATTAACCTATGCCATTGCCTCCCGGGGAGGCGACCACCTGAGAGCAGAGCCTTTTTTCGAGTTGACCGAACGCTACGATGAGGCCGAAAAACGCTGGGGGATAAGGGAAATTGCCGACCGCTTGGCAGATAAGGGAAAGGCGGTCCTGGTGGAACACACCGAGCGCCAGGCCCTGCTGACCGACTGTCTGACCATGTGCAAGAACATCGGTTTGAGTATGGATGTTCTCGATTTTGATATTGCCTCCCGCCTGCTGAAGGCCGGCACCGGTTTGAAATTTAGCCCGGAAAAGGTCGACCAAGCTTTAAAGGGCGTAATTATCAAAGATCGCAAAATGAATATCGACTTCGGTATAACGTCCGCTGATGATACCCTGCCAAAACGCTTTACCCACGAACCGCTGAAGGAAGGAGCTTCAAAAGGCCAGGTCGTACCTGTTGACCGTATGGTCAAGGAATACTATGAGGTCAAGGGGTGGGACAAACACGGGGTTCCCCGGGATTGAGCGAAGAATTCGGAATTCGGAATGCGGAATGCGGAAAATAAGAAAGGCGTGTCAGGATACGAGTTGCGGGTTACGGGTTTGTTCTAATCGTCCTCGTCGTCGTTCTCGTCCTCGTAATCGAAAAAGCTGAATATGGATTCCACCATCCCGCGACTTCCCGGTGATCCGGGACATGCCGAAACCTTTTCCTTTGTGGTCAGATTATGCGGGTGGCAGTTGACTCAGGACCGTGCTGTATTAAATTATTGATTATTTCTACATCCTAATAGGGGGGAGGCATGTTTATGGAAAAACAGAATCTGTTGGATGGAAAAAGACTTCTCATCGTTGATGACGAACCGGATGTATTGGATGTTTTAGAAGATTTGCTCACCATGTGCAAGGTTACCAAGGCGTCTAGTTTTGAACAGGCCAAAGATTTGCTGGAAAATCAGTATTTCGATATGGCGATATTGGATATCATGGGTGTTAAAGGCTATGAGCTGTTGGAGATATGCAACCAAAAACGGGTGATCGGTGTCATGCTGACCGCCTATGCCATGACGCCTGAAGATATTAAAAAATCCTATGAAAACGGGGCAGCCTCCTTTGTCCCCAAGGAAAAGATGGCGGAAATTACAACCTATTTAACCGATATCTATGAAGCCAAAGAAAAAGGCAAGAATTTGTGGTGGCGCTGGTTTGACCGTCTGGCGGATTACTGCGAAAGGAAATTCGGTCCCGACTGGCAAAAAAACCATGGTTTCAAAGTCCGATGAGGTAATAGTTATTTAGAATACATCCAACCATCCTCCCGCGCTTTTTATCGCCAAGGCACTACTGTTACTCGTAGTATTAGAATTGATTTGGGTCTTAGAATCAGTCTATGGGATTCCAAGAACTGAAATTTTAGATTCGATAAGCGAACTTTTACTAATACCAATTTTAAAATTTGAGCATCAGTCAGTTTTGCAACAATTTACACTATCTGCACAAGCAAACAGATATGATCTATCTGATTTTTTATTAAGACCGGAAAAAGGAGGCATACAAATGAAAGTGATCAAATGGGCCTTTATCGCCCTGCTCTTCGCGGTATTTCTGGGTTCACAGGTCCAGGCTCAGGAAATTATCGTTTACCCGGCCAAGGGGCAGAGCAACGAGCAGATGGAGAAGGACAAATTCGAGTGTTACAGCTGGGCCAAGGGGCAGACCGGCTTTGATCCCATGCAGATGCCCACAGCCACCTCGCCGCCGCCGTCCCAGGAAAGGAAAAGCGTGGGCCGCAGCACAGTCGGCGGTGGCTTGTTAGGAGGTGCCGGCGGGGCGGTTATCGGCGGCATTGCCGGGGGCAGTAAAGGCGCCCGGAAAGGGGCGGCCATCGGCGGTCTTTCCGGCGGCGCCATCGGGGGCATACGCAGCTCGAGGCAGAACCGGCAGGCCGATCAGCAACAGCAGCAGTGGGAGCAGCAGCAGGCCAACCAGTACATGCAGAAGCGCAATGCTTACAACCGCGCCCATGCTGCCTGCCTCGAGGGCAGGGGCTACAGCGTAAAGTAAAGAATCCTGGCCCAGCTTCCGGCCTGTAGGGCCTACAGCCCGGAGGGAGGGTCAGGTTTTCAATGTTATAATAAATATGGGTTTCTATGATCGGAGGTTACGATGAAAAGATACATCTGGATCGTGTGCGTATTTTTGGGTTCTATCATTGCGGCATCAACTGTTGGGGCCGGAGACTTCGACGGTACGCGGCCCTTGTTGATATCGGTCATCCGGGTGGTCGAATGCACCCCGGACGGCACCTGCCGTGAGGTGACCCCTGCAAGTGTTGAACTGTCGCAGTTTTTGAAAATCGATTTCACCAACAAGACAATCCGCCCGGCCGCTACCGACGATAAAACGCCGGCTACGACCATCGAGCGCCAGGAAGTTGTCGACGGCAAGCTCATTTTGCAGGGCGCCGAAGACGGCTATGAAAAGATGCGCGACGGCCTCGGTTGGACCATGGCCATTTCAGAGGAGAGCGGCCAGGTGGTGCTGACGGCATCCGGCGATCAGGTGGCCTTTGTGGTGTTCGGTGCGGCCCTGCCGCTTTAGCCCGTTGATTGGGTGTTTCCAAACCGGCAAAAGGGGTTCCTTTGAAATCCATAGCCATTTTCGTTAAACGCAGAAGCTGCTATCTCACCTGGGCCGTGCTTGGCATCGTGGCGGCTGCGGTTACACTTTACACCCAGAACTGTGCCGGCCCGCCCCTGAAGCCCTGGCACAGTGAGAAGCTGACGGAAGAATTTACAGCGGAGATGGCGGATGAAATCCGAACCTTTGATGACTACCGGCAGCTGGAAGATCGGTTGTTTGCGCAACTGGAAGAAAAAATTTACGCAGGCACCGAAACCGGGCCTGAATACGCACTCGTTCGTTACAGTGTCGGCAGTGCAGCAGACCCGCAGCACCGCCGGCCCAACTGGAACCGCAGCTTTGAATTTCGCACCGACAAACCGGTTGGCGGCGTGCTGTTGTTGCACGGCATGTCGGATTCGCCTTACAGCCTGCGGGCCCTGGGCGAGACGCTCAAACAGCGCGGTTACTGGGTCATCGGGTTGCGGTTGCCCGGCCACGGCACCGCGCCTTCAGGGCTTAAGAGCATCGGCTGGCAGGACATGGCCGCCGCGGTGCAGCTGGGTATGGAGCACCTTGCATCTAAAGTGGGACGGAAACCGATCCACATCGTGGGCTATTCGAACGGGGCCCCGCTGGCGATAAATTACACCCTCGACGCACTTGAAGGCAATACCCTGCCGGCGCCGGCCAGCCTGGTGCTGATCTCTCCTTCCATCGGCATTCACGCTGCCGCGGCGCTGGCCAAATGGAAACGCCGACTATCTGATTTTCCCGGTATGGGGGGACTTGCCTGGTTGTCGGTTCTAGCTGAATTCGATCCGTACAAGTACAACTCCTTCGCAACCAATGCCGCCGAACAGGTTCACAGTCTGACCCGCTCCGTGGCCCGGCGTATCGCCGCCCGGGCAGGGTCCGATACGAGCAAAATTTTTCCGCCAACCCTGGTGTTCCTGTCGACCGTCGATGCAACGGTCTCAACGGGTGCGGTGGTTGACCGATTGCTGAAGCGCCTGAGGCCTGACCGCCATGAACTCGTGCTGTTTGACATTAACCGCTTCGCGGCCAAGTCAACCCTGTTGATCTCCGATCCGGCTCCGCTGACGGCCCGGTTAATGGCTGACAACAGCCTGCCGTTTGTTGTTACCCTGGTCACCAATGAGAACCCGAAGAGCACCGCGGTCGTCGCCCTCCACAAACCGCCGCTCTCAGCCGAAACATCAAGGACCGAGCCGCTGAACCTGGCCTGGCCGCCAGGCGTGATCTCCTTGTCCCACGTGGCGTTGCCTTTCCCGCCGGATGATCCGCTATACGGGCAGGCCCCTCCCGGGAAAGGGGACATTCTTTTCCTCGGCCGGATGGCTATTCAGGGAGAGCTTGATTTGCTGAAAATTCCATACAGCTTTCAGGTGCGATTAAGATACAACCCGTTTTACACTTTCCTCGAGATGCGGGCGCTCGAATGGATCGATAACACCGCTAAAAAATGAGGGCCAAGTCTTCGTTTGACCTTTCAGGATGTTGCTTTCAATACATTTAAAGCGGGATTTCACAAATCAAGCCCCATTTTCCCTAACTGATGCAAATGGGATATTCAGGCTCATAGACAAAGCTTTCGAAGTGTTTATATTGAATTTAAATGTTATGAAGAAGAGGCGCTCAAAAGAAGTGCTGAGATATTAAAGGAAGCCGCTGTTGAACTCAATTCTTAGAAGATCCAAGCGAATTTAAGCGGGGTAACAAATCAATTTATTAACAACGCACTAACGTTGCAACGTTGGGGGTTATCGAGCAGGGCATTAGTGGGGCCGGTACGATCGGGACAGCAAAAAAGGAGAACCTCATGAAGAGGAAATGGAATACGGGGACAGTTTTTGTGCTGTGTTGCTTATGTATAGGAGTCCTTTGGGCGGGAGTTGCTCTTGCGGCGGAGCCGAGCCCCATCGGCGCCGATGCCTTTCCCCGCAGCCTGGAGAGCTACAACGATGCTGAAGCCGGCGGTATCTGGGCGATTTTGAAAAATCGCGTCAAACAGGAACCCTTCAATCTGGTCGCTACCCTGATTTTTGTTCTGGCCATCGTCCACACGTTTATGACCGCCAGGTTTATGGCCATTGCCCACAAATGGGAACACGAGCATGAAGAAAAAATCAAAAAGGGCGAAGCAAACCGTGAGTCTGTCCACCACGGGGCTGAAGCGTTTCATTTTTTGGGTGAAGTGGAAGTGGTCTTCGGTATCTGGGCCATTGCGCTGACGATGGCCATCATCGGGTTTTACGATTGGAAAACCATGGTGAATTACATCAGCTACGATGTCAATTATACCGAGCCGCTATTTGTAGTGGTGATCATGACCCTTGCCGCCACCCGCCCGATATTGAGACTGTCGGAAACCCTGATCCGCAAGATCGCCAATATGCTTGGCGGTACGTTGACCGCCCAGTGGCTGGCCACTTTGACCATCGGCCCGATTTTAGGATCGTTCATCACCGAACCGGCAGCCATGATCATATCCGCCCTGGTACTGGCCAGAATTTTATACGAGCTCGAACCCAGTCAGCGGTTTAAGTATGCCACCCTGGGTTTATTATTCGTCAATATCCCCGTCGGCGGCCCCCTGACCCACTTTGCCGCCCCGCCGGTATTGATGGTCGCCGGCTCCTGGGAATGGACCACGCTGCGCA
>RCNF010009207.1_pt1 | contig 10037 bp, 10 predicted proteins | sample 2041311 | NCBI WGS metagenome assembly RCNF01 (sample SAMN09708228, study PRJNA481090) | Marine sediment metagenome, whole genome shotgun sequencing project. | biome: marine sediment; feature: ocean; material: sediment; isolation source: Sewage treatment plant 2 marine sediment (STP2) ... | reverse complement strand
AGTAGCTGAGGGAAAACCTTCTCAATCTTCAGTTTCCTAAACATCAGGACTTACATACTATTCTCCCGTAAAAAAAATCATATACCAACTCTTCGGGATGCCTGATAGGGATCTGGACTCTATGTTAAAATCTTCCTATGAGCCTTTTTGTCGTCTTCATGGGTACTCCAGATTTTGCTGTTCCTGTTCTGGAAAAATTATCAAGTAACTTCCAGGTTACCGGGGTCATCACCCAGCCGGATCGTCCTTCCGGCCGGGGACAAAAATTGATTTCCTCAGCAGTTAAAGATTCCGCTGAATCTCTCAATCTGGAAATCTTTCAACCCGGGAATGTTAACTCCAAATCAACTCTGGAAAAAATTAATAACTGGAATCCAGACCTGATTGCTGTGGCTGCGTTTGGCCAAATACTCAGCCCAAAACTATTGGCTTTGCCAAAATATGGGTGTTTAAATGTCCATGCTTCTCTCCTTCCTCGCTGGCGGGGAGCATCTCCGATTAACGCTGCAATTCTTAATGGCGATCTCAATAGTGGTGTAACGATTATAGAGATGGCTGAAGGTTTGGATGATGGACCAATCCTGGCCCAGGAATCTACTCCGATCCAATCAGAGGAAACTGCTGGATCCCTCTCCGAGCGATTGTGTTCATTGGGTGCTGATCTCCTGTTAAAAACCATTCCTCCCTATATATCGGGAGAAATTCTATCCATCGAACAGGATCATTCAAAATCAACATACGCATCTATGTTGAAGAGGAAGGACGGTCTGCTAGATTTTCATCAAAAGGCCGAGGATCTGGCAAGACAAGTTAGGGCATTCTCACCCTGGCCGGGAACATATACAATCTGGAATGATCAGCGATTAATTATTCACCTGGCACATGCAATCAGCGTAACCTCTCCTGGGGCCGGGGTGTTTACTAGGTATGAGGGCAATCCTGCAATCGGGACTGGCGACGGGATATTGGTTTTGGATTACCTCCAATTGGCAGGAAAAAGAAAGGTTCCAGGAAAAGATTTCCTTCGCGGGACATCAATTTGGCCCAAGGTTCATTAAATCAACAAGGTTTTGGATAAAGAAAGTGACTAGATATGTCTCCGAAAAATAGTAATCCCTCATTTTATACTTTTACTTTCCTACGGCATGGTGAATCAATCGGGAATGCTGAAGAGCGCCATCAAGGCCAGGCTGATTTCCCGCTCACAGAACAAGGGAAAAACCAGGTACAAAAATTGGCTGCCTACTGGAAAAGGAAAGGAAAGGTTTTTGATCTGGCAATTTCCAGTCCATTATCAAGGGCGAAACAATCTGCTGAGATTCTCGATCAAGCCCTACATTTAAAGTTGGAATATGATCCAATTTGGATGGAGAGAGACAATGGTAAGTTAGCAGGATTATTATTCGAAAAAGCCATTAAAGAGGTGCCGTCCCCAGACAACATCCCCCTCTACCAACCTATTGGAATGACAGGAGAAAGTCAGTGGGAACTTTATCAACGGGCAGGAAATGCACTTAACCAATTGATGAAAAAAACCCCTGGCAAATATTTGATTATTTCCCATGGGGCCTTGTTAAATATGGTAATTCATACCGCAGTTGGGCTTACACCTCAAGCAAATTTTCAGGGTACAAATTTCAGATTTTCAAATACAGGATATACAAAACTGATTTTCATTCCGGTAAATAATACCTGGATTCTGAAAATTCACAACCTGACCAGCCATCTTGATGATTGATCTGACTTTATTCCTAAATTGAATATGGGATTTCGTTTTCTAATCTTCGGTGCCGGCGCAATTGGCACATATATAGGAGGAAGCCTGAGCCTGCGAGGCCATGAGGTTGTGTTCCTCGAACGACGGCAAGATGTACAAGCGCTACAAGAACGGGGTTTGAGGATGAATATAGGAGACATTCAATATCAGATCCCTTCCCCCAATTGTATTAGCAGCTTGGATGAAATCAAGGAAAAGCATTTTGATCTTATTATCCTGGCTCTAAAAACATATCATCTGGACGGGATCCTGCCAGATTTGAAGCGGTTAAAGAATCACCTGCCTCCTATCCTTTGCCTGCAAAACGGTGTGGAAAGTGAAAAAATTCTCGCTGAGAATATCGGTGAGGATTTGGTTATTCCGGGAACTGTAACAACAGCGGTTGACAAAAAACAAAAAGGAGATATTACCGTCCGCCGCTTACGGGGAATGGCTGCCACGGATAATCATCCAATAACAAGCGAAATCCTCCCCGCCTTCAACCAGGCAGGGCTTAATCTAATTCTGTACAAACAACCCGAGAATCTTAAGTGGTCAAAATTATTAATCAATCTGATGGGTAATGCCAGTTCGGCTATCCTGAATATGGGGCCGGACCAAATCTATTCCAACCCACGATTATTTATGTTGGAACTTAACCAACTTCGTGAAACATTGAATGTCATGAAATTAATGGGTATTCAACCAGTCAACCTTCCCGGTGTCCCGGTAAAATTACTGGCTCAGGTTGTTAAGTATCTTCCCCGTCAGATCTCCCAATTTTTGTTATCCAGGATTATTGGTGGAGGGAGAGGTGGTAAAATGCCCTCTTTTCACATCGATTTGTACGGTGGGAGAGGAAAAAGTGAGGTTGACCAGTTAAATGGCGCCGTAGTTCGAGCTGGGAAAAAACTCGCTTTCCTGACGCCGGTAAATCATTTATTCACTCGCGTGCTGATTTCGCTGATAATTGGGGAAGTGCCGCTGGAAAAATATGCCAATAAACCAGAGGTATTATTGGAAGAGTTATCCAATTCCTGATCCCAGATTCGCTCTATTAACTAATAATGTCATACACAAGGGGAAGCGGATCAACCGTTGAATCACTCCATTGATGTGCACTGATCAAACGTTTTCTGGCTCGATCAAAAGATTCCTGATCAGCTGCGTGGATGATGAAAAGATCATCCCCTTTTTCAATCCGATCACCAACTTCGTGAAGTATTTCAATGCCCACAGCATGGTTGATTAGATCCCCTTTCTTCTGTCTCCCGGCCCCTAAATCAACTGCTGTTTCTCCAACAATCCGGGCATGGATCTGGGATAAATAACCGGTCTCAGGTGATTGTACGGTCTTTACCACTTCCGCCAGGGGAAGTTTATCAGGATTCTCTATATAATCAGTATCCCCGCCCTGCGCTTTCACAAGAGCAAGGAATTTCTGCCAGGCTGTACCATCCTTGAGAGCTGTTTCAGCGGCTTCTCGAGCCTCTCCAATACCAGGAAACGCCTGCCCTAAAACCAACATTTGTTCAGCCACATCCAAACAGTGAGTTACAAAACTCTCAGGGCCCTTCCCCTGAAGAGTATCAATCGCTTCCTTAACCTCCAATGCGTTACCCACCGCAATTCCTAGAGGCTGATTCATATCCGATATCAAAGCTACCGCAGTTCTATTGGCAAGATTGGCAATGTCGACCATCAATTGAGCAAGCTTTTTAGCATCCGCTTGTGTTTCCATGAATGCGCCCAAGCCGATTTTTACATCAAGCACGATCGCCTGAGCGCCGGCAGCGATTTTTTTACTCATGATAGAAGAAGCAATCAATGGAATTGAATCCACTGTTCCGGAGACATCTCTCAAAGCATAGAATTTTCCATCTGCAGGAGCCAGTTCTGCAGATTGTCCGGTCAGAACCAAACCAATCTGGTCTAGCTGTGATAAAAATTCCTCAGTTGTTAAATCTACCCGGAAACCGGGAATGGATTCCATTTTATCCAAGGTTCCACCACTGAATCCCAATCCCCGTCCGGACATTTTTCCTATCGGCAGGCCACATGCAGCAACCAGAGGCTCTACAACCAGGGTGGTTTTATCTCCCACACCGCCGCTGGAATGTTTATCAACAGCAAAAGGAACGACCTGAGATAAATCCAGTACATCTCCAGAATTCACCATCGCCATTGTCAAGTCAGTGGTCTCTTGTGATGTCATACCGTTGATGAGAACCGCCATCATCCAGGCAGCAGCCTGGTAATCCGGGATAGATCCATCTGTAAATCCCTTGACGAAGAAATAAATTTCTTCCTGGTTTAATTCCTTTCCATCCCGTTTATTGATAATGATATCTAATGCTCGCATGGGTTCTCCAAATTACACCTTTTGGAAATTCTGATAAATTTTGATTATACCTTAACTAATTATCAAGATTGTTTTCTCTATTTTTCCCGTAAAGATTGATCTTTTTCTTCTGCTTTTGATTTTTTATAGCTTGCTCGATAAATTCCAATTACTCCAATCAAAACCAAAACACCGCCACCAATCGTCCAAATAGTGATAGGCTCACCCAGGATTAACCAGCCGAGAAATACTGCAATTACAGGATTTACATAAGGATAAGTTGTTACCAGTCTGGTCGGTAATTGCTGGAGAGCAGATACAAAAGACGTAAAAGCAATCACAGAGCCAAAAACAACCAGGTATCCCCAGGCCATCCAGGCTTCTTGCGTAGGGGATGGAATGGGTTCCTTGACAATCAGGGCAATTATCGCAAAGAATATTCCCCCAAATAACTGTTGATATCCTGAACTTACTCCTCGATTCAGCTCAACAGGGTGACGGGTTTGCAGAATTAATCCAGATGACCAGCTGAAACTGGCAAGAAGCAATAATAGAATGGGAACAAGATCTGCCCGAACACCGGAAGTTAGAACTGGATAACTGAGGGTTAAGATACCCAGAAATCCAATCACCAGGGATAAATTGACCTGGAATGATGGAATCCGGGAATTCAGGATTGAATCCAGGAAAGCTACCCAGATCGGTGTGAGAGCAATTATCAGAGCAGCTATTCCAGAATCTACTCGTTGTTCAGCCAGAACCACCAAACCGTTACCACCAATCCATAAAAGGAATCCTGACCCCATCAGGACAAATAAATCTTTCCTGGAAGGGCGGAGTTTCTTTCCTCTCACTAATCCCCAAAAGAGCAGGATAATTCCCGCGATAAATACCCGAGATCCTCCAAACCAGAATGGTTCAAAACCTGCCCCGCTCCTGATTCCAATCCGGATTGCTAGGTAGGTGCTTCCCCATACTATATATACAATGACGAGGTTGATCAGTCCTGCTGGAGTTACTTTCTTATTATCTTCCAAATCTTTTTCTCCTGAAAACCTTAAGTACAAAACAAAGGATCCTTAATTTAATATCATCACTTCTCTTTTAGGTTGAGATATATTTTATAGAAACTCAAAAGCGCGGGAATTTTGGATCATCAGCCGATACATATCCAACTAGGGATAGAGAAAACCGGAGAATTTCCCTTCTGCCAGGAGAACTGATTGATTTGCTTCCAATTCCGGGTCAAGAGGTAAATCCGGATCCGGAGCAAAAAAAGTCACCAACAAAGGTGCATCATGACCAGGTATGCGGAATTGAAGCAATAAAATAGAATTAGATAACCATCCAACAGGAGAAATTGAACTCGGAATTTCGCCGCCAGTTAAGCCTGCTAGGGCATTCAGCTCAGAATTAATTATATAGGTTTGGGAGTGATCTAAATTGACAACTCGCAAGCGCCATTCCAATTCCTCAAGAGTTAATCCGCTGGATTCAATCCAGGCAACATTTAGATTATCTGGTGAAAATACCACTTCCCCACCCCCGTTTGTACTGGATTCATGATATCTTTTTCCCCAAACATGACAGTCAACCAAATTTTTGATTATGATTCCTGATTCATTCTCTTCTGGATTGGCTCCTGGAGCATCCCCATAAGCCACCAGAGATTGGTCCGGAGAAAATCCCTTAACCCGGTAATCGGTACCAAGGTATTCAGTCACCTGATTTTGAGTTAAGTCAAAATAAAACAAGCCATGATATGGGGCGAATATAAAATCACTCATTTTATATTTTAAATATGTAAACCATGTTCCCTGGTTTAGTCCTTCTTCCCCGTAAATAGAAAGGGGGTAATAGACCAGCCCATCATCCTCTTTCCTTTCCAATTGAGGATTTATGCTGGCTAAATCCCCCATTTCCCCTGTTTTAAGGGTAGTAATGTATCCTTCTTCAGTGAATTCAGCAGTGCTGTAAACAATTAACGTGAACACACCACCAGCTCCTGAGATAGTTACTATTTCTCCGGGTGAATCCATCCCAAAAATTTCAGATCCAATATTTCCCTTGATCACACCTCCGGAGTCCTGACTTGTATAGATAAGGGGTGCCCCAGCAATTCCATTGGAAATCCCTCCTGCTATATGAATTTGGCTCTGGTCGACTCTTGTTAACCCGGGAGTAAGTTTTTCTCCCAGTAGATTTCCATCAAGATCATAAAAACGAATAGCTGAGTTATCCAACCCTGCCGCAAATCCTACCGGGAGATCAAGAACCTGTATTCCCGGTTGTAATGGAAGGCAGACGGGGATTTCCGGGGTGCGTGTAGGGGCAAGGTCATTTTGTGCTATTAATGTTGCTGCCACCGAGGTCTTCAACACGCTGAGATCCGGGGTAGCCTGCGCCTCTCCAGAACCACCTAATAGGCAGGCCCAACTTGAAAACAAGAGGGATATTACAAATAGGTATCCTTTCCATTTATTCATTCTGACCTCCTCCGCTCGACATCAGCGGGGTATTCCACTAGCATAGCACTCATATTTTGTTTACAGTGGGATATTCTAGCCAGGCGTAAACAATTATCCTGTGAAATCATACCCGAAAAAATTTACACTAACAACATCGCGTCACCGAAAGAATAAAATCTATATCCTTCTTGTTTCGCGATCTCATATAACTCCAAGATCTTTTTCCTCCCAACAAATGCGCTCACCATCATTAACAGGGTGGATTCTGGTAGATGAAAGTTAGTCAGCATGCAGTCTACCACCTTAAATGAATATCCGGGCAATATAAAAAGATCTGTTTCCCCTTCATAAGGTTCAATAACCTCTGGGGATTTTGATGCCAGCGCTGCAGTCTCCAAAGTTCTCACAGAGGTGGTTCCGACTGCGATTATCCTTCCATTCATTTCTCGAGCAGTATTAATCGCGGAAGCAGTCTTTTGAGGAAGCTCACACCACTCCTTATGGATGTTATGTTTCCTGGGATCTTCTTCATAAACCGGCGCAAACGTATCCAATCCAATATGAAGAGTAACTTCTGCAATCTTTGTTCCCTTTTCACGAATCGCTTCGAGCAGTTCATATGTAAAATGCAGACCCGCAGTTGGCGCCGCAGCTGATCCGGTTTGCCTGGAATAAACCGTTTGGTACCGCTCAGGCTCCTTCAGAGATTCGTGAATATAGGGTGGAAGAGGAACGTTGCCGATTTTATTGAGGAAAGGTTGAATGGGTTCGTGGAATCTAATTAACCGCAGTGGTCCTCCCAGGTCCTGCTCGATAACTGCCTGGGGACCATCAGTGATTTGAATATGGATGCCAGGTTTTAACCCTTTCCCTCCCGCCAGTGCTTGCCAGCTTCTTTCTCCAAGCTCGCGTAGCAAAAGTAATTCTATTTTTCCCCCGGTAGGGATTTTTTTTCCGTATAAACGAGCCTGGATCACCCGGGTGTGATTCAATATCAATAAATCATTTGTATTGAATGTTCCAACTACATCCTTAAAATTTTTGTGGCTTATAGATCCAGACTTCCGATTATATATTAATAAACGCGAAGAATCCCTGGGTTGGACCGGTTTTTGAGCAATAAATTTCTTTGGTAAATGATAATAAAAATCTGATGTTTTCAAAGGAAAGTTTCACTTCTTTAGAAATAAATTAATGAGTAAAGTTAATATAATTGAGATAATCAGAGAGGAAACGATTGGAACCATACATGTAAAATTTTCCCGCTTAATAATAAGATCTCCTGGTAAATTTCCAAAAGGTAGATTTAGTTGTGCTGCAAGATAAATTAGTCCTGCAATAAGCAACAAACCTATCCCGAATACTGCCAGCATCCGGGCGATATTCATTAAATCCATTTATATTCCTTACTTGATCAATCTGGGTTGTACTGCGTCGGCAGGAGGTTCCAGTCCCATATGGAGATATCCCAGTTGGGTTGCCACTCTGCCCTGTGAAGTGCGATGCATAAACCCCAGTTGTAGCAAATACGGTTCAACAACATCCATGATGGTATCGGGGTCTTCCCGGATAGATGCTGCGATAGTTTTTAACCCCACCGGACCACCTTGATACTTAACTACTATTGCTTGAAGAACCCTCCGATCCATTGTATCCAGACCTTTCTCATCAATATTTAATAAATCAAGGGCATCTTTTGATATTTTTGGGGTTATTATGCCTTCCCCTCGAACCTGGGCAAAATCTCTCACCCTCCTCAACAGCCGGAGTGCTACCCGGGGAGTCCCACGAGATCTTGTGGCGATCTCTGTTATTCCTTGATCATCTGAAGGGACATCTAATCTCTCCGACGCTATCCGGATAATATCGGTGATTGCATCTGAGGTATAGTAATCTAGCCTGTATACCGCACCAAATCTGGCTCTGAGCGGCGCAGTCACTAAAGCCAATCGAGTGGTTGCTCCCACAATAGTAAAACGGGGTAATTTTAACCTGACAGACCTGGCTGAAGGGCCTTTCCCGATGATAATGTCCAGCGAATAATCTTCCATCGCCGGATATAAAATTTCCTCCACAGCCCTACCCAGTCGGTGAATCTCATCTATGAAAAGGATATCTCCTTCATTCAAATTGGTTAAAATTGCTGCTAAATCTCCAGCCCGTTCCACAGCTGGGCCTGAGGTAATTTTGATATTAACACCCATTTCATTAGCCAGGATGTGTGCCAGGGTTGTTTTTCCCAAACCAGGTGGTCCATAAAAGAGAACATGATCCAACGCTTCTTCTCGATGTTTGGCAGCAGAAATTAAAATCTCCAGATTTTCCCGGATTATGTCCTGGCCAATCATCGTAGCCAGATGTTGAGGACGAAGGGCATGGTCTAGCTGATCTCCGGGTTTTGGGTTTGAATCTACTGTCCGCTCTGGTTGTTTATCATCCATGACTAAGATTATACCGAAGTCAGACCCAATTGCGTAGTTATGTACCCGAATTAAAGACTAAAGGATATAATTCTCTTAATACAAACTCTTTTTTACGCATTAGTTGATAAAAGCGGAGAATCCAGGGAGAGAGACGATGAGAACAATATATGAATCCAGCCACCCGCTTGTTGCTCATAAACTAACCAGATTACGGGATAAAACTACGAATCCTAAAAAGTTTCGGGAATTAATCCGAGAAATCTCAGCCTTGCTAGTTTACGAAGCTACTTCTGATTTAGAAATTGAAACCAAAACAGTTGAAACTCCTCTGGCAGAAGCAGCTGGAGTAGAACTCAAACAACCGATTGGTCTAATCCCAATTCTTAGATCTGGATTGGGAATGGTGGAAGGGATCTGGGGATTAATGCCTTCAGCAGAAGTATGGCATATAGGTCTTTACAGGGATGAAGAAACGCTGCAGCCAGTCCAGTACTATAATAAACTCCCCCTGGAACCGACTGTTTCAGTTTGCCTAGTCCTGGATCCAATGCTGGCAACCGGAGGCTCTGCAGTAGCCACTGTGGATATTCTCAAGAAATGGGGAGTCCTAAAAATTAAATTTGTAGGTATCTTGGCAGCACCAGAAGGTGTAGAAGCAATGCAAACAGCTCATCCTGATGTCCCCCTTCACCTGGCTGTGATCGATAAAAAATTAAACCAGAATGGATATATCGTACCTGGACTGGGTGATGCGGGGGACCGTCAATTTGGTACGGGTTAATTAACAACGCATCAAATTCTTATTTGTATCAAAACCGGAGGTTTATTGAATTACACACTCCGCTATGTTGTCATTAGTCTTGCAGGTTTCATCATCGCGCTGGTTTTTACGCCCATCAGCAGCAATATCGGTCTGCGCCTGGGCATCGTCGCTACTCCTGGTGGTCGACGGAAGCACAAGGGTGCAATATCAAGATTGGGTGGGGTAGGTCTGGCGTTGGGATTCTTCGGAGCCCTTAGCGTAGCGCAATTATGGCCCATTGAAACCG
>RCNF010002410.1_pt1 | contig 10039 bp, 7 predicted proteins | sample 2041311 | NCBI WGS metagenome assembly RCNF01 (sample SAMN09708228, study PRJNA481090) | Marine sediment metagenome, whole genome shotgun sequencing project. | biome: marine sediment; feature: ocean; material: sediment; isolation source: Sewage treatment plant 2 marine sediment (STP2) ... | reverse complement strand
GATGACGAAAGAAAAGGTTTTTGTTCCATTAAAGATGATGACATGACCAGTGAAATTTTTGCATTGCTTCGTCGGGCTGACGTGGTTGTTATTGCCACAGGTTCCCATCCAGGAAGTCTTTCCCTTCCAGGCATCGATTCTGAGTCAGTAGTGCAGGCCCAAAAGGTCTACGAGAAAGGAGGCATTGACGGTCAGAGCATAGTCATTGTTGGGGGAGGCGATATTGGTTGTGAGACCGCCGATTGGCTCGCTGGAGAGCAAAGAAAGGTAACTATTGTAGCCAATGGCAAAACAATCATTTCCGAACAAAACATACCTGGAATGACTGGTGGAGCCTTGGATAACGATGAAGCGGCTCCAGGCCCAATTATGATACAGGGCGATCATGGTCCTGTAGAGTTTCGGAAATTAGAGATTATGCCAATCGCTAATTAACACCCTATTCTTTAGCAGTTATTCTGGCCACAACGCCTAGCGCTTTTTCTTTTTCGTCTTGGTTTACGTGTAGTTCTACATTGCCCAACATGGAGGAAGCGAAACCAGCGAGTCGCGCAGATTCACCTTCGTCTTTAATAATTGGCTCGATGCCAAGTTCCTGTAATTCTAACGCGATACGTTTTCCGATTAAAGCGTTACCACTGTACACTTTGATGTAGTTCGATTCCATTTTTTTTACTTTATTATAGCGTTTAACTCGGCAAGGAAATCATTGAATTTTTGCAAGGTATTGCTTAAAATCGTTATTTGTTCTTGCGCCTCTTTCCAATCTTTTTGTTCAATCGCTTCCCGAACGCCCGGAAGTGTCTTCACCCCATAGCCGGTATAAAATCCAGGAGCATATATTTGATGTTTGAACCAAGGTCTTCTTGGTAAACCCTTTTCTGAGGTTAGCATACGCTCTGCGCTAATCAGTTTTTCGTTCAATTCCTCTTGTTTCGCTTTTGAAATTTGGATACCCTCGGTTAAGGAAAGCATCTTTATCGTGGTATTCAATGAGGCTAATTCATTCTGTACGGGAGCAAAGTTGAGGTATGGAACATCTTTCTTAGCTGCTGGTGCGTTGAATTCCTTTTGTGGGTCTGCTGCCAACACGAACGCATTGTTTTTTAACAGCTTGTTGTGTTTTTCTGCTGCCTTTCGCATTTGGTCAGCGTCTGTTTTAATTTCTTCCCAATATCCTGATACTGTCGTGTACCATTCCTTAAAATCGAAGGGAAGTACATCAGCGTTAGCTAACCGAAGGGTGATTCTTCCTGCGGTGTTTGCCAAAGCAACACCATAGGCAAAGTTTGGGTCTTTAAAACGTTTATAGTGCGGATAGGTGTCGTAAATGGTATGGTATTCCCCTCCGCCATTTTCTCCACCAAATCCTAAATTTAAGGAAGCGATGCCCGCATGTTGTATAAAAGGAGTATAATCGGATCCGGAACCGAGGGCATAAAGATTAAAGGCATCATCGCCACCGCTAACCATTTGTCTCGCAATCTTCCTTTCTTTTATAGATACACCTGTTTGTGGATCTTTTACTGAGCCGGCAACTTCTTTTACCATAGCCTGAAGAGAGTGTGAACCTCCAGCTCCCAGAAACCCACGGCCGTTTCCATCCGTATTGATATATGCGACTACTTTTTGTTGCAATTCTTTTTTATGGTCTTCTACCCATTCTGTAGATCCGATAAGACCTGGCTCTTCCGCATCCCATGCGCAATAAACCAAGGTACGTTTTGGTTTTTGACCATTTTTTGCTAGTTCCCCCACTACCCTTGCTTCTTCCATTAGAGCGACCATTCCGCTAACGGGGTCATTTGCGCCATGTACCCACGCATCGTGGTGGTTTCCGCGCATCACCCACTGATCCGGAAAATCTGTCCCTTTCATTGTAGCTATTACATTGTGTGCAGGTACCAATTTCCAATCAAAAGTCAGTTTCAAATGCACCTTTGCTGGCCCTGGCCCAATGTGATATGTAATAGGCAATCCACCTCGCCATGAAGTAGGAGCAACCGGACCTTCTAAAGCTTCCAGCAAAGGCTGTGCATCTTCGTAGGAAATAGGGAGTACTGGAATTTTTGTAATCGTAGGAGCATCTTTTCTGTCTAGCCGTTTTGCATCTTTGGTGGCAGCATAGCCGGGAGTCAAAACATCACCAGGATAGGTAGGCATATCCATCACCGAACCGCGTTGCACTCCGGTCTTGTTCTTATAAGCACCCTTTGGGTATACATCGCCTTGTCCGTAGCCATCATCTTGTGGGTCAGAATAAATAATACAACCAATAGCACCATTTTCGGCCGCTAGTTTCGGTTTTATTCCGCGCCAAGACCCTTGGTATTTTGCAATTACTATTTTACCTTTTACACTAATACCTAGTTTTTCTAGTTCTTCATAGTCTTTTGGAATCCCATAGTTTACAAATACCAGTTCTGCGGTAACATCGCCATCTATGGAAAATGCGTTATAGCTGGGCAGTAGGGCATCGCCTTGTGCTGTAAATGGGTCACCATCTACGGGAACAGCGGTGAGTTTTGCTTTATACGGAGTTGGACCCAAAAGCTCCAGAACGCGTTCCGTAGGATAAGGAAATAGGATGTCATAGGTTTCTATTTTGGCATCATAACCCCAAGATTTGAATTGTTTTTGAATCCATTTGGCGTTATCCTCTCCATATTTGGTGCCTACCCAATGCGGTTCGGCCGCCATCCGTTGCATCCAATTGTCCAAGTTCGTTGCATTCAGATTCTTTTCGAAGGTCGATTCTAATTTTAATTGTTCCGCAGCGCTCTCGTTGCTAAATCCAATTACCGAGTTCTGTGCCGATGAAAAGCCAAAAAATAATAGAAAGAGAAGTAAACTGATAGTGGTCCGTAGCATGTTGAAATATTTTTATTGAAGGTAGTGATTATTTTGATTTTTTACTCCAATTATAGCGGTTCAAAATGACATTGTAAAATTTTAGGAATTACCTATTCATCGCGACAAAGGGACCTATTTTTACTCCCGTATGCTAGCCTGTTGCGATACTGTGTAACGCATCAACTAACATGTCAACATCCTTTTTGGTAATGAAAATAGCAAAAGACAAGCGCACTGCATTTAATCCGAATTTAGACATGGGTCTAGAATCGATTCCATACGTATTAAAAAGCGTGTCTTTTACTTCTTGTACATCCTTCCCCATTATTTCTACCACTTGTATTCCGGCGGATAGATCGTCATTAGAAGGTGTTTTAAGGATGATGTCCTTGCTGTCTTTTATTTTTTCAAGGAAATAATGTTTTAGTGCGTAGGTTCTATTATGTATTACGTCACTGCCAATTGCATTCCTGTAATCCATAGCCGCACCTAAGGCTAAGAGTTCAGGAAGATTTCTGGTATTATAGTTTTCTAGACGTCTAATGCTTTCATCTTTGTAACCACGGGCGACGATTAAAGGTTTAAGTAGGGATTGCTTTTCTTGTTTTGCATAAAAAATACCGATACCCTTTGGGGCAAAAAGCCATTTGTGTGCGCTTACCGTATAGAAATCGCAGTCTATCTCTCTTAAATTGGTTTGTACCATGCCGGCACCCTGCGCACCATCTACAGCAACTAAAATTCCGTTCTCGTGCGCCATTTGGCAAATCTCCTTTATGGGAAGTATCATGCCGTTCGTGTTTACGATATGGCAGATGGAGATGACTCTTGTTTTGGAGGTTATTGCATTTCTAAACACGGAAACAATAGCCTCTTTGGTTTTTGGTAGAATGGGAAGTACTGGCCGGATTAGTTTTATGCCTTTTTCGGCTTGCCACACGGTCCAAGGTATAACTGCGCTGCTATGCTCATGATCCGCAAGAATTACTTCATCGCCTGCTTTCAGTTCTAAGCTGCGGGCAATGAGATTCATACCTTCGGTTGTATTATGAATAAGAGCAATCTCCTCTTCAGAAACAGAAAAAAGGTCAGCTACTTTTTTTCGTGTCGTTTCTTTCTCAGTATCCCAACCGCCCCACATGTATTTAGAAGGAAAATCATCAAGCGTGTTTCTAAAGGTATTCGTTGCTTCCCGAATTGGCAGTGGACAGGCTCCTAAAGAGCCATTGTTAAAATAATGGATTCCTTCGGCAAATCTAAATTGAGAGGCAACCGTTTCCCAATAGGCTTCTGATTTTTGCTCTGGAAATTGTTTAAGGTAGTTTATGGATGTAGTTAAAGATTCGGAACTATTTGCCCAACTCTGTAATGGAAGGGTTAGCGCTCCTGCAGCGCCAGCACCCAAATTTTTAAGAAATTCTCTTCGATTTTTTTCCATGCTTTTAAAGATAAGTATTTACTTCCGTACACTTCTATATTCCTTCCTGTGTAGCGCTTAAATTAAGTAGTGCGCAAGATTAGCTTGGTCTTAATGAGATTAGAATTCCCTTTAGCTATAAGTTTGCTTTTATCCCTGTTCCAAACAAGGCACTCTGCATTCATGATTTGCCTTCCTTTTTTTGTGATATTGGTTTCTGCGATAATTTGATCACCTTCTTTTGCCGGACTAAAATAATCTACATTTAAATTTACGGTGGTGAAGGCATGGGTATTATCTAATGAATACACAGCAGCACCAATGGCATCATCAATAATGGCAGCAGTTATTCCTCCATGTAGGATATGCATGGGGTTGGTCATTTCTTTACGTATCGTATGTAAATATTCTAATTTTCCTTCCGCAGCACTTTGTAAGGAAGGGTTTAACCATTGCATTAATGGAGAAATAGAGTCGGAAGAGTCCTTGCCTATTTTGGAGGAAAAAAATGCTAGTATTTTATTCATGTTCTTATTGGTTTTTGATGTTATGAAATTTTAACAATCGACCTTAAAAATACACTATTGGAAAAGGTTTTACAACAGGTAGCGTTTTGATTTATAGTGTACAATACAATTTAAGGTTTGACTATCTACTCTAAACACGGAAGGCGATAACTATGCAAATTAAATTCAGTAATTGGAATGTACTACCCCTTGTTAATAAGCCAATTTTGAGACGTCATTTATCATCTTTTCAGGCTTGTTGAGGAATTAAAAATTTCTTTAAAATTAGCTTCGGCCAATAGTAACAAGCATCCCATAGCTATCTAATTCATTTTCTACACTTCAGTCCAAATATTCAACACTTGGGTACCTCGTATTATGTTAGGCTTCTTGTCTGTTCCATTTTTGCTTCATCAATTAATACTATGTAGCGATGAAAACAGTACAGACAATACTTTTATTTCTTTTGACGATACCCTTTGTAAATGCCCAGCAAAGAGTATCTGGTAGTGTGACCGATGCGAAAAACAATCCTATTGTCGGTGCCAATGTATATTTGGAAGGTACGTATGATGGTGCATCTACAGACATAAATGGAGCATTCCAATTTGAGACGATGGAAACCGGCACTCAAAATTTAATTGTTTCTATGATGTCCTATGATGCTGCCATGCAATCTGGCGATGTCTCCTATTTAAAGGATGTACGGATTGTACTTCGGGAAGCTATAAACCAGCTGAATGGCGTTACGCTTACGGCAGGTAGTTTTACGGCAGGCGATAATTCAAAAGCATCTGTTTTAAAACCCTTAGATATTGTTACTACTGCGGGTGCTGCCGGAGATTTTGTTGCCGCATTACAGACTTTACCGGGAACAGCTGCGGTAAATGAGGATGGTCGACTTTTTGTTCGTGGCGGTGGTGCGGAGGAAACCCAAGTTTTTATAGACGGTCAACGCGTTTTTCAACCGTTTAATGCCACGGCTAACAATGTTCCTACACGCGGTCGCTTCTCTCCTTTTTTGTTCAAAGGTATTACGTTTAGCACGGGTGGGTATTCTGCAGAATATGGTCAGGGATTATCTAGTGTGCTCCTATTGAACACGACCGATATTCCCTATCAGGAAAAAACCGATATCTCTATTATGAGTGTTGGTGGTGGTGTTGGGCATACAGAAATTTGGGGCAATAGCTCCTTGAGCTTCAATACCTCTTATCTCAATTTAGCACCCTACGAAAGTTTAATTCCCTCCAATCAGGGCATTCAATGGAATAGGCCCTTCGAATCTATTTCTGGGGAGGTTGTTTTTAGAAAAAGGGGAGAAAAAAGCATGTTTAAACTATACAGCGGGTTTAACCATTCTGTTTTGGATATAGATCAGGAAGATATCAATTTTGATGATTATGTTCGGTTTAGGTTAAAGAATAACAATCTTTACTTTAATAGTACTTACAAGCACTTTTTGGAGGATGACTGGACGATTACCAGCGGAGCAAGCCTTTCTTTTGACACCAACGATATAGGAATATTGGAAAATACGATTGCAACGAATGAAACGGCATCACATTTAAAAGTGAAAGTGAACAAGAATTTTAGTAACCGCTTTCAATTGCAATTTGGAACCGAATATTTTATGACCGATTATACCGATACGTTTAGTGCTCCCAATAGCGATGCTTTTGATTCGGGTTATAACGATAATCTGTTCGGGGCCTTTGCCGAGGCGGATCTGTTTTTTAGCAATTCTTTTGCCATGAAGTTGGGAGTACGAACAGAACACAGTAGCATATTTAATGCGACATCGGTAGCTCCGAGGTTGTCCTTGGCCTATAAAAGTGGTGAAAAGGGACAGTTTTCATTGGCTTATGGCGACTTTTATCAGAACCCCTTGACAGAATACCTAAAGTTCCAACCCAATTTGGAAACCGAAAAAACATCGCACTATATCTTTAATTATCAGTATTTAGATAATGGGAAGACCTTTAGGGCCGAGGCCTATTACAAAGATTACGACGGATTGGTAAAGTTCAATACGCGTATACCGCAATTTAATTCTGAATATACAAATGAAGGTAGTGCTTATGCTGCCGGACTCGATATTTTTTGGAGGGATAACAAAAGCATTAAAAATCTAGATTATTGGATATCCTATTCCTACCTGGATACCCAGCGTAATTATCAAAATTTTAGGGAAAGTGCTACCCCAAATTTTGCCCCAAAACACAGTGCATCCATCGTGGGGAAGTATTTTATTACAGATTTGCGTTCTCAAGTGGGTCTGTCATACAATTATGGCTCTGGGCGGCCCTATGATAATCCCAATACGGATGCGTTTTTAGCGGAACGCACTAAACCCTTCAATAACCTTAGCCTAAACTGGGCCTACTTGATAACGCCACAGAAGATTCTTTATTTTTCGGTAAATAATGCTTTGGGTTTCAATAATGTAAACGGTTACCAATATGCAGATGCACCCAATATGAACGGAACATTTGACCGAAGGGCTATCCTTCCTACTGCAGATACTTTTTTCTTTGTAGGCTTCTTTTGGACCATTAGTAAGGATAAAAAGAGCAATCAATTGAATAATTTGTAATTCTAAAACCCGCTGTTTCGCAAAATGGTGATCCTAATCATATTTAGCAGCGCTATACCCTTTAGGAGAAAGTAGGAATTAGCAAAGAGGTACGGTTTGGATAATTTTAAACTATGCTTTTATAATCAGGGTTTTTCTGGCCAGATTGTTTCAAATCGTACACAAACGATTAGCATTTCTTCGGTCGGATGCGCTCCGCTTTCTTTCAAAAAATTCTCAAAAAAGTCCCAATGTGCTTTTTTCCATTTTCTGAGTGGTTCAATAGTTGTTCCCATATCCAATTCAGCATACGCTGCGGAAATTTTATTAAATGGAATGGTATCAACACTTATGTTTTCTATTATCGCTTTTGCTTTTCCATCAAAGTCCGTTATAATTTGTTTTGTTCCGACTTTTGGTACATCAACCTTATACTGCTTATACAAACTCAACAATCCCGAAAAAGCTTTCTTTTTTCCGTTTAGGGTTAATTCCGTCAGTCGATTTGCATCTTCTCTATTGTTATGAAAAAACTCGGACTCTGGGGTTTCTTCGTCTTTAGATTCTGGGTTTGATGCCACATAGTTATTCCACATGTCATAAACAGATTTGTCAATTCCGGTACCAGTATCGGTTTCCGCTTGCGTTTCCGTTTGTGTACCTATTTCTGTTTTCGTTTTGGTTTCGGTTTTACAGCTGAATACAACCAAAAACAGAATAATTATCAAATGTTTCATATTTTTTTGGGTACTAAGGGTAAGGGTTTTGATACGGTATGTTTTATATTTCAACGCTCCAAATTTTCAATATACTACTGCGTTTATGTATTATTATCATCTTCCTATTTAGCATTATCTGCCAAATGCATTATATTTTTTGTTAGCCTTAGTAATTTCTATTGTCTAATATATTTAATTAAATCAGAATTTAATATTTCTTTTAGTTCTTTTACATTCCCTTCACTTGTTTCAGTAAATAAGAATCCAAATGTTGGGTAGGTTTTAAAATCTAATTTCCTGACCACTAATACATTTTCTAAATCTTGTTTAAGCATATCAAAATCAAAATGAGAAATTTCAGATGGTTTAATACCTGAATTATTGTTAAGTAAAATAATGCTATACCTTTCATCTCCCTTGTTTTTAAATATTTTGTCCCAATTTGGTTTTTTATTTTGAATGAAATATTGGTATGAATTAAACTTAAAGGCATACCACGAAAGATCTCCCGTCGTACACCACCCTCCAAAGCGTTGTGGGTTTATTTCTATTGGTTTTAGTACTCCTTTCTTATCAATTCTGACCTCTACATGTAAAGGAAAATTTTTTAAATCTGCTTTTTCTCCTATAGGTTTTAAAAAGGCTTCAACACTTTCTTTGTATTTGCGAATGATGCTTTGAGAAGTGTAGTAAACTCTATCGCTTACATCAGTACTCGAAGAGAACTTGTGATGCAGAATATTTAGAACAACTACTTCTCCATCCGTATTAAAATAGGCATCTATGGCAAATTCTTCTCCTTCAATGTATTCTTCTATAATAAAAGTAGAAGCATCCATTACTTCTTTAGGGTAAATACTTTTTAGATTATCATAGTTTAATTCTTTTTGAGCAGCATACCAATCAGACTTGTTATGCACGATATGCACTCCAATACTAAAAAAACCTAAGGAAGGCTTAATAACAAAAGGCAGTTTTAATTCATCAATATCTAAAGTTTGAATTTCATCTATTTTAATTTTTCTAAACAGGAAATTAGGAAACAAATCTTTAGTTAGTTCTCTAAATTTAAGTTTGTCTTTAAATAATCTTATTTGGTTAGGTAGATTAGTTGCTTTTAGATTATTGAAAATCCATGTTAATGCATTTTCAGAATTTGTATAAATAAGAGGGTTTGGGCTGTTTATAATTTTATTTTTTGCATCCTTTTCAGAAATCCAATTCATTGAATCATCATCAATCAATGACTTCGCTTCTTCAGTAGCAATAATTTCAAAATTATTTTCTTTAATAGTTTTTACTAGAAAATCTGAAATATATGGTTTGTCTATAAGTATCATTTTTTATTAAGGCTAATGTCCTACTAAACGTAGTTCTGGTTTAGGACGAATGTACAAAAAAATCAGAAGATAATGGACGGATATTGAACGGATAATAATAGTTATTATCTGTCTTGCGTATTGCGAAGAATAGCTTTGGTAGTAAGGTGTATTTTGGATAGAGAGTTAGAAAAGCAGAATCAAATGCAAAGCATTCACGAGTTCCTTATTAATTAAATAGTATGCCACGAGCTAAATTTTTTTTAGCACATCGTTGGTACACGTCGTGCCTGCGACAGGCAGGTTTTCCCTCGATGGGCAGTTAAAGCTGTAGTGGGCAAATGTCTAGTAAGTAATTTGCTTTACTCACATCATTTCTATTTGATAAATAGGAGTTTGTGAATACCCTTATTTAGAAGGGCATTGGAATACATTCCTTTTGGAGTGGGAGTGCGAATCATGGAACAACATAAGTCAGCTTTAGCTGATCCGAGTGTAGCGAATAGATGAATTCCTATTAAAAATAATAGAAATGCTATGAATAATGTGTTCCAACAGTCTTGTATATGAAAAGTAGCAGGTTTTCACACGCTAACTTTTCAGTTTATCACAGACCTTTATTTTATGTTCGCAATTTTATTTTGCAGTTA
>RCNF010002409.1_pt1 | contig 10042 bp, 9 predicted proteins | sample 2041311 | NCBI WGS metagenome assembly RCNF01 (sample SAMN09708228, study PRJNA481090) | Marine sediment metagenome, whole genome shotgun sequencing project. | biome: marine sediment; feature: ocean; material: sediment; isolation source: Sewage treatment plant 2 marine sediment (STP2) ... | reverse complement strand
CCTCGATAGCCGCGGGATTGAATGACCGAGTCGCGTTCCAGCAATCGATAGGCTTTAGCCACCGTCTTGTTGTTCAGTTCCAGATCATTGGCCAGCTGCCGAATCGACGGAAGTGGTTCGCCCGGCCCGATCTGGCCGCTGCCTACCGCGTGCTTAATTTGTTCCATCAGCTGCGCGAACGGTGGGTTTGGGTCTTCGATGTCGATAGTTATCTGCATAAAAAAGATGTGCCATATGTACCAAGGAGATACATGGTACATATGGCACATTGATATGTCAAGCCCATCAGGTCTCGCTGTGGAACGCCGCTGAATTGTTTTACACACGGCGAACTCGGTCTGGCTGAGCCTGTCCTAGTAACCGGGTACACACAGCAGGATGAAATTGGATGACCAGAACAAATATATCGCTAAGCACGTTGCTCGTTCTGACGCTGAGCATCACCGCGGCAGTCGCCGACGATGGGGTAACACAGTACGGGCAGGTACAGACGCCAGGCGGGCAGACCCTTCCATACGCTGTGCACCTGCCACCAGACTACGATAGTGAGCAAGCCTATCCAGTGCTGATTGGCCCGGGTGAAGGCGAAGAAGGTTCAGATCCAGGCTTTTACTGGCAGACCGACCCCAATATTCCGGGGTGGATCATTGTCGATGCACAGCTTTGGGAATCGGACACCGCGTCGAATATTAATTTGGTTCTGGACGCGGTGCTTGATGGCTATGAAGTCGAAGGTGAAAAATTTCACGCGGTGTGCTGGAGTGCCAACAGCGCCGGAATCTTTCGGCTGATTACCGCAAATGCAGATCGATTTCACAGCATCACCGGAATGGCAGGCAACCCAGCCGGCGTTTCCGGTTCCGACCTGGCGGCGCTACAGTCCGTCAAGGTGCAGTTTGTCGTTGGTGAGAACGATACATATTGGCAACGTTCCGCGCGCGACGCGCATGAAAAGCTTGTCGCTGGCGGAGTAAATTCAGTGTTTGAAATCGTACCGAACGGCGAACATGTGATGACGAATCTAATCGGCGAACCCTTCATCCAGAAACTGGAAAAGCTTCGCTAGCTCCACGACGTTAGTCGGTCATGGCGGCGGGGGAAAGCGCGTGGTACCAATGCCACGTCGTTCCCTCTGACTTTCGTCTATTGTGATTAGTCCATGCCTGTTCTGCTACGCCAACTGATATCCTGCCTGAGGACGCATTGCGAAAGGCGGGATGAATATGAACCTGACGAAATTCGAAGTTTGGAAGAATAGCCAAAGGCTACTCGGCGTTGTCGCCATATTTATCGGCGCCGGAGCGTGGGCCCTCGAGCTGAGTGGTGTGGTATACGTTTGCCCATATTGCAGGGTGCAGCGAACCGTCATCATCATGCTGGGCCTTATGATGCTCATGCCCGACATCCGACACTGGATCTATCGCTATGTCGCGTTCGTCATAGGCTTCTTCGGTGCGGTCGTCGCGGCCAACCAAAACTTCCTCAGCTGGAAACTCATATCATCAGGTGAATTCTCATGGGGAGAGCAGTGGTACATCCATCCCCTCCTGTTATCCGCCGGAGCGCTCTTCATAATCGTTGGTCAGGTTGGACTGATGTTAGTTGATCCGCGAGAATCAGAAGACTGAGTCTGCGGTTGGTTCTGCGCGTTCGCAGCGAACTAACGGCACAATTCGTGTCTGGCTACTGCTCTATAGACAGGACTTCAGGATCAAATGCATACTCAGCCACCCCAAGCCAGATTTACCTCAGGAAGTGAAAATACTCGTGCGCGGACATTGTGACATTTTGCGGCTCGTCAGTAACACAGCATTCGCGTTCTGCGCGATCCACCGGTTACCGAACCATGATTGATAGAGAGAAGCGAAGTGCGCCTTTGGAGCCGACCGGCAACTCGAACAGCAGCGCGTGGCGCTGGTTGTCGAAGATCATCATTCTGGCTGGCATTTTGTGGGTGCTTTTTATTTTCGCGCGGGAATTTTCCAGCCTTCGCGGGGCCTTCAAAATCACCAGTAGCTGGTGGCTCGCCTACAGTGTCATAGCAGGTGCTGTTGCCTTGCTCTTGACGCTACCAATATTTCGGTTGCTGCTGACATTCTATGGAGGTGGCCCGATATCCTACGCTTACAGTGGGCGGCTACTTTTCGTTGCTCAGATTCTGCGCCACTTGCCCGGCCGTATCGTAGGCGTGCTTTACCTCATTAAGGAAACCAAGGCGCAGATACCGCCCGTTGCAATGATCCGCGCAAATCTCGATCTGATGTTGTACTCGATGACCTTCAACCTGCTGATAGCTGGCATGTTGGTGCTCGCGGAATTGGTCAGCGGCCTCTCGGCCTCGCTATTTTCGGTCGCGAGCCTGTCAATTCTCCTCCTGGCTATCAAGCACGACTGGATAGGCATGGTGCTGCGCAAGGCGGTAAGAATCGTGCCAGCGAAGGCAGCACAATATGCTGACGCGTTGACACCGCACGAACCGTTGCCGTGGCGAACGGCGATCATGATCATTGTCTTCTATGTGCTCATATGGTGCGTCTATTTGTCCATTTGGTGGGCGTTGCCAAAAATATTCCCGGGTCTTGCGGACGTCAACATCTGGCTGCTGTGCGCGAGCTATTCATCTGCCTGGGTGCTTGGTTACCTGGCGATGATTACGCCAAGCGGCCTTGGCGTCAGGGAGGCAGGTTTTATCGCAATGTCGGCAACATTAACGTCCTTGGCGACGCTGACATTTCTCGCCGTATTCCTTCGACTCTGGCAGATTGTTGTCGAATTGCTGGTATTCTTTGCCTTCGTTTTTGTCAGGCCTGATACTGCGACTGACAAAATTACTGCAGACCGCAAACCGGTATAACTGTTGACTAACGAATCTGAATTGAGCGACACGAAATCGCGAGAATTGAAAGCGCCTTCGCTGGGGCAGCGCATGGTAGAGGCCTTGCTGGAAGTCTTGCCCGTGCAGCTTGCCAAATTCTCTGCAAAGGGCCTGCGTTGCGAGCGCTTCGTCAAGGTCAAGACGCCAAGTCGTCTGAAATTGGGGCGGGGTGTGGTCTTGCAAAGATCATCGACGCTACATTGTGGCGGAAAATCCTGGTCCGGATATCAGGGCGGCATCGAGCTGGGTGACTACGTAGTCGTTGGGCCACTGTGCATCCTCTATGGTGCGACCACTATTCGCGTCGGGGACTACACTCACTTCGGTCCAGGCTCAATGGTAATGACCCAGGCAGGTAATGCGAACAGCAACACACGTCGCAGCACAACACCTGGGCATGTTGTTGAGCCAGTGACAATTGGCAGCGGCGTCTGGATTGGAGCGGGCGCCATTATCCTTGGCGGCACCGTGCTCGGCGACGATTGTATCGTGGGCCCCAACAGCGTCGTATCCGGCGAGTACGGTCGCGGTACATCATTGATCGGCAATCCAGCACGAGTCGCACATGTTCGAACCTACGAGAATGATTCACAATGACAAACAATACTGCGTCGCTCGATGAGCTTATTCGCCTAATTACGCTCAAGAACCCACTGCAATCACGGTTTATCGCATCGTCTCTTGAGGGCGCGTTTGAAAACGAACTCGAAGACCTGGCCGCCTATCTGTCCTATGCGAAAACACAAGGTCTGACCGCGGAATACCTCGCTGATTGCTACGACCTGATCGTCAAAGATACTCTACGAGAGCAGCTCTTTTTTCAACGACACGGGCGCTATCGGTACTCGACTTTTGACGAAGTGGCAGAGTCTGTGTACTTCGATGATGAGTACATGCGCAAGTACATGCATGGGTTGGCGCTTACTGCTTATCTATGGCCGAACCATCGTGAGTTGCATCGTTATTTTGCTCGTACAATTCCTGCTGACCAGTCCGGCAAGTATCTGGAGATCGGTCCAGGCCATGGGATGTTTATGATGACTGCGATGCGCGAGTCTGGCTACAGCCAGTTTGATGGCATCGATCTCAGTCCGACCAGCGTTGCAATGACCCAGGCACTTCTCGACAGTGGTGAGTTCGGCGCATTCGAAAATTACAGCGTTTTTGAGCAGGACTTCCTGGACGGTGAGATAGCACCGAATAGCTGCTCTGCGATCGTGATGGGCGAGGTGTTGGAGCATGTGGAGCAGCCCGAGGTATTCCTTGAGCGGATTCGCCAGATCGCAACAAGTGACGCGTACATCTTCATTACGACGCCGATAAATGCCCCGGCGATCGACCATATTTATCTTTTCGATTCCTACGAGTCCATCGAGTCGCTGGTCCTCGGGGCTGACCTTAAAGTTTGCGATACACTTCTTGTACCTTATCCGGGCCTGAGCGTCGAAGAGACCATGGCGCAGAAGCTGCCAATTAATGTCGCCCTGGTATTGGCAAAATGACACTGGAGGCCCATGGGCTGAAGTTTCACCACTTTGGCCTGGCTGTGCGGGATGTGTCGGGAGCGATGACCTTCCTGAAAGGTATGGGCTACAACTGCGGAAAGCAGATTCATGACCCGTTGCAAAAAGTCATGCTGGCCTGGTGTGATCATCTAAGCATGCCGGCCATTGAGTTGGTCTCGCCGTCTGAAGAGGCTGGCCCCCTCGACAACATTCTCAAGGGCGATTCGGAGCGGATTTATCACCTTTGCTACAGCTCTCGTGACATCCTCGAGTCCGTTTCGTCCATAAAGGCGAGCGGCATTCGTGTTCTTCCGGTGGCAGAACCAAAACCTGCTGTGTTGTTCGATGGAAAGATGGTCGGCTTCTACCAGGCCAGGGGTTTTGGCCTCATTGAGATTGTCGAGGAAAACTGAACTCGCATGGGCCGCGCACAACTACTCAGCGAAGATGCTCTGCAACGCCTCGCATCTCTTGTCACTGCCGTAGAAGCTGCTGAGGCGGCCGACATGCCCTGGCGCGATCAGGTAAGCATTCACTTTCTACGCAACTTCACGATCGAGCCGGTTGAGCAGTACCTGAAATATCACCTGTTGCGGGAAGATCTGCAGCCGCTAATTTCATTTGGCGGCTACGACACGATGTCGCAAGAGCTTTTGGACCCCGGGTCCTCAGTCAATCAGAATTGCCCGGATGTAATCGTCATATCTTTACTGGTGGACTTTCTCGACGCCGGTAGTGCGGCCGAAGGGTGGCAAGCGGACGATGTGTCGGGCCGCTTCAATGAGCTGATAGATCTTGCTCTTGATCGCACAAGCTCTCTGATTGTTGTGAACACATTTCTCGAGCCTGTCGATCTACAACTTGACGATGTGGCTACGCACGATCAGGGACCGCAGATTCAGAAACTCAACAAGCAGGTTCGCGAGATTGCCGCGGCGAACCCGTTGCGTGTTCGAATCGCGGACTGGCAACGGCACGTTAGCGATATCGGAATCGAAGCAGCAATCGACAAGCGTTTCTGGAAACTATCGCAAGCGCCTTTTACCTCAACCGTACTGAACCGCATCGCAGTGGATGTTGCGAAACAGGTTCGCGCCTTGAAGGGCCTTGCTAAGAAATGTCTCGTTCTTGATTGTGACAATACCCTTTGGGGCGGTGTGGTTGGCGAGGACGGGGTGGGCGGGATAGCTTTACACCCTGATAAATTTCCCGGGTCAGCTTTTTACGCGTTCCAAAAGGCAGCGTTAGAATTACATGCACAGGGCGTGCTGCTTGCTCTTTGCAGCAAGAACAATGAGGAAGACGTGTGGGAAGTGCTCGAGGCACATCCGCATTGTCTTTTGCAGCGCTCGCACATTGTCGCTTCACGTATTAACTGGATCAATAAAGCAGAGAACATCGTTTCTATTGCGACAGAGCTGAACATTGGCATCGACAGCCTCGTGTTTGTGGACGACAACCCGAGGGAGTGTGCGCTTGTCGGCGAGCTCTTGCCGGAGGTTACCGTGCTGCAAGTTCCGGAGAATTTTGCCGACTACGCAGACCTGCTCACCCGGGACGGCCTGTTTGAGTCACTTGCACAAAGCGATGAGGATCGAAAGCGCACGCAAATGTATCAGGAGGCTGCGCAACGGCAACAGGATGAGGGCCGCTTCGATGACCTGTCGGATTACCTGAAGTCACTCCACACCATTGCAGATATCGCCAGAACACCCGATGCGGACCTCGCGCGCGTGGCGCAACTGACGCAGCGAACAAACCAGTTCAACCTCACAACAAGACGTTACTCAGAAGCCGATATCCGGGAGTTTCTGGCCAATGACAATTCCGCTGTGTATTCGATGAGGGTTCGCGATCGCTACGGGGACATGGGGCTGACCGGAGTAATTATTGCGACACGAGAAGGTACGGAGGGGGTGATCGACACCCTTCTGTTAAGCTGCCGCGTGTTGGGCCGGCAGCTCGAGTTCGCTTTTGTGGACCAGTGCATGCAGTCGCTTGAGAAACTATGGCATCTTGAAGCTTGGAAGGCGGAGTATATTCCCACACAGAAAAATCAGCAGGTGTCAGATTTCTGGGAGAAAATCGGCCTGGAACTGGCGGATGACTCGGCTGAGCACAGGCGCTATTCGGCAACTATGCCGGACAGGAAAACTGATTACATGAACATTATGACTGTACGAATGGAGTGAATGAATGACTGAAGTGATCAAGCGTGTAATGTCGCAGATACTCGGTGTCGAAGCGAGTGACATCGTGGCCGACAGTTCTCCGGAAACTATTGAGCGATGGGATTCGCTCAAGCACATGCAATTAATTATGGCGCTTGAGGATGAGTTGGGCATTCAGTTTCCGGACGAAGTAATTCCGGAGTTGGTCAATTTCGCTGCTATAGAGACAACGACGAAAGAGCTAAGCGCCGGCTAGGATCGAAGACGAACGACTCGCTCGAGTTGGTTCGCATCTGTCAGGTCATAGCTAGACGCGGAGCTCAAAAACCAGAAACGCCACTTGGGTATGCAGCTGTATCACCTTCCGTATGTCCATGCTCTTCCACGTGCTTGATCGCGTCTTCCATCACTGCGAGGCCTTGACGAAGGACGGATTCCTCCATATTGAGTGCCGGATACATCCGAATCGTGTCTTCGCGATCGGATATTGCCCATACGCCATTCTCGAGCATCTTTCCCCGTACCGCGCGCGCCGTCCACCAGTCCTTTTCAACCGCATCGGCAGAATCCGGCTTACCGAAGCTAACTCCGAGTAGCAGGCCATTGCCGCGCGCCTGCCGAACGATACTGTAGGTTTCCCATTCGCGCATGATTTCGGCGGCGATGCCGCCGAGTCGATGTGCGTGCTCTACAATCTTGTCGCGCTCAAAAATCTCGAGCGTTTTGATCGCGGCGGCACAGCCCGCGGGCATGCCGGCAAACGTCGAACCCGACGCGAAATCCGTGTTGTCTCCCAGGATGTCATCACGCGCAGAAATGCCACACAGCGGCGCAATACCACCGGACAGATTCTTGCCATACACGAGGATGTCAGGGGTGACCCCATAGTGCTCAATGCCCCACATCTTTCCGGTGCGGCCAACACCCGTCAGGACCTCGTCAACAATCATCAACCAGTCGTTCTTGTCGCAGATTTCGCGGATACCGGTCAAAAAACGCGTCGAAGGAATCCAGTTACCGCCCTCCGCAAGGCCCGGCTCCACCATGATGCCGGCAATGTTGTCGCGTGCTGCAATACAGGAGGGAATGTGATTGTCGAGGTACCAGAGGCAATACTCGGTGTACTGCTCCTCACTCATGCCCGCCGGAATGCGTTCGCTGTGCGGATAGGGCGCCTTTATCGCGCCACCGCCCCAGCCTTCGAGGTAGGTGCCGTACTCCCCGCCTAGCCCGCTCAGTACTTTGGTCGCAAGCCCCATGCCGTGGAATGAAGAGCTGAAGGTGATGATGTAACGTCGCTTCGTGTGGGTGAGCGCCAGGTGAACAGCCGCTTCAGCCGCTTCTGTGCCGGAGACTTCGTAGTTAGTACGCGGCAAAGCCCGGTTCGGCATGATTTCCGCCAGCTTCTCTGCCAGGTCGTAGCGTAAAGGATGATCGTAGTGAAAGCCGAGTCGTCGGTTGGCTGCTTCCACGACCTCAAGAATCTCAGGATGGCAATTGCCAAGCGGGTTGGTCGCCCAGCCGTTCTGGAAGTCGATGTACCGCTTGCCATCCATGTCCCAGACGTAATCACCTTCTGCCTTGTCGAGGACGATCTGTCGAACAGGGCGAAAGCCACGTCGGCCGGCACGCTCCATTTCGGCATCGAAGCGAGCACCGTTTCTGAAAACAGGAATGCCTCGCTCAAGTTCTGCGCGTGTCTTTGGTCCGGGAAAATTTTCGTCAGCCATGGGGCGGCTCCAATAAGATGTCGCGAAAGTCTGGCACAGATGTAAGGCAAAGACGACGTGCTTCGCACATTGTGCAACGGTGTCTCCCTGGTCTGAGCAGTTTTATCGGGCGCGATCAATGCCCTATGTCGAATTGTCTGCCTCGTGATGGCACTTCGACGATGTCAGTTCCCGAGTAGTAATCGGCTAACGCATCTGAGACTTTGCCCGCGCTACGGATCGCTTCAGCCTCGGCAAAAACGGTGTAGAGATCGCCACCTTCTGCAAGAAAACCTGGTGCAGCGACGCTCAATCGATCCGAGTCTTGCAAAACTGCGTCTCCGCGCTCGACAGCTACCAATCGCTGTCCCTCGGGTTTCGTCAGATCGTATGTAATCTTGAGTCCTGCGACTTGCAGCAAGCCGCGTTCCAGCGTCAACGATTGCTCCAGGGCGCGACGAATCTGCTCGCCACTCAACTCCTTAACGATGACATCGTCGACAAATGGATAGGTGTCGAGGACGTCGACAAGCCGTATGTCACCAGCGGGCAGGTCTTTTCTGAGACTGCCGCTGTGAACAAACGCAACATCGGTATTGGCAACCGCGACGAGCGCGTCGGCGAGCAGATTACCAACATCCGACTCTTCAATATAACGGCGATTCATGCGAGCTGATGACTGACCGATGACAAGCTGGACCTCCGGGAAAGCGTCGCGGTACTGAGCCAACTTCGCGGCAACGCGAATGTCCGGCTTGTACTTATCCGGGTCCACCGGGATCAAACGACCACTATGATTCACTATCTGCCGGGTTGTCGCATCAAGACTCAGCTGCAAGTAACCGAGGTGTGTTGCCTGCCCATAGGTTTGCATGATGATTGTACCGGTCTCGGGATGCACGATCGGTTCAGGAGTGCCGGCATCAGCATGACCAGCGAAAAGAACGTCCACGCCCGTAACCGCACCGGCGAGTGCTATGTCGGCATCAATGTCACGTTGCAGGCGTGGGTCGCTCTCAGCATCCGTTTGCATGGGCGCCGTTTTTCCCTGATGCGTGAGCAGTACGATGATGTCGACCTGGTCCCGAAGCTCGTCGACGGAACGCTGCACCGCCTCGGCTGGAACCGTGACATCGAGTGGTGCAATGAAGGACGGAATTATCGCGCTGACCGCATCCTGACCCATGATGCCGATTACGCCGATGCGCACGCCGTTGCGTTCGATGACGGCGTGGGCCTGCGCGTAGGGGTGGTCCGTGTCTTTGTAGAAAAAATTCGCTCCCAGCACCGGGAATGGCGCACGATTCTTTTGCCACGCAAAAATCTCATGCCCGTATTCAAATTCATGATTGCCGATCGCCATTGCGTCGTAGCCCATTGTGATCATCAATTCGAATGCCAGTCGGCCTTCTGTGAGCTTGGCCAGCGCCCCTGTAAATATGTCGCCGGAGTCGAACAAAAAAACATTGGGTTCGGTCTGCCGGACTTCATTGATGAGCGTGGTCATCTCAGCAATGCCACCGATGCGATCCTGATCATCCAGCCAGAAAGCGGGGATGGGGTCGTAGGCACTTTCGACGTCGTTGGTGAAGAGCAGCGTAACGGTCGTTGCCTCGATCGCCGTAGTCTCATTTTTCGCCGGCTGGCAGGCACCGACGGACAGCAGCAAAAGTATGAGCAATGTAGAATTTGCTTCGGTTCGCATTTGCAGGATCCTCTTCGAACGGCCAATGGCCATAGTATCGTAGTAGGGCGCGCAACAGCACCGACCACTAATGTATG
>RCNF010002408.1_pt1 | contig 10043 bp, 7 predicted proteins | sample 2041311 | NCBI WGS metagenome assembly RCNF01 (sample SAMN09708228, study PRJNA481090) | Marine sediment metagenome, whole genome shotgun sequencing project. | biome: marine sediment; feature: ocean; material: sediment; isolation source: Sewage treatment plant 2 marine sediment (STP2) ... | reverse complement strand
ACCCCTCCTCCTCGCCCCCTTCCGACATCTTCTTCGAGGCCATGAGCCCCGCACCGACCACGGCGCCGCCGACGAGACCGGCAACACCCGCGGCAGCCGCGGAGGGGCTGGTCCGATGGTCGGGATGGATGGGCGGAACAGCGTTTTCGGGCAGCGTCGCCTCTTCGTGCATAGCTTTGTGGAATACGACGCCCTGTTCGGTGCACCCGATGCACGGGTGGCCGATACCGATCGGCCAAGCATTAGAGACCTCGCCAAACGGCATCACTGAGCAGTTGGCGTGAGTCTCAGGACCCTTGCAGCCGAGTGCAAACAGGCAGTAGCCGAGCCGATGGCCCTCGTCGCCGTACTGCCGTGCGAAACGGCCGGCGTCAAAGTGTGCGCGGCGCGGGCAGTGCTCGTGGATCGTACGACCGTATGCAAACAATGGACGGCCCTTGTCGTCGAGCGCCGGGAGTGAACCCAGCGCCACGAACTGCAGCACGGTGCCCAGGAAGTTGTACGGGTTTGCCGGGCAACCCGGGATCGTCACAACCGTCGTGCCCTCGAGAATCTGAGGCGCACCGACGGCGTCGGTCGGGTTCGGGTCCGCCGACGGGATCCCGCCCCACGAGGCACAGGAACCGATGGCGATCACCGCAGCGGCCTTCGACGCCACATCGTTGAGAATATCGATCGCGGTCCGGCCACCGATCTGGCAGTAGATCCCGCCTTCTGCTCTCGGGATCGCGCCTTCCACCACACAAATGTATTGGCCGGCATTGGCCTCCATCGCCGTGTGCAGGGCGTCCTCGATCTGGTAGCCCGCAGCGGCGAACAGAGTCTCGTGGTAATCCAGGGAAACCAGGTCGAGAATCAGCTCGCCGATTCCAGGCTGGGACGTACGGAGCAGGGACTCCGTGCATCCTGTGCACTCCTGGAAGTGGAGCCAGATCACCGATGGTTTCAGGCCTGCCTCTGCGGCCTCGGCCCATTTCACTCCTGCAGCTGCTGGAAGCCCGACTGCCGCAGCTGCCATCATGCAACCTTTAACAAAATCTCTTCGGTCCACACCGTCCCCTTCAGCGGAACCGACGGGCGCACCTAACCTGTCAAGCCTCCAACCCATCATGGCCTCCTTTGAAAATCATGGATTCAACCAATAGAAATATTCCCTGCTTTTTGACCGACCCACCCTACGAAGGCACAAAGCTGATTGTCAACAAGATGTCCGGAATTTCTCTTGATTCTCAAATTCGATTAGGTTTGTGAATGCGAATCATTTGCAACATTTACCTCCCTAATTCCTGCTGAATATCTATATGGAAAAGCGGAGATGATCAGAATTCGACTCTGTTGTCCGAAAATCGACAACAATGTGCACCTCTTCGACCTCGTCCGCTCTCAGCAGCGCGAGCTGCTGTCACTGGTGTCAACCAACAACGCAGCAGTTTGGCCTCGCCCCGACCACGATCAACCAACGAGATTGAGTTGCCGAATGTTTTCCGACGTTAACTAAATCGGCTGGATCCTCCGCCCTCAGCTCGTCGCGCCCAGCGCCGCTCCCGCCGCCAGAATTTGGATCTCCCGCACCACCGGCGCCACGGCCGCCGTCACCGACGGACTCAGGGCCGGCCGGATCGAGACCCCCGCCGGTTCCACGCCCCACATTCGGAAACGTACGCACGAAAGGTCCGGGTTGGCGTGGAGGAGCCACCGCAGACACACACCGAAATCGAGATGGTGGGCTGACCCGGATCGCACCGGCAGGCCCAGCAACGCGTCGTGTTCGAGGCGGTGGATCGTCCCGGGAACGTCCCCCGACGCAACCGCATCCACCATCCACACCGCCCACTGCCCCCGCCAAACAGACCACAGGTGGAGCACGTCGGGCACGACCGCGACAGTCAATCCCCGGTCAAGCCCGAGTGGTCGCAGGGCATCGATGACTGCACTCCCGAACCCATCGTCCGCCATCAGCGGATTACCGAGGCCGACCACGAGCACAGCCGACTCGAGGTCGAATCGGTTCAAGAATCCACCCGCACAACGTGCACCGAACACGAGATGCACGGGTCGTAGGCGCGGACAACCATCTCCAGATTGCCCTGCAACTCGGCGTCGCCGCAGGGAAGACCGGTGAGCAGAAGGGCTTCGGCCGCGGCGCGAAGATCGTCTTCCACGTTGGCGAGGTTTTGGGCCGTCGGCGTCACGATATTGGCGGCCACGACCGTGCCGTGGTCGTCGATCTCGTATTCGTGGAAAAGAATTCCGCGCGGCACCTCGATGGCCGCGATCCCGCGCCCCGCCCGCACCTCGAATTCGATCGCGTCGCGATCAGTTTCCGGCACCGAGACGAGTTCGTCGCAGAGGGCTACCCCGCGTTCGAGGCAGTGCACGATCTCCACCAACTGGGCCCAGTTGTTGAGCAGGACGTTCGGCTGAACGCCATCGGGGAAGAGCCGCTCGTAAGCCTCCCGGGCCCGACCGCCCAGCCGGTCGCCTAGCAGCCAGAGCCTCGCCAGCGCGCCGACCATATAGGTCCCGCCCGACGCCAGTGCGGCGTGTTTGGCGTGCGAGTGTTCGACCGCATACTCCTGGACGACCTCGCGATAGGATGCGGCCGGATACTCCTCGCCGCGGGAGGTACAGAGCGTCGATCCCCGAAACCGGTAGACGGCATCATCGGGCCGCAGCGCCATGAACACCGTTGGGTTCGTACTCCAGCCCGGCAACTCGAGAGTGACTGCAAGGTCGACAAAACGCATCGCCGAGTCGATGGCCCCCGCAAGCTCCTCACGGAGTGCGCTGAGCTGCCGGTGGCTGGGCAACCGGCCAAAACCGCCGACAATGGGATTGATCGGGTGCACCGGCCGCCCTCCGACCAGCTCCTGGACCCGATTGCCGAGCTGTTTGAGCTGGAGCGCAGACGCCACCTCGGTCGGGTATTTTTCGGACATCGCGATGACCGAGTCGAACCCGAGGTAGTCCGGCAGGGCGAGCGCGAATACGTGCAACGCGTGGGACTCGATGGCGGCTCCGAGCAGCAGCAGGCCACGCAAACGCTGCACCCGTTCCGTCTCGGGAAGACCAAGAGCATTTTCCAGCGCCATCAGTGCCGCCACCGTGTGGTCGGCCGAACAGATCGCGCACACCCGGGTGATGATGCCCTGAACCTCGAGGTAGTTCTTGCCAACCAGCAGTCGTTCGTAGAAGCGGCTGCCTTCGTGAATGTCGAGGTTGACCTCGACCACCCGATCGTCGACGATCTTGAGGAAAATTCCGCCGTGACCCTCGACCCGTCCGAGGTGGGGAATCGTGATGGTTCGGCTGGCACTACCGTTCATGGTCGATGACTCCCTCGAGACCCATCCGCATCCACACCGGAGCGGAGAATTTCCGCATGCGGGCGGAAATATCGACCCACGAGATCCCGCGGTCGCCGAACATCGTGGCGTTCGCGTCGTAGTGCGGCTCCTCGACCGGGCCCCGGCAGCCGCCGCACGCCACACCGTGCGACGGACAGCGCGCACCGCAGCCGCCGCGCGTCATCGCGCCACAGCACACCTCGTCGTGCTCGATCACACGGCACACGTTTTCGCGGGTCTTGCACTCCAGACACACTGGGACCGCCGGCAGCTCCGGCACGGTACCGAAGAGCAGCGAATTCACGGTCGCAAGGAACTCGTGACGCTCGATCGGACAGCCCGGCAAGAGAAAATCGAAGGGCACGAAATGGGTGGCGGGGAGTGCCTCAACGGCGTCGAGAACCGTCGGGTCACCAGCCCTGGCGACCTCCCGATCGAGGACGCCCTTTGGGATCTCGTTGCGCATGGCGGGCAACCCGCCCCAGACCGCGCACGTGCCGAGGGCAACCAGGAATGTCGTCCGGGCGCGGATCGTCCTGAGCATCTCGAGATCGAGTTCGGTGGCGACCACACCTTCGACAAAAGCGATATCGAGCCTGCAGCTGTGGTCGTTCTCCGATTTCACCATCACCCAGTCGACGATGTTGATCGTGCCGGCCAGCCACAACAGTTCATCCTCGCAGTTGAGGATCTGCAGCTGGTCTCCGGCACATCCCGTAAGACCGAAGATACCGACCCGCGGCTTGGTGTTGCCGGTTGTCATCCGTGCCCTCTCATTGGTAGATCAGCTCCGGTAGATTGACGGCATCCCAGCATGAGAAGACCGGGCCGTGGAGGCACGTAAAGGTGTAGCCCACGGCGCAGTGGCCGCACTTGCCGATACCGCACTCCATCCGACGCTCCAGGCTGAGGAAGATCCTGTCCTTCGCAAAGCCCCGCGAAACCAATTTCTCGAGCATGAATCTGTAAAAAATCGGCGGACCGCACGCAGCTGCAAATGTCCGCCGAACATCGATCTCGATATCGTCGAGCAACTCGGTGACGACGCCCTCCCGACCGCTCCACGGGCGGCCGTTGGTGGCATCGACCGACAACAGGATCTCGGCGTCGCTGCGGCGGACCATGGTCTCCAGTTCGTCCCGGAACAGAACCTGGTCGGGAGACCGGCTGCCGTACAACAACACGACCCGGCCGAAGCGGTCCCTCAGGTCGATCAGGAATTGCAGCAGACCGCGAATCGGCACCATCCCCAGGCCACCTGCGACCAGCAGCACGTCCTGGCCGACGAATCGCTCGATCGGAAAACCATTGCCCAGAGGCCCGCGCAGACCGACCTCGTCGCCCTCGCGCACGTGGTCGAACAGATAATTGGTGAGAACACCGGCGCGGCGAACTGCGAGCTGGAGGATCCCCGAACGGGTGGGAGCGGATGGCAAAGAGAAGGGGCCCTCACCCACCCCGAGAACCGACAGCTCGATAAACTGACCGGGACGCCAGGCGAACCGCCGCGCCAGCTCAGGATCCGAGAACCGGAGATCGAAGAGGCGCACATCGGCGATCAACTCCTGGATACGCAGGACCCGGGCCGGGGCCGGCATGTAGGGGTTGCCGCCGGTGATGAGCTCACGCTTGGCGTGGCGGGGGGGCTGCATCGGAGGAAGATCCAGGCTCATATGCCCCCCCTGACGTACTGAAAGACCTCGACGACGTTGATGCCGGTCGGACAATTCTCGATGCAGCGGCCGCACCCGACACAGGACGGCATCCCGAACTCACGCACGAAGGCCTCCTGCTTGTGGTAGTAGCGGTTGCGGACCCGCTCCCCACGATCGCCCCGGAAGTTGTGGCCGCCGGCGACCATCGCATAATCGCGGAAGAGGCAGGAATCCCAGCTCCGTACCCGGTCGGCCCCACCGTCCGCCGCGACCTGATCCACGACGTTGAAGCAGGAGCACGTCGGACACACCGTCGAGCACGAGCCGCAGCACAGACATTTCCGGCCGAGTTCGTCCCACACCGGGTCCTCGCGTTTGAGTTCGAGAACGAAGGGCAGGTCGGTGACATCGAGTTCGAGCGTGAAGGCTGCCTCCCGTCGACGCAGCCGCTCCAGGTATTGACGGGTGTCCTGGCGTGTCGCGGGTTCGAACAGGTGTCGATTGGCGCACACGATGTCGTCGCCTACGGAGCTTCCGACAACAACCTGAAAGACATTGTCGAGTGGGGTCAGAAAGAGGTCGAAACCGTCATTCGCCGACGACGTGTTCAACGAATCGCAAAAACACTGCTCGTCCGGCCAGCAGCCGAACCCGATCACCGCCAGCTGTTCCCGATTGCGGCGGTAATAGGGATCCGAAAAGTCCGACAGGTAGAGCAGATCGAGGATCTTGAGCGCGTGGATGTCACAGGCGTGGGCGCCGAAGAACACCTGCGGTCCCGAGTCGTTGTCGCCCGGGTCGATCGCGGCGCCACCGGCCGCGGATCTCAGCATCGAGAATCTCGGATTCAGAAGGAGTTTCTTGAACGGCACGATGGTGCGCAGCGCTTCGGGGCGGGCCCTGGAGACATCGCCGTCGACGATTTCCAGAGAGAACAGGCCACGATCACGTTCGACTGGCGCCCACACCCTCCCCCACGGCTGCAGCCCCTCGATCAGCTCGCCCAGGAAGCCCGACTTCATTCTCAGAGTTTGCATGTTTTACCAAGAACGTGAAAAAAATCACAAGTCTCAGTCACTAATATGAGCCGCAATGTCGGGGATTTCAAGCCCCCACAACATATTTTTCAGGATTACGCCGCCCCTACTCCGATCGGTGGGAGAATGTCTCGTGGGCGCATGGAATCGAAGCGTCCGTGGCGGAGCATCGGGATCCGCAATCCGCAACAGACTCGCGCACGGGAGTGTGGCTCACTCAGGGAGGCAGCATGAGTTCGATCGATATCCGAGCGACCACCGAGGCCTTGACCGATCTCATCTGGGAAAAGGACCGCGTGGGTCTTTCCGCGTTCGTCGACAATCTGCCTCCAGCTGACCTCGCCCTCATTTTTTCGCGGCTCGGAACGAGCGACCGTTCCGAGTTGCTCGAAAACCTCGATCCGGCCGATGCCGCCGGTCTTCTCCTCAACTTGAAGGAACTGTCGCCCCACACCCTGCTCGCGAACATCCCACCCGGGGCCGCGGCCGAGATTCTCCATGAACTTCCAAGCAACGTCGAGACGGATTTCATCGCGGCGTTGAAGCCCTTCGTTGCCGATCGGATCCTGGAACTGCTCCCCGAGCGGGAAATGGACGATGTCCGGGCCCTCGCCCGCTATGAACCGGATGTGGCGGGCGGTCTCATGGCAACTGAAATCCTGCACTACCCGGAAACCGCCACTGTCCAGAGTGTGGTGGAGGATCTACGACTCAATGCTCCCGTGTATGCCAATTACAACGTTCAATACATCTACGTCACCAAACCTGATCACTCGCTGGCGGGTGTCCTCAGGGTCCGTGACCTTCTCCTCAGCGCCGGCGAGACCGTTCTCGGCGGTCTGATCGTCAAGGACACGGTCACCGTCAACCACGTCACCCCGCTCCAGGACATCAGCGATCTACTCGATCGTCACCGCTTTCTCGGGCTTCCGGTGGTCAACGACGAAGGCCAACTCGTCGGCGTGGTCCGGCGCGCGGCGGTCGAGGAGGCCATCGCCCAGAGAACGGCCCGCCAGTTTCGACTCGTCCAGGGCATTGTCGGCGGCGAGGAGGTTCGGACCATGCCGGTGGGCGTTCGCTCCGGGCGGAGATTGGCGTGGTTGAGCGCAAACATCGTCCTCAACGTTCTCGCAGCAAGTGTGATCGTGTATTTCGAAAGCACGTTGACCCGTCTCATAGCCCTCGCAGCCTTTCTACCGATCATTTCCGACATGAGTGGATGTTCCGGCAATCAGGCGGTCGCGGTCAGCATGCGTGAACTGTCGCTCGGGCTCGTCCGACCGCGCGAAACCCTGCGGGTGTGGGCCAAGGAGGTCAGTGTCGGGCTCATCAACGGCGCTGCCCTCGGAGTGCTGCTCGGCCTCGTCGCCTGGTTGTGGCGCGGCAACCCGGTTCTCGGGGTGGTCGTCGGTGTGGCCCTCGCTCTCAACACCGTCATCGCCGTCTCGATCGGCGGCACGGTGCCCCTCCTGCTCAAGGGGCTCGGCGTCGATCCGGCGCTGGCATCAGGCCCGATCCTGACCACCGTGACCGACATCTGCGGCTTTTTCCTTGCCCTCGGCCTCGCCTCGTTCGCCCTCTCCCACGGCTATCTCTGATTCGCACCTTTTCGAGACCGGAGCGCCGCTCCATCACTGCTGCGGCGGCTCCAACTTGCCCTCGTCGACGTACTCGTGCACCCAGCCCTTGACCAGCCCGGTCAAGAGGAGGATCGAAATCAGATTCGGGATGGTCATCAGACCGAGCGCCAGATCACCAAAGGCCCACACCAGTTCCAGCGAGTACACAGCGCCCAGGAAGTTGGCAATACAAAAAACGATCCGATACGGAACCACCCACCGCGGGCCCAGGAGATAGAGGATGGATCGATCGCCGTAATATGACCAGCTGATCGCCGTCGACAGACCGAAGAAAAAGACCGCGATAGTCACCAGCAGGTGGCCATTACCGAAGGCCAGTCCACCGAGACCTTCTTTGAAAGCCCACGCGGTCAGCGGCGAGCCATTCTGCATCGCCAGACCCTGCATGATCAGAACGCCATTCACGGGCCGGCCGTCAACCGTAAGGATTTCGCCGGTTTCCAGGCCGCCTTCGACGCTCGAGTCCAATCGAATCAGCCCGTCGAAGGGACGCAGATTCCTCTGCAGCACCGCGTCGTCTGAGATCAACAGTTCCACGTCATCAACCAGCCCGTCGTTGCGCACGAGATCGAAACCGACGGGAACGCCGTCCACGACCTCGAAATCTCCGTTGGGAAGCGAGCCCTCGGGGATCTCACCGTTCACGGCGATCTTCGTTCCGGCGACGACCACCTTGATGGCCGACTGCTCGTTGACCACGAGTTGTTGCTCCTGCTTGCTGTGCCACACGCCGGACACCAGAATCACCAGACCGGTCATCGTGCAGATGATCAGGGTGTCGATGAAGGGCCCGAGCATCGCCACTACGCCCTCGCGAATCGGCTCGTCGGTTTTCGCCGCCGCGTGGGCTATGGGCGCCGAGCCCTGACCCGACTCGTTGGAGAACAGGCCCCTCTTGATGCCCCATGTGAGCATGAAGATGAAGCTACCCCCGGCGAAGCCACCGATCTCGGCCGCCGGAGTGAACGCCGACTGGAAGATCAGCAAGAGTGTGCCCGGCACCTGGTCGATGTGCTTCAAAACCACAATCAGGGCCGACCCGACGTACATGGCGGCCATAAATGGAACCAGTTTCGAGGTCACGCGGCCGATGCGGCGGATACCGCCGAGGATCACCGCCGCGACCAGTGAAGCGAGGATCAACCCGGTCACCCAGGTCGGAACACCGAGGTCCTGGCGGAACTGGTCGGCCACGGTGAAGGACTGGACCGCGTTGCCCGAACCGAAGGACGAGATCACCGCAAACACGGCAAAGGCCACCGCTAGCGGTTTCCATTTTTTCCCGAGCCCGCGTTCGATCGAGTACATGGGGCCGCCGGACGCCGAGCCTCCGGGAAGGATGACCCGGGTCTTCATCGCGAGTGTGCACTCGGTGAACTTGAGCGCCATCCCGAAGACCGCGGTGACCCACATCCAAAAAAGCGCCCCGGGGCCGCCGTAGTGGATGGCCGTCGCCACACCCGCAATATTGCCGATGCCGACTGTTGCGGACAGGGCCGTGGTCAGGGCCTGGAAGTGGGAAAGGTCGCCATCGTGCTCGGGGTCGTCGTACTCGCCGCGGAGCACTCGCAGTCCGTGGCGGAAGAAGCGGACCTGAATCCACCCGAGGCGGAAGGTCGTGATCACCCCCGTGCCCACCAGCAGCACCACCAGGAGCGGCATCTGCGGCGGCCAGCCCCAGACGAAATCACTGAGCGTGAATATGGCGTTACTCACCCACTCGAAAAAGGAATTCATGTAACCGTTTTCCTCCGGCTGCCGATCGAAGGGACCGCCTCGAACCGGCGATCCGAACTGGAATCTCCGCCCATGCTAGCCGAGCGCACAACAGCGCTGCAACCACCGAGGCTTTGACATCGTTTCACTGGCGCTCGTCCGGAGTCATTTCCAGTCTATAATCCGTTGACGAAGGAGAGATCACAATGCGCTATGCGGCGCTCATCCTGCTCCTGGTTTTTTCCGGGTGCGGCGGACGATCGGGCACCGAGCCGGATTCGGATCCAGCTGGCACATCACATCAGCGGTCAAACGAAGCAGAATCTTCACCCGACAGTGCGATCGCCATGGCGGCTGCCGATTTCGACACCCCGGCGACCGTCGCGCTGGAGATCGCGGAAGCCTGGTCCGGGGTGAGAATTCGAGTCGTCGACCGCGACGGCGGTGGCGAAGAGACCTTTGACATTCCGCTCAACGGCGCCGATCTCCTGGGCGACAGCGGGCTCGTCCTGTCGGCGGGTGTCTTCCTTCCCGACTTCATCCTCGACGAAAACGGAATTTCGAGCCGCTCAACGGAGCCCATCAACCCAGCGGTCCGGGTCGTCATTTCGGAAGACGGAATGGAGGACTACGAAGGCTGGCTCTTTG
>RCNF010002407.1_pt1 | contig 10044 bp, 7 predicted proteins | sample 2041311 | NCBI WGS metagenome assembly RCNF01 (sample SAMN09708228, study PRJNA481090) | Marine sediment metagenome, whole genome shotgun sequencing project. | biome: marine sediment; feature: ocean; material: sediment; isolation source: Sewage treatment plant 2 marine sediment (STP2) ... | reverse complement strand
AACAGCATAAGTAATAAGAACGATGTTCGTGACATTTTTCCCCCATTGTCACCGGAAATCGATATCGATTTATTTACCCTCTTATTAAGCAATAATGAAATGATTATTACGTTTCGGCAAGGGTTATCTGAATTCGCTATCTGCGGGATAAGCCGCCAATAGTCATCGCGAAGTGAGCAGGGCACGGGACAAAAAGCCCCGTGCCCATCGGTTACTTTCTGTGAGCTCTGTAAACAGAGGTCAGAGACTCATCTGCTTCAGTGGCTCCGAAGATCCAGGTCAGGCGGGATGTTCTCTTCCTATCATGACCGCTGAACACTGAGAAGTGGCAGCCTTCTTTGCCGTAATCCTCACAGAAGAAAACTCCATCTCCATCGGAGTAAACCTCAACGAAGTTCTCCTCACGGCTCACTCGAGCCCATTTGCCCATATCAGTCCAGGCTCCCGCATGATCGCGTCCCTGGGCAAGACCGGGGAAGCTCTCGCAGGTAAGAATCCCATCACTTACGGACCCTCCCGGCTTGATGAACCCTCTGATGTCCATTTCACCATCGAGGTAGGCACCGGATGTGGCGACACATTCCAGAGTTGTGTTCAGCACCGGAACCGAGGGCAGCAGCCCTGCACTCCAGTTCAGCTTCAGCGAGCCGTACTTCTTGTGGTCAACAAGCCAGGTCATCCGCCATCCTCTTTCGGTCAGGCCGCCTGAGACTCTGGTATACTCCTCTATCTCCGGCTTATCGTTCTGCAGGAGATAGGGATTCTCTCTCTTGTCCATGATCCGCGGATGTATCCCCCCGAACCATGGCTTTTCCCATCCAAACTCGGAAGGCTCCGGATGGGAAGAGAGCAGATAGTCCACACCGTCCAGTTTCAATGAATACACATGGCCGCAGGCAGAAGGGTCTATGAGAGCCCGAATCCTGTCGCTGGACAGGAAGAGACAACCGGAATCATCGAGACCGGCATCAACCGCCTTCGCAGCTCCAACCAGAAACACAGGCATAACCGTTGACCGCTTCGCGAGAGACATGCTCACGTCAACGATTCCCTCTCCGTGCAGTTTACCCGACACGGAAACATCCTGACGTACTTTTCCGGAACAGATCTTCGACGAATCTGTATCAATCCCGGCTTCCCGCTCTCCATGGAGGGGATGACTCAGAGATACTTCCGTACCGAAAACCATTACCGGCTTCAGATCGTGCAGGAAGAAAGAAGTTCTCTTCTTCCACTCACCGATGTTCCAGCCCAGACCGGAAGCTCTGGACATAAGTCTATCAACACCGCCTTCGGTGAAAAGCATTCGGAAAGGCGGTGATGCCGCAGTCTCCCCCGGAGCAACATCCACTTCGGGAGTACCCGCCATGTCGTACTCCAGCTCGGTCCAGTCTGGAAAGTAGTTCATGATCGATATATCCGAGCCTGTCGCGCCTGTCCAAGGGGCTGCAAGCCCGGATACGGATCCGGAAAGATCCTCTTCCCAGTCCGGCAACTGGTTGTAAATCCTGGGCTCAACCAGAAGCCCGCCGGCAAGCGGTATCATGTCACTCCTGGGCATGAACTCGTTGCTGAAAGTGCCCCTGCCGCGAAAAAGTACTTTCTGAACCACATCGGAACCGTTTTCCACAGCTGCGCTGATTTCTGCATATCCTGCCGGATCCAGCCTGACCAGCACCCGGAAACTCATTCCAGGTCTGGAGGGCCATGATGTTCTTGCCACGACTTGACCGTCGTCCAGTTTAAGGCTGTAAGTCTGTTTCGGCAGATCCGAGTTCCACACCACAGGCGGCCCTGCGTCGATAAAGGATCGGGCAAGGTTCCTCGGGCGGTCACCTTCAGACCGGCTCCAGATAGTGGTAGCGGCTCCCTTTCGGGCTACGCTTAATGCGATATCATTGCCGACTATCACAGCAGCCCTCCGTGTGTCCAGCACAACCGGATCACCGGAATGAAAACCTGCGACCAGTATTACCGTTTCCATGTAACCCGCTGCTCCTAGCCGCACCGAAAGTGTATGAATACCCCGGTCCATGTTAGGCAGTTCAACGCTGCAGCTCTGGTAGATATCTGATGACAGGGTAACTTCTTTTTCACAGAATTCCCCATCATCAATGGCGTATCGGAGCAGCACGGCGGACGCTTGCGCAAGTACCTTCAGGTCCAGTTCCAGCTTCTTTGCACCAGGTACGATGAACCTGATAGGCTCCGAATGCAGAGCAACCTCTGCAGCTCCGTTCACACCGATACCAAGCTCAAGCTCCGGACTTTCGATTCTGACTTTAATGCAGTCAGCCGGTTCGTAGGGCGATTTTTCGATTCTGACCGGCAGCGGTGTAACAAGAGTGGTACCAGACTCAGTTTCAGTACAGTCGATGGAACTGCCGCAATCCACGCTGATATTTCCCGTATGGTACCCGGAGCCGGATAAGGTTACCTTGCGGGATCGACCTACAAAGTATTCCCTGCCCGAATCAACAGATAATCCGGCACTGAAACCGGGGTACTCCACCCGCGAAAGCATACGTCCGCTCTTATCGAACTCCGCTGTGAACTTCTTATCATTCCTGCGGAATACATATGTGAATATCTCCCTTCCGGATTCGGTCTTCTCCACATCCTGTTCAACGAGAAGCGCTCTCTCAAAACAGTTGTACCAGTCCTCTCCCTCCAGGAAGTCAAGGAACTCCTTCATTCCAAGCAGGAAAGGCATGTAGTTCTGCATGTACACCATAGTCTCCGGCACCCAGAAGTAACCCGCCTTCTTGTAAAGCGGCACGGCTTTCATGTTGGCGGGCCAGGTATGCAGATCGATTCGGCTCATGCCGAATTCAACAGACCTGGATACCGAGTCCAGCAGCATTGCTTTACCGATTCCCCTGCCATGCATGTCTGGAACAACGTTTATTATGTCCACGTAGGAAGCGTTGGGCTCTCCACCGTAAGGACTCGTCCTGCAGAGACCTACAACCCTCTCTTCTAATAGCGCCAGCACGGTGAAAAGCCTTCCAGAGCTTTTCTCCTCCCGCGCAACACTGGCAGCGGTGATCGCAGACGCTCCGAAGAAACCGGGCGGCCAGCCGGACAAACTTTCATTCCACATGCGGACAAGTCCGTCCGCATCGGAATCGCGATAATCACGATAGACAATTAAAGGATTCATATAACCTCCAAATAATACACTGGTATAAATATAAATTCATAAAAAGAACCGACAGAGGCACCCACCCAGGGTACAACGCGTCTCAGACGCTGCGCGGTCTTCCTGCCTTACCTGCTGTGATGTGGAATTTCTGAAAGAAGGCGGCTAGTAAGCCCGGCACCCCTGCCGGTTATTGTTACGCTGAACCATTACTACCTCCTTCCTTGATGCCGATTGAGCATCGGCGGTTGATCGAACTGCGACAATCGCAGACGGCAATATACAAATGCTTTCAGATAAATGACAAACCTGGGGGCAGATCAGTGAGCAGTCTGGAGACCAATTTCATGTTTCCCGGGGATGCGGCGAACAACGAAGAAAGTTACGATGGCAACAAGCCCTGCAAATGCGAACACTGCCCATGGAGCGATCGTCACCCACAGAATTCCGCCGATCAGAGGAACGATCATAGAAACTGCATGATCGAGTGTTCCGCCAAGTCCCATCGTCGGGATCATATCGTTCTTATCATGAACAATGCTAGATAGATATGTGGTCCTGGCCATCGCCAGGCTGAAAAGAAGTTCATCCATAATGAAGAATGAATACAGAAGAAGCAGAGCTAATCCGGGTTGAAACAGATTCGGTACAACAGCATACCCGGTGCACAGCAGCACGATAAGTACAGCATCGATCATCAGTATCGTTCTCTCTCCGAACCTGTCTATCATATTGCCGAAAAAGGGTTTGATGAACAATCCCAGTAAAGCGCTGATACCCATGACAAGGGCAAGATCAGGTGCGGTCTGAGCGAAGAGGCTCACCAGCATCCACGGAGCAAAAGTCAGGAATATCTGTTTCCTAGCTCCGAAAAGCATGCAGAGCAGATAGTAGAGTCTGTATTCCTTTCGATACAGGAACCGCTTCATTTTTTTCGCAGATACCTTCTTCTCTTTCCTCTCGGGAAGCATGAATGAGAATATCGCGCCAATAACCATGATCACTGCTGCAAATATCCAGACCGCTTTAAAATCCGCATGTAAATACTCCATCAGCAGCCATACAGCACCTGTACCGAGTATCAGACCTACGGACCGGTATGCACCGATTCGTCCCAGGATCCAGCCTCTCCGGTCAACCCCGGCAAGATCGATCGCTGCAGTATCACGAAGCGGCATGAATGCATGGGTCGCCGTCGACCACAGAACCATGAAAATGATAAATGTCGGAAGAGTATTTACCAGGAACGCCAGCCCGATAAAAGCTGCTATTCCAATAAGGAATATCCCTCCGAACGCATTATGCCTCCGCATGGAAACAAGAACCCCTGTGATGAACACAAGCAGAAACCCCGGAAGTTCCCGAGGTATTTCAAGCGCCCCCCGGACATCGCCATCAATACCGATGTGGTTCTTCAGATAATCGGGCATCACCGATGAGAAGATTGCCCCGGCGCAGGCCATGATCGCTACGATAATGAGAAGTCTGACCAGTGATGGCTTAATGATGGCCTCCTTTGTATCCAGGGAAGATACGACGCTGCGAAAAAAGATCAATAACCCTGCTTAAGATCTATTCTGTTCGGCACAGGTTCACCGGCGGCATACAGGTTCAGGAACTCCGCCAGATGAATCATACGCTGTCTCTCGAGTTCCTCATGGTTGAATGCTCCTCCCATATGCGGTGACATCACGATGTTATCGAGTGTACCGAATGGGCAGGAAGAAGGCGGAGTATCAGATACCGTCTCCTTACCGGAAGGGTATTCGTACCACACATCAATTCCAGCCGCTCCGATCAGGTTATTGCGCAGATGATGGTAAAGGGATTCCTCATCGATGAGATGCGCTCTGCCGACATTTACCACAATCGACCGATCATGAAGCAGATCAAGCTCACGATCTCCGATAATGCCCTTCGTACAGGGAGTCAGCGGAAGCGCTACTATAAGTATATCCGTCTTCTCAAGCAGTTCATGAAGCATGTCGGCTGCAAAAAGAGATACACCATCTTCCGAAACAGGCTCAGATGGCTTGCGCTGTATTCCGGTAATTTTCGCACCCATGGCCCTGCACACCGCTCCCACGCGACTGCCTACATGACCGTACCCGAGGATCAGAACTCTGCTCCCGTCAATAAGGACAGCTCTATCCTGATTGTATCTCCAGCTCCAGTCGTTATTCCGGAGTGATCGATCAGCCGGAATAAGCAGCCTTGCGGCAGCCATCATTAGCGCAATAGCCATCTCCGATGCAGAAGTAGCGTTATGATGAATATTATGTACATGTATTGCAGGAAACTTCTTCAACAGATCACCGGTTGCTTCAGGTAGCCCGGCCCATGGAATGACAAGAACTTTGATACTGGAAACTCTCCTGAGGAGGGCCTCGTCCGGTCTGCCGGAGATCAATACCTCACAATCATCCACACCATCTTCTTCGGTAAAAAGCTGCAGGGAGGGATCCAGGTTATCTCTGAGATAATCGATCCCTTTTCTGTCCCAATGTCCCTGAAAAAGTACTCTTGTCATTTAAGTTCCATTGTCGATACTGCGTTTTTAATAGCACTTATATGCGGTGGGGTTGTTCCGCAGCAGCCGCCGATTATCGACACACCGGCATCAACCAGTTCCTTCGACTTCTCCGCCATGAATTCAGGTGATTCCGGATAGACAAGTTTCCCGTTTTCGATTATCGGAAGTCCGGCATTAGACTGGATGATGAGGGGAAGAGTTGTATGCCTTCTGAATTCTCTCGCAATCTTAATCATTCCTTCTATCCCGTTCCCGCAGTTTGAGCCTATCACATCGGCGCCGGCTTCTTCCAATTCGCTGGAAATCTTCTCTATCGTATCACCCATGATCGTGAAGAAACCTCTGGGGGTTGCATCGAAGGTCATGGTTGTCATCACCGGAATTCCCGGTGCTTTTTCTCTGGCAGCCCGGAGAGCCAGAAGCATTTCATTTAAATCCATCATCGTCTCGATGCAGATAACATCGCACCCCGATTCGAAAAAAGCCTGCATCTGAATTCCAAAACTCTCGAAAACATCCTCTGGATCGGTATCACCGTAGGGTTTAAGAATTTTCCCGCAGGGACCGCACGATCCGGACACGTACGCCCTGCCTGAAACAGCTTTCTTAACAGCAGTAACCGCATTTCTGTTTATCAGTGGAGCTTCCTCAGCAAGAGAATAAGATGAAAGTTTCAGGGGGGATCCACCGAAAGTATTCGTCTGGATAATGTCAGCCCCGGCATCGAGGTAGAGCCTGGCGATATCCTCAAGTACAGAAGGCTTTGTGAGGTTCATTGCTTCAGGACAGGAGCCGCTTCGGAGCCCCCGCTCGAACAGCATCGTTCCCATGGCTCCGTCCGCAACCAGTATGGAGCCGCTATGGAGGCGTTCGAGAAGATTGTTCATCTACTGTTCACAGGGAAAAACGATTCGACCGTCTCAACGGCATTTGCGCCATCGTAACTGTAAGCGTCAGCGCCTATTTCAAGCGCGTACTCTTTCGAAACAGGCGCTCCGCCAACGATGATCTTAACTTTGCCGAAAAGCCCCTCAACCTTTGCCAGGTCTACAACTTTCTTCATGACAGGCATGGTTGTGGTGAGAAGAGCGGACATTCCAATGACGTGAGCGTTCTCTTCTTTAGCTGCGCTGATGAACTTCTCCGCCGGGACATCGTTTCCAAGGTCGATAACCTCAAAGCCCGCGCCTTTGAGGAGAATCGCGACCAGGTTCTTCCCGATATCGTGCAGATCATCTTTAACGGAACCTATTACAACCTTGCCTCGGATCGGAATTCCCTCTTTGATAAGAAGCGGTTTCAATATTTCCATGGCACCGTTCATCGCCCTGGCTGCAAGCAGGACATCGGGAAGAAAAATATCATGGTTCTTGAATTTCTCTCCGACAATATTCATACCCGCGATCAGAGCATCATTAAGTATTTCCTCTGGAGGTATCCGTTTTCCAATAGCATCTTCTGTAAGAGCGACAACTGTCTTATCAAGACCGTTCTGCAGATTGAAAGATATCTGTTCCAGTAGTTCCATATTTATCCCCTGCCGTGTCAGCGAATGATCTTATTACAGATTCCGCATCCTCTCGATACAAGACTTAGTTCTGCATGTATCGCAGAAAGGGTACGAATTCACAAATTCATGAATTTTCCCGGGTCCGGCGATAAGCACACCGGATACGGACTTTATCGGGCTCATGAGATAACTCTCATTCAATGTAATACCTATCTCCTGCGGCCTGAGAACTTCAAAAAGTTTCTTCTGTCCGCTTACGTTCCATCCGCAGTACCCCGGGCTGTAGCTGAGGACCCGCCATGGGGATTCTGCTGGTTCCTTCGAGATCAATTCCGACTGCAGATTCTGCACGGCAAGATCCGAGAGTTTGTCCGCGGCATAAGAGGAGACAGAATCAAGCATATATCCGAGCGCGTAATCGTCAGCGTCGAAGAGTTCCGTTACCCTGGAACTCAGAGCAGGCCCTAGCGTAACAGCGAACAGCGCGAGGTAACCGCTTTTCCTGTAAATTTCCTCCACAGGGTTCAAAGGTTCGTTCAGTCCTTCTCCCCGGAATACTTCCTCAAAACCTGAGGTCGATATTCCGCATATGATCCCCGCAGGCTCAGTAAGTTCCCCGAAAAGCTCTATCGCTTCTCCGTATATCCGTTCGAAGTTCTCAGTCAATTCAGCTCCTTCTGGAATACCCTGGCTGCCCAGTATCGCAGCGCGGTCAAGAATCACATCTTCAGGAGTGAAATCAACTATCGATCTCATAGATCCTCGTGCGGGAGCCTGGTCATCCCGAACCTTGCGGCTTCCGCCCTCATCAGCCCGGTCATCTCCGCCAGAACATCACCGGACAATCCTGTGGGTTCGTAGTCACCAAGCAATCTGGCAATCTCACTTTTTGCCCGGTCACCTAAGGTAAGGCTTCCCTCCTCTTCCCACCTGGAGCTGTTCGCCCGGTCAATAACAGCACCGGGGAAATAATGCTCGTCCCGGAGGTATTTCCTTGTATGGTCCGCGATAAGAAGGTGTTTCTCCCTGAGAAGCTCCTCGAAGATCGGTATTGCCGGGAAATCCTCTTTCGGTTCGATCCCCTTTGTAAGCCTCAGAGTCATCCCGCAGATCTCGTTATCAACCACCAGTTTTTCAAGGCTCTGGCAGCTTTCGAAATCAAGCATTCCCGGTCCGGAGATGTTGTTTATCCCGGCCAGAGCGGCAAGAGTCGCGCCCATCGAGGTTTCCAGTCCTGCCTGCGCGTCCAGTTTCTTCGCGTCGCTCAGGGCAATGTAAGCCTGAGTGGGAAGGTTAAGATACTTGCCTATCTCATTGCAGGCGCAATCTATCATCTGGGTTTCCACTGCTCCCATCGGTGTTGTCTCGAACCTCACATCGAATGCTGCAGGTGAACCGCCGTATATGATCGGAGTGCCGGGCTGCGTGAGCTGGCTCAGCACAACACCGCTCAAAGTCTCAGCCGTATGCTGCACGAGGCTTCCAACCAGGGTTACCGGAGCCATGAAACCGGAAAGCGGCATCGAGATGTACTCAACAGGTATGAAATGCTTCGCGCAATCGACCAGATTCTGAGAAGTGACATCGCTCCACTTAAGAGGAGCGGTCGGGCAGCAGGAGAAGATCGTCAGAGGCTTCTCCCTCAGGGCATCTCCACTCCCGCGAACGGCCAGCTGCAGATCCTTCATCACGTTGAATGCATCGATAGTGAAAGCTCCCGTAACCACAGGCTTTTCACAGTACAGGAGGCTGAGGAACAGCCTGTAGCTGTCCGATATCTTCTCGTGAACATCCGAAGGTATGAATGCGGTGCTCTGCGAAGCGATGTTATCCAGCCTGCTTACAAGCTTTGCGTACTCCACGTAATCGGCTGTAAACGGCTTTCTGATCGCACCGCTGTGGGGATCAAGGATATTGATCGCCGCGGAACCTGGTGTGAAGTAAACGTTATGATCGGTCAGATCGTGTGTCTGCCTGCCCATTACATCAAAGAGCTTAACCGAATCCGGCGCTGTTTCAAGAGCTTTATCTATCATGTCAGCGGTGAAAAACACATGCCTTGTCCGGGAATCAACTGAAGCGCCATGATCCGACAGCATCGAAAGAACACCGTCATTGTGTATTTCCATGCCCAGATTACACAGAATATCACGTGCTTCCGAAATAATCCTTTCGATAAGCTCATCGCTCAGCAACCTGAATACCGGTCTCATAAAAAAGCTCCTTAGCATTTCAAGGATTTATATGTCATAGGTTCAGGAAGATTAGATTAGAAGCATCTATTTGTCAAGTATAAGAAAGACCATGCACTATGTACTTGACAGGATTTTCTTTCATCTAATTGATTTACCTGGAGACAACTGGATGAGCTTTTCAGCGATCCGGCTTCACTGGAATGTGCTTTCTGCTGCAGGGCTGCCTGCGCACGTTCACCGGTAATGATGTTGACCTGAGCAATTTGAATCATGTATTATTGATTTAGACGGAACAAATGCATATGGCTGCTGAAGCTGGAGGTATCATGGATACTGATATGGATGGTATTATCAGAAGAAGTAAGGTGCTGATAAATCAGGAACGATTCGATGACTCCATTGAACTCCTGCTGGAAGCATGCGAGGAAGCGCCTGAATATTCCGACATACACAATCAGCTCGGAATAGTGTACTGTTTGCAGGGCTCCTACAGAATGGCGGTCGATTCCTTCAAGAAGGCGCTGGAACTGAACCCGGATTACATTGAAGCGCATCTCAACCTTTCAATTACGTACAGTGAAACAGGCAAATACACCAGTGCCCTCTCAGAGTACAACAAGGCTGTACAGCTCGAGAACGTAGAAGGGCATCTTACAGCGGGTAT
>RCNF010002406.1_pt1 | contig 10044 bp, 9 predicted proteins | sample 2041311 | NCBI WGS metagenome assembly RCNF01 (sample SAMN09708228, study PRJNA481090) | Marine sediment metagenome, whole genome shotgun sequencing project. | biome: marine sediment; feature: ocean; material: sediment; isolation source: Sewage treatment plant 2 marine sediment (STP2) ... | reverse complement strand
ACCGGGATATTGCCGTCTCGGAGAATCGCGGCGGGACGCCGCTCCCACGAAATTTGCGTTGATTTCGTGGGAGCGGCATCTTGCCGCGAAAAAGCCATAACCTGGCTCTAGCAGGCAATAAATTCGAGAATCTGGAGCGATACAGCCGTATCTGGGAGCGCTTACCTGCCGCGATAGGTGATGCGGCCTTTGCTCAGATCGTAGGGGGTCAGCTCAACTGTGACCTTGTCGCCGGTAAGAATGCGAATGTAATTCTTGCGCATTTTTCCTGAAATGTGTGCAGTTACGACGTGGCCGTTCTCCAGCTCAACACGAAATGTCGTATTGGGCAGGGTATCGGTAACCACACCTTCCATCTGCAATGCTTCTTCTTTGGCCAATTTAATATGATCTACGGTTGCTAAGGCTGGCGAATTGTGCAGAAACATGCTGTTTATTGCAATGCGACAACCCGAATATTTCATGAGTGGGCGGGACTTTCGGTTTCTGTGCCGCGTGCAGCGCGTTCGATCGTGTGAGAGAAGTAGCAGGGACTAGGTGTCGAGCAGGATCGGGCGCGATGTGCCGGCACAGGAAGCGACAGCCCGGCAGGCGTAAATCGTAGCGCTACAGACAAGCGGAAAACGCTTGACCAGGTTGAATCATCTACCGCATTCGGTCCTGGAAGCCGGCACTCGTGAATTATTCGGGTTTGGTCCTTATTAGCAATTAAAATCAGCAATACTGAGCCGTCCTGCGGGCAAGGTCAGGCGCTGAGATTGTGGTTCGCAAGCTTCTGACAGCATTGCCGCGAATTCGGCTCGCGGCACCAGCGTTGCGCCAAGGCTTACGAGGTGAGGCGACTCGACCTGGCAGTCCAAAACGGCAAAGCCCGCTTGCTCAAGCAATTGGCACAAAGCAAGCATGGCGGCCTTGGATGCGTTGCTGTGGCGGCTGAACATCGATTCGCCGAAAAACGCCTTGCCAATCGCAAGTCCGTATAGCCCGCCGCTCAGCGCACCGTCTGACCAGACTTCAATAGAGTGCGCCCAGCCGTTCTTGTGCAGTTGAGAATAGGCGTCCATCATCTCGGTAGTAATCCAGGTGCCTTGCTGGCCTTCGCGATCTTCAGCGCATTTTGCAATGACTTCATCAAATGCCGTATTGAAGCTGACTTCGAAGCCACTCTGGCGCAAATAGCGGCTCAATCTGCGGGATACGTGAAATTCATCCGGTCGAATAATGCAGCGCGGATCAGGCGACCACCAGAGAATAGGTTGGCCGTCATCGAACCAGGGGAAGATTCCGTGGCGGTATGCATAAAGCAGCCGCGTTTCTGACAGATCGCCACCGGCGGCCAACAAACCATCTGGCGTGTCGAATGCGGAAGCTACATCCGGAAAGGCTTCCGGCGGGTCCGCGCTATTGATCCAGGTGATACGCGGAGATTTCATGATTGCGGTTCTTGCGAATCTTCCTTTGGTCCAGATCGGTAAGGACTGTGTGAGCCCGCAGCGTCAATATAGCGATCGATATGTTGCTCCTCCGCATCCAGATAATTGCCCACCGCCGTGAAGAATTCCGGGCGTGCGAGCCAGTGCGCCGACCAGGTTGCGACCGGTCTGAACCCCCGGCTGAGTTTATGTTCGCCCTGGGTTCCCGGTTCAAAAAGTCTCTTTTTCTGCGCAATACAGTAATCGATTCCCTGGTAGTAGCAAGTCTCAAAATGCAGTGCGTTGTAATGCGAATCGCTGCCCCAGTAGCGCCCGTACAAGGCATGTTCACTTTCATAAAATACAGCTGCGGCGACTGGCATGCGATTCTTCTCTGCGATCACCACAACAATATTGTTCGGTAGCTTTTTCGCTACCTCAACGAAAAAATCCTCACTGAAATAGGGCATGGAGCCGCGGCGAAGAAAAGTCAGACTGATTAGTTGGTAGACGTCAGACCAGGTGGCGCGATCGATTTCATGTCCTTTGAGCCAGCGAAAGTGAAATCCCTGTTCCACAACGTGCCGCCGGTCCCGTTTTGCTTTTTTGCGCTTGGCAGCGTTAAAGGTTGCAAGAAAATCGTCAAACGATCGATAATTGTTATTGTGCCAGTGAAACTGGCAATCCTTGCGCAACTTGAGTCCCTTGTCTTTCAGGATACCTAGTTCATTTTCAAGCGGGAAAAGAATATGCAAGGAGGAGTTGCCGTTACTTTTTGCATAATCGAGTGCAGCGCCAATCAATTCATGCTGATGGTGTTCGCCCGTTGCCAGCAGGCGCGGACTCGGCGCTGGCGTAAATGGAACAGCTGATACCAATTTTGGGTAGTAACGAAGCCCCGCCTGCTCATAGGCTTGCGCCCAACTCCAGTCGAAGACGAATTCGCCCCACGAATGGGATTTTTCATACAAAGGCATTGCTGCGCAAAGCTTGTCACGATCGTCATACAAGCCGATATGTCGTGGCGACCAACCGGTGTCAGCAGACACAGATCCGCTTTGTTCCGCGGCGAGAAGAAACTCGTGGCGCAGGAAGGGGTATTGATTCCCGAGCAGGACGTTCCAGTCCTGGTCGCTGAACGCGGCAATGCTGTCGGCTATTTCAACCCGCATAGCTGCATCGGTCAGGCGGTTGCATTGCCCGCCGGGCTTTGAGTTTCCTGGGCATCGATATACTTTTCAGCATCCAGTGCTGCCATACAGCCTGCACCGGCTGATGTTATTGCCTGGCGGTAAACCTGATCCGCGACATCTCCTGCAGCAAACACACCAGGGATGCTGGTTGCGGTCGCGTCACCGCTCAGCCCGGTCTTTACAACAATGTAGCCGTTTTTCATATCCAGTTGTTCTTTGAACAACTCAGTGTTCGGTCGATGTCCGATCGCAATAAAAACGCCTGAGAGATCCACATCAGTTGTTTTTGCCGAATCAGTCGTGCTGCGGACACGCAAACCGGTCACGCCCGAGTCATCACCAAGAACCTCATCGACGACATGATCCCAGAGAATTTCGACGTTGCCTTCACGCTCTTTCTGGAAAAGACTGTCCTGCAGAATTTTTTCCGAACGTAGTGCATCACGCCGGTGAACCAACGTAACTTTCGAGGCGAGATTGCTTAGGTACAACGCTTCTTCAACCGCGGTGTTGCCGCCACCAATGACAGCGACTTCCTTGCCTCGATAAAAAAATCCATCGCAGGTCGCACAGGCGGAAACCCCGCGGCCTTTGAACGCCTCTTCCGAGGGTAAGCCGAGATACATAGCGGTCGCACCGGTTGCAATAATCAGGGCGTCGCAAGTGTAGGTGGCATAGTCGCCTTCGAGAATGAAAGGTCTGACTGACAGGTCGGCTTTGTTGATGTGATCGTTGACCACTTCTGTGTTGTAGCGCTGTACGTGCTTCAACATCCGCTCCATCAGATCCGGGCCCTGCAAGCCTTCAACATCACCAGGCCAGTTATCAACATCGGTGGTCGTCATCAACTGCCCGCCCTGTTCCATGCCGGTAACAATGACTGGATTCAGGTTTGCCCTGGCCGCATAGACCGCGGCAGCGTAGCCTGCCGGTCCCGATCCCAGGATGAGAACGCGGCAATGTTTGTTATTGCTCATGTATAATTTGCCTTCAAGAAATTTGCCAATTCGGCCGTCTACTGCGTTGAGCCAAGGTAACTGAAAATGCGCCCGATTTGGTCGTATTCAAGCCCTCGGCAGATGTCGTATGCTGGCTGTCGAGCGCCAAGTGTAGGGAAAACACATTGCGCGAGCAAAACCATCGCGAACATGGAGAAAAGACGGTTTGAGCGTAAGTAAGCGCCAGGCAGCAGAGCCGCCGGGCCTGATATTTGTGAAAAATGTTTCATTAAGATGTATTAGAATCAGCGCCTTATATACACTTTATCTCAGATCACTTTAATATGGCCAGAGCACGACAACCAGCGAAAAAAGTAAAACCGGCAAGCGGCTTATCGACACAGGTTGCCAAGACGCTGCGCGAGGGCGCCTTGTGGGTCTTCGGTGCACTTGCCTTGATCCTGTTCGTCGCGTTGTTCTCTTATGACCCTGCGGATCCGGGGTTAATGCAGGCAAGCGGCAGCGGCGAAATCAACAACAGGGTTGGGCGAGTTGGCGCATTGAGCGCTGATTTGCTGTTCACCCTGTTTGGCCGGCCGGCATATTTGTTTACGCTACTGGTTTTCTACCTCGGCTGGATGATCTTTCGTGAGCGGCAAACGCGTAAGGAACTCACGCGAGCGGACTACACGTTAAGGGTCGGCGGCTTTCTTGCCACCCTGATAACCAGCTGCGCGTTGGCCACACTCCATTTTTCACCGCTTGGTTTTCGTGAAACGGCTGGCGGCGTTCTCGGCCAGATTGTCGGCAACAACCTCGAATCGATGATGAAACTGCTTGGCGCCAGCGTGTTGCTGTTTTTTCTCTGGGTTGCGTCGTTGTCGGTGTTCCTGGGTATCTCGTGGTTTGCCATCATGGACCGTATCGGTCACTGGTGCTGGTCGATGTGGGAGCTAGGGCGGCAAAAAGTTGGTGAGTTGCGCGACCGTGCCGAGGGCAGGCGCCAGTTGGCCGCGCGTCAGGATATATTCGCTGCCGAGAAAAAGCGTACCGCAGGGCGCGCACCACCACGCATAGAACCGACGGTACCAAAGCTTGAAACGAGCGAACGGGCGGAGAAAGAGCGCCAGGTACCTCTGTTCGAGCCGCCATCCGAGGGCGAATTGCCGCCATTGTCGCTACTCGATGATCCGCCGCCGCAAAAGAAAGGTTATTCAGAGGAATCGCTCGAGGCGATGTCCCGTCTCGTCGAACTCAAACTTAAAGACTTCAATATTGATGTGGAAGTTGTGTCGGTATCACCCGGCCCGATCATCACTCGCTTTGAACTCGATCCTGCGCCGGGCGTAAAGGTAAGTCAGATCGCCAACCTGGCAAAAGATCTCGCCCGTTCCCTGTCGGTTGTCAGCGTTCGTATTGTAGAAGTTATTCCCGGCAAGTCTTTTATCGGTTTGGAAATTCCGAATGAAAATCGCGAACTGGTCACGTTGGGCGAGATCCTCAAGAGTCGCGCCTATGATGAGCTTGCCTCTCCATTAACCCTTGCGCTCGGCAAGGATATTTCCGGAGACTCGGTGGTGGCCGATCTGGCACGTATGCCGCACCTGCTTATCGCGGGCACGACAGGTTCAGGTAAGTCCGTTGCCATTAATGCCATGGTCTTAAGCCTTTTGTACAAGGCCAAACCCGAACACGTACGCCTGATCATGGTCGATCCGAAAATGCTCGAGTTGTCGGTATACGAGGGCATTCCGCATCTTCTGACACCGGTCGTGACAGACATGAAAGAGGCCGCGAATGCGTTGCGCTGGTGTGTTGGCGAGATGGACCGGCGTTATCGGTTAATGGCAGCGCTTGGCGTCAGAAACATCGGTGGCTATAACCGCAAGGTGCAGGATGCGATCGATGCCGGAGAGCCGATTCCTGATCCGATATTCAAGCCGCCCGAGTTGCTGGATCCGGATAAGCCGATTGAACATCCGACGCTGACCCCGTTGCCGTTTATCGTTATTATTATCGACGAACTGGCAGACATGATGATGATTGTCGGTAAGAAGGTCGAAGAACTGATTGCACGGTTGGCACAAAAAGCGCGTGCGTCGGGAATTCACATGTTGGTGGCGACGCAACGACCTTCAGTCGATGTAATTACCGGTCTGATCAAAGCCAATATTCCGACGCGTATCGCGTTCCAGGTTTCCGCGAAAGTCGATTCACGTACTATCCTTGATCAAATGGGGGCGGAACAATTGCTCGGGCATGGCGACATGCTGTACCTGCCGCCGGGCACTTCGCTGCCAACTCGCGTACACGGTGCTTTTGTTGCCGACCAGGAGGTACACAGGGTTGTGCGGAACCTGAAGAAATCAGGATCGCCGCGTTATCTCGATGAAATTTTGCAGGCTCCGACGAGTCTAACTCCAGGACTAACTGGTCTGGAGGTTATGCCCGGAGATAACGTTGATGCAGAGCAGGACCCGCTTTACGACCAGGCAGTAAAAATCGTCGTGGATACGCGAAAAGCATCCATTTCAGGCGTGCAGCGGCGCCTCAAGATTGGCTACAACCGTGCTGCGCGTATGGTGGAGTCAATGGAAGAGGCAGGGATGGTTGGCCCACTGCAGTCAAATGGCACGCGCGAGATATTGATCCCGGCAACCGCCAAAGATTAGGGGAGTTGGCGTAACCCAGGCGCCACAAGGAAAAACATTGTTCAGAACTAACACCTACAAATTTGCGCTTGGTCTGAGTTTGATTCTATGCATGACTGCTTTTGCGAATGCACAAGACAACAGCAATGCGGACGATACTGACTCGGGTCAACAGTTGATTGACAATTTCGTCAATAACGTTTCGACGATATCGGGTCGCTTCGAGCAACAGCTCATCGATGCAGATGACATTGTTGTCGAAACCTCGACGGGGACCGTCGAGATTCAAAGGCCCGGCCGCTTCCGTTGGTCTTACACAGAGCCGTATGCACAAATCCTGGTCGCAGATGGCCTGAACGTCTGGAGTTACGACGTTGACCTGGAACAGGTAACTGTAAAGTCCCAGGCGAAAGTTTTGGGTAGCACGCCGGCGTTGTTGCTCGGCGGGTCGAAGGACGTTTTGGACGAATTCGATTATATTGGTAGTTTCACCGACCGCGGAACAGTCTGGGTTAGATTGCGACCGAAAAACACTGAGAATGGCTTCACCAAAGTCGAGTTGGGTTTCGCGGACGATAAACTGACTCGTATGCTGTTTTCCGACAATCTCGAACAGACCACCCTGATAGCATTGTTCGATGTGTCTCTGAACGAGCCAATTGATGATGGGCGTTTTAGTTTTTCGCCGCCGCAGGGTGTCGACGTAGTGGGTGTAGCGCTGGTGCCCGAATCTGCGGACCTCTGAATGTTGCCGCTTAGTTATCCGAGACACTGGCAGTTCGCCAACATAGTGCTACTTTTAAGCGTTTTGACGTTAGCAGTAATCCCTGCAATCTGGCTCTGGCCACAAGACCCTGCGGCAGTATGGAGTCTGTCGGACAAATGGCTGCACGGCGTAACGTTCGCCGTTTTGGCACTTTGGTTCTCCGGTCAGTACGCGCGTAAGGCGTATTGGAAGCTGGTGCTGGGTTTGCTTGCATTTGGTGGTCTGATCGAAATGTGCCAGCGCATGATTTCTTATCGCACCGCTGAATGGAACGATCTCTTCGCTGACATGCTTGGCATCGTTGTGGGAATACTGATCGCAATGGTTGGCGTGGGTGGCTGGAGCATGCGCATAGAGAAGCAGCTGCAGAATCGAATTGGCTGATTTATTTGCACAGGAACGTATTCAGCAGCCGGGCGACGACTTATCTCGCCCATTGGCTGACCGAATGCGGCCGACCAGTCTGGATACTTTCTTTGGCCAACAACACGTTCTGGCATCAGGAAAACCACTACGGCAGGCCATCGACCAGGGTCGCGTACATTCGATGATTTTCTGGGGTCCCCCCGGAACCGGCAAGACAACACTGGCCCGCATGATCGCGGAAAAGACGGAAGCACATTTTATTGCACTCTCTGCCGTAATGGCCGGGATCAAAGACATCCGGGCGGCAGTTGCCGAAGCTAAGGATTATCGGCTGGCCCAGGGGCGCTCAACCGTGCTGTTTCTTGACGAGGTGCATCGATTCAATAAGGCACAACAGGACGGGTTCCTGCCATTCGTCGAGGATGGCACGCTTACTTTTATTGGTGCGACTACGGAAAACCCGTCTTTTGAGCTGAACAATGCGTTGCTGTCACGAGCGCGCGTCTACGTGCTCAAGTCGCTGGATGCAGAAGCGCTTTGCGATATCCTGCGGCGGGCGCTGAAAGACGCGAACACCGGTTTGGGTACACTTGATCTCAGTATTGACGACGACGCGCTGGAACTCATCGTACTTGCTGCGGACGGTGACGCACGCCGCGGGCTTAATCTGCTGGAGCTGGCCGCCGACCTTGCACCGGAGAACGACGAAGGTCGAACAATTGACGCTGCAGTCGCAAAAGACGTCGCGCAGGGGAGCCGCCGTCGTTTCGACAAGAAAGGCGAATATTTCTACGACCAGATTTCTGCTTTGCACAAATCCGTTCGCGGATCGGATCCAGACGCTACACTTTACTGGCTTATGCGTATGCTCGATGGTGGCTGTGATCCGTTGTACGTAGCCCGACGGATGATCAGGATGGCATCCGAGGATATCGGCAACGCAGATCCGCGCGCCCTGCGTATCTGCCTTGATGCCTGGGAGACGATCGAACGCCTGGGTAGCCCGGAGGGTGAGCTCGCGCTGGCACAGGCAGCAGTTTTCCTGGCGTGCGCGGCAAAGAGTAATGCGGTCTATAAAGCGGCGAAAACCGCTGCAGCAGATGCGCGGGAATTTGGCTCGCTGGAGGTACCGATGCACCTTCGCAATGCCCCAACCCGCCTGATGAAAGATCTCGGCTACGGTGAGGAATATCGCTACGCGCATGACGAGGAGGGCGCATTTGCGCCGGGCGAAACCTATTTTCCCGACGACATGCCGCAGCGTAAGTATTATCATCCCGTCCCGCGCGGTCTGGAGTTGAAGATTGGCGAGAAGCTGGCTGAGATGGCCAGGCTAAACGAGCAGCGTACCAAGCCTCATAAAGATAAAGATCATGATTGACGCAAAATTACTCAGGCAATCGACGAGCGAGGTCGCGAAAAATCTTGCGCGACGTAATTTCGAATTTGATGCTGACGCCTACCTGGCACTCGAGGAACAGCGAAAAGCTGTGCAGGTGGAAGTCGAGTCTCTTCGTGCCGAGCGAAACGCCAGTGCAAAAAGAATTGGCAAGGCGAAAGCGCAGGGCGAGGATGTAGAACCTTTGCTCGCTGCGGTCAAAGACCTTGGCGATCGCCTGGAGCGTGCTGAGAAAAAGCTGCAACTGGTGCAGATCGATTTAACGGATATTGAAATGGGCTTGCCCAATCTGTTGCACGATGATGTTCCGGACGGTTGCGACGAAACGGAAAACCGCGAAGTTCTCAAATGGGGTGACCTGCCCGAATTCGATTTCGAACCGGTTGATCATGTCGATTTAGGTTCCAGCATGGGCCTGCTGGATTTCGAGGCTGCAAGTCGCATCTCCGGCTCACGATTTTCTGTACTACGTGGTCCTCTCGCCAGAATGCAGCGAGCATTGATTCAGTTCATGCTCGATACGCATACCAGTGAACACGGCTATGAGGAAGTTTATGTCCCCTACCTTGTGCAAGCGGATGCCTTAACCGGAACCGGACAGCTCCCGAAATTCGAGGCCGATCTGTTCAAAACAACGGACGATCCACCGTTCTTTCTGATCCCTACGGCGGAAGTACCGGTTACTAACCTGGCAAGAGAGAGCATCCTGGAAGCTGCGCAAATGCCAAAGCGCTACGTGGCACACACACCGTGCTTCAGATCAGAAGCCGGTTCCTACGGTAAAGATACGCGTGGCATGATTCGCCAGCACCAGTTCGAAAAAGTAGAGTTGGTGCAGCTGGTCGATCCTGCTACTTCGGACGCCGCTCTTGACGAATTAACAGGGCATGCAGAATCGATTCTGCAGCGACTGGAATTGCCTTACCGAAAGGTCGTTTTGTGCAGCGGTGATGTTGGATTCGGTTCGCACAAAACGTATGACCTGGAAGTCTGGTTGCCTGGGCAACAGGCCTATCGCGAGATTTCCTCTTGCAGCAATTTCAAGGATTTCCAGGCACGCCGTATGCAGGCACGCTGGAGAAATCCCGTTACCGGCAAGCCTGAGCTTTTGCACACATTAAATGGCTCCGGGGTTGCTGCGGGTCGAGCCTTGGTTGCAGTACTGGAAAACTATCAACAGGCAGACGGTTCTGTAGTCGTACCTGATGTCTTGCGGCCGTACATGGGCGGAGTCGAGACATTGAACTCAACCGTAGCCTGATTTCATACATCTCGTGGGAGCGGCATCCTGCCGCGATTGATATCAATCGCGGCAGGAT
>RCNF010002402.1_pt1 | contig 10051 bp, 6 predicted proteins | sample 2041311 | NCBI WGS metagenome assembly RCNF01 (sample SAMN09708228, study PRJNA481090) | Marine sediment metagenome, whole genome shotgun sequencing project. | biome: marine sediment; feature: ocean; material: sediment; isolation source: Sewage treatment plant 2 marine sediment (STP2) ... | reverse complement strand
TTCTGGAGTGGTTTTTGGCCATTATGGGCGGCATGTCGCTGCAGAACAGCATTATCGTGTGGTCGGCACGTCACCGTGTTCACCACCGCGATGTAGACGATAACGACAAAGATCCCTATTCCATCGGCCGCGGGTTCTGGTTTGCGCACATCGGCTGGATGCTGCGGGATTACCCCAGTGGCGCCATCGATTACAGTGTGGTTCGCGATCTGGAAAAAAACCCGATTACCGCCTGGCAGCATCGCTGGTACTGGACCCTGGTCTGGACCACCAACCTGGCCCTGCCGCTGTTCCTCGGCTTGCTGACTGGCGACATGCTCGGCATGTTCCGTTTTTATGTCCCGATCCTGCCCGTCATGGTCATCGGCACCGTGGCGCTGGCTGCCGAGGCCGGTTGGGACGTTCATTTCTATGCGCTGTCCCAGGACGGTTCGGCCCGGACCTCCGAAATCGAAGGCATCACGCTACACGAACTGGCCATGCCCCGGTATCGCGGGGGCAGTCCTGTCGCCTATGTCCTGAGCTACCTTCGGTTTTTCTTTCTCGCCAGCTGGGCAGTCCAGAGTCATCACCTCAAATCCCGTTTCGATGTGGTCCACGTCAATACGATGCCGGACTTCATGGTGGGCACAGCCCTTTTGCCGCGACTGTTCGGGGCCAAGGTGATCCTGGATGTGCACGATGTGATGCCGGAAATTTATATGACGAAGTTTCGGGTGCCCGCCACGCACTGGAAGATTCGCTTGATCAAGTTCATCGAAGTGATGTCGGCCAAGGTTGCCCACAAGGTGCTTACGGCTGAGCACCCCAAGGGGGAGTTGCTGAAAGAGCACGGCGTGCCGGCCGAGAAGATTCAGGTGCTGTTGAATCTTCCGGATGACAAGTTGTTTGTGCCGCAGTTTATGTTTGCCGACCCTGGTTTAGACGCTGGACGCGAAGACCCGGACTGCGAATTCCGTTTGATCTATCACGGCACTATTGCCCACCGCCTGGGGCTGGACAATGCAGTCGGCGCCTTGGATCTTTTGCGCGACGAAATTCCCGGTGCAAGGCTGCAACTGTTTGGCGACGGAGACCAATTGGCCGATCTCCATACCCAGACCCAGGCCGCGAATTTGTCTGATCGCATTTGGTTTTCGGATGAATTCATCCCCATTGAACAGGTCATCCCATCGATCAAGGCAGCCCACCTGGCGGTGATCCCCACCCGGCATGAAATCAGTACCGACTATATGTTGCCAACGAAACTGCTGGAATACCTGGCCTTCGGAATTCCGGCGGTTTTTACACCCACCAAGACAGTGCGGCACTATTTTGGCGACGAGCATCCGTTGTATATCTATGACCCGACACCAGAGGAGACTGCAAAAAAGATCCGTTGGGTGAGGGCCAATTATGCGGAAGCAAAGAGGCTGACGGCCGAATTGCAGGAACGGTGGTTCTCGCAGTTCCACTGGGCGGAGCACAAGTTGAGTTATCTTGAATTGTTGTCGGAACTGAAGAATCGATAGATTCTGGCGCTTGGCCGAGGAGCCACTTTTGCTCGCTTTTATCCACGTTGCCAAAACAGGCGGCCAAACGGTCGAGACCCTGCTGGCGAGTTCCTATGGGGCCGGTTTTTGTATCGCTCCCGAATGGAAGCGTCCGGCCAGTTCACATCCGGCGAATGAAAACTTTGTCATCGCCAAATACAACGCCGAAGACCTGCGGCGACTGCAACGGGTCTGTCCCTGGCTGAAGTGTGTGGGCGGCCATCCGGTCACCCTCTGGTCGGAATTCGAATCCGTGACGCCAACGACCTGGTTTGCCCTGGTGCGTGAACCGCTCGCGCGCGGTGCTTCCCATTTCCAATACAACCTGCAGGACTCCAGCACCCGGCCTCGCCCCTGGCGCGAGTGGATCGAATGGCCCACCCACTTCAACCATCAGGTCAAGATGTTCTCGCCCACCGGAGACCCGCACGACGCCATCGACCGCATCGTGCGCAACAACGTTTTTGTTGGTCTCACCGAACGGTTTGACGAATCAATGGTGATCCTGCGCAAACTTTTCCAACCCGACCTCAATATTGCCTACCGACGGACCAACAGTGCCTATGATCCTACGCCTGCCAAGGCCATGTTGGCAGACACGGAAATTGTCCACCAACTCAAGCGCATGTACGCCGACGAGCTCATCCTGCATGAATTCATAACCCGCGAATGGTATCCCCGCTTCCAGAAGGAATATGGCCCGAATTTGGCTGCGGACGTGGCCAGCTTCAAACAGAATCCCCAAAGCGGCTTCAATTTGTGGAATTACCGTTTTAGCCGTCTGAATCACCACTTGATCCTGAAACCTGCAAGAATTCTGACGTAGGAAGGAATTGGGGCCTTCAGTTTTCTTGCATTTATGTTATAATGTTTTGATATAAAACAAGAACGCTCGCTCAAATAGAGGTATTGGTGTGCATTTTTCGAAAACTGTCGCTGTTGTCTGCCTGCTTGCCATCTCGATGTCGGGATATGGCGAGGCCTCTGCTGCCCGTCTGCATGTCAGGTCAGTCGGAACACGGACGACCGGTTCCAGCCTCGCGGAAAATTGGACTGCGCCAAACTGCTATCCCAATCTCGCCGCCGCTTCAGGCCAGGCCGCACTCGGAGATTCCATTCTCCTGTATGCCGAAGCCCACGTCTTGAATGGGCCCGTGTCCTTACCGGTGTTTTTGGGAAACAGCGATCTTGACCAAACCCATACCAACACGAGTGTTGTCATGGGACCAATGGCCCAATTGACCGTGCCCACGTCGCTGGTCCGCTTTGAGGCCCGGGGTCTGACCTTTTTGGGGGATGGAATGGATAGCGACCTGGCCGCTTTCCAAATCAATGGGGGCCTTCTCACCGACAATTCCATCACCTTCAACTCGTGCATCTTCCAGTCCCACAACGCCAGCGATCTGAACGGACGCGGTGGCAGTTGCCTGGATGTCGCGGACAGTGATACCGGATCTGAACTGATTCTCCAATCGTGCCTTTTCCAGGACAATACGACCCGCGGTCGAGGAGGTGCCGTGTTTGTCGAAAACGGTTGGGTGGTTCACGTCCAGAATACCCAATTCATCGGCAACGACAGCCGTCGAGGCCTCACCAATGGCGACGGCAAAGGCGGGGCAATGGCCGTGCTTTCTTCTGTGAGCCCCACCACGGTGATGATTGACGCCAGTCTGTTCCAAGGCAACCGATCCTGGGGACCAGGTGGAACCATCTTTCTGGACGATGCCGCCTTGTCTATGACCGAAACAGAATTGAGTGATAGCGAGAGTGCTGTCGAGGTGACGACAGAATGGTGTGCGGGTGCCGGAATCCTGATGCGCCGGACCGCAGGTGCACACATTCTCCCGCTATCGCTATATGTATTCAATTGCGTGTTCGAACGAAATGTCGGGCACATCGGATCAAACCCCTGGGCCGGCGACGGCGGAGCCATCCTGGTCAAGGGAATCGACAACCGCTATTACGACGTCACGGTCACCAGCAGCCTGTTCCGAGACAACTACAATGCCCAGGGTGGCGGTATATATATCGGGCGCTTCGCGACCGGATCTGTGAACTACTGCCGTTTTCTGGACAACGATGTGTACCTGCAGGGCGGTGCCACGTTTAAGGGTGGGGCTTTTGAGGAAAATCTCGGCGAAACCGCAATCTACAATTATTGTGAATTCACGGGCAATCGCGCCGGCGTATTGCTCGATGGTTCAGACTCCCTGGAATTGGGGCGTGGCGGTGCTTTTTCGACCCGAATTCACACCAGGGCCGAATTCCACAATTGCACTTTCTCCAACAACACCGCCCACGGTCCGAGCCACGAGGGCGATGCGGTCACGTTGGTCAACGAAGGTTGGCCCTTCAATTCGGATCTCCAGCGTTGCGAATTCGTCAATACGGTGTTTTACGGCACCGGCGGTCTCAGCCAGCAGGTTGTCGCGCGGACAGGGTCCATTAGCCGGATCGAAAACTGCGCCTATGAACCAGGACAGGTTCAAACAGCCGGAAGCACTCCAGTGGCGACAGTGAGCCTGACCAGTTTGCCCTTTGTTGACGAATCAGATTTGCATCCGGGCCTGGGTTCGCCGTTGATCAACGCAGCCCTGGACGAAGGTCAGTCGAGAGACCTGTCCGGAGCACTGGTGCCGAACGGCGCGGCCCCGGACATCGGTTGTTATGAATCCCGCTACTGGTCAACACCGGTCCCGGAATTTGGTGTTGCCGCAGTCCAGCTCCGGGCTCACCCCAATCCCTTCAATCCCATGACAAAGATCAGCTACGAGTTGGAAACCGCGGCCGTTGTGACTCTGGAGATCTGCGACGTTGCTGGTCATCGGGTCGCGGTGCTGGACAGTGGATGGCGAGACGCAGGAAGCCACGAACGAAACTGGAATGGCACCGATCGTGAAGGAAGAAACCTGCCTTCCGGTGCCTATTTTGTCCGGATTCTCGTTGATGGTCAGGCGTCATCGCGAAAGCTTTCTCTGGTGCGTTGATCCCTGATCAGGGCGGATACTCTCTGCGGTTGCCAATCGTTTCTTTTCCGCCCCTTGGTCTTTCACTTGCAACAAACTTTCCTGTCCGTATCATGAAGCAACTGCCGTTGCAAATTAACTGAATTTGGGGAGTTTGTTGTGTCCAGGCCATTCAAAATGCTTTTGCTGTTGGGGCTCAACGGGATCCTGCTGATAGGCTGCACAGCAATGGGCGATTCGACAGCGCTAGCCACCGGCACCAACCCGGACCACCGCGGCGGCGCGGCGCCCGAGTCGCCGCGCATGGCCATCGTCGACTACTCCACCATGGACCTTTCCGATCAGGAGATGCTCGCCCAATACGCGCGAGCTGGGATCATTGTCACCGAGACTTCAGCCATCTGGTGCTCCGCGCAGAACGAAGGCAAGGTCGCCGATTTGAAATCGCTCAACCCCAGCCTCAAACTCGTTGGTTACGTCAATGCCCATGGGTCGTGGCTGGCTTGGGGCGATCAACCGGAACGGGACCCCCTCACAAATTCCTACGGCTGGGACTGGTACAATGCGACCAAGCCTTACTGGTCTTATACAACCACCGGTGACACCATGATGGCGTGGGAAGGCCAGGTTCTGCTGAACATCCTAAACCCGGATTGCCGCAGCGCTATGATTCAGGTCTTAGCCGACCATTGGCATGCCCATTCGAACGTTTTGGATGGCGTATTCTGGGACCATTTCAACCAGTTTCTCTGGGTGCCAACGGACCTTGCTGGGGTAAACGGCCAGTTGGATCTGGACGGAAACGGCATTGCCCATCGGGATGACGAAGAAGAGATGCGCGCCTATCGATTGGCTTCCGAGGCACTGATCACGGGCCTGCGAGAGGCTTTAGGCAGCAATATTGTACAAATCGTCAACGGCAATCGGGCAGCCACAGATTCGGTATTCACGGGACTGGTCGACGGCATGATGTATGAACATTTCCCGGAAGTCGGATTCTGGGGTCAAAGAATGCAGCAGGCGCTTGACCCTGCGGTTCCTCACAATCTGTTTGCCGCCAGCAACTGGCCACGAACCGAGAACGGCGGGCCTTGGTTGATTCTGGCCAACAAGTATCGATTCAGCTTCCAGGACGATTTCGGCGCTTCAGTCAACTACCGGAGGGCCGAATTCAGTCGTGTCGCCGCGGCCTTGACCGGCTGCTATGTCACCTATCATTCGGATGACCAGAAGATGCATTACGGCTGGCCAGAAGTGGACCTCAACCTGGGGCAACCTGTGGGCAAAGCCGTCTTTGCCGACGGCGAAATCAGCCGCGATTTCGAATATGGTCGAGTTTCGTTGCAGATGACTCATGGTGACGGCAGCCTGCCATTTGATTTCGAAATTCACGAAAACGGAAAGCTGGTCCAGGCATTAGCCTTTCCAACTCACTTTCCGTGACCCACGCCTCCGATTTCGAAAAGAACGGTATTGTACTATCCTGATACCTCTTACTTTCGAAACCGGAGATTTGTGAAGAAAACACCTCTTATATTCCCAGTCGCCTGAAGTCCACAATCTGCAATTTGCGTAACGAACCGACGGCAGCCGTCTGGTCGACATCACATACGATGTTAGTGACGCCGATGAGGACACCTTGGCTATCGCCGTCAAAGCCTCGCTGGACAATGGACTCACCTGGCAAGTCCATCGGCCCAGCGCCCGCTAGACCTGGACTTGCTGTGCCTGCCGATAGATCCCGGTCAGGGATTCGACCATCTCGCCAAAGCCATATTCTCTGGTGATTTTGTCTTTTCCGGCGGCACCCATGGCCTGACGCCCGCTGGGGTCGGCGTCCAGTTCGGCCAGCAGGTCTCCCAACCGGTTCACATCCCCCACCGGCGCCGTCAGCCCTGTCACGCCAATATCGACGACTTCGACAACGCCCGGGATGCCATAGGCCACCACTGGCAGTGAGGCGGCCATCGCCTCAAGCAGGACCAGAGGCAGCCCTTCCCAGAGACTGGTCATGACAAAAATGTCGGCGGCGAGCATGACCCGGGTCAAATCGCCGACATTGCCCGGCAGCAGCAGCTGCTCAGAAAGGTTCCCGACTTTGGACGCCGCCACCAGACCGGGCCGCAATTCCCCGTCCCCCGCAACAAGCACCCGAACCGTGGAATCCGCTGCCCTGAGCCGTTCGGTTACCGGCAGCAAATCCGCGAAATTCTTCTGGTCGCTGAAACGTCCCGCCGCCAGCACGAACGTATCGTCGGGAGAAATCCCGAACCGTTGGCGGATGGCCAACTTCTCCCCGCTGGCAAGAGGCGCCGGCACCGGCACGGCATTTGTCACAACCGAGATTTTCGATTTGTCCGAGCTGGGCCGACCGAGATTTTTCAGCATACTGGCGCGCACGGCCTCCGAAACCGCCACCATGCCCTGGCAGTCCTTCAACATCTGACGGTAGGCGCTTTTTCGCAGAAACAGGAGCAAGGGGTTGTCGGAATTGCCGTACTTGAATTCTTCATTGTTGTGAATCGTCGGTATGACCGTACAAGCCCCGGCGCGGGCCAATGAAAGGCCCCAGAAATTGGCGCCCGGCAAATGAGTCTGCACGATATCGATGTTCTCGGCCCTGACCAGCTCGCAGAGCAGCTGGCGTCCGGCCCGCAGAGACCCCAGAAAACGGATGGGGTTGCGGATCGAGGCGCGAAGGAATTCGGGGCAATGAACCTTGACGTTGGACTGAATCCGTTCGGCCAGTGGCCCACGTTCCTGGACCGCAATCAGATGCGAGTCATGTCCCTGGTCGGCCAGGGTATTGGCGATATTCACGGCCAGGTTTTCTGCGCCTCCCATGGACAGCGTCTCGACAACCTGGGCAACTCGCATCGGGCCAGACCTTTCACCAATGACTGTGTCCACACCTAAGCCAAACGATTGTAGGCGTTATCACGCAAAGCTGGCTTGAAGCCCGCCCCCACGACCATTTCATCCAGGTCCTGCGTTGTCAACGGATGGCTCACGCCCGCGGCCGACACGACACTCTCTTCCATCATCAGGCTGCCCAGATCATTGGCCCCGAAGTGCAGCGTCATTTGGCCGATCGCCTTGCCTTGCGTTACCCACGAGGACTGGATATTGCTGAAATTGTCGAGAGCAATGCGCGAGATGGCCAAGGTGCGCAGATAGTCGGTCGCCCCGAGGTAACCGTGGGACAAAACGATATCCATCAGTTCCTGGCGTTTGACCAACGGCGTATTGTCCGGCTGGAAGGTCCAGGGAATGAAGGCCGTGTAGCCGCCCGTCCGGTCCTGACTTTCGCGCAACCGCAGAAAGTGCTCCACGCGTTCGGCCAGGGTCTCGACATGGCAGAACATCATCGTGGCGGTGGTATTGAGGCCAATTCCGTGGGCCTGTTCCGAAATTTCGATCCACTCGTCAGACATGGTCTTGCCGGGAGCCAGGATACTCCGCACGCGATCATTGAGAATTTCGGCGCCGCCACCCGGAATGGAATCCAGACCAGCGGCTTTGAGTTGTTTCAAAACCTCGGGCGTCGGCATTCCGTTCAAGCGGCCAAAGTGCTGAATTTCGCTCGGTGAGAAGCCATGGATCCACATGTCCGGCCAGTGCTTCTTGATTCCCTCCAGCAACTCAACATAATAATTCAAACGCTTCTTCGGATGATGCCCCCCCTGCAGCAGGATCTGGTTTCCACCTGCTTCACTGACGGTACGGCATTTCTCGACGATTTCCTCCAGCTCGAGCAGATATTCGTCGCCATCGCCCTGATGGCGATTGAAGGCGCAAAACTCGCAATCGGCGTAGCAGAGATTGGTGTAGGTCACATTCCGGTCAATGATATAGGTCACGTAGTCGGTATCTGCCCGCTGCATCCGCAGTTCGTGGGCCACCCGCCCGAGATCGTGAAGAGAGGCCTCTTCGAACAATACCAACAGCTCGCCACCGGTCAGCCGGCGCGACAGGGATTCGGCCAACAGATCCCGGGCAAAGGTCGTCGAGACCGGGGGCACCCGATGGGGATCCACTTTGATGAGAGGCACCTCAGCACCCGCTCGTTGCTCTTCCTTGCGCTGCACAAGCTTCTGGTGCTGCACCGGGTCCATCGGGCTCAAATCATTCGAAAACGGCGTCACGCGCTTACCTCACAGGACAACCGGAGCAGGGCCCCGGGGAACCAGACCATGTTTGATGCACAATTGGTGAAAATGGTGAAGGCCTGCCATTTCCTCGGCCCCAATTTCAAAACGAAGGGACTGCTGGAAATAGTACAGCAAAGCATCACGATTCGCTCTTGAATCGTCAAATCGGGCGTAGGATTTGGCTTCCCTGGCGGCAATGGAGCCCAGGTTGGCCTGCCCATACTGCCTCGCTTGCAACAGGATTCCCGTCAACTCGGCGATACCGGCCGCCCCGACCCTTGGCTGAAGATCACCGCTCGCGCACCAGATAGCGAAGACAAACGGCAAGTCGGTCAGCTCCAGCCAGGCCTCTCCCAGGTCCCAAATCGCCAATCCTGCCGTCGCCGATTTTGATCCCGGCGCTTCATATTCGAAACAGCGATCGCCAATCACCAAATGACCCTCGCCCGGTGCCGGTACCATGTCTGCCCGCGGTTCGAATTCTTCGCAAGGCGGCTCATAGCCATAGCGCTCGGCCAGAAGAACCTTCAGGAGCGCCACCGACGTGCGCGAACCGCGATCGACGTGGATCTTTCGCAGGGTAGCCAGATCGCCATTGTAATAGAGTTTCACAGTGTCTACAGGACCGCGGCAGGCAATACCGCTGCCCGGAATGATGCCGGCAGCCCGTCCGCGAAACAACTCCACGACCGGCAGGAGAGCCACGTCCGCTTCACCGGCCTCCAGCAGTGGGGCCAAGCGGCTGGGCAAGGCTAGCACCAAGGCCACGTCGGCGGAACCGGGTGTGGAGAACCAGTCGATCAAGGGGACGGTGTTGAGGAAAGAAACAGCGGCTATACGGAAGCGCATGCTGGCCTCAATCGAGTTCGCGAGCGCGGGCGGCTCCGAGTTGAGCAATTGTATCTCCTGTCGACTGACCGGTTTTCCGTGTCAGGAGCCAATCCGCAAACTTGATGAAAATGTCCTGCCCCGATTTGGTGCGGTACAGTTCCGGCTTTCGGCGGTCGGTCAACTGCTGGCCGACAAAGGCCTGCAGTCGGGCGAATTCTTTGTTGCCGGACATCAACTCATGATAGCTCAGGACGATTTTCTCCTGTGGCGATTCCTGCAGAAATTCGAGGATGTTGCGATTGTGTTCCTGCCAGCGGTGCAGGTAGGAATAGGCGCGGTTGAAGTTTGTCAGATACTTGCGTTTGCCCATCCACTTGAATCGTGGCCACACCTGAGCGGGGTCGCGGTAGACGATGATCAGCTTGTGGGCGGGGAGCTCTTCGGCCCAGAGGCGGTAGGTCAGGCACATGCGGGGGTCCTTGATGCCCCAGTTGTCGTGGGCGGTGTCGCATTGGGCGATAATTGCTTTCATGCGGGATCGCTGGGCTTCAGAGAGCGATGTGTCGGGGTC
>RCNF010003972.1_pt1 | contig 10060 bp, 11 predicted proteins | sample 2041311 | NCBI WGS metagenome assembly RCNF01 (sample SAMN09708228, study PRJNA481090) | Marine sediment metagenome, whole genome shotgun sequencing project. | biome: marine sediment; feature: ocean; material: sediment; isolation source: Sewage treatment plant 2 marine sediment (STP2) ... | reverse complement strand
CGCCCCTCCGGGGCTTGGGTTATTGAGAGATTGAGTCCCCCGGGGCTGACGCCCCGGGCTATGTTCTATCGCCCCTCCGGGGCTGAGTCCGCCTGCTTGCCACGGCGGAGCTCGTGCGGCGGTGGTGCCTGGCTTCAGCCTGGCTCCGCACGGGAAGCAGGTGCTGACACGGCCCGCGTGCGGTGGAGGTGCCATTTTCAATATTGTTTGATCCACGAGCATTCATGTCGGTACGATGACTGGGGCAAACAATGTTGAAGGTGGCTCCTCTCGGGTAGGGCGTTCTCAAAGGCGGTTGGAGCCGACTGTCAACATCGCCACAAACAGTTTGAGAACTCATCAGACTGAGTTAGCCTTTCCGCATGAGCCCTCCCCACCGCCTCATCACCATCGCTCCCAGCCACTACTGTGAAAAGGCCCGGTGGGCGTTGGAGCTCGCCGGTGTCGAGTTCCGGGAAGAACCACACCCACCGATGCTGCACATGCGGGCGGCGGGGAAAGCGCGGGCCACTGGCCACTCGACGCCGGTTCTCGTGGCCGATGGCAGAGTCGTCCCGGATTCGACCGATATCCTTGAGTTCGTGCAAGATCAGCCGGACGTTTCCTGGCGCCCCTACCCGGCGGACGCCCAGCTTCGGCGGGAGGCGGCCGAACTCGAGGAGCTTTTCGACACCCGTCTCGGTCCCCATACCCGCCGTGTGGCCTACTTCCACCTTCTCCAGCACCGCGATCTGTTTCTGCGGTCGGTTCTGGTCGGGGTTGGCCGCGGCGAACGGGCAGTCTTCACGGCCCTGGCGCCGGTCATCACATTTCTGATGCGGCGGGGAATGAATATCAACCCGGAATCTGCCGAGCGGTCCCTCGGTTGGGTTCGCGAAATTTTTTCGGAGGTCGGCGATCGCTTGACCGAGGGACGACGGTACCTCGTAGGGGAGGAATTCTCCGCTGCCGATCTGACCTTTGCCGCTCTCGCCGCACCGGCGGTGCTGCCGCCAAACTACGGCTCTCCTCTGCCGACCATGGATGAAGTGCCGGATGAGATGCTGCAGGTGGTGAAGGAAAACCGGGCCACCCCGGCCGGCGAGTTCGTCTTGAAGATCTACCGGGAACATCGATGACCGCTCGAGACATCGAACTCCAGCTGCCGCACATCCGGATCGCGGCTCGCGAGTGGGGCGATCCAGATGGCGAACCGGTGCTCGCAATTCACGGCTGGCTCGACAATGCGGCCAGCTTCGACACGCTGGCGCCGATGTTGCCGGGTCTCCATCTGGTGGCCATCGACTTGCCGGGTCATGGCCGCTCCCAGCATCGGCCGCCGGGCGTGGTCCACCACTTTGTTGACTGGGTGCCCGAGGTGGCTGCTGCCGCCGATGCTCTCGGCTGGGACAGCTTCAGCCTGCTGGGCCACTCCATGGGCGCCGGCATTGCCTCATTGGTGCCTGCAGTGTTTCCCGGCCGCGTGCGTCGGGTGGTGCTTCTCGAAGGGGCGGGGCCGTTGGCGGCGGACGCCCGCAAGGCGGCGGAGCAGCTGGTCTCGGCCCTGGCCGACGAGGCCAGGGCGGGTGGGGCCGAGCCGAGGATCTTCCCCGATCTGGACAGCGCCGTTGTCGCCAGGAGACGCGACACCGACCTGCCGGCAGACGCTTCCCGGCGACTGGTGGAACGCGGTACTGAAGTCGTGGAAGGCGGGGTGCAATTCACCCACGACCCACGGCTCAAGACCCGTTCGCGCCTGCGCTTCACCGAGGATCAGGTCCTCGCGTTTCTTACGGCCATTGAGTGCCCCGTGCTGGCCGTGAAGGCGTCACAGGGCTGGCCGTTTCCCGAGGACATCGTGGAGGCCCGCATGGCAGCCATCCCACGTCTCGAACGGGCCGAAGTGGATGGCGGGCACCATGTTCACCTGACCCATCCCGGGCGGGTCGCTCCGCCGGTCGCGGAATTCCTCAGCGAGACGCGCCCAGAGTGATCTTCTTTTCGATCTCCTGGCCCTCACGGCTGATGGTGACCTCGACAACGTCACCAACTGCGTATCGTTCGAGGATCAGTCCCAGCTCGCCGCCGGAGCGGATGGACTCGCCGTCGACGGCAGTGATGACATCGCCGATCATCACCCGACCGCGGCGATCGCGGCGGGCCGGCTGAACACCCGCTGTCTCGGCGCCGCTTCCGGGGACCACAGCGATCACGACCGCGCCCTCGATTCCGGAACGACGAACGATGTGGTCCGTTGCCAGATCGATGCCGAGGTCGGGTCGTTGCACCTTGCCATAGGCGATGAGTTGCGGCACAACCCAGTTGACGGTGTCTACCGGGATCGCGAAGCCGACCCCGGCGTAGCCGCCGGATGGCGAAACGATGGCGGTGTTGACACCGATCAGGCGTCCGGCGCTGTCGAGCAGTGGGCCGCCCGAGTTACCGGGGTTGATGGCGGCGTCGGTCTGAATCACGTTGCGAATCGGCACGCCGTCGGTGGATTCGATTTCACGCCCGAGGGCGGACACGATGCCAGAGGTCAAGGTGTGGTCGTAGCCGAAGGGGTTGCCGATGGCGAGCACCGTCTGTCCGACGCTGAGATCGAATGAGGTGCCGAGGCGTATGGGGTGGAGTTGAGGCCGCGGCGCCTCGATGTGCAGCACCGCCAGGTCTTTTTCCTGTGCAGAGCCGACCAGGCTCGCCTCCCAGGTCGTGCCGTCGGCCAGCGTGATCTCCGCGCGGTGGGCGCCGCGGATGACGTGGAAATTGGTGACGATGTTACCGCGATCGTCCCACACGAAGGCGGAACCGGTGCCGCTCGGGATCTCCATGACGTTGAGTCGGAAGAAGTCCCTGCGCAGCGATACCGTTGTGATGTAGGCGACCGAGGGAGAGGCCTCTTCAAAGAGGTCGGTCAGGCTGCGCTCGGCGGCGGTCAAATCGCCCCGTAGGGTGACCACCCTCGATGTCGGCTCGGTGCGCAGGGCCTGTTGGGAAAAAGCGATCGAGCTCGTTCCGATCCAGGCGGCCATGCCGACCAGCAACATCTTCCAGACTCTGTTTCCGTGTCGCGTCATTCAGGCTCCTCCGTGTCGGCCGGATTGGCGCCGGCCGCTGCTCATCCTCTCCAGGGTCGAACGAGATCGCGGTCGTGTCAACCGCCCGCCGTGCCACAATGGAGAGGTTGGATCCCCTGAATCCCGATCTGCGGGCGCGCAATAGAAGGGATACGTCATGAAGAACCTCATCACCATCGCAGTCGTAGTCGTCATTGCCCTGGTGGCCTTCAACTATTATCAGACCGGCGAATTCAAGCTGCTGCCCGGGAGCGCGATGAGCGACGAAGCCAGAGAGGTGAACAGCCTGCGCGGCGATTTCCGCCAGGCCACTCAGCAGTATCGGCAGGCAGGTAGGTCGGCGGGTCTGAGCGGGCTCGATACGACCTCCGATGCCGCGTCTGCGTTGTCGGCCATCGACGGGGTTGAGCGCGATCTCAAGAAGTTGCGCAAACAGGTCGAGGACCCCAAGGTGCGTCAGGAAATCGACGAGCTTCTGGAAGAAATCGCGACCTACAAACGGTCGATTCAGTAGTCATCGCGGCGAGCCGCCGGCCGCTGGAATTTTCGGCCAACACGGCGAGTAGAGCGATCAGGGAGGCCTGGTAGGCGCTCCTCATCGGGGGAACCATGCAGTACACCATCGACGGCGAACTGGCGCAGGTCGCGAATCTCTCGCTCGACAAGGGCGATACCTGTTGGGCGAGCAAAGGATCGATTGTCGCCATGGATCCGGGGTTGGGGTGGCACCTCAAGGTCCCTGGCGGAGCCAGTGGTGCGGCGCGTCGCATGATGTCCGGCGAGGGCGTTGCCCTGACCTTTCTCGAGGCGTCGGCCGACGGACAATGGGCGACCCTGGCCGCCAACCAGCCGGGCAAGATCATCGCCTGGAATCTCGACGATGGTCCCGTTATCACGACCCGCGGGTCGTTTGTCGCCGCCTTCGGACCACGGGTCGAAATCGATGTCCGGGTGGCCAAGCGCGCCGGGGCCGCCTTCTTCGGCGGTGCCGGGCTCTTCCTGCAGCACATCAAGGGCTCCGGTACGGTGCTGGTCCACGGCTCAGGCGACTTCATCGAACGTGATCTCGGCCGCGGCGAGGCAGTGCTGGTCTCGACCGGGAGTCTTGCCGCCTTTGCCGAGTCCGTTGATTACGACATCCAGGGCGTCGCCGGTTGCCGCCGCATGGCCTTTGGCGGAGAAGGGCTGTTCATGACCCGTCTCGCCGGGCCGGGCCTCGTTTTGTTGCAGAGCCTCAAGAGGGTGACACCGGGTCCCAAGAGGGGCCCTCGATCCTGACCGGGTATTCTGCCGGCGCGTGATCCTGGTATTCAGAAAGGCCGCGCTCTGCGAAACGGGCGGTGTCGGCTATCCTGGTGTGCGCATACCACTGGAAAGATACGGGTCGCTGCGTCGACAACGGAGAACATCCGCGAATTGACGGATTCGACCACTGGAAAGGATCACACCATGAATATCGAGCCATCCGACTCCCGTTACGCTGATTCGCCCTCGGTGAGGATCGGCGAGGACACCAGGGCAGCCTTTATCGGCCGCACCTATATGCATCTCTTCGGCGCGATCATCGCCTTTGTTTTGATCGAGGTATGGCTGTTCAAGAGCGGTCTCGCCGAGTCCATCGCCCGATCGATGCTGGGCGTCAGCTGGTTGTGGGTCCTCGGCGGCTTCATGGTGGTCTCGTGGATCGCCAGTCGTGCCGCCCACACTGCCAAGTCGATGGGAGTCCAATACGCCGCCCTGGCCGCTTTCGTGGTGGCCGAGGCGCTGATCTTCGTGCCCATGCTCTACATCGCCAATGCCTATGCGCCGGGTGCGATCCAGAGCGCGGCGACCATCACCCTGATCGGCTTCGCCGGTCTCACCGCCGTTGCCTATCTCAGCCGCGCGGACTTCTCATTCCTCGGTGGTCTGCTGAAGTGGGGCGGCATCCTCGCCCTGGTGGCCATCGTCGGCGGCGTGGCCTTCGGCTTCAACATCGGCACCTGGTTTTCGGTCGCCATGGTGGGGCTCGCCGGCGCCGCCATCCTTTACGACACCTCGAAAATCCTCCGCAGCTTCCCAGAGGACCGATACGTCGGCGCCGCCCTCCAGCTCTTCGCCTCGGTGGCCCTGATGTTCTGGTACGTCCTGAGGATCTTCATGTCGAGGAGATGACGCCAATCTTCGCCCGCGAATAGAACCGACTTCACATCGGTTGTGAAAGGACACAAACAGCAATCGGCCCCCGGCGGCCGGGCTAATGGGAGATTCGGATGACGGCAGAACGACTTTTCAGTTCGTACGGGCTCGACAAGAGCGGAATCACCAACGTTCGCAAGGTGCACTGGAACCACAACACCCCCCTGCTCTACGAAGACATCATCAAAAACAACGAAGGCCATATCACGCACAACGGTCCGGTGATCACCCGCACCGGTCTCCACACCGGGCGCGCGGCCAAGGACAAGTTCATCGTCGAGGAGGAGGAGACCAAAGACCACATCTGGTGGGGCAAGGTCAACAAGGCGATCACGCCATCCACCTTCGAAAACATGTTCCGGCGGCTCCAGGCCTACCTGCAGGATCGTGATGTGTGGGTCCAGGACTGTTTCGCGGGTGCGGATCCGCGATACCGGATGCCGATCCGGGTCGTCACCGTCCGTGCCTGGCACTCGCTGTTTGCCCGCAACATGTTCATCCAGGCTGAGCCGGAGGAGCTCCCGGATCACGTCCCCGACTTCACGATTATCCACGCCCCCAGCTTCCAGGCCATTCCAGAGGTCGACGGCACCAACTCGGAGGCCTTCATTCTGCTCAATCTGCGGCGCAAGCTGGTGCTGATCGGCGGGACGTCGTACGCAGGTGAGATCAAAAAGTCGATCTTCACCGTCCTCAACTACCGTTTGCCCGAGCTTCGGGTGCTGCCCATGCACTGCAGCGCCAACGTTGGCGCCGAGAACGATGTGGCCATCTTCTTCGGTCTCTCTGGTACCGGGAAGACGACCTTGTCGGCCGACCCCAATCGCCGGCTGATCGGCGACGACGAGCACGGCTGGTCCGATGACGGCGTCTTCAACTTCGAGGGCGGCTGCTATGCCAAGGTCATCCGTTTGAGTGAAAAGTCTGAGCCTGAGATCTATGCCACGACCGAAATGTACGGCACCATCCTCGAAAACGTCGGCTACGACGTGATCACCCGCCGCCTCGATCTCGACGACGACAGCCTGACTGAAAACACCCGCGCCGCGTATCCCTTGAGCCACATTCCAAACGTGGTCAAGAGCGGGTGTGCCGGGCACCCGAAGAACATCATCATGCTGGCGGCCGATGCCTTCGGTGTACTGCCGCCGATCGCCCGGCTCACCCCCGAACAGGCCATGTACCATTTCGTGTCCGGCTACACCGCCAAGGTGGCCGGCACCGAGGCCGGCATCACCGAGCCCTCGGCGACATTCTCGGCCTGTTTCGGTGCGCCGTTCATGGTTCGGCCGCCGGCCTACTACGCCGAATTGTTGGCGGAGAAGATCAGGACCCACGGTTCCCACTGCTGGCTGGTCAACACCGGCTGGACCGGCGGCCCCTACGGCACCGGCCACCGCATGCCCATCGAACACACCCGCGCCCTGCTCAACGCGGCCCTCGACGGGTCGCTGGCCGATGCTGAGTACGAAGAAGACCCGATCTTTGGTCTCCAGGTGCCCACCTCGTGCCCCGGTGTTCCCAGCGAGGTCCTGCGACCGCGCGACACCTGGAGCGACGGGAAAGCCTACGACGCCAAGGCACAGCACTTGGCCACGCTCTTCCACGAGAATTTCGAGCAGTTTGCGGATTCGTCGTCGGACGAGATCAAAAACGCGGGTCCGAAACAACGGTAGAGGTCGAACAGCAGTTGTCAGTTACGAATCGACAGTGGTTAGTGTCGAGTCGCGCTGACTGTCATGACGCCCTATAAATCATCGAGATCTGGTAGTTTCAGCCGATTCCTGCCGGCTGCTTCGCGGATCCGATTGAGGGCTCTTGCCACCGATGGCCGGCTGACGATCCGACGTTCGAGAGCGTACTTGCCGGGAAAGTTGACCAGTGTCACGCCGAGGAGGACGGTCAATAGCCCCTGTCCCGGCAGCACCAACATGGCGATACCGGCGAGGACCAGGACCAAGCCCAGGATGTTCTTGAGGATCGTCAGGGTGAGCCACACCGCAGGGTGGCGGCGGGTCTCTCTCGCGGGGTCCCGTTGGTCGCGGACAAAATAGTCTTCGGGAAGGAAGATGATAACCAAGGGGAACACCACGAGGGTCACGGCGAACATCAGCAGCGATAAACCGGCCAGCCACTCGAGGAGGCTCTGGTACTCACGCATCCATGTCATAACGTCAGGCATGCCGTCGGATCCATTCCATCGATTGGCCACAGTCTACAGGCATTCTCGGGTTGGATATTTTTGTGATCAAGAAAAGAAAAAGCCTCCCGTCTGGGGAGGCTGAGGTCAATGGTACGCCCGACTGGATTCGAACCAGCGACCTATAGCTCCGGAGGCTATCGCTCTATCCAGCTGAGCTACGGGCGCACAAATATGGCAAATTTGGGGTGAGCGATGGGGATTGAACCCACGACCACAGGAGCCACAATCCTGTGCTCTACCAACTGAGCTACGCCCACCATATCAATTTCAAAATGGTCCGCCTGAGAGGACTCGAACCTCTGACCTACGGATTAGAAGTCCGTTGCTCTATCCAGCTGAGCTACAGGCGGAGGTTTCCAGAGGCGACGGGGCGAGAGGATTTGAACCTCCGACCCCCTGCGCCCAAGGCAGGTGCGCTACCAGGCTGCGCTACACCCCGACTGGGAGTCCACTCATTGATGCCAAAGAACATCCGCCCGAAGGCGAAAGGAGAGTATAGGTTTTGCGGCCGACCAGTGTCAATGGCAGGGTCGGCCGACAGGGCGAGTTTTGAGTTCTTAGTTCTGAGTTTTGAGTTCCAACCAACCGGGCGACGAACGATAAAGGGGAGGCCCAACTCAAAACTAAAAACTAAGAACTCAAAACTGACTGAGTGTTTTCTGTTACGGCATCGCGAGTCCGAGCGCATCCAGCCTCGGACCGACGATCTCACGCTGTTTGGCGATCACCTGCTGCGCGCCCTGCCAACCGATTTCGAGGAGAGTGTTCAGTTGGTCGCGTGAAAAGGACTGGCCCTCGGCGGTCCCCTGGACCTCGATGAGGTTGCCGTCGCCGGTGAATACCAGGTTGAGGTCCACGTCGCAGTCGAAGTCTTCGCCATAGTCGAGATCGGCGCGGGCCTCGCCGCCGATCAGGCCGACGGCGACTCCGGCGATCTGATTGGTGACCGGCCATTCGCTGAGCAATCCCTGTTCGTACATTTGGCACAGGGCGAGGACCAGGGCAATCCAACCGCCGGAGATGGAAGCGGTTCGGGTCGAGCCGTCGGCCTGGAGCACGTCACAGTCGATGGCGAGGGTGCGCTCGCCGAGCTCACCGCGATTGACGGCCGCGCGCAGTGAGCGGCCGATCAGACGCTGGATCTCCTGCGAACGGCCGCTCTGCTTGCCTCGGGTGACCTCCCGGTCGGAACGGGTGTCGGTGGCGCGCGGCAGCATGGCGTACTCGGCGGTCACCCAGCCCTCGCCCGATCCGCGCAGGAAGGGTGCGGTTCGGTCGAGCACGCTGGCGTTGCACAGCACCACCGTGTCGCCGGCGCGGTAGAGCACGCTCCCCTCGGGGTAGCGGATGAAATCGGGCTCGATGGTGATGGGGCGGATTTCGTGGTTTTGGCGGCCATCGGGTCGCATGGGCGTCTCCTTATCGGTGGAGGAGTATAGACGGTCGCAGAATTAGGAATTGGGAATTAGGAATTCGGAATGAGGAATGCCCACCCGTCCCCCACCGATGATATACGTTCGGGTGTTCAGGGTGGGTGGGCTAGCGTGCAGCGGAGGTGCCCGGCTCGCGGTCCATCTTACGGGCGGGCGAGCCTGGCTCTCGCACGGGATAACGAGATAGCGGGGGATGGTGAGATAATCGTTGCGGTGATCATTCGAAGTCTCAGCATTGGTTTTTGCTCGGAGGTGGCACGGTGAGGCACGGATCCTGGAAAATGATGGCGGCGATCTTGGGAGTGGCCGGTGTGCTGACAACGGGGTGCGGAAGCGATGCCCCCGAGCCCCCGGAGCCGGGGGTATTCGACGACGCTCCAACCGAAACCGGAGACGTTGCAGCCCGGGACGGTATACGACGCTCGATCAAGGGCCTTTGTGTCGTGGGCCACGAGGTCCGGACCTTTATCCCGTGCGGGAGCAAGAAGGTGTATTGGATCCAGGCTGACCAGGCGACGTTTGACGCCTTTCAGATCGCGATCGAGAGGTTCACAGACGAGCCGTTTGAGCCGTTTTTTGCCGAAATCGACGGGCTTCTGAGCGACGAGAGTGGAGACGGTTTCGCCGCCGATTACGACGGCCAGTTCATTGTCGAGCGCCTGATTCACCTGGCGCCCGCGGGCGAACTCGACTGCGATGGTTGACGCGAAACGGCCCTTCTCGGGCACACCGCAGACCTGTCCGACGCAGTCGCTGATTGTTGGACTGGGATTGACTCTTGTCTGCGCTGTGTCGACGGTTGTGTCGGCGCAGGAGTTGGTGCCGGCCTCCTACACACCCGCGCCGTACGGTATCAACGTGCTGTCTCTCACCACCATGTACAACACCGGCGATCTCGCCTTCGATCCGTCAGCGCCCATCGACAAGGCCGACGCCAAAATCCTCGGTTCCTCGATCGGCTATATCCGCACACTCAACATCGCGGGTCGCTCGGCCAACCTCGCGGTGATCGTTCCGTATGTTCTCGGCGACATCGAGGGATTGTACCTGGGTGAGCCCGCTTCCGCAGAACGGTCTGGAATCGGCGATATGGCTTTTCGGGGGGCCATCAACCTGTACGGCGGTCCCGCGATGAGCCCAAAGGAGTTCAGCACCTACCGGCCCCGCACGCTGATCGGTGCCAGTCTCAT
>RCNF010002400.1_pt1 | contig 10060 bp, 5 predicted proteins | sample 2041311 | NCBI WGS metagenome assembly RCNF01 (sample SAMN09708228, study PRJNA481090) | Marine sediment metagenome, whole genome shotgun sequencing project. | biome: marine sediment; feature: ocean; material: sediment; isolation source: Sewage treatment plant 2 marine sediment (STP2) ... | reverse complement strand
GAGGTCATGTCCACTCTGGTGGATTACCAGGACCGCAACACCTGCATCCTGTTCGGCGACGGGGCCGGCGCGGTGGTGGTCGAAGAGATCGACGAAGAGCGGGTGGGAATCATCGACGCCCTCAATCGCCTGGACGGCAGCGGCGCCAAATATCTGAACATGGCCGGCGGCGGCAGTCTGAATCCCCCTTCGGTCGAGACTGTCGCCCAGGGGATGCACACCCTCTATCAGGAAGGCCGCGAGGTCTACAAGTACGCCGTCAAGGGCATGGCCGGCATCACCGCGGAAATCGTGAAAAAAAACGGTTTCACCAGCAGTGACGTGGATCTGTTCGTGCCCCATCAGGCCAATATCAGGATCATCGAGGCGGCTCAGCGCCGGGTTGGCCTGGAAGACCGGCAGGTTTGCATCACCATCGACCGATTCGGCAATACGACCTCGGCCAGCATTCCCTCGGCCCTGCGCGTGGCTCTGGACGAGGGCCGGCTGAAGGAAGGCCACCTTGTCGTTCTGTGCGCCTTCGGCGCCGGATTCACTTGGGGTTCAACGCTCCTGCGTTGGACCGCACCCTAGGGAATTGACCAAATGATCGAAGTCCAGGGACTGGCCCGCCGCTACGGATCGACCCGGGCGCTTGTCGACCTTTCCTTCAAGGTCGCCAAGGGCGAGGTGGTGGGATTTCTCGGCCCTAACGGCGCCGGCAAGTCGACCACCATGAAGATTCTCACCTGCTCCCTGGCCCCCAGCGCCGGAACCGCCAAGGTGGCGGGTTTCGACATTCTGGATCAGCCCATCGACGTTCGACGGCATATCGGTTTCATGCCCGAACATGTGGCCCTGTACACCGATCAGCCCGTCATCGGTTTTCTGCATTTCGTGGCCGAACTGAAGGGTGTGGCCGGCGGCCGGGCGGCCGCCCATGTGAACGGCATCGTCGAACAGACCGGCCTCGGCGAGGTCCGGCACAAACTGGTGGGCAATCTGTCTCACGGTTTTCGCAAGCGGGTCGGATTGGCCCAGGCCCTTATCTCGGATCCCGAGGTGCTGATCCTCGACGAACCCACCAGCGGTCTAGACCCTCATCAGATCGTGGAGATTCGCCAGCTCATCAAGGGTTTCCGAGGCCAGCGCACGGTTCTGCTCAGCAGCCACATCCTGTCCGAAGTCAGCGCCATCTGTGAACGGGTGCTGATCCTGGACAAGGGACGTCTCGTGGGCGAAGAAAGTGCCGACGGACTGGCTCAAGCGGGTGCCGCCTCCGCACTGGGCGCCACCAGTACGGTGGTCCTGTCCTGGGACGGCGACCGCCCGTCCGTGGCCGAGGCCCTGGCCCTGGTGGCCGGCGTCGACGAAGTGGTCGTCACGGACGATGGGGCTGAAGTGATCATCGCCGGCAACCCGGTGGTGGTCCGTCCCAAACTGGTCGAGTCGGTGCTCCAGGCCGGGGGCCAGCTGCAGAACATCCAGGACAAGGGCCCCAGCCTGGAGGACCTGTTCCTGAGGTTGACCGGCGCTGATCGCACTCCTTACGACGACCCCGGGAGGGATGAATGAGGCAGTTGCGGGCTATTGTCGGCCGTGAAACGGGCGCTTTTTTCAAGAGCGCCATGGCGCCCATGGTGCTGACGGGTTATCTGGTGACGGTCGGGATTTTCTTCACCATCTTTCTGTATGGTTACAGCGACATGTCCCTGACCGCCCTGCAGAGTCCCCGCAGCGGCAACTACATGAACCTGGCCGAGGGCCTTTTCCGGCCCATGGTCAGCAACGCCATCTTTTTCCTGCTGTTTCTGATGCCGGCTATTACCATGCGGCTCTTCTCGGCCGAATTCCGTTCGGGGCGCTTCGATCTGATCGCCAGCTGGCCGGTGGCCGACCATATCTGGGTGCTGGGCAAATGGATGTCCGCCTGGCTGGCCGCCGGGGTGATGATCCTGGCCAGCGTGGCCTATTTCGGGGTGGTCTGGTTTCTGGGTTCGCCCGAAATCGGGCCGGCGGTCGTGGCGGTGTTGGGTCAAATACTGTTCGTGGGCTGCCTGGCGGCTTGGGGCACGTTGGCCTCGAGTCTTTTCAATCACCAGATGGTGGCCTACTTCCTGGCCTTCCTGTGGTTCATGTTCCTGTTCATCGTCGGCGCCCTGGAGCGTTACCTGTCCGGATTGCTGGGGGCCGTCACTCACGAGTTTTCCTTGCTGTTCCATTTCGAACGGTTCAGCCGCGGGGTGGCCGACTCCCGGGATCTTCTCTACTTCGTCTTGATGACCGTGATTCCTCTCTTTGCCGCCACCGCGGTGGTGGCGGGTCGGCGTATGCCCGCCAAGCGGCGATTTGCCCAGTGGATCCCGACCCTGTTGGTGGTGGTCCTGGCGGTGGTGGTCTATATCCTGGGCCAGACCTGGGTGGGGGCCTGGGACCTGACCGGTAACAAGCGGTACAGCCTGGCGCCCCAGACCCTGCAGGTCCTGGACGCCCTGCCAGAAAATCTCACAAAACTCAAAGCCGATGCCGAGGCCGCCGCCGACCCCATTGGCGATGTGGACCAGGTCCGGGTCCTGGCCTTCTACCAGCGTCTGGATCCCGCCCGGGAAATCACCGAGTCCCTGCTGAAGGCGTTCGCCCAGCGATCGAACCGTTTCCAGTTCGAGTTCATGGACCCGGATACCGAACTGGAGTTGGTGCGCCGGTACCAGATCACCGCCACGCGGACGGTCGTGGTCAAGGTAGCCGACCGTTACGCCACCCTGCTGCAGCCCGAGGAAAGCGCGCTGGTCAGCGCGGTCTACCGTCTTTCCACGGGCAAACTGGCTCGGGTCTGTCAGCTGATGGGCCACGGGGAACACCAGATCAGCAGCGATGAACGGTCGGGATACTCGTCCTATGATCTTCTTTTGGGGGACCAGGGTTATGATGTGCGCTCCTTGAACCTGACCGAAGCGCCCAAAGTGCCCGAGTCCTGCGATGTCCTGGTGATTGCCGGACCCCGTCTGGAACCCGAACCGCAAGAGCTCGAGGCCATCGAAGGCCATCTTGCCAGGGGCGGTTCGGTGCTGGCCATGTTTGATCCGCCGACCCCCAGCGGTTGGGTGGATTGGATGGCCAATTGGCGGGTCGGTCTGACGGGCGATGTTTTGATCGCCGTGGATAGGGTTGGCGCCCAGCGGGGCATCAGTGCGCGAACCATTGTGGTCGAAGAGGGTTACGGTGACCATGAAGTGGTCAAATCCCTGCAGGGCATGCCGTCGATCTATCCTCTGGTCCAGGCCCTGACACCGGTGGGTGAACCCGACAGCGTGACCGTGGGCGCGGTCATCATGCAGAGCAGCGATCAGACCTGGTCCGAATCCGATCCCGACACCCGGTTTTTCGGGCGGCCCAGCTACAACCGCGAGGTGGACGGCAAGGGCCCCCTGCCCATAGGAATGGTTCTGGAGATCAAACTGGGCTCCGGTGAAATCCGGCCCGGCCGCATGGTGGTGATCGGCAACTCCGAGTTCATCAACAATGCCAACGTCAAGATGGCCGCCAATCGCGACGTGGTGCTCAACGCCATCGGTTGGCTGGCGCGGGAAGAAGGGCTCATTCAGATCCGAGGTAAGGACCCCTTGAGCCAGCCGGTGGTGCTGTCCCAGGAAACCAAGGATATCCTGGGCTGGGGCTCGATCCTGGGTTGGCCGCTTTTTGTGGGCAGCCTGGCGCTGGCCTTCATGTTGATTCAAAGGCGTGAAAAGGACGGTCCCGCTTGACCGGCCGGCCCTTCAACCGGAGTGGGGCTGCGCCTCGATCCGTCTTGATCCTGACCCTTCTGTTGCTGGTTGCCGCCGGGGCTCTGTTTCTGGTCAAAAACCGAAAAACCGCCCCTGATTTCACCCTGGGCGGCCCTCTGTTCCCGGTTGCCATTGACGATATCGAAGGCTTGCTGGTCACACGGCAAGGGGCCCAGTTCCGCCTGGACCGCCACCCGGGAAAGACCTGGTCCCTGTCCGGAGCCGTTGTCGATTACGTGGATTCCCTGGCGGTTGGCAAGTTGCTGGAAACCCTGACCACCTCTGTTGGCGGCCCGCTGCTGCCTGGGACCGAGATTGAAGACCGCCGGTACGAATTCAACGGCCCCGAGGCCATCCGTCTGACGGTTTTTCGGGTCGGGGGCCAGCCCCTTTCCCTGGCCCTGGGAACGGCCAACCCGGTTGCGGGCAACTACTATGCCTCCGGGGTGGGGCGTGACGCCTGCTTCCAGGTTCCCGCCGGTTTGCGCCTGGCTCTTTCGGAATTGCCCATCGCTGTTCAGGCCCGCGGGCTTTTGCCGGGGGTCCGGCGGGACCAGGTCGACCGGGTGGATCTGAGCCGAACAGACCGGGACTTCGTGATCCAGCGGCGCGAAGGTCGCTGGTGGCTGAAAATGCCCCCCGAAGGTCCGGCCTACCTTGGTCCGGAGGTCCGGGATTACCAGGCCATGTACTCCGACCGCCGGACCACCGATGGCCAAGGGGTCTGGATCCTGGCTTCAGACGCGGCGATGGGCCAATTGATCTACGAGGTGAGCGAAATCATCGTGCGGGACATCAAGTCTCCCGCCGAGAGTGCAGGTCTGCTGGAGGCCTGGGATCTGGAGCCCCCCTGGCGAAGGGTGGTTCTGACCGGCCAAGGACTCAATCCCGATCCGACCGCGGCAGGACCCGACCGGATGGTCATCGCTTTCGGGCCGGCGTTGAACGAGAATACCGTGCCGGTCCTGCGTCGCGGCAACGTGCTGGTCACCGACGGGGAAGCTCTCCAGGTGCTGGAACAGCCTCTGGGAATCCTGGCCCACCGCACGGCCCTGACATTCCTGGCCCTGAAAGCCGATGAGATGGAACTGCGGCGCGAAGGACAGCTGCTGCTGCGGGGCGAGCGGACGGGGGTCGCACAAACCACCGAAGGACGATCGGCCTGGATAACGGTATTTCCTCCCGCGGGCCAGTCCTATCTGGCCGAGAAGGACCGGTTGAGTTTCAGTCCGACCATGGCCGTCAACCTGGACCGGATGGAAGTTTTGGCCGTCCTGCCTCCGACGACGGATGCCGCGGTCCTGGCCGACCGGGAAAGAGTCACCATCACCCTCAAGTTCGGGACCGGTGAAGAGGTCCGCACCGAAATGTTCGACGTGGGGTACTTGGTTGAAGATCGCCTTCCGGACGGCTCGGCTGCTTTGATTCCCGGGGCCGACGGGTCCCCACCGGTGGGTTTGTGGTTCCCGGCCACCGGAAAGCTGTTGCAGGTTCGCAACCAGATCGTCGTGACCGCCAGGAACCTGAAATCCTACGCCGGACCTAGTAGGTAGCCCTGACCATTTGGGGCACCTCGGCTGCCACAAAAACCTGAGCATCCCAGGCCGGAGGAGACAGAACCATGATCGGGGGAACGGCCACCGGCTGGTTCATGGGAAGGTCTTCCAGGGCGGCGGTGAACATGGCGGCCAGGCTATCGAAGTGAGGGCGCAGATTTTCCGCCACCGGGGCGGCGGCGGGCAGCTTGAGCTTGCGGGGATTGACGAAGGTGCCGTTGCGCTTGACCCGGTAGTCCAGGTGCGGACCAGTGGCGTAGCCGGTGGCGCCAACGTAGCCGATGACCTGTCCCTGGGTCACGCGGGTCCCGGACTTGACACCTTTGGCGTAACGGGACAGGTGCAGGTAATAGGTCTCGTATTCCCGGTTGGTGTGCCGGATCTGGATATAGCGGCCGTTGCCCTTCTTGGTGGTGGCCACCACCACGACCCCGTCTCCTCCGGCGCGCACCGGGGTGCCCAGGGGAGCTGCGTAGTCGATGCCCAGGTGGGGCATCCACCGTTTGAGCACCGGGTGAAAGCGCCGGTGGGAAAAGCCACTGCTTATCCGGGAATACTCCACCGGAGCCCGCATCAATTGCTTCTGCATGTTGTTGCCCTCGGGATCAAAATATCCTGGGCGGCCGCCTTCGGAGGTGAATCGCAAGGCCCGTTTCACCCTGCCACGGTTCACAATTTCCACCGCCTGAATGGCGCCGGTGCGGACCCGTTGGTCCTGTTTCCAGACTTCATCGTAGAGGATGCGGAAGGTGTCGCCCTGGCGCAGATCCCGGTTGAAATCGATGTCCCAGCCCAGGATGTCGTTCATCTTGGGTGCCAGGGCCAAGGGGGCGCCGATTTTCTGGAGGCTGTCGTAAAGGGAGATCTCGATGGTTCCGCTGACGCCCTTGAGAACATGTTCCACGGGGTAGGTCCCGTCCTCGCGAAGGTAGGTGTCCCCCTCGCGAACCCAGGTCACATGACTTTCCTCGTCCAGATCGAAACCCAGAGAGCGCAAGCCGCCGTCGGACGTGATGTGGATGCGGAAGAGTTCACCGGCCCGCACGTTGCGTAGGTTCCGGAAAGACTTGCAGGCGGCCACCAGGGCCATGATATCCTCGTGCGCGACCCCGTGAGCAGCCAGGGATTCGTAGAAGGTCTTTCCCTTGCCGATCCGCATTTCCATGGGTCCATTGTCGGGCCGGAACACCGGGCCCAGTTCGCCGGTGGCCAGAATCGGGTGTTCGGACCGGGCTACGTAGGTACTGAAGGACCAGTCCCGTTCGAGATCCAGTTCGCCTGGGGGGAACAAACCGTCGGGTGCCATCAGGTGGGAAAGTGGGGGTTCCGCCGGTCCGCCCATCCCGAATTCCTCGGGCTGGGAAGGATCCGAGGAAAACAAGTGGAACGATCCCCACAGGAGCAGGCCGATGCCCGCTGCCGCCAAGGCCGGCACAGTGAATCTGGTCGGGTTATTGCTCTGGTATCCGGAAATCAGGGTCCGTCCTCCGGGAAAATCACCGTCAGGCGAAAGGTTTGTACGGGCCAAAACTGCACCAGACCGCCCGCTGGAAGCAAGGGTTTTCTTGTCCAGAAATTGGTCTTGTGTCTGTCAAAGCAGGGTCGGTCCGTGTTATCATTAACCTACCCATTGCAGAAAGCCCGACCCGGACGAGTTTTTTTGATCTGTCGTCCGGTTTCCGGGGTATCCTGTTCGGATTTGGAGGTTTTTTCTTGTTGTCGAATCAAACAAGCAACTGGCGTGCCGTGTTCTTCCCTGTGGTCCTATTTAGTGCCTTCCTGGTCCCGGTCATCCCTGCGGGGGGGGCCGTCCACCTGACGGAAGAAAATGGAAGTGGGGGTACCCTGTTCGGGGCCGCCATGACCGAATTGGAGGATCTGAGTGGGGATCTGAAATGGGAATTCCTGGTCGGGGCTCCCGGGGCGCCGAACGGGGGCTCTCACGGAGCGGTTTTCATGTGGTTGGGTGGACACCAGTTGACGGCGGAACCCGATTTCCAGTGGACTGGAGTGAACCAGGAGCAATTCGGCTTTTCCGTGGCCCGGATAGGCGACGTGAACGATGACGGCGATCCCGACTGGGCGGTCGGGGCACCCTATTCCGACGAAGGCGGCGCCAAAAAGGGCAAGGTCTACATCTATTACGGCCAGGCCAATCCCGCCTCCATTTCCGCGGTGGGTATCATCGGCGAATTGGGTGGGGACAACTTCGGGTATTCCATTTCCGCGGCCGGCGACATCAATAATGACAACGTGGATGATTTCATCGTCGGCGCTCCTGCCATCGACGCCGGCCTGCCCGGCAGGCCCGGGTTTGCCTATGTCATCTTCGGGGCGGGCGGCGGGGTCAGTACCGATCTCGGCGACGCCCTGAAACTGACGGGAGATTTCACCGGGGACGGTTTCGGTTGGTCCGTGACCGATGCCGGAGATTTCCTCGGCGATAGCGACTGTGTGGCCGTGGGTGCCCCCTTGAATAATTCGCGCTGGGGCCTGGACGCCGGGGCGGTCTACGTCTACGAAGGGGGCGATACCCCCAATAATATTGTGGACCACGTGATCGGCAGCGGCGGCACCGCCGCGGGCAGCCAGTACGGTTTCTCTGTGCGCGGCGTCGGCGACTGGGGTGGGAACTTCCTGCCCGACCTGGCCATCGGCGCACCCCTGAACAACAGTGGCGGCGGCATCACCGGAAGGGTCGAGGTCGTCTACGGCAATGCCTCCACGCCTTCGGTCACCGGAGACCGGTACGTTCGGGGCGAGGTCGCGGGGGATCAATTCGGGTTTTCCCTGGCCCGAATCTGGGATTTCACCCAGAACGGTTCCGCCGACGTTTTGATCGGGGCCCCCTTTCACAATCAGCCCGCGGCCAACTGCGGCCGGGGTTACGTGTTCGAGGGCGGATCCAACGTCACGGACGCCGCCAATCTGGAAATCAAGGGCAACATCCCGCTGAAAAGCGACGCCGAAGCAGACGACAACTACGCCTGGGCCGTTTCATCGGCGGGTGATTTCGACGGGGATGGCGACCGGGACCTGGCAGTCGGCGCCCCCAACGGCAACAAGCTTAACGACGCGGTTACGGGCTTCGTGCATCTGCAGGATTCCTCCGGCGTGGTCGTGCCCGCCTTCTTTTCCTTCTGGTCGGCCACCTGGTCTGGCGACGAATTTTCCGAGACCGTCCGTCTGTCGTTTTCTTTCGCCCAGCCGGCGGGTGAATTCGATAACGTCGAACTGTTCCGGCAATGGCGTGACGACCGGGGGAGGATCCTCGCCGAGGACATGATCTGGAACGGTCCCGCGCAATGGATCGAAGCCGACGTTCCGGGTGTCCTCTCGGTTATTGGAGAAGGGTTCACCTTCCTGGACCAGGTTTCCGGGTCGTCCCAGCCTGAAGCGTCGGGCCTTACCTATTCTTTGAAGGCGATCACCCAGCAGGGCCTGGCCTTTGAACTGGAAGACCTGGCCGGCCCCGGCGACTTGTCGGTCTATCTGAACTCCGGCAGTCTGCTGGCCCTGGATCCGGCCTGGCCCAATCCGGCGAATCCCGCCGTGACGGTCCGGTTCCGCGCGGCGCCCGCGGCAAACATCACCGTTCGGATCATGGATCTGCGCGGCGGCCTGGTCAAAGAACTGTATCAGGGGCCCGGTACCGGTGATTGGCAGCACGAGATCTGGGACGGCAGGAACGGTCAGGGCACCGCCGCCGCGTCCGGCCTGTATCTCATCCATCTGGAAAACGGCCACCAGACCCTCAACCAGAGGGTGGTCCTGAACCGATGACCCGCACCGGGCGGGTGGAACTTCATACGCATCTGGAAGGATCAGTCACCCCGGCCAGGCTGATCCTTCTGTCTGAAAAATATGGCCAACCCGGCCTGCTGACCGCCTGCCTGAACGAGGACGGTTCGGTCTATCGCTTCGAAGGTTTCCACGGATTTCTCAACGTCTTCAAACACGTCACTTCCCTGCTGCGCGCTCCCGAAGACTTCCACGCCATCGTCCGTGACTTGGGCGTTCAGCTGGCCTCCGACGGGGTCGGCTATGCCGAGGTGACCCTGTCCTACGGCGTCCTGCAGAAGCGGGGAATCGATCCCTTACCGGTGCAGAGTGCCCTGGCTGAAGCGGCCGCCGAGGTTGCCGCTGACAACGGCGTGGAACTGCGCTGGGTTCCGGACGCGGTGCGCCAGTGGGGCGTGGACGCGGCCTGGCGGGCCTGGGAAGCCGCCGCCACCGCGGGCCGGGAACTGGGGGTCGTGGGTTTCGGTCTAGGGGGAGACGAAACGGCCGGACCGGCGGCCGACTTTGCCGACCTGTTCGCCGAGGTCCGTTCCGAGGGTTTCGGCGTCACCATCCATGCGGGCGAGGTTCCGGGCATGGGCGCCGCCGCGAGTGAATCGGTCCGTCAGGCGGTGGTCGATTGCCGGGCCGACCGGATTGGCCACGGCCTGGCCGCTGCCGCGGATCCTCTCCTGCTGGCCACCCTGGCGGCTCGCGGCATTTTCGTGGAGATGTGTCCCGGATCCAACGTGGCGACCGGGGGCATCGGAACCTGGGCGGATCATCCCGTGCGGACCTTCCTGGAAGCGGGGATACCATGCTGTCTCAACACCGATGACCGGGCCCTGTTCAATCTGGATCTTGAAGGGGAATACCGCCGGGCGTCCGAGTTGTTGAACCTGACCCTGACCGAACACGACACCATGCAGAAGGCCGCCCGTAAGGCGGCCTTCGATTGTT
>RCNF010002399.1_pt1 | contig 10061 bp, 8 predicted proteins | sample 2041311 | NCBI WGS metagenome assembly RCNF01 (sample SAMN09708228, study PRJNA481090) | Marine sediment metagenome, whole genome shotgun sequencing project. | biome: marine sediment; feature: ocean; material: sediment; isolation source: Sewage treatment plant 2 marine sediment (STP2) ... | reverse complement strand
ATGTTTTCGATGCCTTTGTGCTAATGCTTTTTGATAAGGTTAGTTTGTGTTAGTGCGCTAAAAGCAGTTTTGCTTGGTTTTTTGACAATATTTATGATATCCACGCAGCTTTGCACGATGAATATTGAGTATAGCTTAATTAATCTTTGGCAATAAGAGCTGAAAAGCTTGGATTTAGTATCAATTACATTGTTTTTAAACAAGAATTGACAATCGATCAAAAAATATAATTTTAATAGTTTGATTTTCAATTCAACCATTTTTAATCTATATTACATCGCTGAACAGAACAAAATATTGAATATTTTTAATGTTCTTATTTGTTTACGTTACTGAAAAATTATTTTACTATTCCATAATTAATCTAAACTAAACTAAAAACCAACTGAGTATGGAAACAATTATCATCATTGTATTTTTCGCAGGCTACCTTGCAATTACCCTTGAGCACAACCTTAAAATCGATAAATTGATACCGGCCTTGGCCATGATGGCCATTTTATGGGCGATAATCGCATTGGCCCATATGGATGTTTTTGAGGTAAACGCCGAATTGAGGGAGCTTGAACCGAGCCACATTGACGAAATTCTGTTGCATCATTTAGGTAAAACGGCAGAGATTCTGGTCTTCTTGTTAGGTGCGATGACGATTGTGGAGATTATCGACTACTTTGACGGTTTTGCCACAATAAAAGGGTTTATTCGGACTAAGAGCAAACGCAAATTACTTTGGTTATTCTCAATTTTAGCTTTCATATTATCTGCTATTATTGATAACCTCACCGCCACTATAGTGCTGATTACTATTTTGCAAAAAGTGATAAAAGATAGAGAAACGCGGTTGTGGTTTGCGGGTATGATAATAATTACGGCTAACGCAGGTGGTGCTTGGTCTCCGATTGGTGATGTAACTACTACGATGTTGTGGATAGCCAATAAAGTAACTGCATTACAATTGATAGAGCATGTTCTCTTACCTTCGATTGTTTGTATGGTTGTGCCCGTATTGGTTGCGAGTCGATTTAAGGCTTTTAGTGGCAATATTGAAAGCGATGAAGGCGCATTAGAAGTAGTAAAATCTAAATATGGTTCAACCATGCTATATCTTGGTTTAGGTGCTATTGTTTTTGTTCCTTTCTTCAAAACCGTAACACACTTGCCACCTTACGTGGGCATGATGTGGTCATTAGCGGTAGTGGCTGCATTTGCTGAGATTTACAGTAATTCAAAATTCAGTATTTCTAATGTAGAAGGGGATGGCCATGATACTGCTGGTCTCCATGGACCGGTTCATAGCTCTCTTTCTAAAATTGAGCTTCCTAGTATACTTTTCTTTTTAGGAATTCTATTGGCAGTTGCTGCTTTAGAATCGTTAGGTATGCTATTCCACTTTGCAGGAAGTTTAAATGAAGCCATACCAAATACCGATATTGTAGTGATGTTGTTCGGTGTAGGTTCGGCGATAATCGATAATGTACCATTGGTTGCTGCTAGTATAGGTATGTTTAGCGAGCCACTCGATAGTCCACTTTGGCATTTTATTGCATATTCCGCTGGTACTGGGGGTAGTATGCTGATTATCGGTTCTGCTGCGGGAGTAGTGGCTATGGGCATGGAGAAGATTGATTTCTTCTGGTATCTCAAGAATATTGCATGGTTGGCATTAATAGGTTTTTTAGCGGGTGCTGGAGCTTTTATTTTATTGAGAGATTTTGTCCTGAACGTATAATTTTATTTACAAAACACCGTTATTAAGGCAAATTCAATAATTTAACGAACCCTATGGTATTATTCCAAGATTTGGCTAAAGATGGAGCCGAAGAATTACTTTCTGAGGAAAAGACCTTATCTGTTATAGATTTGGTTTTTAATGGTGGTACAGGAAGTGTGGTTATTATTTCCGTACTTTTTCTAATGCTCGGCGTAGCGCTTTATATTTATTTCGAGCGTCTATTGGCTGTGAATGCTGCTTCTAAAATTGACAAGAACTTTATGAACCAGATACGGGACCATGTCACATCTGGTAAATTAGAGGCGGCAAAATTACTTTGTGCGCAAACCGATTCTCCTGTTGCTAGATTAACAGAAAAGGGAATATCTAGAATTGGGAAGCCTCTGGACGACATCAATACGGCTATTGAAAATGCAGGTACTTTAGAGGTATACAAATTGGAGAAAAACGTTAGTGTTTTGGCTACTGTAGCAGGTGCTGCGCCAATGATTGGTTTCTTAGGTACGGTAATCGGTATGATTTTAGCCTTTCATGAAATGGCAAGTAGCGGAGGCCAGGCAGAAATGGGGTCTCTGGCCTCGGGTATTTACACTGCAATGACTACTACGGTAGCAGGTTTGATTGTTGGTATCATTGCGTATATAGGGTATAATCATCTGGTGAATAGAACGGATAAGGTCATACATAAAATGGAAGCTAATGCCGTAGATTTTTTAGATCTTTTGAACGAACCACTTTAATTCTTCATTATGAAACTAAAAGGGAGGAATAAGGTGAGTCCGGATTTCAGTATGTCGTCTATGACGGATATTGTATTCCTTTTGTTAATATTCTTTATGTTAACGGCAAACTCGCCAAACGCGTTAGACTTATTATTACCAAAAGCAAAAGGAAAGTCTACCAACACACAGAACGTATCTGTAAGTATCGATAAGAACTTGCAATACTATGTGAACGACGAGAGAATTAACGGGGAGTATATTGAAATTGAACTAAAAAAAGCACTCGAAGGTCAAGACAAACCTACGATTATTCTACGGGCAGAGGAGAGCGTTGCCATCAAAGAGGCAGTAAACGTTATGGCCATTGCCAATAGAAATAATTACAAGGTTATTTTGGCAGTGAGGCCCAACTAATGGCGTTTCTAGACACTACACATAAAAAGAAATCTTTTACACTAACAACAGTACTTCTAAGTATACTCTTGTTGGTGCTCTTTTATATTGGTCTTACCTATATGGACCCCCCAATAGAGAACGGTATTTCTGTAAATTTTGGCACTACGGATTATGGTAGTGGTCAAGTGCAGCCTAAAGAAAAAATCCAGTCCGAACCATTAGATACGCCCCCGTTGGAGCCATCAAAACAAGAAGTGGCCGAGCAGGTTGAAGAAATTGAAGAGGAAATTCCTGAGGAAACCACTGCCGAACCTACGCCTTCTGAAAAGGTACTTACCCAAGAAAATGAGGAATCTATACGAATAAAAAAAGCGGAAGAAGCAAAACGAAAAGCAGAAAATGCTGCTGCCGATGCCAAGCGAAAGGCTGATAATGAGGCTAAAAAGATAAAAGCGGAAGCAGCACGTGTAGCCAAAGCAAAGCGTGATGCTGAAGCGCTCGCACTACGAGAGCAACAGGCAAAAAAGGATAAGTTAGACGCCCTTATGGGTGGCCTTAATAAATCCGATGGCACCGCTTCAGGTAGTGAAGGAGATGATAATAAAGCTGGTGATAAAGGAAGTCCGGACGGCGATCCCTACGCAACTAGTTATTATGGTAGCCCTGGTTCCGGTAGCGGAACGGGAGGGTATGGACTTAATGGAAGGTCTTTGGTCAATCAAGGTAAAGTTGCACAAGAATGCAACGAATCCGGTAGGGTAGTCGTTAAAATCGTAGTAGACAAAAATGGCCAGGTGATAACCGCTACGCCAGGTGTGCGCGGTACTACGAACAATAATCCCTGCTTATTGGAGCCTGCAAGAAAGACAGCTTTTATGCATAAATGGAATTTAGATTCTAATGCACCTAATCAGCAGGTTGGTTTTGTTGTGGTTAATTTTAAACTGGGAGAGTGACCTATACGGAAACTTTGGACTGGATGTTCGCCCAGCTTCCCATGTATCAGCAAAAAGGTAAAAAGGCGTTTAACTCCAAGTTAGATGGTATTATAACCTTATCCAATCACCTAGATAACCCACACAAGCAATTTAAAAGTATTCATGTAGCAGGAACCAACGGTAAAGGTTCCAGTAGCCATATGCTGGCCTCTATTCTGCAAGAGGCAGGCTATAGGGTAGGTTTGTATACATCGCCGCACTTAAAAGATTTTAGGGAGCGCATACGAATAAATGGAAAGCCTGTTAGTGAAATCCATGTTGTTGATTTTATTGCTGCGCACAAGAATTTTATCCAAGCCCATAGCTTTTCTTTTTTTGAAATGACCGTAGGAATGGCGTTTGATTATTTTGCCAAAGAAAAGGTAGATATTGCTGTGATAGAAGTTGGGTTAGGGGGTAGGTTGGATTCTACGAATATCATAATTCCAGAGATTTCGCTCATTACCAATATTGGGTACGACCATATGGATCTGCTTGGGGATACTTTGGAGAAAATAGCTGCAGAGAAGGCTGGAATCATCAAACAAGATGTTCCGGTAGTTGTTAGTGAGTATCAACCTGAAATTGCTTGGGTGTTTCGAGAGAAAGCCAATGAAAAAAGGGCAAAACTTACCTTTGCGAGTCAAAAGAAGCTGCCTTCTTATACTACCTCTCTTTTGGGTGATTATCAAAAAAGAAACATAAAAGGTGTTCTGGTTACTTTGGATAAGCTAAAAAATTATAAGGTAGATGAAACCCATATCAAAAAAGGACTCCAAAACGTGGCTATAAATACGGGACTTCAAGGGCGGTGGCAACTATTAGGGGAGAACCCCAAGGTTATCTGTGATACGGCACATAATAAAGAAGGCCTCTCTTTGGTTTTAGCTCAGCTTCTAAAAGAGAATTATAAGACCTTACACTTCGTCTTGGGATTTGTGAAGGAAAAGGATTTGGATGCTATTCTGCCCTTGTTCCCAACAAATGCATCCTATTATTTTTGCAAACCAAATATTTCAAGAGGATTAAATGCAGAAATATTACTAGAAAAGGCAAAAAAATATAATTTGAAGGGTAGGGGCTATACTAGTGTTATGGAGGCGTATAAAGCTGTAAATGAGCAGGCTTCAAAAGCCGATTTGATTTTTGTTGGTGGTAGTAATTTTACGGTAGCCGAAGTTCTTTAAATTTTATTGATTTTTCTTTTGGAGTACACAAAACTATTCTATATTTGCACTCCTTTTGGGGCTCTTAGCTCAGTTGGTTCAGAGCACCTGCCTTACAAGCAGGGGGTCACTGGTTCGAATCCAGTAGGGCCCACAGGATGTTTAAAAGGCTTTCGATTTACGAGAGCCTTTTTTTTGTATCTTTTGGTGTGTAAAATGTATATGTAGTGCAGGATACAGTAATAGGGATATTAGCTCAGTTGGTTTAGAGCGCTGCCTTGACAGGGCAGAGGTCACCGGTTCGAATCCAGTATATCCCACACTTTTCAAAACGTTTTTGTTCGGATAGCAACCCTAATTAGGGTGATTTTTTTAAATGCAATCTAATATACGTTCCAAAGCCATTCCTCTAGAACCTTTTATAAAAAGGGTAGTACCGGATGGAATGCTATTCTTCGTTAAGAAGTCGGCTACCGCATCATATGTATTGAATTTTTTGTAGTCGCTCTGTACGGTAAAAAAGTTTTCTCCTATGAGGTAAGCGTTTTCAAAGCCCAGTTGTTTTGTAAGTTCGGCAATAGCTTGGTGTTCTGCGTGTGCTGTATCTCCCAATTCGAACATATCGCCTAAAAATAATAGTTTGTCGTTGGCTTTTAGCTTGGCGAAATTTTCAAGAGCCGCTGTCATACTGCTCGGGTTGGCGTTATAAGCGTCTAGAATAACATTATATCCATTTTTTTCTACTACTTGCGATCTATTATTGTCGGGAAGGTAATTCTCTAATCCTTGTTTAATTTGTGCTAAGGGGACATTAAAATACGTTCCCATAAGAATAGCAGCACAGCAATTGGTGAAATTATAACTCCCTATCAATTGGGTTTTAATCTTGGTTCCTTCAACGTTAATTTCTACAAAAGGATCTGCCGCTGTCATTGTAATGTTGTAAAACTTTGAATCTGTTGTGCTATACCCGTATTTGTGAATGTACTGGCCTAATTTCTCTTTTTGAATGGGGTCGTCCGCATTCATGAACACCGCTTTACTATTCGCTGTAAGATAATCGTACAGTTCACTTTTTCCTTTTATAACGCCTTCTACACCACCAAACCCCTCTAAATGAGCCTTTCCAAAATTTGTAATGTAGCCAAAATCAGGTGCTGCAATACTGCAGAGAAATGCGATTTCCTGTTGATGGTTCGCACCCATCTCTATAATGGCAATTTCCGTATCGGAACAAATCTCAAGCAGGCTTAATGGGACACCAATATGATTATTGAGGTTTCCTTTGGTGGCAATTGTTTTATATTTTTTAGATAATACAGCGTTAATGAGCTCTTTGGTTGTGGTCTTTCCATTACTTCCGGTTAGTGAAATAACTTTGGCATCGCAATACTGTCTATGAAAGTTGGCTAACTTTTGCAAGGTGGTTAACACATCGGCAACAAGGATAGTCCTTTCGCTAATTGCGAATTCCTTTTCATCTACGATTACATAGGCAGCCCCTTTTTCAATCGCTTTAAGTGCATATTGGTTGCCATTGAAACTATCACCTTTCAGCGCGAAGAAAATATCGTTTTTGCTTATTTTCCTTGTATCTGTGCTTACGTTGGGATATTGGAGAAATAGTTGGTGTAGTTCGGCTATATTCATAAAATCGAAGATAAAAAAAAGCCCTTTAAAAAAAGGGCTTTTTTAGTATCTAAAGTGTAAGAATTTATTTTGCTTTCTTACCTCTTACCGTCTTGTTTTTAGTTTTGGATTTAGAACCTACTCTAGACATTGCACATCTAAAGCCGATATAATCCGTAGCCATATATTGTGGCATGTATCTTCTTTGTGCAGGGTCTAGCCAATACGCTCTATCAGTCCAAGATCCTCCTTTGAAAACCCGTACTTCATCATTGATAAGCGAAGTTCTTGTGTTTGATTCATCGTATTGTCTTGTAATGCTACCGGTAGAATCCCTATCTATATTATGTTTTGGAGAATTGTACATTTTGCCTTTTTCAGAACCTTCATCCTCATCGCTGAATCGACTAAAAAATCTTGAGGAGCCTGCGTCACCATCTCTATAGCCGATGTTATCACTGGTAGAGAAATTAGTTCTTAAATAGGTTTCGTCTTCATCAATAGGAATCATTTTTATTTCGCCTGGAAGGTTTACGGCGATAAGTTTACCATTTGGTAAGGTGTCATAAACAATAGAATCCCTTAATATATTTACCTTACCATCTTCTCCGATAGCACTTTTCATATAAACGTTACCTCTGTAATAGTTAAAATCACTTACTTCATCATCTACTATAGGTCGGTATACATCGGCAACCCATTCGGCAACGTTTCCTGCCATATCGTATAGACCTAAATCGTTTGGTTTATAGGACATTACTTGTGCAGTAATATCTGCGCCGTCATCAGACCAGCCAGCAATACCACCATAATCTCCTTTTCCTTGCTTGAAGTTGGCTAATTGGTCACCTCTACCCACACGTTGACCATTTCTTGTGTAGTCACCGTCCCATGGATATTTTTTTCTACCTCTATAGTTATTATACTCTCTATTCCCTACTTGAGCCTGGGCTGCATATTCCCATTCTGTTTCTGTAGGAAGTCTATATTCTGGCATGATAACTCCGCTACTTCTTTTTGCAAAAGTAGACGTACTATCCTTTTTCATTTTCCCTTGTAAAGAATCTATTTGTCCATTATAGACAGATTCTGGTCTATTCAAATATGCTTCTGTACTAAATGTTCCTGCAACCTCTCCGCTCGCAGCTTGGTATTTTGCGTCTTTGGAAAGATACCCTTCACGCTCCAACATTACCTCGTTTACTCTGTCTGTTCTCCATTCTGCAAATTGTGTTGCTTGGATCCAGTTGACACCTACAACAGGGTATTCTGCATAAGCGGGGTGTCTTAAATAGTTATTGGTCATGGTTTCGTTAAAACCTAATCTGTTCCTCCACACCAACGTATCTGGTAAAGCACCTTTGTAAATATTGGTATATTTTGGATTTTCGGGTGGGTAAACACTCTTTAAGTAATCTAAATATTCTAAGTACATGACATTGGTAACCTCCGTTTCGTCCATGTAAAAAGATTGTACATGCTGCGAGGTAGGGGTGTTGTTCCAATCATGCATTACATCATCTTGGACTTTACCTTTTGTGAAAGTTCCTCCTTCAACGAATACTAGTCCCGGAGCCGTTTCTTGCTCCTTAAAATCGGTATTGTACTGGAATCCCCCTTCTTTAGCGTTGATATTCCAACCTGTAGCCCTGGAAACATTCTTGGAAGAGGTGGATTTTGAACAGCTTGTAACTGTTAAACCTCCAACTATAACAGTGCATGAGAGTACAACTTTAATAAACTTGTTTTTCATAAATCTAGGACTTGAGTTCAATCTTTTAATCTAAAATTTCGACGTTTTTTATTTCTCAACTTATTTTACGCCACTTTCGCTGATTAAAACGGTGTTTTCATCAGAATATTTCATCCCCTTTAAATTATTTTCACATTGCGTGTAAATCATAAAGTATATGGGTGAAGCAACATCCGTTCACGATTATAACGAGTTTAATAGAGTTGTAGTATACCTTATGTTGCTGTTTTGCCTACTTAATTTAGATTAGGTAGTAAGGCTTCTGACCATTTTTAAACTAAAATATTTAGGATCTTGCACAAGATTTCGTTCAAAAGTCCGTTTTTACCGTAATATGTCGATTTTTTTAGAGTAAGATGAGCGAAGGCGTTAATTTTACTTCTTTAGAACTAATATAATATTTTAAATGAAAAAGAATTCAATAGTATTTGTTTGTCTAATGCTAGCAGGTTTGACCGTGTGGGCTCAAGAAGACCAAAGAGTAATCACCACTGCAGTGCCATTTTTGACCATTGCAGCAGATGCGCGTTCCGCCGGTATGGGAGATATGGGAGTTGCTACTTCTACAGATGCGTTTTCACAACAGTGGAATCCGGCTAAATTTGCATTTGCCGAACGTAAGATGGGTATTGCTGCAAGCTACACGCCCTATTTGGAAAGTATCATCACGGATATTTCACTATTAAACGGAAGTTTTTATAATAAGATTAATGATAGGAGTGCCTTTGCGGTAAGCTTACGATATTTTACACTGGGAGAAATTGAACTTAGGCAAAGCCCTAATGACGTCGGAACAGTGGTAAAACCTAATGAATTTGCTTTAGATGGTTCGTATTCTTTAAAACTGAGTAATACGTTTTCCATGGCCGTTGCGGGAAGATTCATTAGCTCTAACCTAAGATTTCAGGATTCTAATACAGATTCTCAAGCAGCGAACACTTTTGCAGTCGATGTTGCGGGTTATTATCGCTCGGACGAAATAGCATACAATAGTTTTGATGGACGTTGGAGAGGTGGCTTTAACTTCTCTAATATTGGCGGTAAGATTCAATATGATGAAGGTGGTCAGGAAAACTTTTTACCGAGTAATCTAAGGCTTGGAGGGGGTTTTGATTTTATCCTGGATGAAGATAACGTAATCGGTATTACTACAGAGTTTAGTAAGCTCTTGGTGCCAACACCTCAAGATTTTGACAACGACGGGGATATTGATTCCGATGACAATGAAATCTACCAAAATGAAAGTGGGCTGAGCGGTATTCTTGGTTCTTTTGGTGATGCTCCAGATGGTTTTTCAGAAGAGATAAAGGAAATTACATGGTCTTTAGGAGCAGAGTATACCTACCAAGATGCGTTTATGGTACGCACAGGGTATTTTAATGAAAGCCAAGAAAAAGGTGCTAGAAAATTCTTTACTTTGGGTGCAGGATTTAAGTTTAAGTCCGCCCAAATAGATCTATCGTATTTGTTTTCTACATCGCAGGTTAGAAATCCGTTAGAAAACACCTTGCGTTTTGGATTAACATTTAATTTTGGTGAAGAATATTTTAACGACTAAAAATTAGTTTTATCATACCGTATTAAAATCTCGCTACAAGGCGGGATTTTTTTTTGTTCTAAGGTTAAATTTTCCTTCATGACTTATAGATTATAACTCTTAACTTATAATATAATTTAAAAACGATG
>RCNF010002395.1_pt1 | contig 10065 bp, 5 predicted proteins | sample 2041311 | NCBI WGS metagenome assembly RCNF01 (sample SAMN09708228, study PRJNA481090) | Marine sediment metagenome, whole genome shotgun sequencing project. | biome: marine sediment; feature: ocean; material: sediment; isolation source: Sewage treatment plant 2 marine sediment (STP2) ... | reverse complement strand
ATGAGGTTTTTTAAAAAACCTCACTCTTCGAGTAATCGTCGCTACGCTCCAATATTGTCTCGGCTGTGCCTCAGCTAAGCACTTTTTAAATATCCTTCACCAAACGCAATGCATCATAAATTGCTGCGTGTGTATTACGCGCAGAGACTGCATCGCCAATTCTGAATAGTTGAAACAAACCGTCAGGGTTCTTTTTGATAGTCTGTTCTGATCCTTCAATCAATGCATCATAATTCACTGCGCCAAGGTTTGAAGATTGTGGTTTTAGCTCAAAATACAAATCGTCCATTGGCAATGTGCCGTGATTTATTACGACTTGGTCATAGATTTTGGATTGACGAAGATCGCTGTAATCGGTGCCGATAATGGCTTTAAGTTGATCACCCTCACGCTCAACATCCACCAGTCTGCGAGTAACGGTAAATGTCACCTCTTTATCTTGAAGGCTACGCATATAAGGGACCAGATTCATCGCCATGATTTCGGGTGCGAAACTACGATCTGGCGTCATAATTTCAACGTTAGCGCCCGTGTTGGCGATGACTTCAGCGGCCTGTAATCCAGGGTGATCACCGGCATCATCAAAGATCAGTACATTCTTTCCGGGTAGTTCATGCCCTGAAATAATATCCCAGCTTGATACCACTAAATGATTGCCTGTTTCCAATACTTCGGTATCTGGCCAGCCACCTGTAGCGATGATGACAACATCGGGATTCTCATCAATGACTTCAGCAGCTTCAGCGTAGGTATTGAATTTGAAATTAACTCCGAGCTTTTCACATTGTTGCATGCGCCAATCTACGATACCGATCATATCCTGCCGACGTTTTGATAATGCGGTAAGTCGTAACTGGCCTCCAGCTTCTGCTGCGGCTTCGAAAATGGTAACTTGATGTCCTCGCTCACCGGCTACGCGTGCCGCTTCCAAACCCGCGGGGCCAGCGCCAACTATTACTACCTTCTTTGATATTTTTGCTTTGGAAATATCATGCGGCATAGTTAACTCACGACCCGTTGCTGCATTATGTATACACAGTGCTTCACCCGCTTGATATATTCTATCAAGGCAGTAAGTTGCGCCTACACAAGGTCGAATATCGTGTTCGCGTCCCTCTATAATTTTACGAACGATATGTGGATCTGCGATATGCGCACGAGTCATACCTACCATATCTAATAGGCCTTCGGATATGGCGTATCTAGCTGTTGCTATGTCTGGAATTTTTGCGGCATGAAATGTTGGCATTCCTGTTTCTTTGCGGACTTGTCCTGCAAAATCTAAATGCGGAGAGCTTGGCATACCTTGAATCGGTATGAGGTCAGTCAACCCCGCGTCATGGTTGATGCGCCCACGTACTACATTAAGAAAATCTACCATACCGCTGTCACGGAACATTTTAGAAATTTCTATACCATCTTCGGGGGTTAAACCCTGTTTATGTACTTCATCTGCGGTGTAACGCATGCCGACGATAAATTCTGGACCTACGCGCTCACGTATTGCTTCAAGCACTTCCATGGTAAAGCGAACACGATTTTTTAAATCGCCACCATAAGGTTCGCCCAAAGAGTTGGTAATCGGGGACCAAAACTGATCCATAAGGTGACCATAAGCTTGGAGTTCGATGCCATCCATACCCCCAGCTTTCATACGCTCGGCGGCATCGGCATAATCTTTAATTAAACGTTGAATATCCCAGTCTTCGATTTTTTTAGGGAAGGCTCTATGCGCAGGCTCACGGCGATGTGACGGTGAAATCGCTGGTAACCAATCGCCTTTGTTCCAGCCTGTTCGTCTACCCAGGTGAGTCAGTTGAATCATCACCGCACAATCGTGTTCGTGGCATGCATCGGTAAGGTTCTGAATCCAGGGAACGACTTCATCCTTATAAGCCAATATATTATTAAATACTGGAGGGCTGTCTTTTGATACTGCGGCAGAACCTGCAGTCATTGTCATTGCAACACCCGCTTTGGCACGTTCTGCATGATAAGCCGCGTACCTTTCTTTGGGCATTCCGTCTTCTGGATACGCAGGCTCATGACTGGTAATCATGATGCGGTTTTTTAGGGTTAAGTGCTTTAGCTGATAAGGCTGAAGAAGTGGATCGTTTGACAAAGGATTACCCTCATTGTCTGGTTTTTAATGAAGTATTAATAGATAAAAATAGCCTAAAAGTAGGGGGGTGACTTAATTAATAGATATTTATCCCTTTATATCTGCTGTTTTAGCATTGCACAACTTGATTAGGTCACTGGGTGCTAATTCGATCTCTAGTCCTCTTTTGCCTGCGCTGACATAGATTGTTTCAAAACTCTTTGCTGATTCATCTAGTACAAAAGGTAATCGTTTTTTCTGGCCGAGTGGACTGATACCGCCAAGAATATAGCCAGTGACTTTTTCTGCTTCAGCAGGATCAGCCATTGAAGCTTTTTTAAAACCCAGTGCTTTAGCCGCAGATTTTAAGTTAAGTTGATTGCTAACGGGGACAATGGCAACGGCAAGCTGATTAGAATCTGTCGCTGAAATAAGCAGAGTTTTGAAAACTTGGTTGGGTGAGATATTAAGTAAACTCGCGGCTTCCTCCCCAAAGGAAGAAGCCTGAGAATCGTGCGAGTATTCATGAAGTGTATATTGAATACCCGCTTTTTTAGCAGCGTCTACTGCTGGTGTCATTTACGGTGCATCATCATTCGTCATACATCAGGTTATAGTTAATCACCAAACCACGTTTGTCAGCACTGGTTTCTGATAAGAACTTGCCAGAAATGCCACCCGCAGATTCGAGCATTTTCATGTCTTTATTATCAGGCATTGCTTTTTTCATAATACTAGCAACCTTTTCCATATAGCGTTTGCCGTCGATACCGGTGAAAGACATTTGTGGTTTGTCATTTTTATAGTCTTTCAATGAAGGTTTATCATTTCCAACCATGATGTTTAATGACTTTTCACCTTTACTCAAGTAGATATCTGGAACGGGTGCGCCACGACTAGGAATAATACCTTCTGGAAGTTTGACAGCAGAGCCATCATCAGGAATTTTCAATGCCATTAAAGGTGGGGCCATCATACCAACCATTGCAAGTAATCCTTTTGGATCATCTGTACCCAATGAAATAAAAGCATCAACCTTTTTCGGCTGCATGCGATCATCAAGCTCGACATCGGAGACTGAACCGTAGATAGAATTGAATTGAGAAAGTCCCATATTCATCACCATCGCCATGCCGCCCATACCTTTACGAATTTCTTGAGGCTTTATTGAAGTACATTTATTCGCTTCACCCGCTGCAATCAGGAAGCTTGAATAATCAGTAAGGGCATCGCGTAGCTTTTTGAAATCAATATTCACACCAAATTCGAATATTGCACCATCAGCACGTTGTGGAATATTAGTAGCGTTCGCCAATGTTTGTAAGCTCTCACTCACCGCTGGAGAGGTCTTCATCAGTAGTTCGTACTTCATTGATTGAGCTTGAAGTTCTTTAGTGCCAAGAAGTATTTCAGGCATATTATCAACGTGTTGCTCAACGACCGCTAAACAGCCTTCGACTTCTTTATCATCAATTTTACCTTTCATGCCATCAGCAATTAGTGGTTTCGCTTTGTTGAAAACATTCTTTAAATTAATGAAGCCGTCACCGTAACCTTTGTAATCATTATCTTTTAAGAAAGTGTCCCACTTTGCTGCGCTGAAAGACTCTTTAGGATTGGCTTTACCTGTAAGGTGAGAAATAATCGCTTCTTTCTTATCAGGTGAAAATGCAGCAACTGCAATTTGGCTTTCAAGAAATACTAAAGCCATCCCAACTTCACCCGTTGGGTTAGTTGAAGTAAAGCAGTCGAAATCACCACATTTAGTGAATTCTATTTTGTAACCAGACTTTTCTTCGGCACGTTTGATCATTGCCATTAATTTTTCTTTGTTAGCATAACTAAGACGCATTACCGGCATCATGTCGTAGCCGTAAATCATGCTATTCGCTTTCATTGTAAGACCTGTTTCTTCAAACTTATCTTTAGCAAGCATATCGCTGTAATCCGCCATCAACGCATTGAAGAATTTTTCTACGCCTTCGCTATCCTTTGATTCTTTCTCAGCTTGTGCTTTTGAGAACATAGCGAGCATGTCTTTGCCGCGCTTTAAGTGGAATTGCATAACTTCTTCAGGAATTGCATTCTTATTGGCGAGCAAGTAAGAGGTATCAGCAGGAACATGAGCTAACATGCTTTCAAAGCCAGCCCCACTTTTTGATCCGCCTAGTAGTTTGGAGAAAAACCCTTCAGCGTTTACTGAAGTAGTCGTAACAGCGGTGAGTGAAACTGCCAGGGCAAGTGTTGTACCTGATAGTACTTTGCTAAATGTTTTCAATGTGAGTACCTTCGCTTTTATAGTTTTGAATATGCTTTATATGATGTTGCTTATTAATATCAACGAAGTTTATCAAAGTTTTTTACGATAAAATGTGGAATATGTACAAAAAACAAAATTTATTAGGTTTTATTCTAAGTAGGCAGTGGAGAGATGCTGCTGATGGAATCAATCTAAGTTTTTGGGCTAATACGGAACAAGGCCCAGTGCATATCTTGATAGAGAAACAACAGGCTGTTTGTTTTATTCGCCGATCAAATAATTTAAAGATCGATGCTTCTGTCCAACGTAAACAGCTTGAGTTGAAAACTTTCGAGCACGAACCGGTAGATGGCTTATATTTTCCGCAACAACGCCAACTGAATACACTGCGTGAGCACCTTGCATACGATAAGCAGCAATTACTAGAGTCTGAAATTAAGCCAACCGAACGCTATTTAATGGAACGTTTTATCACTGCCACCGTAGAAATTAGCGGTGAGGCTATTCAGCGTGATGGCTATCTCGAATTCATAAATCCAGCATTAAAACCTGCAGAATATGATCCTAACTTTAGCGTGGTTTCACTGGACATCGAAACCGAAGACCTTAGAGGAAAACTGTATTCAATTGCCGTGACTAGTAAAGGTATTGAGGCAGTATTTATTAATAAGGACAAGCCAGAAGCACTCGAAGGAAATTTAAACGGTAAAGCAAACATTCACTGGTGTCATAGTGAAAGAGACGTTCTCAAACAATTTTTTAAGTGGATGAAACAGCACGATCCAGATGTCATCATTGGTTGGAATGTAGTGGCATTTGATCTGGATTTTCTGCAATGGAAATGTAAGCAATTGAGACTGCCTTTTGACATGGGTAGAGGAAGTAAAGGGGGCAGAGGTTCATCGGATTCCCATAATTCGGCCATTCTCTCTCCACAAGCTAGCGGCCAAATGCATATCGCTCGAATCCCAGGAAGAGTAGTTTTAGATGGAATAGCGAGTTTAAGAGGTGCATTTTGGTCATTCGAAAGCTTTGCACTTGATTATGTCGCTGAAAAGTTATTGGGTCGAAAGAAGCTTATAAATGATGATATAAATAATGGAGTAAGTAGTGGTGTGGGTTTAGATAAGCTCAACGAAATTCGCCGCCAATACCGAGAAGACCCCGTTGCTCTTGCTGAATATAATTTAGAAGATTGTCGTTTAGTGGCGGATATTTTTGATAAAACCGATTTGCTCGACTTTTCTATTCAACGCGCAAAAATGACAGGGCTAGCAATTGATCGCCAAGGTGGTTCTACGGCTGCATTTGATAATCTGTATCTGCCTCGACTCCATCGACAAGGTTATGTAGCTCCAGATATTGGAAGCCAGCTGAATACCGAGAACAGTCCCGGTGGTTATGTGATGGATTCACAGCCGGGGTTGTATGAAAACGTGTTGGTTTTGGATTTTAAAAGTCTATATCCCAGCATTATCAGAACATTTAAAATTGATCCGATGGGACTTGCCGAAGGTCTTCACAACGAGCTTTCTAAACATGGGTCTACTAAACAGGAGATTTCTAAACAACAGCGTTCTAAACAGAGCGGCGATGAAACTATCCCTGGTTTTTTAGAAGCAGAATTCTCTCGTGGAAAGCACATATTGCCCGATATCGTCACTCTGCTTTGGCAGCAACGTGATGAGGCTAAAAAAGAAAATAATAAACCTCTATCCTATGCGATCAAGATCATTATGAATTCCTTCTACGGTGTTCTGGGTTCTTCTGGCTGTCGCTTCTTTAATCCGCAACTTGCAAGCAGTATTACCATGCGAGGTCATGAAATTATACAAACCAGTAAAGACCTAATAGAGCAACAAGGCTATTCAGTGATATATGGTGATACCGATTCAGTATTCGTTTTATTGGGTGACGATAAAAATGAAAATGAGTGCCAAACCATAGGAGAAGAATTACAAGAAACACTAAACATTTGGTGGAAGCAGCACTTATTAGATCAGTTTGAAATCGAATCAAATCTAGAAATTGAGTTTGAAACACATTACCTGCGCTTCTTGATGCCAACCATTCGCGGCGCAGAAAAGGGCAGTAAAAAACGTTACGCCGGAATGATTCAAACTGGAGATGGCAAGGTTAAAGAGAAGCTAATGGTTTTCAAAGGGTTGGAAACAGCCCGTACAGATTGGACACCGTTAGCCAGAGATTTCCAGCAAGAGTTATATAAGCGTATCTTTAATAATGAGCCTTACGAAGCGTTTGTTTCAGAAACGCACGATGCCTTGATCAGTGGCGATTTAAATCATAAATTAACCTACACCAAACGTTTACGCAGACCTTTAGAAAGCTACACCAGCATGCAACCACCACAGGTAAAAGCCGCACGAAAAATGAAAAATCCCGGCAGAAAAATTCAATATGTCATTACATTGAATGGTCCAGAGCCACTAGAAAGTACGGATTCTATTCCCGACTATCAACATTATGTGGATAAACAGTTGGCTCCCGTAGCCGATAGCATTCTGTATTTTTTAGGGACAACTTTCGAGAAAATAACTGCTCGCCAGCTTGATGTATTTGGTTAGATCAAAGATAAATTTTATGAATATAAAAAGACCTGTTAAAAGTGGGGGGGTGCCTTTTTAACAGGCTTTTATTCGCTGGCACTATAAGTTATTTAAAATTGGCGTCAAATAAACTGCGATTGTTAACTATAGTTATAGGAAGACCTAAATGAATAAGGAAAAGTCTTAGGAAGAAGACTACTTTAAAAAATAGGTTACTAAACTAATAGTAAAAATATCAACTGTATGATGAATTGTAGTGGATCAGTTTTGATACAAATCAACTCACTGGTCCAGTTTGTAAAGATTAATAGGTTCTACTATTGAGCATTTCAAGCTTTAGAATTCTTTTTATAAAAACAGTTATGTGAAATAGAAGGAATATGATGGCAGATTTAATACGTATTAAAAATCTTATTGATGGTGAATGGGCTTTTGAAGCGAACGAAAAAACCCTGCCACTTTATAATCCATCCACAGGGGAACAAATCGGGGAAGTTCCTGTTGCTAGCCCGACGAGCGTTGAAGCAGCCGTTAAATCATCTCACGAGGCTTATCTGAAGTGGCGAAAAGTGCCTATTAGAAAGCGTGTGGGATATATCTTTTCGCTTCGTGAAGCAATGAAGAACAACCTAGAGGAATTGGCTGAATCGATTGCCATTGATCAGGCGAAACATATCAGTGAAGCACGTGGTGAGGTGCAGAGAGTAATCGAGATAGTTGAAATGGCTTGCAATGCACCATCGCTATTGCAAGGGGAGATGCTGGATCAGATTGCTGATGGTATCAATGGACGGGTGGCTCGTCAGCCATTAGGGGTTTTTTGTGGTATTGCACCTTTTAACTTCCCAGCACTGGTCTTTGGCTGGTTCATCCCTTTTGCCATCGCAGCCGGCAACACATTTGTGTTTAAACCTTCGATGGAGTCACCGTTGTTCATGCAGAAGATGGGGCAATTACTGAACGATATCGGTCTGCCGAAAGGTGTTGTTAATATTGTCTATGGCGAAAAGGAAGTTGCCGAAACCTGGTATCAGATGCCCGAGGTCGTTGGTGTATGCCTAGTCGGCTCTACTCCGACAGCTAAAAGTATTGCTGAAGCGTGTGGGCGGGTTGGTAAAAAAACCATGCTGCTCGGAGGTGCTAAAAATTATCTCGTTGCCTTAGAAGATGCTCAGATGGATCTGTTGATCAGCAATATAGTTCAGTCCGGCTATGGTTCTGCCGGTCAGCGATGTCTGGCTAGTTCGATTATTGCAGTGATGCCAGACTTGTATGAGGAAGTGATCGAACGTCTAACCGAGGCTACTAAGAAGCTTGTGGTGGGTGATGCCATGGACGAAGAGGTATTCATGGGGCCAGTCATTTCGGTGCAGGCCAAGCAAAGAATCGAAAATTACATTCAAAGCGGTATTGATGCTGGTGCTAGGTTGGTTCTTGATGGCCGCAATCCTGAGGTGCCGGAAGCCAATAAAAACGGTTATTTTATAGGGCCAACAATTTTTGCCGATGTTACACCCTGCATGGAAATTGCACAGGAGGAAATTTTCGGACCGGTATTATCGGTGATGAAGATTCAGGATATGGATGATGCGCTTGATCTAATCCGCAAACAAACAACAGGCAATGGAGCCTGCCTGTTTACCCAGAATATGTATTTGGCCGAAAAATTTATGAATGAAGCCGATGTCGGAATGGTCGGCATCAATGTCGGTGTCTGTGCACCTCATCCCTATATGCCTTTTGGTGGTATCAAGGATTCGCTGGTCGGTAATAACAAGGTGCAAGGAAAAGACGGTTTTGATTTTTTTACCCAGAACAAGGTATCAACAATCAGGGTAGCTCCACCACAGAGTTTGTCTGCGGATCAGTCCACTGGCGGGGAGCAAAGTGCTGAGGAGTCTGCCGGCAAAGGCAATGTGCGTAGTTGCATCGCCTCATAAGGTACTTTGATATTAATATAAAAAATTGAAGAAATAGATACTACACTTCAAGTGTGAGTGTGTTACTCGGTATCAGAATGCTTAAATTTATTGAGCTGGAGTAGTCTCCATAATTATAAAATTGGATGGATTGTTATGAGTTTAGAAATTATCACCTTACTTTATTTTTTATGTTTATTTTTTGCGCTCTTCCTTGGGCTACCAGTAGCTTTAGGTCTTGGAGGCACGGCAGTTATTTTTGCCGCGATCTTTGTACCGAGAGCATTATTAACTATCCCCAGTCAATTTTACTCCACACCATGGAATAACGTGTTGGTGACCGTCCCACTGTTTCTGTTTATGGGGAGTCTGATACGATTCTCCGGGATTGCGGAAGCGGCTTACGATGCAGTTTACAAGCTAATCGGCCATATTGCAGGCGGCTTGGCCATGGGAACTGTCCAGGTATGTACAATATTTGCAGCCATTACCGGGATTACTCCACCAGCAACAATTACGATGGGGCAAATTGCCTACCCATCGATGATAAAATATAACTACAGTAAAGATATCGCCATCGGTTCGATTGGCGCGGGTGGCGCATTAGGTGCTCTCATCCCGCCTAGTGTTCCTTTCATTTTCTACGGACTACTGGCTAAGGTTTCCATTGGCGCGTTGTTTCTGGGCGGAATAATACCCGGTTTAATGCTCGCATTGTTTTATATGACATACATTGGTATTCGTTGTCGGCTTCAGCCACAAATGGGACCACCAACACCCGAGGAAATACAATTTACTAGAGCAGAAAAGCTCGGCTCATTGGTGGCCATATGGCCTTTCATGCTATTAATAGTCATTGTTCTGGGAGCAATTTGGGGCGGCATCGCTACTCCCTCAGAAGCGGCAGCTTTTGGTGCGACTGGTGCATTCGTTATTAACTTGATCTACGGAAAATTAACCTGGAAGGTATTGAAAGAATCTTTAGAAGCAACCGTTAAACTAAGCGGCATGGGTTTATGGATTTTGATTGCTTCCAATATCTATCTGAATGTTTTCAATTCATTAGGTAGTCAACAACTTGTGACGGACCTAGTTTTGAGTATGCCGGGAGGAGAAAACGGAGTCCTCTTGATGATGATGTTCATTATCCTGTTACTTGGAATGGTTATGGACGATTGGGCGATAATCATGTTGTGTACACCTCTTTTTATCCCGATT
>RCNF010002393.1_pt1 | contig 10068 bp, 9 predicted proteins | sample 2041311 | NCBI WGS metagenome assembly RCNF01 (sample SAMN09708228, study PRJNA481090) | Marine sediment metagenome, whole genome shotgun sequencing project. | biome: marine sediment; feature: ocean; material: sediment; isolation source: Sewage treatment plant 2 marine sediment (STP2) ... | reverse complement strand
CGCTTTGCGCACCACTCTTTGCTGACCGGCCCACAAGGCGAGGCGTTGTCGAAACGTCTCGGAACTTTGGCTTTGCGTGATTTGCGCAAGCGCGGCATCGCACCAGAGGCGATTTTGTCGTTGATGGCGCGCTTGGGCTCCTCGGAGCCGGTTGAGTTGCGGGCAAATATTGGCGAAGTCGTCGCTGGTTTTGACCTTTCGAAATTCGGCTCTGCACCGACGAAATTTGATGTTGAAGACCTTGTACCGTTGACTGCGCGCCATCTGGCGACCCTTGGCCACGGCGATGTGGCAGAGGTTTTGACCGCAGCAGGTGTGCCTGATGACTTGGCAGAGCCGTTCTGGAAAGTCGTTCGCGACAACATCACCAACCTTGATGAGGTGGCCGATTGGTGGGCGCTGTTCCGTGACGGCGCGGCGCCGTTGATCGCTGATGAGGATCGCGCATTCATAGCCGATGCCTTTGATCTTTTGCCGCAATTGCCCTTTGATGGCGACACTTGGGGCCAGTGGACATCAGCCGTAAAAGAGGCGACAGGGCGTAAAGGTAAAGGCCTGTTTATGCCCTTGCGAAAAGCTGTGACAGGACGTGAACGCGGCCCTGAAATGGCAGATGTGATGCCGCTTTTGCAGAAACGTCCAGCGCTTTAGAAACGGTCCACTTTTGCGAAAGTGCTTGAATTCAGCTCTGCGTCCTGCGCTGTTTGACGAAGAGTTCACAAGCGCAGGCGCAAATATAGATGACCGACAAAGCACCAGACGCGCCTGATACCGCGCAGGCCGTCTTTACCAAAGGCAGCTTGTTCGGACATATTTCGGTTATGTCGCTGACCGCATCTGTCGGGCTGATGGCGATCTTTTTGGTTGATTTCGTAGATATGATCTTCATATCGATGCTGGGAAAAGCAGAGCTGGCGGCCGCCGTAGGCTATGCTGGCGCTGTCTTGTTTTTCACGACTTCCTTCGGAATTGGCATGGCGATTGCAGCGGGGGCCTTGGTCGCCCGCGCATTAGGTGCTGGTAACGCAGCAGAAGCGCGCAGACGGGCCACGAATTCCCTGATCTATGGCGTAATCTTCGGGGCGATCTTTGCATGGATCGTGTGGATGAACCTCGCATTTTTGGCGGGCCTTTTGGGGGCTACAGGTGCGACGCTGGACCTTGCGGTGCATTACCTTTCCATCATCGTACCATCATTGCCGTTCTTGATTGTCGGTATGATCGGAGGTGCAATTCTGCGCGCCCACGGCGATGCGCGCCGCGCGATGATGGCGACAATCTGGGGTGGGCTGGTGAATGCCGTGCTTGATCCGATCTTGATCTTTGGTTTGGATTTGGAACTGACGGGTGCTGCCATCGCCAGCGTCTGCGCGCGTATCGTGATTGCAATTATGGCGCTGATGCCGCTGATCCGGCACTATGGCGGCTTTGACAAACCGACTTTTGGCAGTCTGACCATCGATATTCGCCCGATCCTTGCTATCGCTATTCCTGCAATCTTGACCCAGCTTGCGACCCCGATTGGGCAAGCTTACGTGACGAGGGCGATGTCTGATTTCGGCGAAGACGCTGTTGCGGGCATGGCGATCATTGCACGCATGACGCCTGTAGGGTTCGCAGTGATCTTTGCACTGTCAGGGGCGATTGGGCCGATCATCGGTCAGAATGCGGGTGCGGGTTTGAACGATCGCGTGCGCGCGGCCTTTCGCGAAGGATTACTGTTCACGGGAATCGTGGTTGTCGTAGTATCAACCCTGTTTTTCCTTGCGCGGCCTGCTATTCAAATGCTGTTTCAGTTAGACGGAGTGGCGTTAACGTTGGTGTTCTTATTCGCGGGTCCGCTGTCGCTGATGTTCTTTTTCAATGGAGTTATTTTCGTGTCGAACGCGGCGTTCAACAACCTTGGGCATCCGTTTTATTCGACGATTGTGAACTGGGGCCGCAATACACTTGGGACCGTTCCCTTTGTGTTGGTTGGGGCTGCATGGTTTGGCGCGCCTGGTGTGCTTGTCGGTCAATTCTTGGGTGGTGCCGTCTTTGCTGTTCTCGCGCTTATCCTTGCGCGCAAGGTCATGGCGCAGCAATCGGATATTACCCCGTCTGAACCTTTCGCCCGCCAAGCCCGTCTATTCAGTCTACTGCATCACCGTAGGTAGCCGCTATTCCCGTGCACGCAGCACTTGGGCTGGCTTTGCTGATAATGGCCGCCATGCAAAGGCAAGACCTGCAAGCGTAGATGCCACAATGCCGCCGCCAATAATCAGCAACGCGTTGCCCCAGATCACGACATACGGAGTGTCCATGATAAACGTGGATACAGCCCAGCCGCCCAAGATCCCCGCGCCAAGTGCGACGGTACCAGCAGCCAATCCCAAGATAGCGGCGCGCAACGCAAAGCTTGCGATGATCTGACGCCGTGGTGCACCAAGTGTTTTCAACACCGCAGATTCGAATGTGCGCGCCCGTTCGCCTGCGGCAGCAGCACCGATTAGCACCAAAAATCCAGTCACAAGGGTGATCAACGCACCATAGCGCGTCGCGGCAGAGATACCGCCGACCAGTTCGATGACTTGATCAATCGCGTCACGAATACGGATGGCCGTGATATTGGGGTAGGCGGTCGCCAGATCGCGCAAGATCGCAGCCTCTGCTTGTTCTTCGGCGTAGACGGTCGAAATCCAACTGTGCGGTGCACCCGCCAAGGCCCCTTGGTTCATCGCAAGGACAAAGCCGATGCCTGCGTCTTCCCAACTGACATCGCGAAAGCTGGTGACTTCGGCGGTGATGTCACGGCCAAGCACGTTGACTGTCATCATGTCGCCCAACGATAGGCCCATCTCGGTTGCTTCTTCGGAGGCAAAGCTAATCTGCGGTGGGCCTGCATAGTCCTCGGGCCACCATTCGCCTGCAGTGACCTCGGTTCCGGTGGGCTGCGCGTTGGCGTAAGTGATCCCACGATCCCCATGGACAACCCAATGACCGCCTGCGGCCTCGTCTGCGGGAATGCCGTTAATCTGGGTGATAATCCCGCGCAGCATAGGTGCTGTGTCAACGCGGCTGACAGCGTCGTCATTGTCCAAGCGTTCGCGGAAACCGTCGATTTGATCGGGCTGGATGTCGACAAAGAAATAGCTGGGCGCGACCGCTGGCAGATCATTGGAAAACGAATTGCGCAGGTTTCCGTCGATCTGTCCCACGGCCGCCAATACCGTCAGGCCAAGGCCGAGCGACAGAACCACTGATGTCGCTTCGCCACCGCGCGCACCGATGGCACCCAGCGCAAGGCGTAGGGCAGGGCGTCCGCGTGCGGGTTTACGCAATCGTCGCGCTATCCAGCGGATGATCATGGCAGCTAGGATCAAAATTACCAAAGCGCCTGCGATACCACCCGCCGTCCACAGCGTTAAAAACACTGTTCCGGAAAACCAAATTGCAGCGCCGATCAGGGCGGCCAGCAATATGATAATCGCCAGTAGATACTTGGCAGGCGGTAATACTGCGCTGGCCGAAAACGCATCACGGAATAGGGTCGCCGCGCGGATGTCTTCGGTTTTGGCAAGGGGCCAAAGTGTGAAGACAAGTGCGGCCAGCACACCATATACGGCCGCCTCAATCAAAGGGGCAGGGTAGACGGAAAACACGGCGGGGATGGGCAGGCTTGCCTCAATCAAGGGGGCAAACAGGACAGGCAGGCCCGCCCCAAGGATCAGCCCAAGGGCAACACCGACGATGGTCAGTGCGCCCACTTGGATAAAGTAGGTTTGGAATATAATCGCCCGCGTTGCCCCAAGGGTTTTAAGCGTCGCGATCACACCAGTTTTGCCAGCAAGATACGCTCTGACAGCGGCTGACACACCTACGCCGCCGACGGCCAAGCCAGACAATCCCACAAGGATCAGAAACGCCCCGATCCGGTCCACAAATTGTGCGACGCCACCCGCGCCACGACGACTGTCGCGCCAGCGCAGACCGCTATCGCTGAATTTTGTTTCAGCAAAGGTTTCAAGGGCTGCGAGGTCGGTACCAGCAGGCAGGTCCAGCCTGTATTGGGTTGAAAATAGCGTTCCTTCCATTAACAGGCCGGACGTCGCCAAATCTTCCGTCAACACCACCGTGCGGGGGCCAAGCCCAAAGCCACCAGCCGCATTGTCAGGGTAGCGGTCAAGGATGGCGCGCAGGGTGAATTCTTGTTCACCAAGGCGAAAGCTGTCGCCTGCTGCAAGGCCCAGTCTATCGGCCAAAACCCGTTCCATCACGCCGCCTTTGTTGGCTAAGGCATCGGCTAAGGCTATTGCCGGATCAAGCTGCACCTGTCCAATCAACGGATAAAGGTTATCGACGGCACGGATTTGGGTCAGGCCGCGTTCGGTTGTCCCATTGCGATCCACTACTACCATTGAGCGGAAATCAACGGTTTCAGATACGCCATCCGCGATGCTTGTTAGCCATGCCAGTTCGTCAGCGCGGGCAAAGCGATAGGTGAATTCAACTTCGGCATCGCCACCCAGCAGTGCGGCACCATCACGGGCCAATCCCGCTTCGATCCCTGCACGCACCGTGCCCACAGCCGCAATGGCCGCAACACCCAGCGCAAGACAGGCCAGAAACACGCGAAAGCCGTGCAGCCCACCGCGCAATTCGCGGGCGGCAAAACGTGCGGCGATCTTGATGCTCATTCTGCGGCCTTGGCCATCTGGCCTTCGATGCGGCCATCGCGCAGGCGCACAATGCGGTCACAGCGGGCCGCAAGTTCATTGGAATGGGTAACCATAATCAACGTCGCCCCGTGGCGGTCACGCAAATCAAACAGCATGTCGATAATGGCCTGCCCGTTGGTTTCGTCCAAGTTGCCAGTGGGTTCATCCGCCAGCAACAGGCGCGGACGCGGGGCGGACGCGCGGGCTAGGGCCACACGCTGTTGTTCGCCGCCTGACATTTGGCTGGGGTAGTGATCCATGCGGTCGCCCAGTCCAACGGCGCGCAATTCAGCCTCTGCGCGGTCGAATGCATCGGGTGCGCCCGCCAGTTCCAGCGGGGTTGCGACGTTTTCAAGTGCGGTCATTGTCGGGATAAGGTGGAAAGATTGGAACACGACCCCCATATTATCCCTACGAAAGAGGGCTAGCTGGTCTTCGTTCATCGCCGTCAGGTCTTGGCCCAATGCCGTGATCGTGCCAGCGGTTGCCTGTTCCAGTCCGCCCATCAACATAAGGAGCGACGATTTGCCAGACCCACTTGGCCCCACCAGACCCAGCGTTTCGCCCGCTGCAACATCCAGCGAGATGTCATGCAAAATGTCGACGCGTCCTGCGTTGCCGTCTAGCGACAGTTGGGCGCCAGTGATTGAAAGAACGGGGTTGGTCATGCGTGCAGCCTTGGTTCAGATGGGTTCCTTTGCATATGGGGTCGTTTCGCGTGGCAGCAAGTTGATTGCGGTCCTTTTGATGACAACAGGGTTGGCGCATGCCGAAACTGTGACCATCGCGGCACTGGGCGATAGTCTGACAGCCGGGTACGGGTTGGCGCAGCCCGATGGATTTGTGCCGCAACTTGAAGGCTGGTTGAAGGCCCAAGGCGCAGATGTGGTCGTGATGAATGCAGGCGTTTCTGGCGACACAACGGCAGGCGGTCTAAGTCGTGCAGCTTGGACGCTGACCCCTGATGTCGATGCAATGATCGTGACACTTGGCGGCAATGACTTTTTGCGCGGGCTTGATCCGGCGGTAAGCAAGGCGAACCTTGATGGGGTTCTGGCCGCAGGGCAGGACGCGGGTGTGGAAATGTTGCTGGTTGGCCTATCGGTCGGGTCAAATTACGGCCTTGACTACAAACAGGAATTTGAAGGGATGTACCGCGCATTGGCATTCAAATACGAAGTGCCGCTTTATGCGGATTTCGCGTCAGGACTGCGAGCGGCGTCCGGCATGCAAGAAGGCATGTCAGAATTTCTGCAAGCTGACGGCATTCACCCCAACAAAGACGGTGTGGCGGTGATCGTCGCGGCGATGGGCCCTGCAGTGCTTGATCTGATCTCTGCGACATCTGACGGCATGGACTGACACTGTTGGGCGGACTAGGCTTATGTCCTTACCTCAACAAAATGGGAGAAGCCTATGTCAGTCGCAAAAGTAACCGAGATCATTTCGTCCTCGTCCAAATCGTTCGACGATGCCGTCGAGAACGGCATTCGCCGTGCCTCTAAAACGCTCAAGGGAATTACAGGGGCTTGGGTCGCGGACCAAAAAGTGACCGTGAAAGACGGCGAGATTGAAGAATATCGCGTTGTTCTTAAGGTGACGTTTATCTTGGCCGACTAATACAAAACGGGCGTCCTTTGTAGGACGCCCGTTTCAAATTCGAATAACGCGTTAAGCGTCTTAGTCAGCAAGAACCAAGTTGATTGCGCTTTCGCGGCCATCACGACCAGCTTCGATATCGAAAGTGATCTTTTGGTCGTCCTTCAGCCCTGTAAGGCCGGAACGCTCAACTGCTGAGATGTGAACAAATACGTCATTGGCACCACCTTCGGGGGCGATAAAGCCGAAACCTTTGGTAGAGTTGAACCATTTGACTGTGCCTGAAGCCATGTCAATTTTCCTTAGATATGTCCGCTCGCGGAATGCAGCGGATTGGCTCGGTAGAACGTGATCGGAAGACTGAGCCGGAAAAGGTAACAGTGGTCGATAGGTCAACGTCGCACGCGATTCTTAGCACAATCCTTGTGAAAATTCAAGATTGAGCGCAAATGTGCAAAAAATGTGGGAATTTTCATAAAAAAATGGCGCGCAAATGAATGCGCGCCATCAAATTCTTATCGCTTACGCGAGTGCGAGATTCACAGCAGATTCGCGACCGTCACGGCCAGCTTCTACGTCGAAAGTCACTTTTTGGTCGTCTTGCAGACCTGTGAGGCCTGAGCGCTCAACTGCGGAGATGTGTACGAAGATGTCCTTCGCGCCGCCATCGGGAGCAATAAAGCCGAAGCCTTTTGTTGTGTTAAACCATTTCACGGTGCCATTAGCCATCGTGTTCATCCTTTAGTTTCCGTGCTGTCCGCGAGAGTGCGACAGCCTGGCGGCGTCAGTTCAATATCGAAGACTGTGGCCTAGTAGGAGAACAGTGGGTCGAGTTTTGTATCGGCTGCAATCCCCATGTGGGGGCAGTTGCAAAGAATTACAAGTGAAAGTTTTGCAATAACTATGAATCGGCGGATTTGTGTCGGTAAAGCGTCGACAGTCCCATGCTGTAGTTTTGGGGAACAATAGCGAAGTATGGATGAGTGAGGTCGAAAGATCGAAGGGCGGCCCGATAGCCGCCCAACGTCAGAAAATATCAAAGCCTACCGCACAAATTTCTTATGCTTCATACGCTTAGGCTCTGATGCATCTGCGCCCAATCGTGATCTTTTGTCTTCTTCGTAGTCGGTGAAACCGCCTTGGAACCATTCGATATGGGCGTCGCCCTCGAATGCCAAAATATGTGTACAAATCCGGTCGAGGAAAAAGCGGTCGTGGCTGATGACAACCGCACAGCCAGCGAAATCGACCAATGCGTCTTCGAGTGCGCGCAGCGTTTCGACGTCGAGGTCATTGGTTGGTTCGTCAAGCAGCAGCACGTTGCCGCCGGATTTCAGCAACTTGGCCATGTGCACGCGGTTGCGTTCACCACCCGATAGCAGTCCGACTTTTTTCTGCTGGTCGCCGCCTTTGAAGTTGAACGCCGAGCAATAAGCGCGAGAGTTCATGGACGCATCGCCCAGTTCGATAATCTCTGCGCCGCCGCTGATTTCTTCCCAGACAGTTGTGTCGGCGCTGAGCGCGTCGCGTGATTGGTCGACGTAGGACAGTTTAACTGTGTCACCGAATTCGATCGTACCTGCGTCGGGCTCAGCTTGCCCTGTCAGCATTGAAAACAGTGTGGATTTACCTGCGCCGTTGGGTCCGATGACACCGACGATGCCGCCGGGTGGCAGGTCGAACGTCAGGTCTTCGATCAACAATTTGTCGCCCATCGCCTTTTTCAAACCATCGACTTCGATCACTTTGGAACCCAAGCGTGGTCCGTTTGGAATGATGATCTGAGCGCGGCCCATCTTTTCACGCTCTGATTGGTTGGCCATGTCGTTGTAGGCGCTAATCCGTGCTTTGGATTTGGCTTGGCGTGCTTTGGCGCCTTGGCGCATCCAGTCCAATTCGCGCTGTAAGGTGCGCTGCTTGGATTTGTCATCTTTGGATTCGCGCTCTAGCCGTTTTGCTTTGGCTTCCAGCCAGCTGGAGTAGTTGCCTTCGTGCGGAATGCCAGAGCCACGGTCGAGCTCCAAAATCCACCCCGTGATCGCGTCTAGGAAATAGCGGTCGTGGGTGACGATCAGGATCGTGCCTTTGTAATCAATCAGGTGCTGTTGCAGCCAAGCGATAGTTTCGGCGTCCAAGTGGTTGGTCGGTTCGTCGAGCAGGAGCATGTCAGGGGCATCCAACAGCAACTGGCACAGGGCCACGCGCCGCTTTTCACCGCCGGAAAGGGTGGTCACGTCGGCATCGTCTGCGGGGCAGCGCAATGCTTCCATTGAAATATCGATTTGTGCGTCGAGGTCCCAAAGGTTTTGCGCGTCGATCTCGTCTTGCAGGGCCGCCATTTCGTCTGCGGTTTCCTCAGAATAGTTCATTGCGACTTCGTTGTAGCGGTCCAGAATGGCCTTTTTGTCGGCCACACCCAGCATCACATTTTCACGTACTGTCAGGTTCGCGTCCAGTTCGGGTTCTTGCGGCAAGTAACCGACGCGTGCACCCTCAGCCGCCCATGCTTCGCCGACGAAGTCTTTGTCTTGGCCCGCCATGATCCGCATCAGCGTCGATTTACCGGTGCCGTTTACACCGACCACACCGATTTTGACGCCCGGTAGGAAGTTCAGCTGGATGTTTTCAAACACCTTTTTGCCGCCGGGATAGGTTTTGGACACGCCGTCCATGAAGTAGACGAATTTATTGGCTGCCATGGTTCGACGCTCCGCTTGAATTGGAATTTGACCCTAGATAGCGGGGGCAAGAGGCGGGGGCAATCGGCAGCAGTGCTAAAGTGTGATGCGCATGCCGTCTTTGCCTAAGAAAAGCGGGCCGTTCCACTGGGTACGCACTGCGTCGGTCCAATGCTGGTCTGTGAAATCAGGGTCACCGTCAGGCACAAAGTGGTTGAGCGCGAGTTGTTTGACGCCTGCATCCTGTGCGATGCGCCCGACGTCAGCCGCGTCCGTATGGCTGTTCAGGATATGCGTGCGCAAGCGGTCGTCGCCGTTGGTCATGCGTTTGCAAAGTGCTTCAACCCCATCGCGCAGCATGGCTTCGTGGACCAGAAGATCGGCGTTTTTCGCGAAAGGCGCCATTTGCGGCATGTATGCCGTGTCGCCCGATAACACGACGCTGGAGGATGGACCGTCAAAGCGCAGCGCGAATGTGTCAGTGATCGGGGGGTGCACGTTGCGCATCGTGCGCATGGTGATGTCGCCAAAGCTATGCATGTCATCGATCACTTCGATGTTTGCGAGGCTGCCAAAATCGCAACGGCCTTCGTCGCGCATCCGCAGGTCAATATCGAACGCCATGCTGGCTTGGAAACCGGTCCAATAGGCATCAAGGCCTTTGGGGCCAATAATCCGAATGGGGCGGTTCAGGCCAGCGGTCCATGCGGTGTGAAACAGGGGGCCAAGTTCAAGATAGTGATCCGAATGCAGGTGGGTGATGACGATGAGGTCAATTTCAGTAAGCGCTATGCCTTGATCGCAAATTCCGCGCGTCACACCAAGACCTGCGTCAATCACGATGTTCTGTCCTGCCATGCGCAACAACATAGACATCGGCATGTTTGAACCGGGGCGAATGGCAGGGCCGCCTTTTACGCCCATAAGCGCGAGAGTGTCAGTCATGTGCATATCCTTCTTTGTGCCATTGTGCAGACACCGGCCCATGTCCTGCAACAAAAAAGGCCCCGCAAAAGCGAGGCCTTTTTCAATTCATGTGGAAACGCTTATTGTGGAATATCGCCAGTGATGCCTTCAACGTAGAAGTTCATGCC
>RCNF010002392.1_pt1 | contig 10068 bp, 10 predicted proteins | sample 2041311 | NCBI WGS metagenome assembly RCNF01 (sample SAMN09708228, study PRJNA481090) | Marine sediment metagenome, whole genome shotgun sequencing project. | biome: marine sediment; feature: ocean; material: sediment; isolation source: Sewage treatment plant 2 marine sediment (STP2) ... | reverse complement strand
AATATATAGATAATTAAATCTAAACAAGTAAAGAAATGGATATTGAAGTTTTTTTTGAAGACGGAAAGAAGGTAAATGCCAGGATTGGGAATCATGTAGTAAAAACAGACCAGAATGTAGTCGGCGGTGGACAAGACAGCGCCCCTGAGCCTTTCGATTATTTTTTAACCAGCCTTGGCACATGTGCAGGAGTTTATGTTAAAGTATTTTGTGAAAGAAGGGGAATAGATACTTCAGGAATCAGGATTTTGCAGAAGCATGTAATAGACCCTCAAACTCATAAAATAACTAAGATCAATATGGAGATTGTTCTTCCTGATGATTTCCCGGAGAAATATAAATCAGCAGTAATTAACGCTGCAAATCAGTGCTCGGTGAAAAAAGTTCTTGCCAATCCTCCTGATATAGAAGTTACAACAAATTAGTATAGGTATTGGGGTCTATTTAAACCCCTTAATATTTTTGTATTCTGCGCCTACTAAGCTGATTTTTTAATTACCTTTGTTTAATTCAAAAGAATTATGATATCTAAAGACAAGAAGCAGAATATCAAGAGGTTACCGCCATGGATGAAAATGCAGCGAGCCAGCGGAAACAACTACACAAGGGTAAAAAGAATAGTTGAACATAATCACTTACATACCATCTGTACCAGTGGTAATTGTCCCAATATCGGAGAGTGCTGGAATGCTGGTACAGCTACCTTTATGATCCTTGGTGATATATGCACAAGAGCATGTAAATTTTGTGGAACAAGCACAGGTAAACCCATGCCTCCTGACCCCGACGAGCCAACAAGGCTTGCAGAGTCTGTAAAGGCAATGGGAATAAAGCATTGCGTGATTACTTCAGTTGATCGTGATGACCTGCCGGATGGTGGGGCAGCATTCTGGGCTGAAACTATTAAAAAGGTCAAAGAACTAAATCCCGGTCTTACAATGGAAACTTTGATACCGGATTTTGATGGAATAGAGGAGAATGTGCAGCTGGTTATTGATGCCGGCCCGGAAGTAATATCACATAACCTGGAAACGGTAAAAAGACTTACCCCGGAGATAAGGACCAAAGCCAGGTATGAGAGGAGTCTTAAGGTTATTGAGTATATAAGCAGCAAAGGACTTACATCCAAATCTGGTATAATGCTTGGATTAGGGGAGAGAGAAGATGAAGTATTGCAGGCTATGGACGATTTGCGGAGTGTTGGGTGTAAGGTGCTTACTATCGGACAGTACCTCAGACCAAGCTTTGATCATATGGAGGTAGCCGAATATATTAAACCGGAGAAATTTGAGGAGTACAGAAAGATAGCCCTGGATAAAGGGTTTAAATTTGTAGAGAGTAGTCCCCTTGTGCGTTCCTCTTATCACGCCGAAAAGCATGCCGGGAACTAGTTAAAGCAAATAGAAAAAGAGAAACATGGTGAGTAATAAAGCAGTTTTCGAAGACCTTGGTATAAAAGAATATAAAGAGACATGGGATTACCAGGAAACTCATTTTAATAGTCTTCTCGACTGGAAAAAACTCCCAAAGAGTGAGGATGAAACAGGGGAAAACAGACCTTTGAACCGCCTGATTTTTGTTGAGCATCCACATGTATATACACTTGGGAAGAGTGGTTCGGAGAATAATATGTTGCTCGACTATATTCAGCTTCAGGCGAAAGATGCTACATTCTTTAAGACCAACAGGGGAGGAGATATAACTTATCATGGTCCGGGACAGATAGTGGGCTATCCCATTTTTGATCTTGAAATTTTCGGGCTGAGATTAAAAGAGTATATTTATAAACTCGAAATGGCTGTTATTAATACCCTTGGCAGCTTCGGTCTTAAGGGTGACCGACTTGATGGGGCCACAGGGGTATGGTTGGATAAAGATATTGAAGGTAGAGCAAGAAAAATCTGTGCAATCGGAGTCCGTGCCAGCAGATATGTTACCATGCATGGCTTCGCATTTAATGTAAATACCAACCTCGATTACTTTAATTTTATTAACCCCTGTGGATTTACCGACAAGGGGGTAACTTCTCTGGAAAAGGAGCTTGGTGAAAAGCAGGATTTTGAGAGAGTTAAATCAATTATGAAGGAGAATATCAGAGAGGTATTTCAGTTAGATTTGTTAGAGGAGTAAATTATGTCAGATAAAAACTGGGTAGTAAAAGATAAAGCTGATTCAGTAGTTATTAAGCAACTGATGACTGCACTTGAGGTATCTGAACCTCTTGCTAATCTTATGGCCCAGAGGGATATAACTTCCTATGAGGAAGCCGAATCTTTTTTCAGACCCAGCCTTGAAGCCATGCATGATCCCTTTTTAATGAAAGGGATGAATATGGCCGTCGACAGGATATCCTCGGCTATTGATAAGGGTGAAAAGATCCTGATTTATGGCGATTATGATGTTGACGGAACAACATCTGTTGCCCTGCTTTATTCATTTCTTAAGAACTTCCATTCAAATATTGATTATTATATTCCAAACAGGGATACTGAGGGATATGGTGTCTCAAAGCGTGGATTGGATTACGCAAGAGAGAATAATTGTAACCTGGTAATAACGATTGATTGCGGAATAAAAGCGGTTGAAAAAGTTGAGTATGCAAGAAGCCTTGGCCTTGATGTAATTATATGCGATCATCACCTGCAAGGCGATAAGGTGCCTGCAGCTGTTGCGGTGCTTGATCCCAAGCAGAATGCTTGCTCTTATCCTTTCAAAGAATTATCGGGCTGTGGGGTAGGATTTAAACTTATTCACGCCTATAGCATAGTAAACAGCAGACCTTTTGATGACCTGATCCCGTATCTTGACCTGGTTGCTATCAGTATTGCATCCGATATTGTGCCTATTGTTGGCGAGAACCGTGTACTTGCACATTATGGCTTACGGGAGCTTAACAAGAGCCCCAGGATAGGGGTAAAAGAAATAATTAAAAGCGCCAGGATCAGAAATGAAATTACAATCGAGGATGTCGTTTTTAAAATTGGTCCGAGGATTAATGCAGCTGGAAGAATGGAGTCGGGCACCAGAGCCGTTGATCTTCTGGTTTCCACTCAGCAAAATCTTGCAGCAGAAATAAGTGATGAGATAGATAGCTATAATACCAGAAGAAGATCCTTTGATAGGAATATTACAACTGAGGCCCTCAGGATGATTTCCGGAGATCAGCGTCTTTCCAATGCACGCACTACAGTTTTGTATAACCCTGAATGGCATAAAGGTGTTATTGGGATAGTTGCCTCGCGACTTATTGAGACACATTACAGACCTACAGTAATACTTACTGAATCTAATGGTTTCGCAACAGGATCAGCAAGATCAGTTGCTGGTTATGATCTTTACCAGGCTATAGAGAAGTGCAGTTCATTGCTCGAGAGTTTCGGGGGACATATGTTTGCTGCCGGGCTGACAATGAAGAAGGAAAATATTGCACGATTTACAGAGATGTTTGAGAAGGTGGTTTCTGAAACGATAAATGACGATCAGTTAATCCCGAAAGTTGTTATCGATCAGGAACTGAAGTTTTCAGATATTGATAATAAATTCTTTAAGATACTGCATCAGTTTCAACCCTTTGGTCCGGATAATATGGCTCCGGTATTTATGACATCTCGAGTTTTCGATACAGGATCTGGCAGAGTTGTCGGATCCAGCGGAGAACACCTTAAGCTGGATCTTATTAGCGAAGACACCGGGACTAACAGTATATCGGCTATTGCTTTTGGTCTTGGAAACAAGGCTGATTTGATTGCAGATGGGAAAGCACTCGATATTGCTTATTCTGTAGAGATGAATGAGTTTAAAGGAGTAAAAACTCTTCAACTGAATATAAGGGATATGAAATCTTCTGATGCTAAAGGCTGAGTCTTAACTGAAAGCGATATTCATAGTAGCTAATCGGAATCTCATCATTCACCTTATCACTAAACCCGCATTTTAGTCGCAACGAAAGACAGCCCTTTGGTTTGTAATCTAATACCAGGTAAGCTCTTTTACCTTTGCCATAAAATGAAGGTATTGATGGACTGTAAAGCAGATCATCCTCATATGCATAGATCCTTGTATTATATGAGGAGGTTGAAAAAGCGTAGAATCTTATTGTAAATCCAAAAGGATATGATGCTGGTTTATATGAGAACCCCTGGTATGCCAGCATTCCATGTTCTTCCCCGGAGGGATATGAACTTACTTCAATCCTGGAAATTAACTTTACAGCAGCCATAGGATAAAACTCCAGGTGAAATCTGCCGGCCCTGCTTATCTTAAGTTCCGACTGTTCGGGCCCTGTCTCAACAGCAAGATCTTCCTTTTTATCTTTTTGCCATGCACTTAGTTTCAGGGTGCTGATTTCACCAGCATTGTAAATCAGTTCGGCAAGGTACTTTGTGCTGGAAGGGAAAGAGGCTGATCGGTACCCGAACCATAGTTCATTACTTTTTAATACCCCGGCCGAAAGAATCAGTCCTGGAGCCAGATCAAGATTCAAATTGGCCATCAGGTTATTTCTGAAATTATTTACAGTTTCTTTTCCACTTACATGGCCATGGAAAGAAATATAGGATTTCGATAAATGACTCCATAGAATATTTATTTTTGCTCTTTCAACCGGATAAATTCTAAGACCCTGGATACTGGCAAAACTTCCTTCGCTATTTATGGCCGATTCTCCATACAGGTAAATCTTATTCAGCGATACTGCGTGATCAAGTGCAAATACCAGGTTCCCTGATCCTCTGAAGTCATACTTTGTTTCTGTACTTTCTGTTGGGCTTAAGGGGGAGTTGAAATGAGTGCCCGTGACAGATACACCGAGATTGTATCTTTTAAAATTTGCATTCAGGTTTAGTCCGGCAGAATACTCTGTAAGGGTATTTCTCTTATTAAGACCAGAGCTTGTGTTATGCAAGCCGGAATCATATAGAGTTTTAATATACATATTTGAGTCGGCTGTAAAATCAGTGCTCGCGTCTATCCTGTTGGCTGACAGATAAATGTTATAGCTAAGTATATCCCTGTTACCCGTCGCAGCCAGGCCTCTGAAATAATTATTTTCATCACTGGAGGCATAGGGTATAATCCGACTCGACCCCCTTATAGGATTGGGATTAAGCGGCGAATTGCCCGGAGAGTAACCATGCCATACACTTAATCCCTGCCCAAATCTTACCCTGTAATCCCCGATTATTACATCAGGGCCCTGACCTGAACCCTTTAGCTCAATACCTCCTGAAAGAAACTCAGGAACATATTTATTATAAAGCCATGTTTCTCCCTTATCTTTTTCATAAGTCAGGCGAAAAGCCAGCCGCCCTTTTTCGTGTTTTATTCTTGTAATTGCTTTTATTTTTGAGCCGGGGTAATCCAGAGTATCCCTGGTGCTGTAGATAATTGAACTAATAAGCTGGGTTCTTGGGTAGGATCTTCCGCTACTATTATTAGTGTCAAAAGTGATATAGTCCTGTATCAAAATCGCAAGGTCTCTATCAAAACCTGTTATATATCTTATCTCAAAAGCAGAGAGTAAAGCCCCTTTGGAATAAGTATAATTTAAGAGGCTTTGTACCTGGAAGGATGTAAGAAAAAAGAGCCTTTCAAGCTCCTTCCTTGATTTGCTGTTGATTCTAACGGGATTGCTTAACAGATCGTCTATCTCCTCAGATATATCGGCAATATCATATTCGTCGAAACCAAACACAGCCAGCTGTTCCAGGTATTCACTTAAGCTGTTCTGTCTGTTATTTTCCTGTGCTGTGGCGAAACTGATCGGGCCCAGCAGCAGAACTGCTATGATCAGGCTCCTCACTATCATAGATTTATATTTGAATTACAATAGATAGCGAAGGAGTGAGACCAAGATTTTCGTGTGTAATAAATCCAATATTACCCTTGAAAACATTTCCCGAATAGCCAATACCAAAACTCAGTCCGGCCGGATTACTCATTAGTCCGCCCCTTACATAGAAATTCTTATAAGCCTGGTACTCCATTCCAAACCTGATATTGTTATGACCGGAAGATGATGCTTCAAGATCAATACTGGTGAGAAATACGTCAGAAAAGAGGTAGCCCGCTCCTAGAGTAATTACAGTTGGCATATCATGATTACGAATAGGATTGGGCAGGGGATTAAAAGTATGCAGTCCGATACTTAATTGTTTTAGCGGCTTAAACAGCACACCCACTTCAAAAGTCAATTCATTCGTATTTCTGTAATCGCCGGCAGTCCTGGTTGAAAACAAATCGGCCTGAACTCCTGCCGATAGCATCCTTCCCAGTTTTAAGCCATAGGCCAGTCCTGCGGTGTGCCTGTTATATTCAGAATAACCATAATATGAGTAAACTACCCCAAGTGATCCATGTCCGGATGGCAGAATAAAACCAAATGTTTTATTGCTTAATTCAGCCAGTCCGAAACGATTGTCCTGGTTAAGCCCAAAGGAAAGATTATTTATATAGGCAAGCGAAGCCTGGTTGTGAAATGAGTTCCAGAATCCGGTGGTGCTAACTGTGCCGTATGCCATTCCTGCCTGTCTGGCACCTGCACTCAGCCTGTATGGGTTCTGTGAGTAAACAGCCTTTCCCATCATAAACAAAAGGCAAAAAAGTAATAACTTACTTAGTTTGTATTTGTAATTCATAGCTTGACATCTTTATCCAGACTCAAGATATGAAAAAAAGACTCAAGGCGCAAGACCCAAGGCCTAAGGTTCAGAATATAAGCTTGCTAGAAGGAAGATTAGAGGAAATTTATGAATTTCCTCTAATTCGTTTTGAATTTGTACTGTACCGCTTTAAGTTCTTCGTTGGCTTTAACAATTTTACCCTTAAGGCTTTCTTTGAAGTCAGCAACAGATCTGGCAACAACTTTGTCTCCGCATGCGATAATCTGGGCTGCCAGGATACCAGCATTCTGAGCCCCATTAATTCCTACTGTGGCAACAGGAATCCCGGGAGGCATCTGAACTATAGCAAGAAGCGCATCCAGGCCCTCAAGTGAAGCTTTGATTGGCACTCCAATTACAGGAATGTTGGTCATGGAGGCAATAACGCCCGGCAGGTGAGCAGCCATTCCGGCAGCAGCAATAATAACCTCAATGCCTCTGTCAGCAGCTCCCTTTGCAAAGACTTCTACTTCTGAAGGCGTGCGGTGTGCAGATAATGCGTTTATTTCAAAAGGAATCTGAAATTCATTCAAAATAGCAGCCGCCTTTTCCATTACAGGAAGGTCTGATGTGCTGCCCATTATAATACTAACTCTCGGCTTCATATATTACTGTTTTGAAAATAGATTAGTTCCACGGCAAAAATACGGTATATATTTTATATTTTCGCATTAATTTTTATGGCAGATTAAAGGTAGCTAAATGGATACAATCAGAGTATTAGACAAAAGTTTCAGGGAGTTTATCGGAAGAGATGAAATTGCTCGGAGGGTTAAAGATATGGGTGAAAAAATTAGCGCCGAATTAGAGGGTAAAGAGCTGTTGTTTATTGGAGTTCTGAATGGTTCTTTTATGTTTGCTGCCGACCTGTACAGGAAGATTGAGCTGCCATCACAGATCTCATTCCTGAAACTATCTTCGTACGACGGAATGGAATCTACGGGCAATGTGAGACGATTAATAGGTCTGAACGAAGATCTCCACGGGAAAACTGTTGTGGTGATAGAGGATATTATTGATTCGGGAAGAACACTCCAGGGAATAGTTTCAGATCTGAACGAGAGGGGTGCCGATAACATCAAAGTTGCCACGCTTTTATTTAAGCCTGATGCTTACAAAGGGAGTTACGATATAGACTATATTGGATTTGAAATACCAAATGATTTTGTAGTAGGTTACGGCCTGGATTATGATGGATTCGGTCGAAATCTGCCTTCAATATATACCCTGGATATATAATAGAGTTTAAACCAATACCTTAGAACTGTAATGGCAAATTTTTTAATCTTTGGACCTCCCGGATCAGGGAAAGGAACTCAATCTGAACTTTTATCAGAGAAGTATAATCTGGTGCACCTCTCTACCGGAGATATGTTAAGAGAGGAAACGGCTTCAGGAAGTGAAATAGGGATAAGGCTTGAAAACATAATGAAGAGCGGAGAGCTGGTTCCTGATGAGGTAGTTATTGAGATGATTGCGAATAGGATTGATGCAAAGCCCGAGGCTTTTGGTTTTTTGTTCGATGGCTTTCCCAGAACATGTGAACAGGCTCTTGCCCTGGATTCTATGCTTAAGGAAAAGAGCACATCAATTGCTACAATGCTTGTGCTTGAAGTTGAGCATAAAGAACTGGTTAGAAGGTTACTGGGTAGGGCAGAGGTTTCAGGGCGATCAGATGATATGAATAAGTCTGTGATTGAAAACAGGATATCTGTCTATGAACAAAAGACAGCTCCTGTTGCAGAACATTATAAAGAAAAAGATACCTTCGATACTGTGACGGGAATGGGTGAGATAAGTGATATCTTTGAGCGCCTCTGCAATGTTGTAGAGAAATATATTTAGTTAGTATGTCAGGTTCTAACTTCGTCGATTATGTGAAGATCTTCTGCAGATCAGGAAAGGGAGGAGCGGGCTCTGCTCATCTCAGGAGGGAGAAGTATATTCCCAAAGGTGGCCCGGACGGAGGCGACGGAGGAAGAGGTGGAAATGTAATACTTAGAGGAAATAAACAGATGTGGACCCTTCTGCATCTGAAATTCAGAAAACACATATTTGCCGGACAAGGATTACCCGGTAGTTCTGGCATGAAATCCGGGGCCGATGGCGAAGATGTTGTTATTGATGTGCCCCTGGGAACAGTGGCAAAAGATGCTGAAACAGGAGATACGTTGTTTGAGATAACCGATGATGCCCAGGAGAGGAGTATTGTTATGGGAGGTCGCGGAGGTCTTGGTAATGTACATTTTAAATCCTCAACACACCAGACCCCCAGGTATTCTCAACCTGGCGAGGATATTGTTGAGGGATGGTTTATCCTGGAACTGAAAGTACTGGCAGACGTTGGCCTGGTTGGATTTCCGAATGCAGGGAAATCAACATTGTTAAGCTCCGTAACTGCAGCAAAGCCCAAAATTGCTGACTATGCATTTACAACTCTGACTCCTAATCTTGGGATTGTTGCATATCACGATAACAGATCGTTTGTGATGGCCGACATCCCTGGAATTATTGAAGGAGCGCACGAAGGCAAGGGGTTGGGACATAGGTTTTTAAGACATATTGAGCGTAATTCCATACTCTTATTTCTAATACCTGCCGACAGCGATGATATAATGAAGGAATATGAGATTCTGCTCAATGAACTAAAGCAATATAATCCTGAGTTACTGGATAAGAAAAGAGTAATTGCAATAAGCAAGTCAGATTTGCTCGACGAAGAACTTATGGATGAAATACGCCAGGAGATCACTATTACTCCATATATATTTATTTCTTCGGTAAGCGGCTTTGGCATAAAAAGACTGAAAGATATGCTCTGGAGAGCTATGACAGAATAAAATCAATCGCCTATGATTGAGCTGGATAAATCACTGTTTCTATTCTTGAACTCATTTAATTCCCCTTTCTGGGATAGGGTGATGTGGGTTGTAAGTGCCCGCCTGACCTGGGTGCCTCTCTATCTTGCTATTATTGTTATGCTTGGATATAAAGAAAGAAAAAGATTAGTGGTGGTTCTGCCCTTTCTTATTCTTACAGTGGTTCTTACAGACCAGGTAACTCTTCATTGTTTTAAGAATATTTTTGAAAGATTTCGACCCTGTCATGAACCTTCCCTCGAGGGATTGGTGCATATTGTTAATGGTAAATGTGGTGGTAAATATGGATTTGTATCCTCGCATGCATCCAATACTTTTGGGATAGCAATAATGTCTCTACTTGTATTACGACAGAAGTGGTTTAGCCTTCTCATCTTGCTCTGGGCCTCGCTTGTTTCATACAGCAGGATTTATCTTGGAGTGCATTATCCGGGCGATATCCTGGGAGGTGCTCTTCTTGGAATTTTCTGTGGTTATCTTATGTACAGGATATACAGATTTGTAGAAAACAACTACCTGGAAAACAGCGA
>RCNF010005445.1_pt1 | contig 10069 bp, 6 predicted proteins | sample 2041311 | NCBI WGS metagenome assembly RCNF01 (sample SAMN09708228, study PRJNA481090) | Marine sediment metagenome, whole genome shotgun sequencing project. | biome: marine sediment; feature: ocean; material: sediment; isolation source: Sewage treatment plant 2 marine sediment (STP2) ... | reverse complement strand
GTCATGCTCTACGAAATGGCTACCGGAGACCGTCCCTTTTCCGGCGAGACGTCGCCCGACCTCGCCTCGGCAATTCTCAAGGACACACCCCCTCCATTGGACGAACTCCGTCCCGATCTACCGTTGCGACTCGGAACGTTGATCGAGCGGTGCCTGGAAAAGGAACCCAAACGACGGACACAATCGGCGCTTGATCTGCAGCGTGATCTCGAGGATCTCGAGCGGGAACTTTCCCAGCCGAGCCGTCATACGCCAGCTGCCGAGCAACCGGAAGAAGCTGTGGTGCACTTTTCTTCCTCGAGGAGACGACTGGTGGCCACCATTGCATTCGCCGGTGCCGCCGTTGTCGCGGCAGTGATGATCTTCATTTTCCAGCAACTCGGAAATTCACCACAGCCGGAACTGCCATCCATCCAGTCCCTCGCGGTCCTGCCATTCGCCAATCTGATGAATGATCCAGAGCAGGATTTCTTTGTCGACGGTATGCACGAAGCTCTGCTCACCGATCTCGCAAAGATGGAATCGGTCCGGGTGATCTCGAGGAGTTCGGTGATGCGGTACAAGGATGCACCCGAATCCATCAAAGACATCGCCCGCGATCTCGATGTCGATGCCGTGATCGAGGGCTCGGTCCTACGATCGGGGAATCAGGTGCGCATCACGGCCCAGCTCATCGATGGCGCAACGGACGAGCACCTGTGGGCCGAAAGCTACGATCGGGATCTCGAAGACGTGCTGAGTCTTCTGAGTGACGTGTCCAGGGCGATCTCCGGCGAGATCCATACGACTCTTGTTTCCGAGTCTGAGAAGGGCGAAATTCAACCGCCCAGAATCAACCCCGAAGCGTATGAAACCTATCTCAGGGGCCGGCACGCGTTTGGCACGTTTGAGCTGGAGGGCCAGATACGGGCGTTCGAGCTCTATGAGCGCGCCATCGAGTTGGACCCGGACTTCGCGCCCGCGTGGGCGAGCCTGGCGACGGCGCAGATCCTTCGGGCGTTCTTCAGTCCTTACCCTGGCGAATTCGGCATTCAAGAGGCGCGCGCCTCGGCACTCAGGGCTCTCGAACTCGATCCTGACCTCGGTGAAGCTCACGCGGCCCTTGGCTTTATCTCTCTTTATTCCGACTGGGACTGGCAGGCGGCCGAGCGGGAACTCCAACGGGCATTGGCGGTCAGCCCCAACGACGCCAGTGTTCGCCACGCCTACGCCGATTACCTGTTTGTCATGGGAAAACCTGAGGACAGCCTCGAGCAAGTGCGCCTCGGCAGAAGCTATGACCCGTTCTCTCGCCTGGCGAATCAGATCGTTGTTTATCACGCCTTCATGGCGGGCCATTTCGACGAGGTCATCGTCGAAGGTCGACGAATGCACGACAGGTTTCCCGACTTTCAGGGAGGACACAACATTGTCGGGCACGCGCTTTGGGCACTCGGACGGTACGATGAGGCTCTCGCCGAATATGAGGTAAGTTGGGGGCCGGAGAGATTCCGGATCTTCAACGAAGCGTTTGAACGTCAGGGCCCCGAAGGTGCATGGAAGGCCATGGCCGACCGGCTCGTCCAACGGGCAAAGACCAAACCGGTAAGCCCCCTCGATATCGCCGAGAACTACGCTGCGGCCGGAGAAAACGACCTCGCATTCGAGTGGATGGACAGAGCTTTTGACGCACGGTCCGCACCGCTGCTGCACGTGCCCTTCAATCCCTTCTTCGACCCCATCCGCTCCGATCCCCGCTTTGACGCCCTCATGGATCGTATCGGTATTTCAAGAGTTTCAGAGTAAGTACCGGTGTCGGAGCCATGTCGAGGTGCCACCCATTGGCAACCTTTCAGCGATCTAAGTTCGCTAATGGTTCCTATTATGACCCAGGTCACAGTTTTTCAATTCTTCAACGGGTAGTGTCGGGAGAGCAAGTCTGCACCCAAACATACCGAATTGAGGAAGGCGAGGTGGCCGTGAACCAGACACCCGTGTACCGCGTATCCATGATCGTTCTCAGTATCGTATTCATCGGGGCCTCGTGGACCCAGGCCTATGACAAATACAGCAAAGACGACGACGCCACAAACTGCCGGCAGTGTCACGGCGATTTTCGGGACGACAGCTACGTCTCACCCGTCGACAATCAGCTCTGGGGCAATCTCCACAATATTCACCGCTCCACGATGCTGAGCGGCGACTGCGATGTCTGTCACATCGGCGACCAAAGACTCCCCGTCTACCTCGACTCTTCCGACGGCGGCGATGGATTCGCGCCGGTTGGGTGCGTCGGTTGTCACGGCGTGAATCCGGCGCCCCCGGGGTCCAACAAGGGCAAATGGGGCGCCGGGCTGCGTTTGCACCACAAAAACGCGGGGGTTGGGGCCGATTCCGGCGGCTTTACCTGCATGAGCTGTCACAGCAACGACCCGGCGCCGCCGCCTGAGAGCATTCTGCCGTCGTACTATTTCAGACCCGACTCCAACCACACCAACAAGCCGGACAACCCCTGCAATCCGGGACCCGGCTTCCCGGAAAACTTCGCCGGCGCGGTCCTCGGCATGGACAACGACGGCGACCTGTTCTACGACGACGCGGACCCCGACTGCGCGGGGCCAACTCCCACACCAACCCCCACACCAACCCCTACGCGCACCCCGACGTGGACGCCGACCCCAACACCAACACCCATCATCGTCACCACACCGACTCCAACACCCACCGCCACATCGACTCCGACGCCAACGCCGACACCCGATCCGACCTTTGTTTTCGGCGACGGTTTCGAGAGCGGAGATACCTCGAAGTGGAGCCCTTAAAGGTTGGAGAGTGCCCGGGAGTCAACAGGGCGGCACCATCGCTGAGCGGCGCTCTTTAATTGACGGGAGCAACCCGTCGGGAAGGCCGGCGCACTGACGAACCAACGCTCACCTCTTTGGAGACGGAGTCGTCGCCGGAAGCGTTTGACACCACGAGTGTCACGGTCACGGTTCCTGAGGTCGCGTAGGTGTGGGTGGGATTCTGGAGTTGGATTGTCTGGCCGTCTCCGAAGTCCCACAGCCAGCTTGTCGGTTCGCCCGTCGATTGGTCGCTGAAACGCACTTCGCTGCCGGGTCGAGGGTTGGCAGGAGTGAAGCTGAAATCTGCACTGAACTCTTGAACATCGGCCATGTAATTAACAGTAAGCTTTGGACGGTCAGAGGCCGTGCCGTTTTCGCGGCTGTTAAAACGTTTCGCACTGCCTGAAGGCGGCGAGTCCATAACGAGCACCCAACCAAAGTTGCAACCCTGGTGGCTTGGAAAATTGCAGACTCATGGTTCCGGGTGCTACGTGTTGCCGACATATACCGTCGAAACACAACGGAGGGACCGCGTGTTCCCATGGGTACCATCTCCATCGGTGCCAAGCACTCTGTGTGGAGAAGATCCGGGCCTGGCCAGATCTCCCGGAGAATCGTCAGCTGTCATCCTTCACATCGAGGACTCGCGGGCGGTGAAGGAGCGCCAGTTCTGGAGCCGATCGAGGTGGTGGCCATAGACCAGCACGAGGTGGTTGCCAAGCGGCGTATTGAGGAGGTCCATCACAGTGCCGCCGTTCGTGAGTCGAATCTCGACCTGGGTGCGGCAGAGGTTTTCAGCATCGCCGGTGCGCAGGATTTCACCCTCGGCAAGCCACAGACGATCCATCCCTTTGCCGCCGATGCGCAGCAGGGTGATCGGTCCTTCGGGGAGTGTCCCCTGAATTCCGACGCCGAGACCTGACTCGAAGTGCGAACGCAGACGATAGCTCGAGACCAGCGTGCGTGGAACGGTGCAGTGCGCCAGCCAAAGCGTGTTGCTCTTCGGATCGAGCTGTACCGGGTTCGCCATCCACGGCGTCGACCCCAGCAGTTCTTGCGCCCACAGCAAACCTACGGTGCTGACCAGGTCGCCTTCGCACCCAGCGATAACGCCCTCGTCGGTCAGCTGCGCCAGCCCGTAGCAACCGGTCGTCTTCTGGTGCTGGACGAAGTCGAAACAGCGGACGGTCAGCGCGTCCAGTTTGTAATCAGCGACGACGGTTTTCAACGCGAGGTAGACTCGTGCGACGTCCTGAAGCTCGGAAGAAGAGGGCTCACGCACCTCGGTCGAGTCTCCGATGAACGTGTTCAGGTGCGGTTCGACATCAGCATCGCGAACGGCATCCAACCGTTTCACGACCTCTTCCATCTCGACGGGCACCACGGTCGGTCCCCAGGCGGACCGGACCGTCGAGGCATCGGGGCTGCTGGCGACAAGCCAGTCCGACGGAGTGCCAACCAGCCCAATGCGGGACCGTTGGAGAGCCTGCCGCACCTCGATGTCGTGCAGGGCATCCGCCAATTCACCCAGTCCCGTCTGATCGTCCGGTCCCTCGAGGTAGAAGATCCGGCCGGGCGCGCCGTCCTGTTGGAGTCGCGCCAACACCTCGAGGGCCGACGGCAACGAGTTGTTTCCGGGATGGGCCATCAGAAAAAGGGGTTCGCCGGGCACCGTCTGCTGACGCTCCGCCCACACCTCGAGGATGACCCGCTCGGTACCGCCGGTCGCAACCAGGAGAACCATCTGCGCTTCGTTGTCGGGCAGGCGATCGGTTGCCCAACATTCGCCGCCCAGGTGTTCGAGCGCACGGAGGTAGTCCCCCGCGATCGCCTCGAGTTCATCATCAAGAAGAGAGCCCGGTTGGATTGGGACGATGCCGAAATTCCGAGACATGGACACCTCCATCCATCAAATGGTACCGGATGAGGTTGAGGGGATACGTTTTACCCTCAAGTCATGACGTTGTGAGACCTCATACGGCCTTGTAGGCCGTGGCGTCTTTTCGGATCTCCCGGCGGTTGGCTGTATGTTTTTCTCGTCCGGCGTACCCGAGTAGGCCTTCGCGGAAGTTCTTGTCTTCCTTGACGTTGCAGAAAAATCACTGGATTCTGCCTCGAGAACTGCTCGGTTCCAGCCGGAGCCTCTGGACGGAAACGGGCTAATATCTTTTCAACGGAGGGCCACACTGCATGCAGCTCGCTGCGATCGATTGGGTTGTCATCGTCATCTGCCTTGGTGCGGCATTTGCTCCGGCCCTCTTTCTGGCAAAGCGGGCCGGATCCGGAACCGCGGAGTTCTTTGCCTCCGGCCGGTCGGCGCCGTGGTGGTTGATCGGCACTTCCATGGTGGCGACCACCTTCTCCACCGACACGCCGAATCTGGTGACCGATTTCGTGCGCACCAAAGGCGTGGCCATGAACTGGGCGTGGTGGGCCTTCCTGCTCACCGGGATGGCGACGGTGTTTTTCTACGCCCGAATGTGGCGCCGCTCCGGGGTCCTCACCGACCTCGAGTTCTACGAACTTCGCTACTCGGGGCGGTCGGCAGCCTTTGTGCGCGGGTTCCGGGCCGTCTACCTCGGGCTGTTTTTCAACTGCGCCATCATGGCCTCTGTGACCCTGGCCGCGGTCAAGATCGCCAACGTCATGCTCGGCTGGAGCCGCCTCGAAACGGTGGTCGTGTGTGGCCTGATCTGCATCGTTTTCTCTGCTGTAGCGGGACTGAAGGGTATCCTCGCGTCGGACCTCATTCAATTCGTGATCGCCATGGTCGGCGTGTTGGCTGCGGCATATGTTGCGCTCTCCCAACCACAGGTGGGTGGTCTGAGTGGCCTGGTGGCGAAGATCGACCCCGCGACCTTGCGTTTGCTACCCGACTTCTCCGATTGGGGGCTGACGCTGACGGTCCTGGTCATACCACTCACCATCCAGTGGTGGTCGGTGTGGTACCCCGGGGCCGAGCCCGGCGGCGGCTCTTACATCGCCCAGAGGATGCTTGCCGCCAAGGACGAAAAAAACGCCATGGCCGCCGCCCTGTGGTTCAACATTGCCCATTACGCTTTGCGGCCGTGGCCTTGGATCATCGTTGCTCTGTGCTCGATCCTGGTCTTCCCGACGCTCGGAGACATCAAGACCGCCCTGCCCCACGTGTCCGACGATCTCATCGGCAACGACCTCGCCTACCCGGCGATGCTGACGCTGTTGCCGGCAGGGCTCCTTGGTTTGTTGGTGGCGTCCCTGCTCTCCGCCTATGTCTCCACCATGTCCACTCACCTCAACTGGGGCTGCTCCTATCTGGTCCACGACTTCTATCGTCGATTCCTCAAGCCGGATGCCTCCGAACGGCACCTCGTGTGGTTGTCGCGCGTGATAACGGCACTCCTGATGGTGGTCTCCGGGGCGACAGTCTTTCTGTTGTCGACCGCGGGCGAGGCCTTCCAACTGCTGCTTTCGATCGGCGCCGGAACGGGTCTGATCTATCTCCTGCGGTGGTTCTGGTGGCGGATCAATGCGTGGTCGGAGATCGCCGCCATGGCGGCGTCGTTCACCATCGCGTTTTCGCTCTTCGTTGCGCGAAAGTCTGGGCTCGAAATGTCGTCCGACGCGGCCCTCGTGTGGTCGGTTGCCTTGACGACCCTGGTATGGATCGTCGTGACTTTCATGACGAAACCGACGGACACCGAAACCCTGCGTGCGTTTTATCGCAAGATCCGGCCGGCGGGCCGCGGTTGGGCCAGGGTCGTTGACCCCGCGGAAGCCGTCGGGCCCCGTGACAATCTTTCGCTCGCCCTCCTCGGTTGGGTCTTCGGCTGCACCTTTGTCTATTCGGCACTTTTCGGCACCGGCGCTCTGCTCTACGGGCAGACGGTCCAGGGGGCGGTGTGTCTGGTGGTGACTGCGGCCACCGGGATCGGTTTGGCCTGGGTGGTGCCGAAGATCTGGCGAGACGATGGGTCGACCGTGGTGGAGTGACGCGTGGGTCTTTTGGCGCCCCCGACTCTGCGGAGAAATGCCCTGCCAGAGGTCGGGGATATGCCATATTGCCCGGTATGAAAAACTCACTGACGGGGCTGGTTTCATTTTTGATGGTTATTTCAATGGGCGCGTGTGGCGGCGGCGGTACCGCAGATACGGGATCGTCAATCACGGTGGAAGAAGACGTGAGCAGGCAGCTCGCTCTGCTCGTAGAGGGCGACGGGGATCCTTCCAGAGAGCTTGCGGGGCTTGCGGTGGCCGTCCTGCAAGACGGCGACGTGGTCTTCGAGGAAACAATCGGACGGGCCTTTATCGACCCGACGGGAAACCACGACCGCGAGCTCACGCCCGACAACCTCCTGCGGGTGGCCTCGATCTCCAAAACTCTGTCCGCCATCGTCGTCATGCAACTGGTCGAGGAAGGGACGCTGGACCTGGATCGTGACGTTTCGGATTACCTCGGGTGGGAACTCCGCAACCCTCACTACCCCGATCGAGACATCACCCTCCGGTACCTGCTCGCCCACGTCTCGTCGATCCGTGACGCCGGCGAGTCCTACATCATTCGCTACCCGCGCGCCATTCAGGAAGCCTTCGACCCCTCGAGCCCTGACTTCGGCGAGCGGTTCCAGATCGCCGAAGAAGGCAGGGACCGGGGACCCGGCGTCTACTTCGAGTACTGCAACCTGAACTACGGCGTCGTGGGCACGGTCCTCGAAAAGGTGACCGGTCAGCGCTTCGACGTCCTGATGGACGAGCGCTTCTTCGAGCCACTGGGGCTTTCCGGCGGCTTCAACGTCGCCGATCTGTCCGAGGCGGATCAACAGAGCCGTGCGACGCTCTATCGCAAACGCGATCAGGACGGGGTCTGGCATCCCGAGGGTGAGTGGGTGGCCCAGGTGGACGACCCAAACCGGGAGATTCGAACGGCGCTGCCCGACGATGCCGACTATGTTCCCGGAACCAACGGAGCTCAGTTCAGCCCACAAGGAGGGGCCCGGCTCTCCCTGAAGGGCTTGGAAACATTGGCCGCGCTGTTCCTCGGAGATGGCGCCGTGGGTGATGTCCGAGTGCTCTCGCCCGACGGCACCGCGGAACTGTTTCGTACGGTCTGGCGCTACGATCCGGCCCTGGAAAACATCGAGGACTACACGGGCAGGGTCAATGCCTATGCCGCCGGGTTCCGAATCGTCAGTGGCGAGACCGAGGGGGACCGACTTTTTGCCGGTGATGACCGCAACTGGGTGGGACATTTCGGCAGCGCCTACGGCCTTCTGGCCGGTGTCTTCGTACACCCCCAATCGGGCGATTCCGTGATCTTCGCCATCACGGGCTCCGCTTTTGATCCCGACGCCGAGGGTGATGCATCGAATACGCTCGCACCCATCGAGGCGCAAATTCTCGAGCAGCTCAGCAGGTTGCTGTAGCACTCGTCAATTTCTGAAGGTGGGCCAAGGCCCACTACAATCCAGCACAGTCCTTGGGTCCGGCGTAGGGTGGGCCTTGGCCCACCTTCAGATCCTCTGCTTGTACGCGGTCAGCTCACTATCAGATAAATGGTCACGGCGACAGCGCCGCCCAGAAGGGCGTAGGGAATCTGCGTGCGGACGTGGTCCATGTGATCCGATGCCGAGGCCATTGAGGAGATGATGGTGGTGTCGGAGATCGGCGAGCAGTGGTCGCCGAAGACCCCGCCCCCAAGAACCGCAGCGAGATAGAGAGGCAACGAGCCACCCTGAGCCGCGGCCAGCGGCACGGCGATGGGCACCATCAGGGCAAAGGTGCCCCAGGAGGTGCCGGTGGCAAATGCCATGAATGAGGCCAGCACGAAGGACCCGGCCACCGCCACCTTGGTGCTGCCGGCCCCACCGATGATCTCCGCCACATAGGCCCCGGTGCCCAACTCGCGAACGACGCCGCCCAGAGCGAAGGCCAGCAGGAGGAGAGTGACCACAGGGATCATCCCGCCCATCCCCTTGAAAACGAGGTCGATAAAATCTCGACCCGGCATCCGGCAGGGGCCGAGGGAAATGACCGCCAGGACCGCCAGGCTCGCCAACACCGCCCACAGGACGGCGGTGGAACCGGAGCTGGCCTGGATCATCTCCCACAGCCCGGCATCGGGTCCCGCACCCCGTCGGCCGGATATGAGAATCCCTACGACGATGGCCCCGACCATGGTCACGACGGGGAGGATCAGATAGAGGGCCCGCTGTTTGATTCCGGGAATCGGGGGGGTTGTCAGCACCTCTTCAGCCACCATGGGTTTGGCGCCATCGGCGAGGAGCTTTCCCTCGTCCAGGGCCCGGCGTTCGGCCGACCGCATGGGACCGATCTCCCAACCCAACAGAATCGTTAACAGGACCAGCAGGATGGCCACCATGGGGTAGAAATTCCAGCCGATGCTGGCCAGCAGGACCGCCACCGGGTTCTCGACCCCCTGCACAGCAAGCAGCCCGATCACCAGGGCCCCCCACCCGTTGAACGGAACCAGAATGCAGACCGGTGCCGAGGTGGAGTCACAGATGTAGGCAAGTTTCTCGCGGCTCACGCGGTAGGAATCGGTGAGCGGTCGCCCGACCGTCCCCGCCACGAGGGCGGTGATGGAACTCTCGACCGTGATCAGGACACCGAGCAGAAAGGGCACCATCTGAGCCTGACGACGATTGGTGACCCACCGGCGTTCCGATACCCGGGCGACAAAGGCCTCCACACCTCCGGTGGCGCTGATCAGTGTCAGCACGGACCCGACGAGGAGGCTGTAGATCAGAATCCGGGTGTTGCCCGCATCCTGAAACACACCGATGATGGAGGCCACCGTGGAGCCAGTCGCCGCAATCGGGTTCCAGCCGTCCACCACCAACCAACCCATCCAGACCCCGAGAAGAAGGGCCGGGTAGATCTGTTTTTTCCACAGCGCCAGACCGAGGGCCGCGAGCGGCGGTAGCAGAGACCAGATACCGAAGGAGGTCATGGTTGGGGACTATACACAAACACACCACACGAATTAGGAATTCGGAATTCGGAATTAGGAATGCCGGCCCGCACTTCCTTCACCTACCGGAACAGATTTCGGATTTCGGATTTCGGATTTCGGATTTTTCATCGCAACTCTTCGCCGACGGGAAACGCCCGAGTGCCTATGGGAAGCGCCTTCGGAAACGAGCCGCGTTCACCGGAGGTGCCATCCACTTGGGAACCGCCTGCGGAAACGATCCGCGCTCACCGGAGGTGCCATCTTTTGCATTGTTTGATGCCCCATCATTCATGCT
>RCNF010002391.1_pt1 | contig 10070 bp, 20 predicted proteins | sample 2041311 | NCBI WGS metagenome assembly RCNF01 (sample SAMN09708228, study PRJNA481090) | Marine sediment metagenome, whole genome shotgun sequencing project. | biome: marine sediment; feature: ocean; material: sediment; isolation source: Sewage treatment plant 2 marine sediment (STP2) ... | reverse complement strand
CAAGGGTGATCCCAATAGAACTCGACTATCCACCACTCATCCTCCGGCACCAGGATCACGAACCCGGCTCCAATCCTCCGCGGTGGCTCGTGGCCTCGTTGTGCGATCGTGTCGGCAGGAGCGTGGAGCCAGACGCCGTGCTGATCCTCGCCGAGTCGAGACACATCAAACTGCCAGTGCAGCCGCTCCGGCCACTTTCGCTCATCGATATGGACAAGGCTCAAACCTCACCCCGCAGGTCAGGCCGGAATCAGCTTCGGTTCGGCCAACGTCGAGACGAGTGGCCCGTCCTTGGTGATGAGAACGGTGTGCTCCCAATGGGCAGACAGTTTGCCGTCTTGGGTGATGACGGTCCATCCGTCTTCGAGAACGCTGGTCTCTGCGGTGCCAAGGTTGAACATCGGCTCGATTGCTATCGCCATCCCCGCCTTCAGCTTCAGCCCCTTGCCAGGCCTGCCGTAATTGGGAACATCGGGTGCCTCATGCATTTGGCGGCCGATGCCATGTCCGATGTATTCCCGGACCACGCCATACCCATACGGAGCGGCGACCGCCGAGACGGCGGCGCCAACGTCCCCAAGTCGGTTGCCCGGACGAGCCGCCGCGATGCCGGCCCACAGGCCCTGCTCGGTGACTTCGATGAGCTGTTTCACCTCGTCCGCCACCTCGCCGATCGCCATCGTGAAAGCGGCATCGCCATGCCAACCGTCGTAGATGGCGCCGGCATCGATCGCAATGATGTCGCCATCGCGGAGCTTGTAGCCACCGGGGATTCCATGAACAATCACCTCGTTGGGTGAGGTACAGATGGATGCAGGAAAGCCGTGATACCCAAGAAAGGACGGTCTGCAATCGGCATCACGGACCACCTGATGGGCGATCTCGTCCAGTGCCAGTGTCGTCACTCCAGGGACGGCGGCCTCCCGAACCGCGGTGTGCATAGCGGCGACCACCGCACCGGCGATCTTCATCTTCGCGAAGTCCTCATCAGACTTCATTGTCATGAAACGACCGCTCATTATTCGACGGCCATCGTAAGCGCCACCCGAGCAAAGACCTCGTCGATTCCGCCGAATCCGTCAACAACATGCACCACAACACCGTTCTTGGCGTAGTAGTCCGACAGCGGAGCAGTCTCTTCCCAATAGATCTCAAGACGACGAGAGATGCCTTCCTCGGTGTCGTCGGCACGCCCCTCGGCCTCGGCACGCAGCAGCATCCGCTTCATAAGCTCTTCATGGGGCACATCAAGACGCACCACCGCATCAAGCGGCTTGTCCAAGACACCGTCAAGAGCCTCGGCCTGGGCAACGTTCCGGGGAAAACCGTCAAGCAGATAGCCACAGGCCGCATCGGGCTGGCTAAGACGCTCACCGACCATGGCCACCACTAGCTCGTCGGGGACCAGATCGCCGGCCTGCATGATGGCGTCGGCCTTCTTACCGAGTTCAGTGCCATCGGCAACCGCTTGGCGCAACATCACGCCAGTTGAGACATGGGGTACGCCCATCAGTCGAGCGAGTCGAGATGCTTGCGTACCTTTGCCCGAGCCTTGTGGTCCGAGGAAAATCAGTCGGAGACCCATCAGTCACTCCTTGAGGTGATCGAATTACTAATGCCAAGATCTTAAAGACTCTCGCCACAGCCGATTAATCGGTTAGGAGAGGAAGCCCTCGTAGTTGCGCATCATCAGCTGGCTTTCGATCTGTTTCATCGTCTCAAGTGCAACACCGGACACGATCAGAATCGATACACCACTGAGGCCAACCGGGATGTTGAAGATGTAGCCGAGGATCGACGGCCCAACCGCAACCAAGGCCAGGTACAGCGAGCCGGGCAGGGTAATCCGGTTCAAGATGTGTTCGAGATGCTTGACGGTGGCACGGCCCGGACGAATACCGGGGATGAAGCCGCCCTGACGCTGGATGGTCTCAGCCTGGCGCTCCGGGTCAAACTGGATAGCCGTGTAGAAGTATGTGAAGAAGACCACCAGCAAGCCAAGCATCAAGATGTACGGAAGTGTCGGCGACAACTGTCCGGTACCGCTCGACAAGAGGTTGTTGTTGATCCAGTCACGCACCGTCGCTCCCCAGCCTGTCGATGGGATCGACGAGGAGACCAGGACCGGGAAATACATGATGCTGGTCGCGAAGATGACAGGGATAACCCCGGCCATGTTCACCTTCAGCGGAATGTACGTGCTCTGGCCACCAAGGACCTTGCGGCCCCTCACGCGGCGGGAGAACTGGATCGGGATCCTGCGCTGTCCCTGGTCCATAAAGATGATGCCAACGGTCAGCGCAAGCATCACAAGGCTCACAATGACGAACTGGTAGGTCTGCGAGTTCGCCCAGAGGATGCCGAACTGGTTGGGCAACTGGCTGACGATGCTTACAAAGATGATCAGCGACATCCCGTTGCCGATACCTCGCTGAGTGATCAATTCGCCAAGCCACATGATCATCGCCGTACCCGCCGTCATCGTCACAATGATGGTGAGCACGTTGCGCAGCGAGTAATCCGGGATTAGGTCGACACCGTTGAAGAATGTTCCGTTGTGGAACAAGAAGGTGAAGCTGGTCGACTGAATCAACGCAATGGCAACCGTCAGATAGCGTGTCCACTGGGTGACGACCTTGCGCCCCGACTCACCCTCGTCCTGCAGGGATTGCAGCTTGGGGATCACCACAGCAAGAAGCTGCATGATGATCGAGGACGTGATGTAGGGCATGATGCCGAGCGAGAACACCGAAAGGTTCTCTATGGCGCCGCCGCTGAACAAGTTCAAGAGACCGAGGAAACCGCTCTCCTCGGCCTGGTTGCGGGCAATCGCCAGCTGATCCAGGTCGATGCCGGGAACCGGGACAGCCGCCCCGAGTCGATAGATCGCAAAGACCATCAGTGTGAACAGGATCTTGTTGCGAAGATCCTTGATCCGGAACATGTTTCGGAAAACGGAGAGCATTTGCGATTACCTCTGGGGGGACGTTAGCGGTTCGTCGATATACGCCAAGCAGCCGGTGCTACTTGACAACCTCGACCGAACCACCAGCTGCTTTGATCTTCTCGACAGCGCCAAGGCTGAACGAGTGGGCTTGCACAGTTAGTGCGCGGTCAATCTCGCCTTCACCGAGAATCTTGATCTGACCACGCTTCTTGGCGAGGCCACGATCCCGGAGCACGTCAGGCGTCACGACAGATCCAGCTTCAAACTCGGTGAGCCGCTCGACATTGACGACGGCGTACACAATCTTGTTGCGGTTCTTGAAACCCTTGAGCTTGGGCAGACGCCGCTGCAGTGGCATCTGGCCACCCTCAAACCCGGGACGGACCTTGCTACGCGCCTTCTGGCCCTTGGTTCCCCGGCCGGCGGTCTTGCCGCGACGCCCAGCTTCACCACGGCCAACGCGGATCTTGCGCTTCTTCGAGCCCGCAGCGGGCTTGAGGTGGTGCAGTTTCATTAGATTTCCTCCACGTCCAGCAGATGCTTGGCACGGAAGACGAGCCCGCGCACATCCGGCGTATCGGGACGCTCAACGGACTGACGGATCTTCCGTAACCCGAGGGTCTCCACCGACGCCTTCGTCTTCGGTTTCTCACCAATGATGCTCTTCACCAGGGTGATTTTGAGTGACTTTGTCTTCGCCATTACTTCTTACCTACCTCGGTCCTCATCAGCTCGGCCGAGTTGTAGGCGGCCAACAGTGCCGGTGGGAAGATCTCTTCAGCTCGCTTGCCCCTGGCCTTGGCGACAACGTCGGGACGTTGCTGGCCGAGGAGCGCTTCCATGGTTGCCTTGGCAACGTTGATATGGGTAGGCGATCCTTGCGACTTCGCCAAGATGTCGCGGATGCCGCCAGCTTCGAGAATCTGCCGGACGGCTCCACCGGCGATTACACCGGTACCGGGAGCAGCTGGCTTGAGCAACACACGGGATGCACCATGCACACCGGTGATGGTGTGGATGATGGTCTGTCCGGCCATCGGGATCGGAACCATTGCCTTGCGGGCTAGTTCCATACCCTTCTGGATCGCGGCAGGGACCTCTTTGGCCTTGCCGTAGCCAATTCCCACTCTGCCTTTACCGTCGCCAACGGTCACAAGAGCGGTGAACGAGAAGCGACGACCACCCTTTACGACCTTGGCGACGCGGTTGATCGCGATTACGCGCTCGTCAAACTCCGGGACCTCACGGGCCCTTTCGTTGCGCTTGCGACCACGGTCTTGTCGATTTCGGTTCACCGCATACTCCTGTGTCTGCCTAGAACTTCAGTCCGCCCTCGCGGGCGGCGTCGGCTAGGGCTTTGACCCTGCCGTGATAAGGGAATCCACCACGGTCGAAGACGACAGTCTTGATGCCTGCCTCGCTGGCGCGAGCAGCGACAAGCTTGCCGACCTCAGCGGCCGTGTCGGTCGAGAGGGTCTTCTTCCGCATTGACTTTTCTTGTGATGATGCTGCCGCAACCGTACGGCCGGAAAGGTCATCGATGACCTGAGCGTAGATGTACCGGTTGCTGCGATAGATGGCCAGCCGCGGACGCGCCGCACTGCCTTCAACACGCTTACGCACCCGCAAATGACGACGACGACGTGCGTCGGTCCTCGTGCCTCTCATGCTGTGACTCCTGCCTTGCCTGCCTTGCGGCGTACTTGCTCGCCGGCATACCGGATTCCCTTGCCTTTGTAGGGCTCGGGCGGACGTACCTTGCGGATGTCGGCTGCGATCTGACCGACAAGCTGCTTGTCGATACCGCTCACGCTGATCTTGGTGTTCTCGGGAACCTCGAACAGAATACCGTCAGGGGCATCAATCGATACCGGGTGGGAGAAGCCCACCAACAGCTCGATCGTCTGACCCTTGAGAGAGGCGCGGTAGCCGACGCCGACCATCTCTAGGTCCTTCTTGTATCCCTCAGACACGCCGATGACCATGTTGTTGACCAGGGCACGGCTGAGGCCGTGGAGGGCGCGGGTCTCACGCTCATCGTCGCCGCGCGCAACCTCGATGACTCCCTCGTTCACATTGAACGACATGCGAGAATCAAAGGTACGCTCCAATGCGCCCTTGGCTCCCTTTACGGACAGCATCGGTCCGTCGATCTTCACTTCAACACCGCTGGGGAGCGGCACTGGACTGTTACCTATGCGGCTCATACGTCACCAAACCTCACACAGGACTTCGCCGCCGACCTTGCGCCGGCGAGCCTCACGGTCTGTCAACAGACCTTCTGACGTCGAGACAATCGAAACGCCAAGGCCACCTCGGACTCGATTGAGCTCTGTCGTTGCTTTGTACACACGACGACCAGGGCTCGAGATACGACGGATGCCGTGCACCACACGCTCTCGATCACTCGAATAGCGGAGCGTCACTGTCAGCTTCTTGCCGACCTTGGCATCTTCGACTTTGTAGCCGTCCAGATAGCCTTCGCTGGAAAGGATCTTGGCGATCTCTTCCTTAGCTTTGGACGACGGCATGGAGACCTCGGGATGTAGCGCCTGATTGGCGTTGCGGACCCGGGTCAGCATGTCGGCGATTGGATCACTATGCATTACCAGGACGCCTTTCTGATACCGGGAAGCTCGCCGCGGTGCGCAAGTTCGCGCACGCAGATACGACACATCCCAAACTTTCGCATGTAGGCGCGGGGGCGACCACAACGTCGACAGCGGTTGTAAGCACGAACCTGAAATTTCGGCTTACGGTTCGCCTTGGCGATCATCGACTTCTTCGCCATTACACACCTGCCTGTTGTTGACGGAACGGGAACCCGAAAGCGACAAGGAGGGCTTTGCCCTGCTCGTCGGTTGCGGCGGAAGTCACAAAGGTGATGTCCATTCCACGTACCTTCTGAATCTTGTCGTAGTCGATCTCCGGGAAGATCAGCTGCTCATCGACACCGAAGCTGTAGTTGCCACGGCCATCGAATCCTCTGGGGCTGAGCCCGCGAAAGTCACGGATCCGAGGGATCGCTGCTGAGACGAGCCTATCGAAGAACTCCCACATCCGAGCGCCGCGCAACGTTACCGAAGCACCGACCGGAAGACCTTCGCGTAACTTGAAGTTTGCGATCGATTTAGTCGATATGGAGATCTTGGGGTGTTGTCCGGTGATGATCCGCAGATCTTCGACCGCACCATTGATCAACTTGGAGTCTTGGACAACGTCACCGACGCCCATGTTGACATTGATCTTCAACAGCCGGGGCACCTGCATCACGTTGTCGAGTTCAAGGTTCTTCTTGAGCTCGTCACGGATTCCGGTGTCGTACATTTCTTTGAGACGGGGAATCATCCGAGGTCCCTCCCGCACTTGCGACAAACGCGGTACTTGCGGCCCTCGTCGTCACGCCTGGCGCCAATCTTGGTTGGGCCACAGTCGGGGCACACGATCATGACGTTGGACGCATCGATAGGCATGTCCTTATCGATGATTCCGCCCTGCATGGTTTGACCTTGTGGGGCCTGATGGCGTTTTGCTGTTGCAACACCTTCAACAATCACACGGTTCTTGCTATGAAATACCCGAGCAATCTTGCTCTCGGTACCTTTGTCTTTGCCGGCGATGATCATGACGGTGTCGCCTGTTTTGAGTTTCATTACAAAACCTCCGGCGCCATCGAGACGATCCGCATGAACTTCTTGTCACGCAATTCGCGGCCAACCGGGCCGAAGATACGAGTTCCTCGCGCTTGCTGCTGATCATTGATGATCACGCAAGCGTTGTCATCGAAACGGATATAGGTGCCATCCTTGCGGCGGCTCTCCTTACGAGTCCGTACAACGACTGCCTTGACGACATCGCCCTTCTTGACACCACCACCAGGGATGGCGTCTTTGACGGTTCCCACGATGATGTCTCCGAGCCCGGCGTACCGACGCGCAGATCCGCCAAGCACGCGGATACAGAGAAGCTCACGGGCTCCGCTGTTATCCGCGACCTTGAGTCGCGTTTCTTGCTGAATCATCGGGCTCTCTCCACTACTTCGCTGACACGCCAGCGCTTGGTCTTTGACAAGGGTCGGGTTTCTACGATTCGAACAGTGTCGCCTACATGCGCGTCGTTCAGCTCATCATGAGCGTGGAACTTCTTCCGCACACGCACCGTTTTGCCGTATTTGGGGTGCGACTTGGAATCGACAACCTCTACGGTAACGGTCTTGTCACGAACATCCGAAATCACGGTGCCGACTCTGGTCTTCCTACGTCCGCGTTCAGTCATCACGCATCCTCCTGGAGACGTTTCCAAGCAGCGATTTCTTGCTCACGGATGACCGTGCTGATCCGGGCGATTTCACGCCGAACCTCACGGAGTCGACCTGTGTTGTCGAGCTGGTTGGTTGCTATCTGGAATCGAAGGTTGAACAGTTCTTCTTTGGCTTCGTCTAGCTTTTCTGAGAGCTCTGATGCATCAAGCTCTCTGAGTTCGAGCGCTTTCATCAGTCCTCCCTCACTACAAATTTGGTCTTGACCGGGAGCTTGTTCCCGGCGAGTCGCATGGCCTCACGGGCCAGGTCCTCGTCGACACCGGCCAATTCGAACAAGACCCGCCCCGGCTTGATGACGGCGACCCAGTACTCCGGGTTGCCTTTGCCGGAACCCATGCGGGTTTCTGCGGGCTTCTCGGTAATCGGTTTATCCGGAAAGATGTTGATCCACACCTTGCCGCCACGCTTGATTTTGCGGGTCATTGCGACACGAGCCGACTCGATCTGCCTGGCTGTAATCCAACCCGGCTCCTGAGCTTTGAGACCGTACTCACCGAAGGTAACGCGGGTTCCGCCCTTGGCCTTACCCTTATTGCGACCAGTCTGTACCTTGCGGTACTTGGTGCGCTTTGGCATCAGCATCAGGCTTCACCTCCCTCTTCGGTCTTGGAGTCGGCGACCTCAGTAGCTGCAGCGGCAGCCTCGGCACCTTCAACGACCTCTTCGACGGCAGCGTCGGCAACCTCAGGCGCAGCTTCGACCACGGCCTCAGCGGCCTCGGTACCTTCAGCGACTGCTTCAGTAGCTCCGGTCTCGACCACGGCCTCGACGGCCTCGGTACCTTCAGCGACTGCTTCAGTAGCTCCGGTCTCGACAACGGCTGCAGCAGCCTCGGTAGCTGTAGCGGCTGCTTCAGTAGCCGGCGTTTCGGTCGCTGCGTTTGCGTCGAGGATCTCCTCGGCTTCCGAACGGGCCATTTCAAAGGCGTCCCTGGCATCGGCAGTTGTCATTGGCGCAGGTGTCTCTTCGGTTCGCTTGCCGCGCCGCTTGCCACCACCGGCCTCGATGAGGCGCTTGCCACCACCGGCCTCGATGATGCGACGCTGCGATCCGCTGGCCCCGGCGGCCTCTTCGGCGCGGGACTTGGCGCTCTTCCGGCGACGCTGTGCAGGTCCGCCGGCGGCGAGCCTTGCTTCAGCTGCGATCTTCTCGCGGCTAGCTGCCAGTGAAGGAATGACCTCGCCCTTGTAAACCCACACCTTGACGCCGATGGCGCCAACAGTGGTCCGGGCGGTGGCCGATCCGTAGTCAATGTCGGCACGCAATGTGTGCAACGGAACCCGACCTTCGAGATACCACTCGCGACGGCCCATGTCGGCGCCGCCAAGGCGGCCCGATGCCTGCACACGTACACCCTCGGCACCGGCCTTGAGGGCGGTGGAGACGGCACGCTTCATGGCACGACGGAACGACACACGACCTTCGAGCTGGTCCGCAACACTGCGGGCGAGCAAAGTCGCGTCGGTCTCTGCGTTCTGAACTTCGTTGACATTGAACTTGACGATCTTGTCGGTCAACTTCTCGAGACCGGAACGAAGACGCTCTGCCTCGGAACCGCCACGTCCGATGACAACACCGGGACGAGCAGTATGGATGTCGACCTGAACCTTCTTATCGCCGATCCGCTCGATGTCGATACGAGAGACGGCGCCCCGCTTCAGCTCACCTTGCAGGTAGCTGCGGATGGCCCAGTCCTCATTGACATGGTCGGCATAGTCGGTATCGGAGTACCAACGTGACTTCCAGTCCGTGACGATGCCAAGGCGGAACCCGTATGGGTGGATTTTCTGGCCCATTTAGGAATCCTCTCCTTCGCTGTCATCGTCGTCTGCCACAACAATCGTGATGTGGCTGGTGCGCTTGTTGATACGAGTGGCGCGACCTCGCGCCCGGGGACGCCAACGCTTCAGCGTCGGCCCCTCATCTGCGAACGCTTCGGAAACAATCAGCTCCTCAGCATCCAGCGCAAAATTGTGTTCTGCGTTTGCGACCGCCGAATCGAGAACCTTGCGGATCGTCGGAGCGGCGCGGCGGTTGGTGAAATCGAGCGTGTTCCTGGCGTCGCCGACAGGCATGCCGCGCACGAGATCGAGGACCAGCCGCACCTTGTAGGGCGACTGCCGCACGTACTTAGCTTGGGCCCGAACCTTCATCGTCTCCTCACTGATTTCTCACCAGAGTGACCGCGGAAGGTACGGGTCTGAGCGAACTCGCCCAGCTTGTGTCCAACCATCGACTCGCTGACGTAGACCGGAACATGCTTACGACCATCGTGCACAGCAATTGTGTGCCCGACCATCTCAGGAGTGATCGTTGAACGACGGCTCCATGTCCGGATAACTTTCTTTTCACCTTTGGAGTTAGCCGCTTCGACCTTCTTCATAAGGTGGTCGTCGACAAACGGGCCCTTTTTCAGGCTGCGTGCCATTAGCGGCGTCCCTTCTTGGTACTGATACTCACGAGCAGAACCGCAGGTTCTGCCAATGCGTCGCCGATGAACCGGCGATTGGCGTTTTTCATCTGCGACCCTTCTTGGTCCGGCGACGCACAATGTACTTATCGCTCGCCTTGTTCTTCTTGCGGGTGCGACCTTCCACCTTGCCCCAGGGGCTTGTCGGGTGACGGCCACCAGAGCTGCGTCCTTCGCCACCACCGAGTGGGTGGTCGACGGGGTTCATTGCTACACCACGTGACTGGGGGCGCTTGCCTTGCCAGCGGCTGCGGCCTGCCTTGCCGATCTTGACCAGCTCGGCGTCGGGGTTGCCGACCTGACCGACAGTGGCCTTGCAGCCCAACTCGACC